>Ga0070708_100003826_pt1 | contig 11814 bp, 9 predicted proteins | sample KBSK5503metaG_FD_65469 | JGI IMG/M metagenome (GOLD analysis project Ga0070708, IMG submission 65469) | Corn, switchgrass and miscanthus rhizosphere microbial communities from Kellogg Biological Station, Michigan, USA - KBS K5-50-3 metaG | ecosystem: Host-associated > Plants > Roots >...
GCTCGATTTTCAAAAGATGAAGGACGAAGGACGCAAGATCTCAATGGTCACTTGCTATGACTACTCCAGCGCGCGGGCCGTGGCAGAGTCGAGCATTGATTGCATCCTGGTCGGCGACAGCGTCGCGATGACGATGCACGGGTTTTCCAATACTCTTTCGGCTACCACGCCTATGATGGCCTTGCACACAGCGGCCGTCGCCAGGGGTGCTCCGTCCAAGTTCATCGTCGCCGACTTACCGTTTCTCTCTTACCGCAAAGGATTGAAGGAAGCCATGGATTCGGTGCACGATTTGATGAGCGCCGGTGCTCATGCGGTCAAGCTTGAGGGCGTCCGTGGCCACGCGGAGATCGTCCGCCACATCGTTGACTCCGGAGTGCCGGTGATGGGCCATCTCGGTCTCACGCCCCAATCATTCCACGGACTCGGCGGCATGAAGATACAAGCGCGCACCAACGCTGCGGTCAAGGTTCTTGCTTCCGAGGCGCGTGAACTTGAGGATGCTGGATGTTTCGCGCTGGTGCTCGAATGCGTACCCGCCGAAGCTGCTCGACAAGTTACGAACCTGGTAAAGATTCCAACGATCGGCATCGGCGCCGGTCCGGGTGTGAGCGGCCAAGTCCTCGTGTATCAGGATATGATCGGCCTGAATCCAGGCTTTAAGCCAAAGTTCCTGAGGACGTACGCGAACGCGTTCGATATTATTCAGGCTGCGCTGAATGCGTACGATCGTGATGTAAAGAGCGGCCGCTTCCCCAACGACAGCGAGAGCTATTCTCAGATTCACCAGTTCAACCGCGGAGTGGCATAAACGGGCGGCTTGCTTTGGCCGCGCGCCGCGCACTTGCGAACACACTTTCATATGTCGCCGGTCTCCGCGCCACCAACGAGCCCGTTCCAGGACCACTTCGGGATGTGTAAACCGTCCGGTACATCCTCCGCTGAGTCGTGGTAATGAGACATCGTGGTAGTGGTTGCCCACGCGAAGTAATCGTGCAGCGCTCGTCTAAGCCGCTCGTCGCTGTCAAGTCCGGCATCTTGCAGGGCCTGATCGAAACAGGCGATCGCTCGCTGGTCCATCTCCTCGTGCGGCCCGTTGCCGCTGTGAATCCGCACGACGGATGTCTCATCACCGTACCGGTCGGAGTACGTTGTTGGCCCACCGAGTGCCTCCGCCCAGTACGCTGCAAGGCGCTCGGTGTGCTGGGGGTGGTATCCGTGGCTGAACGCATGGCTAACCACTTCGTCCTCCAGCACCCGCGTGTGCCACGCGTGGGCCAACCTCAACAGCGCGTCGAGACCGCCCGCGGCTTCATAAACCGTTTGCATGGTTTCAGCCTCCATTCCCAGATTATGCATCATTCTAACAAAAGGGAAAGGGCCGCCATTCTTGTGCAGGAACACAAAGCCAACCCTAGACCCTCAACCTTCTCTCGAAAGGATGACGCTATGCTATCCTGCTCTCCGGACCCCTGATTTAGTATGCCGGCCCCGTGATGCGGCCGCTTTCTCTCGCGCCACTAGGTTTGTGATTGCGGGTACGAGTCCTTTCGGAACGACCATTACGGTGCAATTGCGTTTGCGAAAGACCGCTTCATCTCTCGATCAGGTAGTGATCCTGTAGCAGAATGGGACCATCTGGTCCAACTGTAAGGGAGTACTCATCGCTGGCTACGGGAATACCGACATCTGTTGTTGTGGGTTTCGAGTTGTCGTTTCTCATTGCAATACCTCACTCAATTTATCGGTCTCATCTCTGTGCCATCTCTGTGTTCTCCGTGTCTCTGTGGTGAATTCTTCGGAGTAATTCTGGGCACGACAGAGACACGGAGAACACAGAGATGGCACAGAGAAAATCCAACTTAGGACACACGATCTTTTGCACGATAGACTGTAAGTGGGGCTGTCATTAGTCTTTCAGAATTCTGCTCGAAATTTCACTTTTTTGCGGCGTTCACTCCGATTCGGAAACGATCGTCGATCCGAAAAGATGGCCAAGCCCTAAATCGAAGTGACTGCCCGTGCAGCGCGGGGGCCGTTGCCTCAGATTTCATTCGCCAATGACATCGTCAAGCTTCCGATTCTGAGGCACAGACTCTGAAACGTCTGTAACTGAGCGGTCACTTGTTGTGATGAATCTCGCGAATAGCAAGTCTGGATGTTTCGCTCCAGACGCTTAAAGGAATTTTCAAACTCTGCCTTCTTGGTTGATCTCCTGCCTTCGAATCGGTCTGCCATTGACTCAAGCGTGCGAGCGAACTCGTCGTCAAACTCCAGCTGAGCTTTTCTTAATCCTTCCGGTAGCTCGAACCCGGGGAGTTGGAGACGGTATTTCAGCCATGTAATTTCCATCAGGAAAAGCATGCGAACTTCGGACTGCCACCGCACGATTTGTCTGCGCAAGGCGAGATCCTGCTGTCGGGAAGGTCCGAATTCAAACAGAACGGCATCGGCGAGTAGCCTCACCTTGTCCAGATTGGTGTTGATCTTCTCGCGCAGTGACGAGGTTTGTTCGATTACTACTCTGATGTCTTTTGATAGCGGCACGCTGAACAGTTGGCCCAACAATCGCAAGCTGCTAATGAATGACTTCTTCATCTCCTCAACAGCAGGAGCACTCCATAATTGGTCAAACACCAGCCACATCATGAATAGGCCAAGCAAAATTCCTATAACGCGATCTCTGGCAGCAGTCAGGGAGGTCTGCACTTTGAATTCCTGCAGGTTGATGATGAAAAATGCCAGGGCAAACTGGACTCCGAAGTATGAGAGTCGCGGGCTCGATGTCGCGAACCAGGCGGCGACGATAGTGACAGCTATAAAAAGGAGTGTGAAACCTGCGATCGAGTCAAGGTAAGGCAGAATGAACACCTGGGCGCCGATCCCCACAACCACCCCGCCGACTATAGCCCCGGTGACCCGCAGCACCTGTTTCTGACGCGATGAGCCGACTGTGGTTAGCGCCGTCAATATGCAGGTTATTACTGCAGTGCTAATGCCTGGCCAGGCAAGAGAAGTGTAGATGATGTAGCAGAGGCTTGCTGCGAGACAGCCTTTCAATCCGAACTTAACGTGGTCAGAGTTTGATACCGCATCTCGAGCAAAGAGGCTCACTGGCGAGTCGTCAGATTGCAGTGTCGGGTTTTCGCTGAAGTCATTAGAACTCGCAAAAACGTCAGGGATCAGCGCAACGGTTTTCTCCATCTCGCCCAACAGTGGAACTTCGGCTGAGCCGGAGAACTCAATTCGTGGTGGAATTCTCGCGCTTAGCAGATGGGCACGCAAGTTGGCGATGTGCTGGGCCAAAGCGCGTAATCGCTTGCGATCATTGTCAGAGGACTGGATCCTGAAATATGTCAGGTTCGCAGCGACGTCTACCAATCTTCCGACCAACGCCACCACAGCTCCCAATTGCTCACGGTGATCCAACGAATAAGCCGAAACCCGCAAGATTTGTCGCAGCCTCGATGTCCCAGTCAGTGCGAGGCGCGTGAGGCTCTTTTTTGTCCGATTGTCCACAGGTTGATCTGCAGCGAGGAAGTTGAGCAACTCTCCAACACAAGCCAGGCACTCTGCAATAGAGCGTCTCAGATCATCTCCCCGTCTGAAACCTGAAAATACCAGTTCAACCAGCAGCGTAATCGCGCAGGCCATCGCCGTCTGCGCAAACGCCCAAAGGGTGTTTTCCACCTTGAGCTCTGCCGGTACGTGCATATCCCACAAGGAAATTGTGAGTGCGATCAAAATGCCGAAGCCGGTAGCAGCGACGTAATCCGTAATCGCGCTGATTGCATAGAACGCAACGAACAACGTCCCAATGATCCAGAGCAATCGCAGCGTTGGGTCATCCAGAGAGAACAGCGCTCCGATGAAGATATAGATCGCCGAGAAAGCAAAGGCAATGACTGTCGTCCTCACATGCTTCAGCGTCGCTCGAGGACTTTCGCGCGAAATGACGAGTGTAAAGACCGCGCCATGCATTCCGTACGGAAGGCGAAACGTCATGGTGATGATCATGACTAGAGTGGCGCAAATGACCATTCGGGCGACGAGGGCAACTCTTCCGGGGTACGGTGCGAGTTCTTCTTTGACAAATTCCCGGAACGAGACCAATGGATCCCACGGCTCCGGCAAGTTTTGCGCAGTGGTGGCCATAGTCAACGATTGCGAATAATGACAACTGCTGACTGACCAACGCGAAAGAGGTCGGGAGGTGGATCCTGCACTCTAATGCGAACCGGGTAGCGCGATGCTAAATGCACCCAATTCAGCGTCCGCTGTACGTCCGGAAGGCCTTCTTGCAAACGACCAAAGTCATCCGCGCTGGGAGTCACTCCGAAACCGACGCTGTCAACGATGCCCGTGAAGCGTACGTTCGGCTTTGACATCACGTAAACGTCGGCTCGCATTCCGGGTGTAATCTGTTCCAGCTGGCCTTCACGGAAGTTGGCCACGGCCCACCAGGTGCGCGCATCAATCAACGTGAATACCTGCTGACCCACATGAGCGTAAGCGCCTTCTGAGATAGTGAGGTTTGTCACGCGAGCACCGAATGGCGCATAGACCCGACAGTTGTTGAGATTGTAACGGGCGTTCTCGACAGCCGACTTTTTTGCGCCGCGCTGGTTGACCACTGGTCCAAGTGTAGTTATGGCATGCTGGGCTTGTTCGTGCTGCGCCTTACTCTGGTCCACTACCGCTTTGGACTGGTCATATTGCGCAAGGGCTGATCTTAACGCTGCCTGCGCAACACGAAGGCGCGCCTCGGATTGTTTGAGGACCTGGGCTTGGATGATTTCTGAAGTCTTGGCCTGGTCCACCTGATCTACGGTGACAAACTGCTTGGTGAGCAACGGCTCAAGCCGGTGCAGGTTGTTATTCGCGTACTCCCATTCCGCTTTCGCTTTGCTCACTCCCTGCTCAGCATTGGTCACGTCAGCTCGTGCCTGATCGATTGCTGCTGCGTATCGAGCAACATCAGACTCAGCGCCCTGAATATTGGCCTTCGCAACTGAAACGGCGCTCACCTGTGAGGCGATTCTGCGCCGCTCGTCATCGATTTGCCCCTCGAGAGTGGATTGATCGGAAATCGCTTTTTCAAGGGCGTACTGATAAGGCTGCTCATCAATCTCGAACAAGAGTTCGCCCTGCTTTACAAACTGGTTGTCGTGCACATGCAACCGGATGATCCGGCCTTCGACTTGCGGCGCAATTCCAATGAAGTTCGCCAGCACTTCGGCGTCGTCGGTCCGTGGATAGTGATTCGTTCGGTGAAGGACCACCAGTCCGAGCGAGACGGCTGCGACCACAATCACTGCACTCAGCCAGCGGCCAATGAGCATGCGAGCACGCACGCGAGTATTTGTTTTGGTGTCAGAATCCATTGTCTCGACCCTCATTAACCATAAAAGACGAGCCACATTCCGAACGCGAGAAGTGCTGTCAGGCTTGGGTACACGACAACTGGAAAGACAACCCCGATCTGAAATCGCAACAGCAGCCATCGGATGACAGCAGTAAGCACCACGCCCAGCGCCAGACAGATGAGCCATGCCGGGAAGTACGAGCCGAGAATGTCGAATGAAGGAGCTCGTGAACAACTCGTCATCAGCGATGACGCAAGCAAGAACACAACTGGCTTTGCGCGAAAAGTACTCCCCTGCTGATTTCTCTGTGCAGCCTCTGTGTCCTCTGTGCCTCTGTGGTGAGGTTTTGCTGCGAATCTGTTAACCACAGAGACACAGAGGACACAGAGATTGCGCAGAGAAGAGAGTTCTGACTCTTCGTGCAAAGCCAACGCAACTTTTACGAACCGACGCCTTCTGTTGCTCACGGCCGCTTGTCTCCAATTCGAAAAGCCAACTCTGCGAGCGCGGTGAGTACACGCGCCCGCGCAAAAACATCGGCCGCTTGAGCGTCGGCAAGGGTCCTCTGCGCCGCCGTCACATCCAGAAAGCTGCGGACACCGTAGTTGTAGGCTTCAAGTGCGGAGGCATAAGACTGACTGGCGGCTTCCAACAGCGCACGGGCCGCTTGTCGCTGCTGGAATGCGGTCTTTGCATTTGAGTAAGCTGCCCAGGTTTCGTTGGCAATCTGATCGCGCCTCACATTTAATTGTGCTTCAGTGGCGCGGAGATTGGCCCGCTCATTTGCCAACCTGTTCTTTCGAGCACCGCCATCAAACAGACTCCACTTCAGACTGAAAGCCAATCCGCCCGTAAAGCCATCCCTGTGTGTCCTAGCAAACAATTGCTGCGCGCCAATTTGCGTCTGCGCTCCCGGACCAAAACTGAGTTCCAGCGAGGGATAATAGGCCGCCCGCGCTTTCTTCACTCTTGCGTTTGCCGCCCGGATTTTGGCGACTTGCTCAAGTAGATCGGGACGCTGTTCGAATGCACGATCAATTGCTGCTTCAACGTTGTCGCCGAGTGACGTAGGAATTGACAGATCGTCAATCGACTGGACCTGAATCACGGTTGTTGGCGAGACACCAAGCGCGGTTGCCAAATCACCTGCTGCAACATCTTTCGCTCCGATCACTGACTGGAGATCTAACTCTGCCTGTGCAGTTGCGCTGCGAGCCTCCAACACATCAGGCAAGGTTCCTAGTCCCTGTTTCAAACGATCTTCGGCAGCTTGTTGTGCCGTCTCCGCCTTGGTCAAACTTGTTCGGGCGGCAATCACTTGTCCCGACGTATTAAGCAGCTCATAGTACGCCTTCTCAACCGTGAAAATGATCTTCCGGTGAGTATCATTAAACGCGAAGTTAGCTGCGAGTAGCTCAGCTTTTGCAGCATCGATTCGACCCGCCCGTGCGCCGAAGTCGAAGAGCGTGTAATTGACCTCGAATGCCACTCTAATCGTCTCAATACTCTGACGAACAAAGGCGGATCCAGCCAGGATGTCATCTCGCTCGGTAAAGGAGAGTGCAACTGCGGCCAGGGTCGGATATAGCTCGCTTCGAGCGACGCCTAGTGCCGCCGCCTGGGCGCGCGCACGTTCCCATGCGAAGCGGGTCTCTGGATTATGTGACTGGGCGAAGTCAATCAATTCCCCCAATGAATAGATTTTTGCGCTTTCGATGCTGGGGTGAGAGTCTCTGAAGCGTTCCGCGTCACGTTTGATTTGCTGCTCACCTGGTCCAAGCCACTGACGTTCAGGAGAAGGTGGCGCAGTTTGGGCGAAAGTGATGTCTGAATGAACGAACATCAGCAAGAGAATTGCTGCGCAGACCGGAAATAGGTCGAGCCAAATTCTTGCCATCTTCTTAGGACTCTACGAATCGGGTACTTTTCATCTGGCTTTTAGCGGCGTGAAGTACTGTTGTGACTGGCTCTTTCGTTCCTTCAACTCCGCAATCCACTTCTTAACCACAATTGTAATTTCGCGACTGCTTTGCTCAACGGACTTTGTGAAAGACTCCGCCTGGGAGTCGGTAGGAGTGGGATCCGGTTTGCGTTTCACAATCTTGATTTGAGACTTCAACTGCTTGTTCCTTTCTGCGCTGAATTCAGAAGGGAAAGGTAACTGAGACGACGTTTGTTGTATTGCGTGCAGTTGCCCAGTATTGCTTTTTTGGGGCATGAAGAGTGCTATTGGAAGAAACGTATTCAAGTGACATCCCACGCATAACAACAAGACAAAAGCGCACATTCAAGCAGGAATTCGAAAAACACCCCTAACCCTTCCACGTAAAATCCAATAACTAAGTTGGGCGTGGCGTTTGTTAACGCACACACGTTTTAGCTTCCTAAACGGGCCGTGGACCACATCGGCAAAGACGTGCCCCATGGATTCCGAACAGGAAGCCCAGGAACAAGCGAAGCGCAACTTGAAGAAGATGGCTGAAGCAGTTGTTGAGACAATTCCATCGGACACTATGCGAACGGTGAGCTTCACGCTGTGCGCCAGGAAAGCAAAGAGAAGGAATAGATGAAAAGTAAGAACACACAAATTCTGTTGGTCGCATTGGCGATCACACTCGCCTGTTCCGGCCTTGTGCTGGGCCAGGACAGCGCCGCATTGACTGTGGAGCCGAGTGTATCAAAGGCGCCAGATACTACCGTGATTGCTGATGGAAAGAAGGCGAAGGCTACCGGCATCGTCATCAATCGCAATGGCGACACATTCACCATTCGTGATTCACGCGGCGAGGAAACGACCGTCGTCATAACGGATAAAACAAAAATCAGGTTAGTGCGTAAAGGATTCTTTCGTGCTGACCGATCTTCGAATGCAACTGAGATCCTGCGCGGTCTGAGGCTGGAGGCGGAGGGAGGAACAAACAGTGATGGCCAGATCGTGGCCAAGCACATTCGCTTCGACGAAGAGGATCTGAGAACAGCTCAGGCACTCGAGTCGCGCGTGGATCCGGTTGAGAACCTTGCGAAATCGACGCAGACGCTGGCCGAAAACAATCAGCAGCGCATTGGTGAGGCTGAGCAAAACGCCCAACGTATTTCCGGACAAGTTGAGGAGTTGAGCAGTGTTGCAAATTCAGCTGTGGCCGCAGCGAAGAATGCACAGTCAACGGCTGATCAGGCCGAGTCAGATGCAACGACAGCGAATGCGCGGATCAACGTGCTCGATGATTACGAGGTCTTCGCAACAATTGCGGTGCACTTTAAGAACGGAAGCTCTCGTCTTTCTCCCCAAGCCAGGGCAGAGATCGATGCAGTGGCAAACACTGTGAGTGAGAACCTGAATGGCTGGATAGTTGCAGTTGAGGGTTATGCCGATTCAACCGGTCGAACAGCAGGAAATCGTTCGCTAAGTGAACGTAGAGCAAAAGCCGTGATTGATTACCTTGTGACCAAACACGGTCTACCGCCCTACCGAGTGGTCCAACCATTTGGTTTCGGTTCAGCAGATCCCGTCGCGGCGAACAACACCCGAGAGGGTCGGTCTCTGAATCGTCGCGCTGAGATTACAGTCCTGATCAATAAAGGAATCTCTTCGCAGGGAAACGCGCAGGCAGCTTCTCAGGAGCAATTGCCTCCGCAGCAATAAGCTCTTTGAGCCAGCAGTGAAGGACGGAGATTGAAGAAGGAATTAACATGTCATCCCAGAATAATGTACAACCAGCCTCAAGGCTCCGTCTTCGCACCGCACAGCGCTGGACGGTGCGGTTCGCTCTATTGATCACCCTTTCGTTAACGGGCACGCAAGCTGTTCTGGCCCAGACAAGCATGCTTCAAGGAACAGTCAGCGTCAGTTCAACTAATGGAGCAGGTGAAAGATTACCCGGTGCAAGTTTGAAATTAACGCCTGCAAGTTCAGGCCAGCCAGCACGGTCAGGAGTTACCAACGAACAAGGAGAATATAAGTTTACGGATCTCGCTGCAGGGATTTATACATTGCAAATCGATCTTACTGGTTTCAAGCAGCAAACGAAGACAGTGACGCTGCAAAAAGACAGTACAGCAGTGGAGAACATTAATCTTGAGCTCGAGGGACTCACCGCAGATGTCACGGTAGTTGCAGACGGAGAAGGCTTGAACACGATGCCGGCGGGTGAACCGGTATCATTCAAGCAGGACAAGTTACAAACGCTACCGTTGGTTAATGAGCAGTTTCAGGATGCGATACCTCTAGTTCCGGGAGTCGTTCGTGGGCCAGATGGCTTGCTCAACCTCAAAGGCGCCCGGGCCAGTCAGAGCGGTTTCCTGGTTAACAGCTCAAGTGTCACTGATCCGGTGACGGGTGAGTCTGCCATCAATTTGCCGCTGGAAGCGGTTCAGTCAGTTGAGGTCGTCGCCAACCCGTATGCGGCGGAGTATGGACAATTCACCGGAGCAGTAACGACAGTACAAACAAAATCCGGATCGGACAAATTCAATGTAGACGCCGAGAGCGTTTTCCCCAGGTTCCGCCGGCGAGCTGGTTCGTTCGCAGGCATCGCGGCATTCACGCCTCGAGTTACTTTTAGCGGACCTCTTATCAAAGACAAGCTGAAGTTCATGCAGTCGTTTGAGTACCGATTCGTACGAACGCCGGTCGAGAACTTGCCACCACTGAAGCGCGATACGGGGCTCGAAAGTTTCGATTCAGTGTCGCAACTCGATTGGGACGTTACCGACCGGAACCACCTCTCGACTACGTTTTCCTTGTTTCCCCAGAAGCTACGATTCGTGCACTTGAATACGTTCTATCCGCAGGAGGTAACACCCAATTTCAAGCAACGAGGTTTCCTTTGGGCGATAAGCGATCGCCAGATCTTGAATAACAAATCCGTATTGGAGTCATTTTTCAGCATCAAGCAATTCGATGCCGACGTCTTTCCGAGTTCGGGTACTGAGCCAATGAATTTTGCGCCCAACGTGAACTCGGGAAACTTTTTCAATCAACAGGCGCGAAGAAGCAAACGTTTCCAGGCGCTCGAGGTTTACAGTTTCAGACCGCCGAAGTTTCTGGGCGAACATTTCATGAAAGTCGGCGGCGGAATTAATTACATTACTTTTGATGGGCGCAATACGAGTAACACTGTGCGCATTCTGAGGGCTGATGGCACGCGCGGCCAGCAGCTAAACTTTGTCGGCAGTGGTCAACTTATTCGTAACCAAACTCAGTTTCTAGCTTACTTTCAAGACAGTTGGACTATGAATCGCCGGCTGAAAATCGAATATGGCTTGCGCTATGACCGTAACAATGTGACGAGCGAAAACAATTTTGCTCCGCGCGTGAGCTTCGCTTTTCTTCCGCTACTGGATGGACGCACCGTCGTTCGTGGCGGGATCGGACTGTTCTACGATGACGTTGACATGAATGTGGCCGCGTTTACTCAGTTGCAGGAGAGCGTGCTGACGCACTTTGGACCAGACGGGCAGGAGATAATCGGGGTGCCTCAGCTTCAGCGGCTCGCTCTTTTAGACTCGAAGCTTCGCACGCCGCGCAGTGTCAACTGGAATGTTCAGTTAGATCGCGAGTGGATCAAGAATCTGTTTGTGCGAGTCGGGTGTCAACAAAGGCGAGGACGGCGCGAGTTTGTGCTGAACCCAATGTCAGAACCGGGAGCGGTAGCGACCGGGTCCTCATCAAACGAACAAAGCATACTTGCATTGAGCAACTCCGGCAGCTCGCGCTACCGCGAATTGGAAGTTACCGCCAAATACAATTTCCGCGAGCATGACGAGTTTATCGCGTCTTATGTTCGCTCTTCTGCAATCGGGGATCTTAACGATTTCAACTCTTACTTCGGTAACTTCGAGAACCCGATTATTCGCGCCAATGAGCGATCACGACTGCCGTTTGATGCGCCAAACCGTTTTCTCTTCCGCAGTGAGTTTCACACAAAATATGGACTAACGTGGTCGCCCGTTCTCGACGTAAGAACCGGGTTCCCGTTCTCTCTCATCGATGAAGATCGCAACTTTGTCGGTCCGCGAAATCGTGCCGGTCGCTTTCCGACATTCGTTTCGCTTGATATGCAAGTGCTGAAGACTATCAGTCTCCCTGGTCGCTTCAACAAGTACCGAGCGCATCTGGGATTAAAGGTTTTCAATGTGACAAATCACTTCAATCCGCGAGACTTTCAGAATAACCTGGCAAGCGACAACTTCGGCAGTTTTTCAAACGGAGTTGGTCGAGCGTTCGGAACGCGGATCTGGTTCTCGAAGAAGTAAGTTGTGGTCCGACCGCCAGTTTTCTTGACCCCTCAAGATGGAGTTGTACTCTCTCACCATGTCACATTTACACGAGCAAGGAATACATCTGCCCCGCGTTGGTTCCTGGCAACACTGGCAGAGAGGGGGTTCCAGATGTGCTGATAACTCGGGATCAGTTTGATCGCCGGAGTAATTGCGAAGTCGTAGAATA
>Ga0070708_100003827_pt1 | contig 11813 bp, 8 predicted proteins | sample KBSK5503metaG_FD_65469 | JGI IMG/M metagenome (GOLD analysis project Ga0070708, IMG submission 65469) | Corn, switchgrass and miscanthus rhizosphere microbial communities from Kellogg Biological Station, Michigan, USA - KBS K5-50-3 metaG | ecosystem: Host-associated > Plants > Roots >...
ACCCGCGCCGCGTTGTACCCGGTGAGCTTGGTGCTGTAGGCGTCCAGCGTGTCGATGAAGCACGGGATGATGTAGCCGCCGTCGTTGTAGTCGATCTGCTGCATCTTGTGCTCGATATCCCGGCGGGTGGTGCTGCTGAGCGTCTGGTTCGCCTGGCTGTCGAGTGCCACGTAATGCGGCAGGTGCCAGTGCGTCTCGTTGTACGGCGAGGTCGGCAGGAAGGACTGCGCGACCTGGGCGAGGTACGGCGAGTAGTTGTAGAAGTCCTGGGAGAACGGCCACTCCAGGTACTTGCCGGTCTTGAAGAACGTATTGGGCGGGACGTTGTTGACCTTGATCGTCACCCCGGCGGCCTTGGCCTGTTCCGCGAGCACCGTGGCCATCTGCACGGTGCCGGTGGCGACCGGCGAGGTGGTGAGCATGACGGTCAGGTTCTCCTGGCCGACCTTCTTCAGCAGGGACTTGGCCTTCGGGATGTCCGCCTGCCTGGTGAAGTGCTCGACGTTGGGGTCGTACGGCGAGAACACGTCGGCCGCCACCGTGGCGAAGCCGTCCAGCGCCGAGTCGATCATCTGCTGGCGGTCCACGATCAGCCGCAGTGCCTGCCGGACCTCGGGGATGCTGAACGGCGACACGTCCACCCGCATCGTGAACGGCGTGATCGCGCCGGTCTTCGATGCCACCGTCTTCACGTTGCTGTTCGAGGACAGCGACGCGATCTGGGGGCCCTCAAGCGCGCCCGCCGCGTCGATGACGTTCGTGACCAGCGCGTTCTGCAGCGAGACGCTGTCGCTGAAGTCGATGATGGTCAGCTTGTCGAGGTAGGGCTGCCCGGGCTTCCAGTAGTTCTCGTTCCGCACGAAAACGCTGCGCTGGTTCTGGGTGAAGCTCTGGTACTTGAACGGGCCGGTCCCGTTCGGCTTCAACGGGTTGAATCCGACCGGGACGATGTACAGGTAGTACCAGAACGCAAGCTGGTCTATGAAGCTGCCGTAGTGCTGGGTGAACGGCACCAGGACCGTGTGCTTGTCGATCGCCCTCAGGTGTTTCAGGTCCATCGGTCCGAGCGAGCTGGACCCGGCATAGCCGGCCCCCTTGTTGCCGCCCTTGATCCGGCGGAACGTGAAGATCACGTCGTCGGCGGTCAGCGGCCTGCCGTCGTGGAAGGTGATGCCCGGCCGGATCTTTATGATGTACTCCTTGGTCGTGCCATGGGCGATGATCCCGTGGTCCTCCGCCAGCACGAACTCGGGCTGCGCCTGTGCATTGAGCTGGAGGAGCGGCTGGTACAGCTGATGTACCCGCGCGGTGTCCAGGTAACTGAGTCCCTGATGCGGATCCAGGGTGTCGGCCCCGGTGCTGCCGGTCAGCCCGACCCGCAGGCTGCCGCCGCGGCGCTTGGCGCCGGTGGCGCTCGCGCTCGGCGTCACGGCCGGAGTCGGGCCGCTCGATCCGCAGGCGGCGAGCAGGCCGCTCGCGGTCACCACTGCGCCGGTCGTTGCGACTCCGCCAAGGAACTGACGCCTGCCTAGGCCATCTCCTAGCACGGGCGCCCCACGCTCATCCGTTCGACCCACAGGGGGTTACCTCCTCAGACGCGGCACCAGGTGCCGGGTGATGTATTACTCGAAGGAACACCGCTCCGGCTCAGGCAACAGCGATCACGGTAACAATCCCGCATCACCCGAGACTCGGCATATGCGATATAAGGCGTCATATTCTCACAAGCGATACGTAGCGTGCTACTACAACGCCAGACTTGCACAGAAACGTTAATCGTTCGCAACAGCCACCGTCCCGCCGCTGGCCAGCGCCTCTTCCGCGGCGGCAGCGACCGCGAGCGTGCGGGCCGCATCCGCGGGCGGGCAGAAAACGAGACCCGGGTCTGCCGAGCGAACGGCCGCGAGGAAACGTTCCACCGACCGGTCAAAGGGAATGGACCGGGATATCGCCGCCACCGGCGCGCCGCCCACAGTGCCGGACAGCCGGTAGTCCGGATCCAGGTCGAGCCGCAGCAGCGCATCGCCGGCCGTTACCTGAACCCAGTACGAGCCGGGCACGGTGTCCGACGTCCAGGCCACCACGATGGTGCCGATCGCCCCGGAGGCGAAGTGCAGCAGCATCGTGACCGCGTCATCGATGTCGCCTGCCCCGGCGGGCCGCGGCGCCAGCCGGACCGACGATCCCGCCGCCTGCACGGCGACGATCTCGCCCGCCAGCGTGCGGGCCAGGTCAAGGTGATGGCTGCCGCGCTCAAGCAGGTTCCCGCCGCCCGCGGCCCGGTCGATGAACCAGGGCCGCGACTGGGTCCCGCCGATGCTCTGCCCGACCAGGCACCCGATCGTCCGGCCGGCCAGCGCCTGCCGCAGGTCGTCGATGACCTCGACGGCATGCCACTGGTAGCCGACCGCGCACACCGCGCCGCCGCGGGCCGCGGCGGCGACGATCAGCCGGGCATCGTCCGGCGACCGGGCGATCGGCTTCTCCAGGTACAGCGGCAGGCCGCGGTCCAGCGCGGCGACGGCAGGCCCGGCATGGGCCAGCGGCGGCGTGCAGACCCAGAGCGCGTCCAGCGCCGTGGCCGCCAGCATCTCGCCCCAGTCGGCGAACACTACGGCGCCGCTCAGCCCGGCCACCGCTGCCGCCTTGGCCTGGTCGGTATCGCAGACCGCGGTGACCGTTACGTCGCGGCGGCCGGCCAGCGCCCCGGCGTGCTGCTGCCCGATCCAGCCGGCCCCGATGATGCCCGCCCTTATCATCCGAAATCCAGCAGGACCTTGCCGGACTTGCCGGGCCGCACCAGGTAGTCGAACGCCGCCGCGGCATCGGCGGCCGGGAACACCCGGTCGATCCTCGGCAGCGCCCGGCCCGCCGCCAGCAGCGGCACCACCGACCTGGCGAACGCCTGCACGGCCGCTGCCTTCTCCTCAACAGGACGGGCCCGCAGCATGGTGCCGTACAGGCTGGCCCGCTTGCCCATCAGCGCGCCCAGCGAGATCGCGCCGTCCGCGCCGGCCGGCGTGCCGACGACCACGATGCGGCCCTTCACCGCGAGCACCCCGAAATCGTTCTCCAGGTTCCGCGCGCCGACCAGCTCGAGCACCACGCCGGCGCCGCCCAGGGCGGCTAGCTCGCCGGCGACCTTGTCCGGGCTGGCCACGATGGCGCCGGCCGCGGCGAGTGCGTCCCCAGCGCCCGCCGACCGGACGCTGGCGACGACGCGCGCTCCGGCCGCCAGGCCCAGCGCCACGGCGGCCGAGCCGACCGCGCCGTTGGCCCCGGTGACGAGCAGCACCTCGCCGAGCCCAAGCCCGCAGCGGGTGAACACGGCGTCGTGCGCGGTAATGTACGCCTCCGGGACGGCCGCCGCGGTGTCCTCGCCGAGTGCGTCAGGGACGGCCGCCAGGTGCCGCTCGTGCGCCACCACCCGGTCCGCTAGCCCGCCGCCGCCGACGATGCCGAACACCCGGTCCCCCGCCCGCCACGCCCGGACCTCGCGGCCAGCGGCCCGCACCAGGCCGGCCACCTCGAGGCCGGGTATGTCGGCCGGAGAGCCCGGCGGCGCCGGGTAGTGGCCAGCCCGCTGCGCGACATCGGCCCAGTTGACGCCGGCGAAGCGGGCCGCCACCACCACCTCGTGGTCGCCGGGCACCGGATCCGGGCGATCCTCGAAGCGCACGACCTCGTTGCCGCCGACGCCGCTGAACGTCACTGCTCTCACCCGCGGTCACCTTCCGTTGCCGCACTGCCGTGGCTGGCGTGCGCTTGCGGCTCGCCGGAGCGGCCCGGCGGCGGATCCCACTCCTGGTGGCGGGCGAGCCACCATCGGGCGATGTCAAGCCGCCGCATGAAGCGCATCTCCGGGCGGGACTGCACATACTCGACGAAGTCACGGACGGCGGTGGCGCGGTTGGCCTGGCCGCTCCAGCGCTCATGCAGGCCGACGGTCATCATCCGGGCGCCATGCCCGGCCGCCGCCTCGTCGCACAGGTAGTCGGCCGCGGCCCGCAGGTTCTCGAAGAAGTCGTTCGGGGTCGCGTAGGTCGGGCTGATCAGGTACCTGTTGTCGTTGTAGACCTTGGAGTAGGGAACCACGAGAAACGGCGCCGAGCCCACCTGCACGAAGTACGGCAGTTCGTCGTTGGAGGCGTCGGAATCGTAGAGGAACCCGCCCTCCTCGACGATCAGCTCCCTGGTATGGATGCTCGGGAACGAGCGGCAGTACCAGCCGAGCGGGCGCTCGCCGGTCAGCCGTTCGATCGCCTCGATCCCGCGGTGCAGGTCCTCCCGCTCCTCGTCGATCGTCATCTCCGAGTTCTCTGCCCAGCGGTAGCCGTGGCCGATCACGTCGTGGCCCGCCTCGGCGATCCACTCGGCGACTTCCGGATTGCGCTCAAGGCCGCGGGCGCAGGCGCCGATCGTGACCGGCACCTGATGGCTGTCGAACAGCCGGGCGAGCCGCCAGATCCCGGCCCGGCTGCCGAACTCGTAGTGCGTCTCGGTGCCCAGGTCGCGGATGTGCGGGCCGACCTGGAAGGAGTACTCGCCCCAGCTGTCGTTGCGGCCGTCACCGTCCGGCAGCGAGTACTCGGCGCCGGATTCGTAGTTGAGCACGATGTTGACGACGAGGCTCGCATCTCCCGGCCAGCGCACCGGCGGGGTGCGCCTGCCGTAGCCGCGGAAATCGCGTACTGGCCCTGCGTGCGCCTCGGCTTGTCCGGCCATGCATCCCTCGTCCCCGCGGTCGCGTTCCGTCCGATTATGCACGGCGCCGCCGGAACCCGGAATCCCAGCGGTGACTTTCCGCCCCTGCCTGCTCAGCAGCATTGAACTGCTATTCAGCATAAGATTCCTGGCTTGAAGCGATCAACCCGGGCGGGCCGGGCGGGAAGGATCGGACCATGCGGACCGGAACGCGCAAGGACGCTGCCGATGATGACAGGAAGGCCGTCCCCGGGGGTGCGGCGGCCCCGGGTGCGGCGGCGCCGCGGCTGGTAGCGCGGTGGGCGCGGGAGAATCCGCGCTCGGCTGCGCTGCATGCCAGGGCCCGGCGGCTGATGCCGGGCGGCGTGACCCACGATGTCCGGCTCGCCGCGCCGTTCCCGGTGGCCGTCGCGCGGGCCGAGGGCGCACGCAAATGGGACCTGGATGGCCACGAGCTGATCTGCTACGTACTCGGTCACGGCTCGCTGCTGCTCGGGCATGGCCATCCCGCGGTGGTCGCCGCGGTCCGGCAGCAGGCCACCCGATCGTTCCATCCCGGCGCCTGCCACGAGCTGGAGAGCGAATGGGCCGAGCTGGTGATCCGGCTGGTCCCCTCGGCCGAGCGGGTCCGCTTCACCTCCAGCGGCACGGAGGCGTCGCTGCTCGCGCTGCGGCTCGCCCGCGCCGCCACTGGCCGGGGGAAGATCGTCAAGCTGGAAGGGCATTTCCACGGCTGGCACGACCAGGCCGCGATGGGGGCTGACCCGCCGTTCGACGGGCCGGATACCGCCGGGCTGCCGCCAGGCACCATGAGTTCCGTCAGCACCGTCCCCGCGCAGGAGGCCGCGCTGGCCGGGGCGCTGGCGGCCGGCGATGTCGCCGCCGTCATCATGGAACCGTCCGGCGCGGCCTGGGCCACCGTTCCGCTTCCCGCCGGGTTCCTTGCGGCCGCGCGCCGGCTCGCCGACCAGCACGGAACGCTGCTCGTCTTTGACGAGGTCGTCACGGGCTTCCGGTGGGCGCCTGGCGGCGTGCAGGAGGTTACCGGGATCCGCCCCGACCTCACCGTGCTCGGCAAGATCCTGGCCGGCGGGATGCCCGGCGGCGCCGTCTGCGGGCGCGCCGACGTGCTTGACCTGCTCAGCGGATCCGGCGCCGGTCCGCGGCGGGTGGCCCATCCCGGCACGCACAACGCGCATCCGCTGTCCGCGGCGGCCGGCATTGCCGCGCTCGGCCTGGCGGCAGGCGGCGAGGCGCAGGACGCGGCTGCCCGGCTTGCCGCCACGCTGCGCGGCGAGCTCACCGCGGTGTTCGAGCGGTCCGGGGTGGCCGGCCGGGCCTACGGGGAAAGCTCAACCTTCCACCTGCTGTTCGGGCCGGCCGGACCAGCCGAGCTCGGCCCGGCGGCGCTGAAGGCAGGGCTGGCGCCCGCGCTGTCAGCGGCGCTGCACTGCGGCATGCAGCGCGAGGGGGTTCACCTGTTCCACGGGTCGGGCTTCCTGAGCACCGCGCACAGCGAGCGTGATGCGGAGCAGACGGCCGCCGCACTGGCCGTCACGCTCCGGCAGCTGCGGGCCGAGGGGCTCGTATGAGCGGGCTGACGCTGGCAGGCGGCCGGGTACTCGACCCCGGCCAGGGTATCGACGGGCCGGCCGACATCGTGGTGGACGACGGCGTCATCGCCGGTCTCAGCGCGGCTGCGGGCGCTTTCCGCGGTGCCGAGGCCGGCCCAGGCCCGGGCCGGCCGGTGGTCGACGTGACCGGCCTCATCGTGACGCCCGGCCTCATCGACCTGCATACCCACCTTTACCACGGCGTCTCGCACTATGGCATCGACGCGGACACGCACTGCCTGCGCCGCGGCGTCACCACGGCCGTCGACGCGGGCTCGGCCGGTGCCCAGACGTTCCCAGGGCTGCGCCGCTATGTCATCGAGCGGGCCGAGACCAGGATTCTCGCCTTCCTGAACATCGCCGTCGAGGGAATGATCACCAGCCTCGTCGGCGAGCTTGAGGACATCCGGTGGGCTTCCGCCGAACAGGCCATCGCCAGCGCCAGGGCGAACCCGGACCTCATCGTCGGCATCAAGGTCAGGCTCGGCCACCAGATGGTTGGCAACGACCCGGCACCGGCCATGCGGCTGGCCAGGGAGGCGGCAGACGCACTGGACCTGCCGCTGATGGTGCACGTCATCGACATGCGGCCACCGATCAGCTGGCTGCTGCCCTACCTCGGCAGGGGTGATGTCGTGACGCACTGCTACCACGGCAACTCCGGCGGCATCCTCGACTCAGCCGGCCACGTGCTCGCCGATGTCTGGCGAGCTCGCGAGCGCGGCGTCCTGTTCGACGTGGGGCACGGCGTCGGCAGCTTCGCCTACCGGGTCGCCCGGTCCGCCATCGCCCAGGGATTCCCGCCGGACACGATCTCCAGTGACCTGCACGCGCATAACGTGGGCGGGCCGGCCTTCGATCAGGCGACCACGCTGTCGAAGCTGCTGCACGTCGGGATGAGCCTCGCCGAGGTGATCCGGGCCACGACCTCGACGCCGGCTCTCGCGGTCCGGCGGACCGGCAGGCTCGGCGCGCTCGCGGCCGGCCGGGAGGCGGACCTGACGGCGCTGGAGCTGCGGGAGGGGCACTGGGCGCTGCCCGACGCGGCCGGCCAGACCGAGGTCGTGGAGCGGCTGATCGTCCCCCGGCTGGTGCTCAGGGCCGGGCAGCGACGCCAGATCGACTCGCCGGTACCCGGCAGCGTTGCGGCGGGCTCGCATGCGGCCGGCCCGGCTGCGCCCTGCGCCCTGGATTCCGGCCCTGCCGCCGCGAGCGGGCTGTGACCGCTCCGGTGGTCACCGCCGTGACCGGCGGGACCGTCGTGACACCGGACGGCGAGCGCCGGGCGGACATCCTGATCCGCGCCGGGAAGGTGGCCGCCATCGGCGATGCGAGGGACGCGACGGGACCGCGGGTGGACGCGTCCGGCTGCTACGTGCTGCCAGGCGGCGTCGACCCGCACTGCCATCTGATGCCGGATGTGCACCGCGCGACTGCCGCCGCCGCGCGCGGCGGCACCACCACCGTGCTCTCGTTCAGCAACCCGGCCGCCGCCGAGAGCGACCTTGACGCGCTGCTGCGCTGCCGCGCCGAGGCGTCCAGCGGCCGCGCCGTCATCGATATCGGCCTGCATGCCGTGCTCTACGATCCTGCGGGCGCTACCGAGGCCGGCCTCGCGGCCGCCCGGCGGGCCGGGGCCGGCGCCATCAAGATCTTCCTCGCCTACGCCGAGCTCGGCATCCAGTGCACGACCAGGCGGCTCTTCGAGCTGATGGGCATCGCGCGGCGGCTCGGCCTGCTGGTCCAGGTGCATTGCGAGAACGGGCCGCTGATCGATGCCCTGACCGCGAGTGCGCTGGCCGCGGGACGCCGCGGCGCGCGGGCCTTCGCCGACACCAGGCCGCCGGAGGTCGAGGAGGAAGCGGTGGCCCGGGTGCTGGCGGTGGCCTCGCTGGCGGGGGCGGCGTGCTACCTCGTTCACCTGTCGTCGGCCGGCGCTCTCGACCAGGTGCGGCTGGCCAGGCAGCGAGAGCGGCCGCCGGTGCTCGCCGAGGCATGCCCGCATCACCTGCTGCTTGACGACCGCTGCTACGCGGGTGCCGAGGCCGGCCGGTACCTGGTCGCTCCCCCGCTGCGGCCCGCGCGGCAGCTTGCCGCGATGTGGCAGGGGGTGGCGGACGGGACGGTCGACACGATCGGGTCCGATCACTGCCAGGCACGTACCCCGGTGCCCGGCAGCATGGTCCCACCCGGCGAGAGTTACTCCTACGGGCTGGCCGGCGTCGGCGCGCGGCTGCCGCTGCTGCTGTCCGAGGGGTTGGCCCGCGGGCTGCCGATCGGCCGCCTGGTGCGGCTGACGGCGGAGAACCCGGCCCGCGCGTTCGGTCACTACCCGCGGAAGGGCGCGCTTGTGCCGGGCGCTGACGCGGATATCGCGGTGTTCGACCCGGCCGGCCAGACGGTGCTCGGCGACAGCGGACTCGGCGACGGCACCGGTGACAGCGTGTACGCGGGCCGCCGGCTGAGCGGCCGCATCCGGGCCGTGCTATCGCGCGGCCGGCTGATCGTCTCGGCTGGCGGGCTCACCGCCGATGGCGGCGGCCGGTACCTGGCCGCCGGCGAACCGGTTCCGCTGCCTGGCGAGGCGAGCGGCCCGCTGCCCGGCCGGTAGCCGGTGCCGGCGGCCGGTAGCTCGTTGCCCGGTCCGTGATCGCCCGATACGCTACACGCGGGCCGGTTACGCTACATAACGTGGCGAACCGGCTGCGATGTCTTGCGCAGTGTCCCGCGACGCCGCCACTGGCCGACGACGTGCCAGCCCTGGCTGGGCCGGACCGCCATCCGAGCGGAGGGAACCGACACGTGACAGACCCCCGTGCGATCAGCTCCCGGCGGGCCGGCTCGCGATGGCCGTAGCCACCGCGGCTGCCGGGCCGGCGGTCTCCCGCCGCGCCGCGCACCCGATTCTCGCTCTCGTCGGCAGGCGGGCCCTGTTCGGCATCGGCACGCTGTTCGTGGTGTCGCTGGTGGTCTTCCTCGCCACCCAGGTGCTGCCGGGAAATGCGGCCGCCGCCGTGCTCGGCCGGAATGCGACCCCGGCTAGCCTGCGGGCACTGGAGCACCAGATGCACCTGGACCGCGGCGTGGCCGCGCAGTACTGGGCCTGGCTGTCCGGGCTGTTCACCGGCAAGCTCGGCAACTCGCTGGCGAACGGCCAGCCGGTGTGGGGCCTGGTGTCCGGCAGGCTGATCAATTCCGGCGTGCTCGTCTTCGTGACCGGGGCAATCGGGAGCACGGTTGGCGTCGCGCTCGGCGCCGTTGCCGCCCTGCGCAGGGACAGCCAGTTCGATCACGTCACGTCGGTTGTCGCGCTTGCCGTGACGTCGCTGCCCGAGTTCGTGATCGCCATCGCGCTCATCATCGTGTTCTCGACGGTGGTCTCCCACCTGCTGCCGGCCGTCTCGCTGCTTGCCCCGGGCACCTATGCCTGGCAGCAGCCGGAACTGCTGGTGCTGCCGGTCGCCACCCTGGTGATCGTGATCGTCCCCTACATCATGCGGATGATGCGCGCCGCGATGATCGAGGCCCTTGAGTCCGACTACGTGGAAATGGCGCGGCTCAAGGGCGTGCCGGAATGGCAGATCGTGCTCCGGCACGCGATGCCGAACGCCATCGCGCCGACCATCCAGGTCATCGGCCTGAACTTCCTCTACCTGGCCGGCGGGATCGTCGTGGTCGAGTACATCTTCAACTTTCCCGGCATCGGCCAGGGACTCGTCTCCGCGGTCGGCGACGCCGACATCCCGGTGATCCAGCTCATCGTCGTCATACTCGCGGCGTTCTACGTGTTCATGAATATCGTCACCGACGTCATCGCCGTGCTGGCCACGCCACGGCGGAGAATCGCGAGGTAGCGATGGCCGTTGTCACGCCAGGGCGGTTCCCGGCGGAGCAGGTTCCAGGGCCGGCCGCCCGGGCCGGCCGGCCCGGCCGCAGGCCCGAGTGGCTTTCCTCGCTCGGGGCCGCCGTGCGGACCGCCCGCGGCGGCATCGGGCTGACGCTCGTCTCGCTGATCGTCGCGCTCGCCGTGATCGGGCCGTGGGTCGCCCCGTCGTCGCCGAACGCCCTGCAGACGCTGGATTACGCCAAGCCCGGCGGCCATTTCCTGCTCGGCGCCGACGCGCTCGGCCGGGACGTGCTGTCCAGGGTCCTCGCTGGCGGCTGGCTGCTGCTGCTGATGGCCGCCGCGGCGACCGTGCTCGGCGTCATGCTCGGTGCGGCGGCCGGCGTGTCCGCGGCGTATCTCCGCGGCGTTTCCGACGGGATCATCATGCGCACGATTGACGTGGTCTTGTCGTTTCCGCAGCTCGTTTTCGCGCTGCTGCTGCTCAGCGTGATTGGCCCGAAGCTGTGGCTGATCGTGCTGGCGGTCGCGGTGTCGCATGCGCCGCAGGTCGGCCGGGTACTCAGGTCGGCCACCCTGGACATTTCCGAGCAGGACTACGTCAAGGCGGTGGAGCTACAGGGCATGCGACCGGCCAAGGTGATGATGAAGGAGATCCTGCCCAACCTGGTCTCCCCGCTGATGGTGGAGCTCGGGCTCCGGCTGACGTACTCGATCGTCATCATCGCCGGCCTCGCGTTCCTTGGCTTCGGCCAGCAGCCACCCGCGTCCAACTGGGGTTCGATGATCAACGAAAACCGGATCGGGCTTGCCCTGAACCCGTGGGCGGTGATCGTGCCCGCCGCGTTGATCGCGCTGCTCACCATCGGGATGAACACCTTCACCGACGCGGTGGCCCGGGTGGCGATCGGCGTCGAGCGGCGGCCGGAGGAAGCGGCGCTGCTTGACGAACTCGTCCCGAGGGAGATCGCGTGAGCACCGCGCAGGCGCCCGGCGGCACCGCGGCAGCGCCCCCTTCGCCGGGCGAGGTCCGGCTTGAGGTGCGGGACCTGGAAATCCGGCTGGGGCCCGCGGGGCCGGACGTCGTGCGCGACGTCTCCTTCTCGGTGCGGGCCGGCCAGGTGCTCGGGATCGTCGGCGAATCCGGATCCGGCAAGACGACGGTCGCGCTCGCCCTGCTCGGCCATACCCGCCGGGGCCTGTCGATTCACTCGGGCGAGGTCCGGCTCGACGGGGTGGACCTGCTGCGGCTGCGGCCGGCCCAGCTGCGGGCGGCCCGCGGCGCCAGGGTCGCCTACGTGCCGCAGGACCCGTCCGCGGCGCTCAATCCCACCCTTCGCATCGGCACGCAGCTGATGGAGGCGCTGCGGGTCCATGCCGGGATCACCGAGAATCCGGCTGACCGGGTCATCGAGGTCATGCGGGAGGCTTCCCTGGAGGCCACGCCGGAGATGCTCCGGCGGTATCCGCATCAGCTGTCCGGCGGCCAGCAGCAGCGCGTCAGCCTGGCGATGGCGTTCGCGTGCAGACCGTCGCTCATCGTGCTGGACGAGCCAACCACCGGGCTCGACGTGTCGACCCAGCGGCATGTGCTTGACACGGTCCGTAGCCTCTGCAGCTCCTACGGCGTCGCCGCCGTCTATGTCAGCCAC
>Ga0070708_100003830_pt1 | contig 11807 bp, 7 predicted proteins | sample KBSK5503metaG_FD_65469 | JGI IMG/M metagenome (GOLD analysis project Ga0070708, IMG submission 65469) | Corn, switchgrass and miscanthus rhizosphere microbial communities from Kellogg Biological Station, Michigan, USA - KBS K5-50-3 metaG | ecosystem: Host-associated > Plants > Roots >...
GGCTGGACCACCCTTTCGAAGAACGCAGCCAACTCGGCCTGTCCGGCGTGCCAGGGAAGCATTAGGTTCAGGCGGTGCACGCCCAGCTCGGCGTATTTCGCGGCCGTTGCCTCATCCGCATCGCCGGGGGGCGTAATGGTGATCTCTAGTGGGCCCAGGCCATCGCGGCGCCTCACCCGACTGGCGGCCGCTGCGAGGATGCCGATGTAGCGGCTGGTCTGTTCCAGATCGAGTCCCCAGCCGTACCATCCGTCGGCCTCACGGACGGCGCGCCGCATGACAGCAGGTGCATATCCACCCATAACGACCTGCGGGTGGGGCTGCTGCGGCGGACGCGGACAGGCCTGCACGCCTTCGAACGAGAGCATGCGGCCCGCGTAGCTCGGATGCTCCTGCGTCCAGATCGCCCGGATCGCCGCGAGGTATTCCTCAAGCCGGGCGCCTCGGTCGTCGAACGGCACGCCGACAGCCTCGAACTCGCGCGCGATGTAGCCTGCCCCGACTCCGAATATGAGGCGGCCGCCGGACAAGACGTCAACCGTGGCGAGTTCCTTCGCGAGTACCAGCGGGTTGTGGAGCGGCAGCACGAGGACGCCGGTGCCCAGCCGCACCGAGCTGGTCCGCCCGGCGAGGAACGCCAGCGCGGTCACCGGGTCGAGGATCGGATCCTCAGGCTCCATCGGTGAGGGCGGCTGCCGGGGGTCCATGAGCACCACATGCTCGGAGACCCAGACCGACTCGACCCTCGCCGCCTCCGCGGCTTCCGCGAGGAAGCCCAGCATGCCGGGTGTCGTGTATGGTCCCGAGTTCGCCGAGCAGACGCCGATCTTCACCGGTCACGCTCCGGAGGCCGCGACTGCACTTGCTCCATGCGCTCCGTCACCCGGCCGAGCGCCTCGAGGAAGGGCCGCTCGAGGAAGGCAGTGTGATCTGCTTCGCCGTGCTGGTGCGAGATGCGGTCCTCGGGATACCTGATCGCAAGGTGGCGGACACGCTGGAGACCGCCCTTGATGAGCGCCTGCATCGTCCGCGCCTGGCCGGCATCGAACTGTGACCATTCGCCGCCGCACGCTACGTAGACCGGTGAGGTATGGGCGAAGATTCCCCGGGGCCATGGTCCCAGGTGGCTGGGGGAATCCCAGTAGTGCGGGCCGCCGCAGCGGGCCGCGAGCCAGCAGTTGCCCTCGACCCGCACCTCAGCCTCAAGCTCGATGCGCCGCGCACCGCCTGGTTCCTCGACTGAGGCGACCACCCGGCCGTTCTGCACGATCTGGAGTGTCCAAACCGGAAAGATTCCCTTCGCCGTGGCCGATACGTGAATGGTGCCGGGCCCGGAGGTTCGGAGCGTGTCTCCGACCTCGCACCCCTCGGCGCGCAGGTCGATGATCGGTCCCGCGCTCAGGAAGGTGCGGCCCTCCCGGACCGATCGGCTCCAGGCGCCGTGAGTGAATTCCTGATCGCGGAGGTTGGCGTAGGTGCGGTAAACGCCCACCGGCACGTCGGCTGTCATCTTGTCCGTGCCCCCGACCAGGGGAAGGCGGTAGCCGCAGTTGAGGTAGGCGTAGTACTCCTCGTGGAAGGAGCGTCGCTGGACGATCATTTCGATCGCGTCGGCGCGCCCGGTCGCGATCAGCACCGCTGGCTCGCCGTTCGGGAGCGGGAAGTGCGGGATGACGACGGTGCCTTGCTGCTCGTGGCACCGGTCAGCCCAGTCGCTGACCGTGGTTTCGAGCCATCCGCCCAGCTCCGCTTCGTTCGGGCCGTCGGTGCACCAGGGCATTATGGGACGCTGGAGCCCCCAGAGGACCAGGTGCCCGAAGAACGGCTGGCGGTTCTCCTGGCTCACCCAGGTGACATGCCGGCCGTCGGGGCTCGCGACCGGAGACCCGGTGAACTCCTCGGTGCCGGTGAACAAGCTCCCCCACTGGCTCTGCAGCAGGTTCACCACGTTCAGGTCCTCACCCTGCTGTTCGGTCAGCGCCCCCTGGGCCGACAGGAAATGGACGTGCGAGTCGCCCGAGTACCAGCCCAGCGCGTTCATCGACGTCCACCGGCGGATCCGCAGGGTCAGCTCCCGCTGTCCCGGCGCGATCCGGATCCGCTCCCGCAGCGGCGTGTACTCGAAGCCCCGGGCCACATCGACAAGCACGTCGCCGGTCGGCAGCCAGCCCTGACATCTGCCGTCGATATAGGCGTAGCTGAGCCTGCCCAGCCGCACATCTCCGCCGATGTCGATGTGCCAGGTCCCCAGGTCTGAGTTCACGTGATTATGGTGGCCGTGCGGCTGGTACGGGATGCCTTCTGGCGAGCGGAACGCGACCCGGCAGGGGACCGGGTGGCCCGTCTCATCGTCCAGCACGGTGACATGGACCCAGTTACGTCCCGGCTCGGCGTCCGTAATCCTCATGCCTTCCTGCTCGATGGGCCGGTCAGGTGCCAGATCTCGCCAGCGGAAGCGACCGATTTCTCGTTCGCCGTCGGCCACGATCACGGTCGCCGATGGGACGGCCGCGACCCGCGCGTAGGCATCGGGGCTTTCCGGGTTGGCAATTTCGCCCCAACCCTTCAGGGCGTCGTCCGAGACCCCCTCAGCACTGTCGCCTGGGAGGCGGAACGCATACGAGGCCACTCCTCGGTCCACCCGGACGGCCGGCTCAGACAGCGCCCGGGGGCCCTCCGGCCCGAGGGCCGTGATCCTGATCGCCCGGGCGGCCTCGCGCGAGAGCGGATGCTCACCTGCGGCACCGACCGTGATCGCCGCGACCAGCACCGGGGCGGCCAGTGCTGCCAGCCGGATGGACTCGACCGGCACCGCCCCGAGCGGGTTCTCCCAGATCCACAGGAAGTAGTCGGCGAGGCCAGGGAACACGCCCTCGCTCTGGCGCATCCCCAGGTCTTCCCACCGGCCTTGGTACCGGTCCGCGAGCCGTAGCTGGGCGCTGGAGGCGGCCAGAAACGGCCCGCTGGCATCCCAGCCCTCCTCCGGGACGGCCGAGATTTCGAACCGCTCCCGGATGGGGACCACCACGCCAGGCGCCGGCTGGCCCGCCAGGCGGAACGTGTATTCAGCTACGGAACTGCCCACAGCCGGGCCGTCGCTTTCCCCGGCCGGAAGCCGCCGGTGGGCCACGATTACGTGGTCGGCGGCCCGGTGCACCGGCACCGTGGCGACTGCCCCGGGCTCCAGGGCTATGAAGCAGGGAGCCTCTGCGTTTCGCGGGTCACCGATCCGGAACGGCAGCCCGTGGAACATCTGCTTGCCGACCGGCGGCTGCCGGCAGCCATCGAGCAGCTCCAGCCCGGCGTTACACAACGCCGAGAGGTCGATCGGCTCGTAGCCGTCCACGTCAAAGCCCATTCCGAGCGAGACCCAGGACCGCCTCGACGTCGGCGAGGTTAAAGGGAGCCCGGGCCGGGACGATGATGTGCTCCGCTCCTGCCGCCGCGAACTCGGCGATGCGATCGGTGTCCCCGGCCTGGTTCACCAGCACGCTGCGCTCGATGCTGGACGGGTCCCGGCCAACCTTCTCGCACCACTGATCCAGGATGCGGCTCTTGCGGGCGAACTTCTCCACCGGCCCGAACCCGTTCCAGATGTCGGCGTGCGACGCGACGATGCGAAGGGTGACTGTCTCGCCCTCGCCCCCGATCAGCAGTGGCAGCGGCCCGGCGGGCGGCGGATTGAGCCGGGACAGCCGCGCCTTGAGGCGGACAATCCCGGGTTCCAGCGCCGCCAGCCTCGTCGCCGCGGTGCCGAAGTCGAAGCCGTACTCGCGGTAGTCGCGTTCATGCCATCCCGCCCCGTAGGCGAGGATCACACGGCCCCCGCTGATGTGGTCCACCGTCCGGGCCATGTCCGCCACGAGATCCGGTGACCGGTAGGAGTTGCAGGTCACCAGCACGCCGAGGGCGGGGCGGCTGGTGTCGCACGCCATGGCCCCCAGCAGCGACCATCCTTCGAAATGCCTCCCATCCGGATCGCCGCTCAGTGGGAAGAAGTGGTCCCAGGTCCAGATCGAGTCCACCCCCAGCGCCTCGGCCCTGCGCCACGCGTCGCGCAGTTCGTCGATCGAGCAGTGCTGCGGCTCGATCTGGACACCTACCTTGATGCGTGCCATCACGCCTTCCTTCCTGGCCCGGCATGTGCCGGGATGCACCGGTCAGCCCTGCAGGAGCACCACGCAGTACAGCGGCACGTTCTCGAGTTCGATGCGGTGCATCTCCCGGATGTCCCTGCTGAAGCTCAGGCGCACCTCAACCTCACCGGCCGGGCTGAAGGCCTTGGCCATGCGGAAGGGCCGGGCGATCCGCACGTCGAGGACAAGCCGGGGCAGCACGGGCACCTCGTCCCGCTCCTCGTCGTAGTCGTAGCGGATCAGGTGGATCGCGGCCTGCTTGTCGCCGATCTTGTGGATGTTGATCGCGAGGTCCGGCGCGCTCTTGAAGATGACCTGCGGGCCACCGGCCAGGTCTTCCGCCCGCACCTCCGTGGCCCGGAGCATGAGCGGGTGAGCCAGCAGTTCCCGCCGGGTGCCGTTTTCCAGATTCAGGCCCATGTCCCCGACCGCCAGGACCCGGCCGCCACGGTTCAGGAAACCCGCGACCGCGGACGCCTGTGCCGGGGTCAGGAAACGGCATTCCGGCAGGATCAGCGTCCGGTACTGGCCGAGCGAGCCGACGGTGATCGAATCCTCGCGCAGCTTCCCCTCGGGGAGCATGACCACGTCGAATGGCTGCTTTGCCGCGACGAGCTGGTCACCGGCGGCCCAGAACGGGAACCGCTGGCCCGAGCCGTGTTCCTCCAGGTAATCGAAGCTGCTCTGCACGCTGAAAGCCACCGCGGTCTGCGAATAGGTGCTGGTGCCATACAGCTGGGACTCGTGGTCGGCGAGGAAGTCCTGGATCTCCACGGCCAGCTCGTGGGGCGCCCAGAACGAGTCTTCGATCACGCTGCCCATCCACGCCCCGTACGGAATGCTCATATTGACACCGAGGGCCGCTGCCTCGTAGTTCATCATGCGGAACAGGTCGTAGCCCGTGCCCGCTTTCAGCTTCGGCAGGAGTTCTGGTGGCACCCCCCCGTACGGGTTCTCCACGACGATTACCGGCTTGCCGCCCGCGAACCCGGCGGCATAACGGCACCAGGAGGGCTGGCGGTAGCTGGTGCTGTCCATCTCGGTGATCAGGACGTCGGCCTTCGGCTCGAAGGCATAGTAGTGCGGGGAAAGGTAGTAGAAGTTGCCCGACACCAATACCTCGCGGCCCTTGGCGGCGCCGTATTCCTTGATGTAATCAGCGAGTTCCGCGAAATACTTGACGATCGTTTTCCGCTGGAACCGGATGTAGTCCCAGTAGAGCGGCGTGGTCTCGCGGTTCGCCTTGAAGTCGTAGCCCCGCTCGAGCAGCCACGACCCGTAGTGAAAGGTCTGGAGATCGGTATCCTTGAGCTCCTTCGGCAGTTCCTCGGCGGGAAGCGCCGCGAGATGTTTCCGGAAAAGCTTCATGCAGTCCGTGCAGAAGCAGCCGCCGTAGCCGGTCGCGAAGATCGGCAGGTCGGCCTCGTCGAGCTGCACCCCGGCGACGCCGGCGTCGATCTGGATCCGGATGATCGCCTTCAGGTACTCGCGCCAGACCGGGTTGTTCCGGTCCATGAGGTACGCGTAGTGCTCGCGGTCGGGGCACTCCACCCAGGTGGAGTGGCAGGCGACCCCGAAGATGTCACGCGAGGCGCACTCCTCCAGCAGGTCCGTCACCGGCTGCCCGTCACTGTTCACCAGCCCGCCCGGGAAGTAGTGCTCGAATGGCTCCCACAGCTTCGGATAGCGGTTCTGGGTGAACTCCCGAAGGCCGGCCCATCCGCGCTTGCCCACCCCCCGCAGCTCGTTCATGGACAGGATCTCGTCCTCGTTCTCGCTGAGCTCGACCGGGAACTCCCAGCCCTGCACCTCGAACACGATCCCGAAGACCTTGATCCCGCGGTCCTGGCAGTGCCGGATGAATTCGGAGTCGTTCAGGAAGCCGTAGAGGCGAAACCGGGGGTCGATCTTTTGCCAGGCTTCTTGCTCCAGGTAGGGCAGCGAGATCGAACCCCCGCCGAGGGCCGACCACACGAGCGCTGTTGCCCGGCATGCTTCCAGGTCCTCGATCATCCTCAGCCGCCTGGGAGGCAGGCTGGGGTGATAGCAATGCTGACGCGGGAACCATGCGTCGAAGTAAATTCCGCGCTCCATGATCAGTCCTTTCAGCCTGGAATCGTTGAAGGTACTGCGCCAGCCTCCGCAGGGCTCCAGCTGAGCACCATGCCGAGAGACTGCCCGGGGTGTTCCAGCACGAGTTCGTACGCCGACTGCGCGTTCTCGAACGGGACGCGGTGGGTGATCAGCGGGGCGATTACCACGGCGCCGGTGGCCAGATCTTCGGCGAGATCGGTGTTGTATTCGTCGTCCCAGCCGCACGGGAACGTGACCGTCGGCCGCTGGAGATGGGTCCGGTGGAAGTCGATCGAGATCGGGTCGGGGTAGTAGCCCTGCATCGTGATGCGTCCCTCGCGGCGGATGAGCCCGAGGCACCGGTCGAAGATCCGGTGATCTCCGGTCGTGTCGATGACCACGTCCGCACCGGCCGGCGCCTCCTCCCGGACGGCGTCTTCCAGGCGCTCGGATGTAGCGTCCACCGCCCGGTCGGCGGAATGCTTCGCGGCGGCCTGCACCCGCAAGGCGATGAGGTCGGTGGCGATGACCCGGGCACCGGCCCGCCGCGCGGCCTGCGCGGACATCTGGCCGATCATCCCGAGGCCGAGGACGGCCACGAGCTCACCGGGCTGAACCTTCGTCAGCCGGACGCCGTGCCGGGATACCCCGGCCATGTGGTACAAGGCTGCCGCGGCCAGGTCGACGCCTGCCGCCACTGGCGTCACCTCTGACTGCGGTGCTACCAGGTAGCCCGAATGTGATGCCATGCACGGCCCGGGGTACTTGTGGGAGGAGTCCACGAAGCGGGTACCGGCGAGAAACACCCGGTCTCCTTCCCGCAGGCCGGTGACCCCGGGTCCGACGGCTTCGACCACCCCCGATGCCTGGTAGCCGGGCGAGCACGGATAGCAGGCGGCGGGATCCGCTGCGAATTGGTCGTACCTGCCCGTCAGCGCCCAGCGTTCGGTTCCCTGGCTTACCCCGGAGAACACGGTCCGGACCCCCACCTGGCCCTGGCCCGGCTCCGGCACCACCATCTCCCTGATCTCGACCCGGCCCGGTTCGGCGAACACCACTGCGGGCGTCTTCATCCTCTGCTCCTCTCCCCGCGGACATCTCCCCGCGGACCGCGGCCGCCGGGTTGGCTGTTCGGCGCGGCGGACTCGCGATGCTGAGAACGATCTCACATGGACGGCTCTTGTTATCCTGGATCTTGTCCTCCCGGCGGGCTGAGCTAGCGCGTTGCGAGCGCGGACAGGCGATGCATATCCTCTGCCGTCTTGGGATAGAGCCCGCGGTAGACGGCGTAGAGGTCTTCGTAGATGGCTGCGGCTTCCGGTTCCGGCTCGTCGGTCTCCGGAAGCGGCCGGACGAGCGTGGTGGCCTCGTCCACATCGTGGAAGGTCCGCCCGGTGACGTGCCCCAGGAGGGCTGCCCCGTAAGCGGCTCCCTCGTCGACGGTGAGACGCTGGACGGCGACCTGGTAGATGTCGGCCTGGAGCTGGCGCCAGAGATCGCTGGCGCTGCCGCCTCCGGTGACCCGGATGCTTGCCGGATGAACGCCCAGTTCCCGGATGGTGTCGAGCGCCTGGCGCAGGCTGAAGAGCACGCCCTCCATGAGCGCCCGGGTCATATGAGCCAGGGTGTGGCGGGCGGTGAGCCCGAAGAACACCCCGCGCGCGTCCGGGTCGGCGTGCGGGGTGCGCTCGCCCGTCAGGTAGGGGAGGAACAGCAGGCCCTCGGACCCGGGCGCGATCTCCTTGGCGTCTGCGACCAGCGAGGGGTAGTCGTGGCCGGTCACGTCGCGCCACCACCGGAGTGAGCCGCCAGCCGAGAGTGTGACGCCAAGCAGGGCGTACGCGGCCGGGACCGCGTGGCAGAACGCGTGGACCCGGCCAGCCGCATCGATGACCGGCGAGCTGGTGTGGGCGAACAGGACCCCGCTTGTCCCGATCGAGCTCGACGCCATGCCTTCGCGGACAATGCCGGTCCCGATTGCCGCCGCCGCGTTATCCCCGCCCCCCGCCGCGACCGTAACGCCGGGAGCCAGCCCCAGTTCATCAGCTACTCCGGGGCGCACGGTCCCGGTCTGCTCGGGGCTCTCGCAAACACGGGGCAGCCAGCTGACATCTACCTCCAGCGCTTCGCAAATTTCCGTGGACCAGTTCCTGGTCCGCAGGTCCAGGAACAGCGTGCCGGCCGCGTCGGATGCGTCGGTGGCGAGTTCACCGGTGAGCTGGTACCGGACATAGTCCTTGGGGAGCAGGACATGGGCGACTCGCCGGTAGCTGGCGGGCTCCTCATCCCTGAGCCATATCACCTTGGGCGCCTGGAACCCCGTGAGCGCCGGATTGCCCGCAATCTTGATGAGCCGGTCCCGGCCCACCCGTTCGGTGATCCACCCGCTCTGTCTGCTGGTCCGCTGGTCATTCCACAACAGCGCGGGCCGGATCACCTTCCCCGAAGCGTCGAGGAAGACCGAGCCGTGCATCTGGCCGGTCAAGCCGATCCCCGCCACGGAGCCGCGCTGTTCACCGACCCGCCTGACGACCTCGGCCAGCACCACCTGAGTTGCCTGCCACCACCGGGCCGGATCCTGTTCGGTCCACTGCGGCATTGGTGCCAGCAGCGGGTAAGGCGATGCGGCGGCCGCGATGACACGGCCAGCCTCGTCGACCCCGATGCCCCGCGCTGCGGTCGTTCCGATATCGATGCCGATGGCTACCTTCATGACGAGGATTCCCCCCTGGGCTTCCGGATGGGCGCCACCGAGCCGCGGACAACAAGCTCGCTCCGGAACACGCTGGTGCTCGGCACCGGCCCGTTGTCGCGAAGACGACGCATCAGCAGTTCGCCTGCGCTGCGGGCCATATCGGCGACAGGCTGGCGAATGGCGGTTAGCTGCGGCCTTACCATGCTCATCCACGGCACGTCGTCGAAGGCGACTACTGAGACGTCCCTCGGCACCCTCAGCCCGAGACCACCGAGTGCGAGGAAGCAGCCCTCGGCCAGGACGTTGTTCGCCGCGAAGATGGCGGTGGGAGCCGGGCGCGATCCGAGTAGTTCCGTTGCGGCCTCGATGGCGTGATCGTGCAGAAACGACCCATCCCTGATCAGTTCCGGCCGGACCGGGATACCGTGCTCCCGCAGGGCCCGCTCGTAGCCTTCGAGCCGCTCCCTTGCGGTGAGGACGTCCCGCGGTCCGGTAAGAATCCCGATCCGGGAATGCCCCGCGGCGATCAGGTGGGACACGGCGGCCATCGCCCCCGCCTCGTTGTCCAGGAGAACGGCATCCGCGTTCAGGCCCTCCACCATCCGGTCAATCTGGACAATCACGGTGCCTTTCTCAAGGAGACGCCGAAGATAACGCTGGTTGCGGCCGGTCGGCGTAATGATGAGCCCGTCGACCCGCATTCCATCGAGCAACTGGAGGTACTGGCTCTCGGTCTCGGCGTCATCATTGCTGTTGCACAGCACAACCTGGTAGCCGGCGTTCTTCGCCACCGACTCCACGTTCTTGGCGATCACCGAGTAAAAGGAGTTCTCGACATCCCCGATGAGAAGCCCGGCGAGCATGGTACGCCGGGTGCGCAGGCTTCGTGCGATGTTGTTCGGCACGTAGCCGATTTCCTCGGCAGCCTCCAGCACAGCCCGCCGGGCGTCGTCGGAGGCATACCCCCGGCCCGATAGCACGCGCGCTGCGGTGGCCGCTGAAACCCCGGCCCGGCGTGCCACATTCGCCACGGTGACCGTCACGGCCGCTCCGCGTGCTCAAGGCTCATGCCGGTCTTCCGCCAGCCGGCCTGATTGCGCGGGTGTTCCTCGCTCGCATAGCTAAGTCCGACCGAGTGGCGCCACCTGTCAAGCGTCTGGAGGTTCGCCAGAGACTCACCCCACCCCATGAGCGGATGCGACTGCTGGCCCTCCCGGACCAGGCGGCCCACCGCGTCGACCTCAAGCACATAGAGGTCCGCGCCGGGGTCGATCCAGATTTCCCTGGGTGAAGAGCCAGCCCAGTGCACGACGATCGAGGAGGGCGCACCGCCTCTGCCCGGCAACCACGGCGAGGGAACGGTAACGGTACCGGTGCTGCCATATATCCGCACTGAATTGTCGAGGTTCACCCGGATGGCGCTCGCCACCCTCGCCACGATGCTGCCCGGGAAGATAAAAACCGCCGCGGCGTAATGGTCAACCCCGGTCCCCTCCCCGAGGTGGGCCACGCCCGCGGCGTGCAGGCTTTCCACCGGCACCGTACCGGATACGGTCGCGGCGACCAGGTGGGCCATCGACGTCGCATAGCACCCGACATCGAGGATGCTCCCGCCGGCCAGAGCACGCACCAGCAAGTAGTTCCCCGGCTCCGGCCCGGCGTCATAGCCGAAGGAGGCATCAACCATCCGCACCTCACCGATCTCCCCGCCCCGGAGAATCTCGGCCAGCCGGCGCGTCTGCGGGTGGCACCGGTAGGCGAAGCCTTCCATGAGGAACACGCCGTTCCGCCGCGCCGCGTCGATGATCTCCGAAGCACTCTCGGTATTCACGGCCAGCGGCTTCTCGCAGAGGATGTGCTTCCCGGCTTCCGCCGCGGCGATCGCCCATTCGCGGTGCCCGGGATGAGGTGTGGCCACGTAAACGATCTCCACGTCAGGATCGGCGATGAGGGCCGCGTAGCTGGCGTGGGCCTTTCCGGCGCCGGACAGGGACGCGAACTCTTCCGCCCGGCCCGCGCTTCTGCTGGCCACCGCGGCCAGGCGGCCCGTCGCCGAATCCCGCAGCGCCAGGGCTACGATCCGGGCTATCTTGCCGGTGCCCAGGATGCCCCATCCGCATCGCCGCTGCATCTCAGGTCCTATCCGCCACCGGGAAACGAGACGCCTTATCATCCCGCAGCGGGGCAACGGCCGTCATTTGCCCGCAGCAGGGATTGATTCAGGCACCTTGTCCCTCGCTTCATGAGCCCGGGTATGGGGGAATGAACGGCACGTCAGGGTAGATGTCCGGGCCGAAGAACTTCACCACCACCAGGTCCCGGTCGCCGGTGTTCTGGACAAGCAGGTCCCGGATCGCCCGGCCGTGGGTGACCAGGAGCTCGTCGTGCCCGGGAACGCCAGCCTGGACCTCCGCGCCGCCGTACAGGCCTGCACCTTCCAGCACAAAGATCGAGTACACGCCCCGCTCTCGGGACAGATAGGCCTGGCCGGCCCGCACGACAAGCTTCTTGCCGCTGAATTTGGCCGTGTTGTAGAAGATCCAATGCTCTTCCCCGCCCGCTTGCCGGCCCGGCTCGATGAGCCGCGGCGACAGATGGTGATTTTCGTAGAAGTACGGGTCGCCGCTGCGCTCCCAGTCGATCAGCTCGAGAATGAACCGCTCCCCGTACCGTTCGCGGTCCTCCCGCCGGACGTCCTTCCAGAGCAGCTCCTTGGAGATCACCCGGCCCGCGTTCAGCGCCTGCAGCATCGCCAGAACATCGGAGTCCTCCTGCAGCTCGATCGTGACCGCGGTGCCCGGGGCATGCAGCACTCCCGACGGGACATGGAACCCCTCGCCCGCGACCTGCTGGTAACCCCGGGTGTGCTTGAGGATCTCGTCGCTGTCCCACGCCTCCAGATA
>Ga0070708_100003832_pt1 | contig 11805 bp, 10 predicted proteins | sample KBSK5503metaG_FD_65469 | JGI IMG/M metagenome (GOLD analysis project Ga0070708, IMG submission 65469) | Corn, switchgrass and miscanthus rhizosphere microbial communities from Kellogg Biological Station, Michigan, USA - KBS K5-50-3 metaG | ecosystem: Host-associated > Plants > Roots >...
TGAGCACGCTCCCTATCGTTATCGCCGAGTTGATCTTCGGATCCGCGCTGCACGGTGAGCCGACCGACGAGGACATCGCCGCCGCGGCGGCACGCTACGAGACGACCTGTCCTGGCAAGACCAGCCCCGAGTGCAAGCAACTGCAGTGGCGGCTGGAGGGTGTGCTCTACCCAGCTCAGATTCCTGGCTCCGCCTGGAAAGACGCTCGACGCCGAAGTGCTGCGCGTCGCGCTCGAAGCGGAAACGCCGCAGCTGAAGGCCTTCGCCCTGCGGCATATTTCGGGCCGCGCGCCGCAGGACCTCCTCCCTGTGGTCTTGGCCGCCCTCGACAACCCCTACGCCATGGTGCGCGAGGCGGCGATGCAGGTGCTCCACAACACCGACGTGCGGTACGACCGGTATTCGGATCGGCATGCCACTCGCCCCCAGGTGAGGTTTCCTGTCGCCGATGTGGCCCCGGACGCGGACGCTCTTGGAGGGTCGCTGTATCCGGGAGCGACCTTCCGGCCCTTTGCCGATCCGCTGGATCGGGTGATTGCCTTCTACGCCAAGGGGAACCGGAAAGCGCTCACCACTGCCGAGGTAACTGCCGAGCAGAAAAAAAAGATCGGCGCGATGAGCAACCCGATGGAGATGATAGAGCGGATGAAGAAGGCTCGGGCCGAGGGCAAGGACCCGGCGGCGGCGATCATGGAAATGCAAAAGGAGATGGCGGGAGTGGCACCGATACCCTGGTCTTCGAGAAAGGCAAGGGGGTGGTCTCCCCGCGCTACGTGGCGCTGAACGATGCAGGATCTCGGACGGTGGCGGTTTTCAAAGATGACATCCTGGAGGCGACCTCCATCGTCTTCTTCCTGCAAAACCCGGCCTTGGATCAAGACCTGATGCCCGGAGCGAACCCGATGCAGCAGGTCGAGCTTCAGCAGTACATCCACGAGCCGCTGATCGAGAGCGACAAGTGAGACGCTCCACGACGGGGGCGATGAACGACGCCCCGCTCTCGTTCTGACGCCGGTGACCAGTGCGGGAGGACGTCAGTCCCCGTGCGCTGAGATGATCACACTTACCGACTTCAGACCGGCTGAGGTGGCACTCAATGTGATTGCTTCAGGCCGATCGGTCGACTGCACAATGACCTGGGCCAGACCGTTAAACACCGATCGCTTCGATCCCTTATCCGCCTCGTGACTACCGGGATCGCCGTTACCGACCCCAATGATTTTTCCGCCGACGGTCGAGAAGGAGATCAGGTTGTCCGCCGTGGGCACAATCGCCCCATTCGAGTCGACCACGGCTACGGTCACGATGGATACATCCTGGCCGTCGGCTCTGATGACAGGGCGATCCGCCTGAAGCAAGATCTCCACCGGATCACCGGTGGTCGAGACCGTGTCGCTCTTGGTGAGTTGCCCGTTGGAATAGCATCGGGCCTCGAGTGTCCCGGGTGCATACGGCACACTCCATTCTACGTGGTGCGTCGTCTTTGCTGCCTCGAGCCCTTGGCTTTCGCCATTCAGAAAGAGTTCCACCTGATCGCCACAGTTGGTGAAGACTCGAACGTTGATCCGAACGCCTTCGCTCCCCATCCAGTTCCAGTGGGGAAAGATGCGCAGAACGGTTTTGTTCGTCCAGTTTGCCTGCAGATAGTAGGCGACGTTCTTCGGGAATCCGCAGGTGTCGAGCAAGCCGAATTGCGAGCTAATGGCAGGCCAACTGTAGGGTGTCGGTTCTCCGCGGTAGTCAAAGCCTGTCCAATTGAACAATCCGGCATTCCACGGCCGTGGCGAGTAAAAGGGAACCATCGTTTCCGCGGTAGCTCCCCAGGACGCCCGCCGCTCACCGTAGTCATCAACCCATGCATCCGGCGGGCTACTCGCGTACACCCCGCGCGTCGCAAACCCAGATCCGTCTTCCGTTGACACGGTGGGCTGGTCGGGGAACCTTCGATGGAAAGAATCCATATTGCCTTCGTGATAATTGAATCCCTGCACGTCGATGACTGTTGAGAAGCCGTTGCCCCAACCTCCGTTCATGGCGGCGGTGCACAGGCGGGTAGGATCCAATTGATGAGCCAGGTTCTGCATCACCGTCATGATTTCAGCTCCAATCGGAGCACCCTGTAGCGTCTCCTCATTGGCCAACGACCATATGAAGACGCTGGGATGATTGCGGTCGCGGCGGATGTTCCGCTCCAGCTGTCCGAGAGTCTCAGGGTCCCAGCCAAGGCGACGATTCTCATCCATGACCAGCATGCCGAGCTGGTCGGCGGCATCCAACAGCTCAGGCGAAGGTGGATTGTGCGCCGTGCGCAGCGCATTGACTCCGATCTCCTTGAGCTTTTCGATTCGGAAGTATTTGAGGCGATCCGGCAGGGCAGTGCCAACACCCGCGTGGTCCTGATGATCGGCTACTCCCCTCAGCTCGACGCGTTGCCCATTCAAGAAAAATCCATTGTTGGGATCGAGCTGGACGGTCCGGACTCCAAAAGGCGTCTCGTAGCTGTCGGCGATGACTGGGCCGCGCTGCGGGTGGTGACGCTTGCTACTGCGGACCGTGGAAATGACTTTGTAGAGGTAGGGGCTTTCAGGCGACCACAAATTGACGTTCGAGAGCGCCACGTTCTGGCGCACCGTATTTACCTTTCCGGGCTTCAGGCTCACCGAGTGAGAGGCGGAGCCGACGGTGTTGCCGTGGGCGTCTAAAATCGTCGATGTCAAGGTGCCGGTCATGTCAGAGCCGCTATCGTTCCGGACGTCCGTTTGAATCGTCACTTCCCCGTTCGGAGCACTGACCGTGCTGGTGACGAAGGTCCCCCAGTGGTCGATGTGCACCGGGCTCATCTTCTCCAGCCAAACATGACGGTAGATGCCCGCGCCTTCATAGAACCAGCCTTCGAACCGGCTGGCATCCACGCGGACCACGAGCACGTTATCGTTGCCGAAGTGAGCGTATTGGCTGATGTCAAAAAAGAAACTGCTGTAACCGCTGACATTGCGTCCCAAGATATGGCCATTGAGCCAAACCAGAGCATTGCGATAGACGCCATCGAATTCCAACCACAACGTCTTCCCAGCATCGCTGGCCGGCAAGTGAAAACTGCGTCGATACCAGGCGACGCTGTTTCCCCGGAGTGCTCTGTAACCATGGCCTCGGTCATCTGAGCTGGAGAAAGGCAACTCGACTGCCCAGTCATGCGGGAGGTCCACCGCCCGCCACGAACCGTCGTCATAGCCGGGTTGAACAAAAGAAACGGCCTCGCCGGCGTGCGTCGCTACCGGGTCTGGCCGCGTCTGCTCGAGCTTGCGCTCCGCCTCCACATCGGCCGCTTGGAGTTTTGCGAGATTCGAAATCTCGGGATAGTCGGTTACGTCGGCTTGTGCGTCCGGTGGATCGTGGATGATGAATCGCCAGCCTGCGTCCAGGAGCAGCCGCTGGCGAGGCGAGCGCGGGCGCGAACGGGTAGCGCCATCGGCGGTCGCGATGAAATGACCCACAGGGGCAGCAGCCCAGACAGCCATGGCGTAGAAGACAGCGGTGCGACACGAGGCGCGTTTCACGGGTACGCTTTCCATCCGGATTGGTACACAGCGAGATCGCTACGACAATTTCAGCCTCATTTCAAGGTATGAGTTACTCGTTTTAGAAAGTGAAATGATGGCGCAGCAAACGGCCAACATGGCATCAGCTTCGCCTCCCTATGCAAAGCTGGTCTTCAGGCTCCGAGCCCTCAGACCAGAGGCTTCGGGCTTTGGCTTGCAAGCGATCGCTTGCCGTAATACAATGCTGACATATGCGTCGTACAGCCCCTACTGCCAAGATTCTGTCCATCAGGCTCCCCGCATCGCTCAGTGCGAAGCTTTCTACCATCGCGCGGAAGCGCAAAGTGCCCGTTTCCGTCGTCGTGCGGGAGGTGCTTGAACAGGCGGGCGAACGCAACGTCGGTTCATTTGGGGAGCTCGCCAGGGATTTCTGTGGACGGCTGAGTGGGCCCCCTGACCTGTCGCTCAATGCAGATCATCTAAAAGGTTACGGCAAGTAGTGCGGACCATCCTTGATACGGGCCCGCTCGTCGCCTTTCTTAACCGACGCGACGTTCACCATTCCTGGGCGCGAGATATCTTCCAGGGGGTGTCCGCGCCCGTGAGCACCTGCGAGTCCGTTATCTCGGAGGCATGCTTTCTACTTCGCTCCATTCCAGGAGGGGCAGAATCCATCTTCGAGCTGGTTGAACGACGACTCATCGCCGTTCGGTTCCGGCTCGCGGACGAAGCAGCCGCGGTTCGAAAGCTGCTCAAAAAGTATGCGAATGTTCCCATCTCTCTCGCGGACGCCTGCCTGGTGAGGATGGCGGAGCAGGACTCACGCGCCAGTGTCCTTACGCTGGATGGGGACTTTCGCCTCTACCGCAAGAACGGCCGCGAGGTGATTCCAGTCCTCATGCCTTCCGGGTGAACGAGGGAAGGTCATTTGACACTCGTCGCGGTTCTACTCATCTCGCAATGAAGCCACGCCTTCGCCGTACTCCATTCGCGTTTGACCGTGGCGGCTGAAATGGCGAGGACGTCCGCCGTCTCGTCGATGGTGAGCCCGCCGAAGTATCGAAGCTCCACGATCCGGCTTTGCTGAGGGTCGAGAATGAACTCCGCCAGGTCCGCGGGCGGAATCCGGATCGCATTCGACACGCGGAGATGCGGCAGCTGGCCCCGGTTGCAAAGCTTGTAGACCATCGCTGTGCTGACGTTGAGGCGGGCGGCCACCTCGCGAACTGAGAGCAGATTGTGAGCACTACCGTGGAGACTTCGAAGGGAGACCCCCACCGCCTGGGGTGCACCGTCCTGCACCGATCCACGCCGGATTCAGCCCCAAAAGGCCCGAACGGGTGGACAGCGCCCAGCCTCGTTTCGGGACTGTCCCCGAGGGAAACCGAAGCCGCCGAAAGCTGCCCCCGCTGTGGCGTACCGCCTTCCCAAGCTCGGGGTCGCGGGTCCGAATCCCGTCTACCGCTCTGCGTTCTTCTCGAATGGAGAGGACCCCCGGAACAACTATCTGAGGCGGTCCTTCTGCCGCGGGTGTGCCATTCGGCCGGCTAATCCTAGTGAACGCCCGAAAGATCCACACCAGCGCCCCGGCAAGGATGGGGTCTGTTTTCACGAAGACCGCTATGGCAAACAGAACCGCAACGACCGCATGGATCGCCACCTGTTTTGTTTCGTCGCTGCTCCGCATCATTTACCTCTTAGACGCGGCACGAGCTGTCACTTCCGCTGGTGTTCCCGCGCTATTATTGCGCGGTCGCATTCCTTTCGGCGCTCTAAGGGTCTGACTTTGCAGGTGAATCCGGTGCTTGGGCGCCGTCGTGCAAGTCCAGCAGTTGCAGCGCATCTTTCTTGACTGTTGTCATCCCGATGCTGCTATGGGCGGGGAACTCCTGAATGACCTTGAGGGGACACCCCACGCATCACTAGATGACTGGCGAAGGTGTGGATTGGTCGCGGGTGGCGGTGAAGGCGGCGGGATTCATTTGCGCGGTCAATGCCATCAGTCTCCCATCGCCGCTGCACAAGACGGAGACGCTGCCCTTCAATACGCCACGGTAGTCGTCCGAGGTTGATGCTCGCGGTTTTAGTGACGAGTTGGATACGCAATCAAGCTGGTAACGTCCAGCACCAGTATGGCCGCGAATCGCTGCTCTAAGAGGAAGCTTGGATTTGGAGGTTCCAGATCCTGCGCCTCTTTCGGCTACAACCCGGTATTGTTGATCAGCACCGAGACGTTGTTGGAATTTTGGTTCGCGACGACTACGTCCGGACGGCCGTCGGCATTGAAATCGCCCACGGCGATGGAGACAGGACCGTCCCCGGCTCCGAAATTCTGCGCGGCCTGAAAGGTCCCGTCTCCGTTACCCAAGAGCACCAATGCGTCGGCGGAACCGTAGATGGCCATAACCAAATCCAGCTGGCCATCGCCATTGAAGTCGCCGGTTGCAACAGAAGAAGGATTTGTGTCGGCCGCTAACCTCCGCGCCGCCTGGAAGCTGCCATCTCCATTCCCCAGAAGCAATGACGCGTCACTGGAACCGTAGTTGGCCACAACCAAATCCAGCCGGCTGTCGCCGTTGAAGTCGCCAACCGCAATAGAGACAGGGATGCTCTCGACCTCGTAGTCCCGCGCCGTCTGGAAGGTACTATCTCCTTCGCCTAGTAGCACTGAGACGCTGTTGGAACTGCTATTCGCCACGACCAGGTCCAACCGACCATCGGCATTGAAGTCGGCGACCGCAACAAAAAAGGGCCGGCTACCGGTCGCAAAGCTCTGCGCGGTCCGGAAACTACCATCTCCGTTTCCCAAGACAACCGAGACGCTGTTTGAATTGACGTTGGCCACCGCCAGGTCCGCGAATCCGTCGGCATTGAAGTCCCCCACAGCGACGGACGCAGGCCCGCTCCCGGTCTCGAAGTCCCGTGCGGCCTGGAAAGTCCCGTCTCCATTGCCCAAAAGCACCGAACCATTGGCGACCGCTACGTCTGGAAAGCCATCGTTGTTGAAATCGCCCACAGTGACGGAAATAGGACCGGCCCCGGCTCCGAAGCTGCGCGCAATTTGAAACGTCCCATCTGCGTTGCCCAATAACACCGAGACGTCGTTGGACTGGAAATTGGCCACAACCAAATCCAGTCGGCCATTGCCACGGAAGTCGGCAACCGCAACGGAATAAGGAAAGCTCCCCACCGCAAAGGTCGGCGCACTCCGGAAGGTTCCATCTCCGTTGCCCAGAAGCACCGAGACCGTGGTGGTAATGGAGTTGCCAACGACTAGGTCCAGTCGGCTGTCACCATTGAAGTCGCCTACGGCAATAGGGTGGGGACCAGCACCGGTTCCGAAGGGGTGCGGTGCCTGGAAGCTTCCATCTCCGTTCCCTAACAGCACCGAGACGTCGTTCGAATTCTGGTTCGCCACAACCAAATCCAGCCGGCCGTCGCCGTTGAAGTCGTCCACCGTAATGGACGCTGGACTGCTCCCAGCCGCGAAGTTCCGGGCGTCTTGAAAGGTCCCATCTCCATTACCCAGAAGCACTGAGACTGTATTGGAGACGGAGTTGGTTACCACCAGATCCTGCGCCCCATCGCTATTAAAGTCGCCCACGGCAACAGATGAAGGCGCGGCCCCCGCTCCGAAATTCTGCGCAGTCTGGAAGGTCCCATCTCCACGACCCAAGAGTACGGTGACGGTGTTAGAACTCCCGGTAGTCACAACCAGGTCCAGTCGGCCGTCGCCATTGAAGTCGCCCACTGCAATGGAGTCAGGACCGGTCCCAACCGCGGAGCTTCGGGCGGGCTGAAAGCCCCCGGTTCCGTTTCCCAAAAGCACCGAGACGGTGCTGGAACTGTAGTTAACTACAGCCAAATCCACCAAACCATCGCCGTTGAAGTCGCCCACAACAACGCCGAAGGGACTAAGTCCGACGGGAAATGTCCGTGGCGGATGGAAGCCCCCATCTCCCATGCCCAGGAAAACCGAGACGTAGTGACCGCTGTGGATCACGGCCAAGTCGGGCACCCCGTCGCCATTGAAGTCGCTGACTGCAATAGCCCAAGGATTATCTACGTGGAGGACCTCCACCGTCTGAAATGTCCCGTCACCGTTGCCCAAGAGTATGAAAACATAGGGTGGGTTGGAAGCAGGACTGGCCACAGCCAAATCCGACCTCCCATCGCCGTTGAAGTCCCCCATCGCGATGGAATAGGGATATAGCCCCGCATCAAAATCGTGGCGCGCAATGAAAGAGACACCCTGCGCCTGGGATACAGTAGCGAGCAGGACGACGGTCAGGCCCAGTCCCGCACAGAGCGATCCCTTCATCTTGTTCAGGCTAGCCACACTGCCCTCCCTGGAAGCCGAAGCCTCCTCCGATGCACAACGATTGACACGATGCTGGAGGCATCCGCACGTCAAGTCAAGCTGGCGATCGCCGCGGCCGCGCTGTCACTCGTGTCCTGGGAACCGCGCCATTGTGTCCCACGGGCCGCTTGGCGCCTCCCGTAATCTCAGCAAATCCGCCGCACTCTCCTGGTACGCAGCTTGCTCAGCCGCTTCGAATGAAAACACTGTTAGTCATTGGCTTTATCTGGGCTGCCTGCGCGCTGGCGTGGGTGGTGCTGGGTTCCGCGATCGTGATGCGCACTGGGGAGACCACGACCGCCCTCGATTTGAGTGTTCAGGCGCTCTGGGGCCCGCCGAGGGTGCAGGTCCCTCCGCGTGCTTTCTTCCGCGAGACGCAACGGGTGAACGAAAAGGTCATCAGTTACGACGCGCAGAACCGTCCGTTCAGCAGTCTCGTCGAGCGCGACGCCGTGACAGAGCACGACATCTCACTGGAGCGGTCGGACATCGTTACGCGCTTTGCCCTGGAGCATCGGCGCAAGGGTTTGCTCTGGTTTCCCACCTACGAGCTGGAGTTCAAGGGACGATACGCCTTCCAGAACAACACTTCCGAGGCTCGCGACATCGAGATGGTCTTCTATCTGGAGAAGGGAAACGTCATTTACGACGGCTTCACCATCCAGACCGAAGACCAGAGGAGCGTAGAAAACGAGATTCGGAATGCGGAAGCAGTCTGGTCTCAGAGACTCCTGCCCGGTGAAACCCGAGCGTACGTCGTGAGCTACAAATCGCGCGGAATAGCCACCTGGCACTACGGGGATCGGAAATCGGGCTTTGCGGGCGGTGCCGGTCGCGCTCGAAATTTTGATCTCTCGATGGAGACCAACTTTACCGATGTCGATTTTCCTCCCGGCACACTGTCGCCGTCGCGACGTGAGGCGACGCCCCGAGGATGGAGCGGCCGCTGGAAGTTCGACAGCATCGTCACCAGCGCTCCGATCGGAATCGAATTGCCCCAGAAGTTGAATCCGGGCCCGCTGGCTTCGAAGATCACCTTCTTTGCTCCGGTCGGCTTGCTGTTCTTCTTTTTCGCGGTGGCAGTGACCGCCATCGTGCAGGGACGCAGCATTCACCCGATGAACTACTTCTTCTTTGGCTGTGCGTTCTTCGCTTTTCATCTGCTGTTCGCGTACTTGATCGACCATTTGGCGATCATGCCGTCTTTCGCTCTCGCGTCGGCGGTATCGGTCTTCCTGGTTGTGACGTACGCACGGCTGTTCGTGGGCTGGCGATTTGCCTTGCGCGAGATGGCGCTTTCGCAGCTGGTGTATCTGGTGCTGTTTTCCTTCACCTTCTTCTGGCAGGGCTTTACCGGACTGGCGATCACCATCGGAGCCATCCTCACGCTCTTCATCATGATGCAGATCACCGGAAGGCACGACTGGCGGAAAGCCGGATCCACGCGCGTCGCGGCAAGTCCCTCGAGCTAGTCCGAGCCCGGCAGCTCTTCGCCCGGAGCTTTCAGGTTCGCTCTTTCGTCCGGGGTCGTCATCCCGTTGGAAAACGCTGCGTACCTTCAGCTCCCGCCCGTGACCGTCCGGAGAATACAGGCGAAGCCCACCGCAGTTCCGATGTTCTCGTCGAGGAAGGCGACGTCAGACACACCGCACGCCGGCAGCGGGAGTTGGCGCGTCCAGGTAGCCCAACCATCGTTGCTCCGGAGAATTGCCCCGGAGCCAACAGCCGTTCCAATGTTGTCGTCCACCATGTAAACGGATTCGAGGGCGTAGTCCGTAGTCTGGCGAGTCCAGTTCGCCCCGCTGTCGGTAGTACGTAGAATGATTCCGTGGATCCCATCCTGGTCGATGCCCACCGCTACGCAGGTGTTAACGCTCGAGCACGAGAGTCCATACAGGATGCCGGTGGTCCCGCTGGACAGACGATTCCAGGTTCTTCCGCCATCGATCGTGCGCAGAACCGTCCCAGAATGACCCACCACCATACCGGTGTTGGCATCGCTGAAAGTTATCCGGTACAGGCCCTCCGACGTGCCGCTCGCGACGCGTCTCCAGGTGACGCCGAGGTCCGTGGTACGAAAGATGCCTCCGTAGGTACCTACGGCGAGAGCGGTCTGCGCGCCGGCGAAGCTGACAGACATCAGCGGCTCCCCGGTCGCGAAGTCGGGATGAGTCCACGTCACGCCTCCATCGCTCGTGCGAAGAATGCTCCCAACTCCGCCGCCCCCCGACCCACCGACGGCGAGCCCCATGTCCGCGTTCGCGAATGAAACTCCTCTGAGAAAATTCGTCGTACCACTAAACTGGCGCGTCCAGGTGGCACCGCCGTCGGTGGTACGCAGAATGGTTTCTCCTTGACCGACTGCTATAGCGTTGTCGATATCAATCAGGCAGATCCCGAAGGCGCCTTGAGTCGTCCCCCCCTCGGCGACCGGCATCCAAGAGGTGCCGGCGTCTGCGGTCTGCAGAACGAGTCCACCCTCGTTGGACATTCCGACGACGGTCCCGGTGCTCTGGTTGCTGAAAAACAGGCTCCATAACAAAGTTCCAGTCGCTCCGGTGTATTGAACTGTCCAGGTCATTCCGCCGTTGGTCGTGCTTAGAACCAATGCGCGATAAGGGGACAGCTCATAGTTTGCACCGACCGCAAAACCGTTATTCGCATCTGCAAAAGAGGCTGCAAAGAAAGCACCAGGAACCGGACTGTATTGATAGGTCCATGTGGCGCCGCCGTCGGTCGTTCGTAAAATCGTGCCGTTGTCGCCCACCACGGTGCCAATGTTCGCGTCCACAAAGGAGACTCCGAAAAGAGGATTAGACGTCCCGCTATCTTGCCGGTTCCATGTGGCGCCCCCGTCGGTTGTTCGCAAAATCGTTCCCCACTCGCCAACGACGACCCCGATATTCGCGTCCACAAACGACACACCGTAGAGCACATAGTTGTCTACTCCACTGATCTGAGGAGACCACGTATCTCCTCCATCGGTGGTTCGCAAAATCGTTCCCCAGTCGCCCACAGCAGTCGCGGTGTTGACATCCACGAAAGAGACAGCAGCGAGTGAATAAGGTGTTCCGCTGCTTTGCGGTACCCAGTTCGCACCACCGTCTGCTGTTCGCAGAATAGTCCCAGAGTCGCCAACGATGATGCCGCTGCTCGCGTTCACGAGTGAAACCCCCGTCAACGTGTTGATTGTGCCACTCCACTGATATGTCCAGGTCGTGCCGCCGTCATGGGTCGCGAGAATGGTTCCATTGTTGCCGACCACAACTCCGGCGAGTGCGTTCCAGAAAGAAACCCCTACAACGGGGCCTGGCCTCGAGACTGGCGTTTGCCAGTACCAACCGGACTGCGCCGCGGACAACGTTGGACAGGCGGCAAGACATAACCACAGCCTGCAGGCTGAAACCGAAATGCACGTCATCCACTCACCCTCCCGAAAGTACCCACTTCGGAGTTGCTGATTATCCAGGTAACTACCGCACCCGTCGACCGTATGGCGCAGGTTGGCCTGGTGTCCAGCCCTTCGGTCGACGATCCTCAAATGGTCGCAACGAGCGATCGGACTTTACACCCAGATCGTCCGAAGGGGTGTACGAGGAATCCGGTTCTGAAGGCTCTTACGCGCGGACTTACCGAGCCACCTCGTTGAAAGGTTTGACTTTCTTGACGCTCCGTCGGGGCGTGCTGAGATGCGGCGATCCTATGAGACTCCCCGCAAAGATGGTGGTGATTACCCTCCTGGGCACGGCCCTCGGTTGCACGCCGCATGTCTCCATTCCACGCCTCAAGCCGGCGCCGCACTCGCTGGGCTCTGCCCAGAACCTCGCCGTCGACGTGATGGGCGACGTCGCGCCGCCTACGACGGTCGGCGATGCCATCGGCACCATCTTGAACGCGACGGAGGGA
>Ga0070708_100003833_pt1 | contig 11802 bp, 13 predicted proteins | sample KBSK5503metaG_FD_65469 | JGI IMG/M metagenome (GOLD analysis project Ga0070708, IMG submission 65469) | Corn, switchgrass and miscanthus rhizosphere microbial communities from Kellogg Biological Station, Michigan, USA - KBS K5-50-3 metaG | ecosystem: Host-associated > Plants > Roots >...
GCGCCGGAGCCCGCGTTCGAGGATCTCGTGCGGACGCTGGCCGTGGCGCGCCTCGTGCTGGGGCCCGAGGTGAATCTCCAGGCGCCGCCGAATCTCTCGCCCGACGTCTATCCGCGGCTGCTGGCCGCGGGGCTCAACGACTGGGGCGGCATCTCGCCGCTCACGTCAGATCACATCAACCCCGAGCGGCCGTGGCCGCTGATCACCGATCTCCGTCGTGCCACCGAGAGCGAGGGCTTCGCGTTCCGCGAGCGCCTCGCCATCTATCCCGAGTTCGCGCGGCGGCCCGAGTTCGCCGCCGAACCGCTGCGGCCCCGCGTCGGCGCGCTGGTCGACGCGGCGGGCCTCGTCAAGGAGAGCCATGAGCACTGGCGAAGCTGGTAACTCCGAATCTCTGCTGGCCTGGGCCTCGCCCGACGTCCGGCGCGCGCTCGGCCGCGCCCTCGACGGCCACGAGGTATCCGTCGACGACGCGCTTCGGCTCGCCGAGGCGCGCGGGCACGATCTCGCCGCCCTCGGCGTGGTGGCCGACGAGATGCGGCGCCGGCAGGCCGGCGACGTCGTCACGTTCGTGGTCAACCGCAACGTGAACTTCACCAACGTCTGCATCAAGCACTGCACCTTCTGCGCGTTCAGCCGCGACCATCGCGAGGAGGAAGGGTACTTCCTGCCGGTGGAGGAGGTGGTGCGCCGCGCCCAGGAGGCGTGGGATCTCGGCGCCACCGAGGTCTGCATCCAGGCCGGTCTGCCGCCGAAGCTCGACGGCCGCTACTACATCGATCTCTGTCGCGCCATCAAGGCGGTGCTGCCCGACATCCACCTGCACGCGTTCTCGCCGGAGGAGATCCTGTACGGATCGCTGCGCTCCGGCCTGCCCATCAAGGAGTACCTCGTCGAGCTCCGCGCCGCGGGCCTGGGGACGCTGCCCGGGACGTCGGCCGAGATCCTCGACCAGGACATCCGCGACACCATCGCCCGCGGGCGCATCACCGTCCAGCAGTGGCTCGAGGTCATCACCACCGCCCACGCGCTCGGCATCCGGACGACGTCCACCATCATGTACGGGCACGTCGAGACGCCGGCCCACTGGGTGCGCCACATGGCGCTGCTGCGCGACGTGCAGAAGGAGACGGGCGGGTTCACGGAGTTCGTGCCGCTCTCGCTCATCCACTCCGAGGCGCCGATGTACTCGAAGGGCCTCGTGCCCGGCGTGCGTCCGGGCGCGACGGGCGTCGAGGTGGTCATCATGCACGCGCTGGCCCGCCTCATGCTCGGGCCGACGTTCCGCAACATCCAGTCGTCGTGGGTGAAGGAGGGCCCGAAGCTCTGCCAGCTCTTGCTCACCGTCGGCGCCAACGACCTCGGCGGCACGCTCATCAACGAGTCGATCTCCACCTCGGCCGGCGCGCAGTACGGCCAGCTCGTGCCGCCCGCCGAGCTCAAGCGACTGATCCGCGATGCCGGGCGCGTGCCCGCGCAGCGCGACACGCTCTACAACATCGTGCGCGACTACACGGAGGGCGACGACGAGGTCTCGCCGCTCGACGCCGTGCAGGACGCCGAGTCACGGTTCGGGTCGTATCGCCGGCTCATCGCGTCGGGGGCGTTTCGCTTCACGCGACGGTAGCCGTGTCCAACGGCCTGTGGTATTAATGCACCCCACATTCCACCCGACCGAAGGAGGACGACCTGTGGCCAAGATGATGACGAAGTCGGCGACCCTCGGACACCTCTCGCAGAAGACGAATCTCTCCAAGAAGCAGATCGCCGAGGTCTTCGAGGAGACGCTCAACCTCGCCTGCAAGGAAGCGAAGAACGGCTTCGTGCTGCCGGGGTTCGGCAAGCTCGTCCTCGCCAACCGCAAGGCGCGGATCGGACGGAATCCTCAGACCGGCGAGCCGATCAAGATTCCGGCCAAGCGCGTGTGTAAGTTCCGTCTCGCCAAGAGCCTCAAGGACACGGTGCTTGGCAAGAAGTAGATCGTCGGGGCGACGTCCTGCCCCGCGGCGGGACTCCGCCCCGGAAGTTCCATCGTCCGCATCGGGTGTCGGGCTCGCCCCCGCTCCCTCGCTCGCTTCCGCGACGCTGCCGCGCGTCTGGCAGGGCCTCGGCTACCGGCCGCTGCCCGACACGGCCACGGCACGGCCACTCTTCGACTTCGCCGCCGCGCCCTGGCCCGAGACGGCCACGCCCGCCTTCGCGTGGGGCGCCCATGCCGTCGTGGACGGTGGCGAGCGACTGGTCGCGGCGGTCGTCGCCGAGCGGTCGGAGCGGGCGGCGATGCTCTACGGACCGGTGATCGACGCCGACGTGAGCGATGCCTTCGAGATCGCCGCGCAGCTGGCGACGATTGCCCTCGATCACGCGACCGCGCTCGGCGTGGAGACGGTCTTCGCGCGGCCGCAAGGGCTCGACCGCGTGTGGATCCGTTACGGGTTCATCCCGGTTCCGGAAGGCGCCCTGCCGGCCACGCTGGGCAGTCGCACCGGCGTCGGTCTCTACGCATGGCGCGGGGGTAGCGCGCTGTGGACCCTCCGCGAATCGCCGCGGGACTGAGGACGCCGGAGACCCGTCCGTGCGTGTGACCGCGCTGGCCGGCGGCACCGGAGCGGCCAAGCTCCTGCGCGGCCTCGTGGCGGCCGCCGTCGATCTCACCGTCGTCGTCAACACCGCCGACGACGCCGAGATCTGGGGTCTCCACGTCTCCCCCGACCTCGACACAATCGCCTATGCGCTGGCCGGACGGCTCGATCTCGAGCGCGGCTGGGGGCGCGCCGACGAGAGCTTCCGCTGTCTCGAGTCGATGGCCGTCCTGGAAGAGCCGACGTGGTTTGCCCTCGGCGACTGCGATCTCGCCACGCACCTGGTGCGCACGCAGGCGCTGCGGGCCGGACGATCGCTGTCGGACGTCACCGCCGACATCGCCCGGCGTCTCGGTGTGCGCGCGCGCCTCTTGCCGATGAGCGACGATCCCGTTCGCACCCGCATCCGGACCCCCGCCGGGTGGCTGTCGTTCCAGGAGTACTTCGTGCGGGAGAAGGCGCGCGTCGAGGTGCTCGAGGTCGCCTACGAGGGCGCTGCCGACGCGCGGCCGGCGCCGAACGTCCTGACGGCGATCGCGGATGCCGACGCGGTCGTCGTGTGTCCCTCCAATCCCGTGACCTCCATCGGACCGATCGTCGCCGTTCCCGCCATCGCGGGCATCCTCGCGGCGACGCGCGCCGTCGTCGTCGCGGTGAGCCCGATCGTCGGCGGCGCCGCGGTGAGCGGCCCCGCGGGCCAGCTCATGGCCGCGCGCGGCCTCGCGGTGTCGCCGCTCGGCGTGGCCCGTGCCTACGCGCCCTGGCTCGACGCGCTCCTGGTCGACGGTCGTGACCGCGACCTGCAGGGCGCGCTCGAGACGGAGGGTGTGCGCGCCGTCGTCGCCGACATCCTCATGACCGACCGCGCGAGCGAGGCCGCGCTCGCGCGCCGCGTCCTCGACGCCGTCGTTGCGGATCGGACGGGATGAACGTCGTCGCGGTCCCGGTCAAGGATCTGGTCAACGCCAAGCAGCGGCTCGTCGGCGCCCTGTCGCCCGCCGAGCGCATGGCCCTCGCGCGCGCGATGCTCCACGACGTCCTCCGCGCGCTCGCCGCCGCGCCCGTCGACGCGCGGTGGGTCGTCACGCGCGATCCCGAGGTGGCCGCCATCGCGCGCGACTTCGGCGCCGACGTCCTCCGCGAGGAGCTGAACCGCGGCCACACCGCCGCGGTGGCCGCCGCCCAGCGCGAGGCGACTCGCATCGGGGCGCGACTCTTCGCCACGATCCCGGGCGACACTCCGTGCGTGACCGCGGAGGAGATCGGTACGCTGACGACGCGCGCGGCCGGAGAGGCGGCCGCCGTCGCCTTCGCACCGTCGCGCTCCGGCCTCGGCACCAACGGCGCGGCGCTCGCGCCGCCGGCGGCGATGCCGCTCACGTTTGGCGAGCCGTCGTTCGACAATCATCTGCGCGCGGCCCGTGAGCGAGGGTTCGCGCCGCGGGTGCTGAGCCTGCCCGGCCTCGGCCTCGACGTCGACGGGCCGGAAGACCTCGCGCTGTTGATGGCCGGCGGGCCGTCGACGGAGAGCGGCCGGCTGCTCGCGCGTTGGAGCATCGGCGAGCGGCTGGCGGTATGAACGCTCGATCGGGCCCGCCGCGCTACGAGGTCCTCGGCGTCGTCGGCCTGCCGGAAGTCCGGCCCCACGACGACGTCGGCCGCCTCATCGTCGACGCCGCGGCACGCCAGGGCACGCCGCTCGCCGCGGCCGACATCGTGGTCGTCGGCCAGAAGATCGTCTCCAAGGCGGAGGGCCGCATTGTGCGGCTCGCCGACGTCGTCCCCTCGCCGATCGCGACGGCCATGGCCGCCGGGCTCGGGCGCGACGCGCGGCTACTCGAGGTGATCCTCCGAGAGTCGCGGCGCGTCGTCCGGATGGACAAGACCGTGGTCATCACCGAGACGCACCACGGCTGGATCTGCGCCAACGCCGGCGTGGACCAGTCAAACATCGATCAGGACTGCGTGGTGCTCCTGCCGGAGGATGCCGACCACTCGGCGCGCGCGCTGCGCGAGCGGATCCGCCAGCTCACCGGCGTCGACGTCGCGGTCATCGTCACCGACACCTTCGGCCGCCCGTGGCGCGAGGGGTTGACGAACGTCGCCATCGGCGCCAGCGGCGTCGCGCCGCTGCGGAGCTATCTCGGCGAGACGGACCCCGCGGGCCGTCCGCTCACCGCGACGATCCTCGCCATCGCCGACGAGCTGGCGGGCGCCGCCGAGCTCGTGATGGGCAAGCTCGACCGAATCCCGGTGGCCATCGTCCGCGGGTTGCGCCTGGAGCCGGGCGAGGAAGGCTCGAAGCCGTTGATCCGCGATCCAGCCCGCGATCTGTTCCGTTAGGCCGTATAGTCGGGAGCGACATGAACATCGCGCTTCTCGGCGGAACGGGCAAGGAGGGAGCGGGGCTCGCGCGGCGCTGGGCGCAGGTCGGGCACTCCATCATCATCGGCTCGCGGGACCCCGAGCGGGCACGCGCGAAGGCGGCGGAGCTGCGCGAGCTGAGCAAGCGGCTGCCGATCATCGGCCACACCAATCGCGAGGCCGCGGAGCTCGGCGAGGTGATCGTGCTGGCCGTCCCTGCGGCCGGGCTGCCCGCCACGCTTCCCGAGGTGCGCGAGGCGACGCGCGGCAAGGTCGTGATCAGCGCGGTGGTGCCGCTCACGTTCGGCGGGCCACGGCTGTTCACGCCGCCGCCCGAAGGGTCGGCGGCCGAGCAGGCGCAGGCGCTCCTGCCCGAGGCGCGCGTGGTCGCGGCGTTCCATCACATCGCGGCGCACGAGCTCGTGGAGACGGATCACGAGATCGCGTGCGACCTGCTGATGTGCGGCAATGATGCGATCGCCAAGGAAGCGGTCACCGTTCTCGGCGCCTCCATGGGGCTCCGTGTGCTCGACGTCGGGCCGCTCAGCAACGCGGGACCGCTCGAGGCGATCACCGCCGTGCTCGCCACGATCAATCGCCGCTACAAGCTCAAGAACTCGGGCATCACGATCACCGGCCTGTAGCGTCGTCGCGGCAGGCGCCATCCGGGCGCGCGCCCTACCCTTGCATCGCTCTTCCGACCGCAGTTCGGTCAGGAGCGGGATCGGTCAGGAGCGGGAGATGACGAGGCCAAGGTAGATGATCACGATCCCGAGCAGGATCACGAGGCGGTCGAGTCTGGCGATCGTGGTGAGCGTTGGTGTGGGGTCGGTGTGCGTCGTCAGGGCTAGGTGGAGGCGAGTCAGGTGGGTGAAGTCGCGGTGGGCGGTGATCGCGACGATCAGGAGAACGAGGAAGAACTTGGCGGCGAGCGTCAGCGCGGCGCCGCTTTCCATCACGCGGTCGAGGGGGCCGAGCCGAGTGACGTTGTAGAAACCGGTCAGGACGACGACGCTCAGTGCGATCCAGCCGATGGGCCGCTGGCGGCGGGCGGCCTCGGCGAAGGTCGCGACGTCGCCGCGACGGGCCAGCGGAAGCAGGATGTGGGCTTGATACATGACCGCGCCCAGCCAGACCACGACGCCGAGGACGTGGCCCCACAGCGCGAGCAGCGTCAGGACGCGCACAGGGCCCGCACGACCTCGTCGACGTTCGAGAAGTCACCGAAGAGCAGATCGGGCGTGCACGCGGCGAGCTCGCCGTGCCGGTACTGGCCCGTGGCCACCGCGACGGCGACCGCGCCGCAGCCGCGGGCGCAATCGACGTCGAGCGGCGTGTCGCCGATGATCGTGACGCGATCGAAGGGAACGTCCTGCCCCACGAGCGCGCGCGCCCGCTCGCGGGCGACGGCGGGCAGGCGCCGGCGGTCGTGATCGTCGGAGCCGAAGGCGCCCACGCGGAAGTGCGGCCAGAGGCCGGTCGAGCGTAGCTTGACGCGCGCTCCCGGCTCGATGTTGCCGGTGAGGAGTCCCACCACGGCATCGGCGCGCGTGCTGAGTGCGGCCACGAGCTCGGCGATGCCTGGCATCACGCGCACCTGGCGCCCGTCGGCGATCAACCTCTCCAGCTCCCGGAGATACGCGGCGAAGCAGGCGGTCAGGCGCGCGCGGATGTCGGCTTCCGCCCAGCCCTCGCCGCCGAGGAGGTCGAGCACGATGCGCGGATCCGTCTTGCCGCGGAAGTCGTACCGATCGATCGCGCCGACCGTCCCGTAGACCTCCAGGAGCGCGCGTCCGAGCGCGACCCTCCCCGCGCCGCCCGCCGAGATGAGCGTGCCGTCGACGTCGAAGAGGAAGAGGCGCACTACGGCGCGAGACGACGCAGGCGGTGGACGATCCCCGGCAGCACGTCGACGACGACGTCGATCTCCTGCGCCGTGGTCCACCGGCCGAGCGTGAAGCAGAGCGAGCCCTCCGCAGCCACGTCGTCGCACCCGATGGCGCGCAGCACGTGCGACGGCTGTCCGGTCAGCGTCGCGCACGCCGACGCGGAGGATGCGGACACGCCGCGAAAATCGAGCTCCATGAGCACGGGTTCGGCCTTGACGCCGGGCGTGACGAGGCTCACGTGGTGGGGAAGCCGCTCGGCGCCCCGCGCGCCGGTCAGCCGCCCGCCGTCGACGCCGCTCAACAGGCCGTCGATGAGCTGGTCGCGGAGCGCGCTCAGCCGCGCCGCCTCGCCCGGGCCTTCGGTGCGGGCGAAGTCCGCTGCCACACCCATCCCCACGATGGCGGGAAGGTTCTCCGTGCCCGCTCGGTAGCCCTGCTCCTGAGCGCCGCCCAGCGTGAGCGGCGCGATCTTCACGTCCGCGCGCAGCCAGAGCGCCGCCGCGCCGGGCGGGCCGTAGAGGTCATTGGAGGAGAGCGTCAGCAGGTCGATGCCGCAATCCTCCACGGACAGGGGCACGCGGCCGAGCGCGCCGACGGCGTCGACGTGAAACGGCACCGCGCGCTCGCGGGCGATGCGCCCGATCTCACGCAGCGGCTGGACGGTACCGATCTCGCCGCTCGCGGCCAGGACCGACACCAGCACGGTATCGCGCTGGATGGCGCGCGCGATGGCGTCGGTGTCGACGCGGCCCTCACCGTCCACCGGCGCGTACGACACCGTGTAGCCGTGCTTCTCGAGCTCGCGGCACGCGTTCAGCACGGAGACGTGCTCGATGGCCGAGGTGACGAGATGGCGTCCCGCTACGCGCGCGGCCAGGCCCCGGATGGCGAGGTTATTGGCCTCGGTCGCGCTGGCCGTGAAGACGACGCCCGTCGGTGCGCCGCCGACGAGCCGGCCCACCTTCGCGCGCGCGCCGTCGAGCGAGGCGCGCGCCTCCAGCCCGAGCGAGTGGGGAGCCGACGGATTGCCGACGCCGCCCTCGAGGAACGGCCGCATGACCGCCAGCACGCGAGGGTCCACCGGCGAGCATCCCGCGTAATCCAGATAGACCCGGCTGACGGCCACGGGGCCCCGCGGTCACCCGGTCTTGCGAACGATGAAATGAAAGACAGCGCCGCGCTTGTCGACGGCCACGAGCTCGTTCCCCGTGCGGGCGGTCCAGCTCTTCATGTCGGCCTCCGAGGCGGGGTCGTCGGAGAGCATCTCGAGCAGCTGGCCGACGGCCATGCCGCGCATCGCCTCCCGGGTCTTGAGTACCGGCATCGGACAGAACAGCCCCACGCAGTCGAGGACGTGGTGGGGAGTATCAAGCATAAGTCACTGAAAATTCTGACATTGACAGCGGGCGCGGCGCAAGTGCTGATTGTTTCTGCACAACATCGTCTGCCGACCCTGCCCGCCTGGATCAACAGCGAGGCGTATGTGTGCCCTCAGCGCGTGCGGCTTGCGGTAGCGAAGGCCCGCCCGCTTGAGTACCGATCGCCAGAGCTTGCGAAACGCGGTGACCGTCTTGGGCGGCGGTACACCGTGCGCGCCGTCAGGCAGGCATCACACAGAGCCACGCCGCTGGTGACTGAGAATGTTTCGGTTAGCGCGATGAATATGGCCTCGATGCGGGTGGGCGGCACGCCCGATTTTTCGCGAGGCACTCCAGACACAAGGAGGTGTTCGTCATGGCCGTCGTGACGAGCGCGGCGTCACCCGAGTCTCCGTATCGAGTGGGCATGGCGCGCGACATTACGGAGTAGCGGCTCAGTTTGATTTAGAGAGATTAAGACGGACGTCATCAAGCTCGGCCTGAAGCTGCGCGATTCGCGTGAACTGCACGCGCAGCGTGCGCTGCACATCCTCAAGCTCTTGGGTGACTCGGGCGATGACGGCGCCAAGCTGGCCGATGAACGGACCATTCGGCCCTGCCGGGCCAGCGGGACCCGGAACACCACGGGGACCACGAGGACCACGGCGGTTACGCTTTTCCTTCGACCGTCGAGGCTGCTTGCGGGCCATGAGATCTCCCTTAAACCCTAGACCTGTCCAGGCTCCTTCTCGGTACCCTTGGGATGGCCGTTCGTGTTGATTCCGAACGTCGTCTTCGTCTCCAAGCAGGCGGCGCACTGGCGAATCCCCACCGCCAGCCTCAGGTTCCTCGCGATCACCCGCAGGAGAGCATTGACCTCCTCGGTCGGCACGCCTGACTTCTTCGCGATGCAGGGCAGGCACAGCGCGGCATCCGTGATCATCCCGGTGACTAGCGCAACGTCGGAGCCACCCGCAATCTGACGCAAGCGGAAGTCCGCCGCGCTTCGCCGCTGGCGGCCCAGCCAGAGCAGGTCCAGCGAACGTTCCACGACCGCCGCGAAGTCGCGATGGAGATTGGCGGCCTTGAGCATGAGAGACGGTGTCAGGAAGGCCGAGTTAGCAGCTACACGGGTACGCATAAGCCTTCTTCCTAGCAAGGGGGCGGTGCCAGTGTGCCGTAGCTATACAGTCCTCACGCCGAACGCTGTTAACAGGCTTCAACAGCCGGCAGTGCAATCGGCCTTCAACTAATAAACGTCAAATTGGTCAGCTTGGATTGGTGAACGTCGGACCCGATGCCAAGGACGGTGGCTCGCGCCTAGCCCGGGGGGCCGGGGCAATCAGTAGGTCTACGCGGGCCGCACTCGTTGCGACGCTGCCTCGAGCACAAGACGACCTTCAGCGTGGCGAGACGGGCCGGGGCAGAGGAGGTAGGGGCTCCGCGCGTGCCTGGAGCGCCCGAGCGGCGCGTGACAACGGAGAGCGCGACTCGGCTACGTCAACCGGCGCCTCGGCGCTCGCCAAAGCCCACTCAACGCTTGCTGTGCGCGTCTAGGAGCCGTCAGGGGAGGCGATGGGAGGCGACCCGTCTCCGCGCTTCGGCAGTGCGGGAGACGGTTGCGCCTGGTTGCGTTTCGTGCCGCGCTCTGCCGCGATTTGCCATCCCCTCCCCCTGGTTGCTCAACACATATCTGCGTCAATCTTGACGCTGCTTTAGCGTCGGCGGGACTTCTAACATTGACACCGCGTGTCGGCAACCGAATAATCGGAGGACTATGTCGGACAGCGGTCGCGCCGCCGTGGCGTTGGCGGGACGGCGGTTGAAGTCCCGGATCTACGTCGCGCTGCTCTTCTCCTCCGTGTTGCCGCTGGTGGTGCTCGCCTTCGTGACGCACGTCTACATCCTGCCCGGCATGAACCCGATGGACTCGACGCGTTTCTTCTCGCTCCAGGCCCTGCTGTTCTGCACGCTCCTGGCCATGCTCGCGGGCGGCTACGTCATCTGGGACCTCGGGCGCGCAATGGAGCGGCTGGCCCGGATACTGTCGGAGCAACGGGCGATCGGCGAGCTGGTGGAGCGTGGCGACGAGGTGAGCACGCTGGTGGCGTCGTTCACGAAGATGCTGGAGACGGTCGAGCAGCAGGCGGCTGAGATCAACAGCTTCGCCACGCGCCTCGACAGCGCCTACAAGGAGCTCGAGAGCACCAACGCCCGCCTGAAAGAGACCTCGTTCAAGGACGACATCACCGGCCTCTACAACCGGCGCTTCTTCTCCGTGCGCCTCGAGGAGGAGATGTCGCGCTACCGCCGCTTCAACCACCCGGTCTCGCTCGTGCTCATGGACCTCGACGGCTTCAAGGCCGTCAACGACGACATGGGCCACGCGGTGGGCGACGAGACGCTGCGCGACGTCGGGCAGATCCTCATGAAGCACTCCCGCGGTATCAACGTCGTCTCGCGGTACGGCGGCGACGAGTTCGCGGTGCTCCTGGTGGAAACCTCGAAGGCGGGCGCGCGGCTGTACGCGGACCGCATCCGCCAGATCATCTCCACCTATCCGTTCTCGCACGGCAAGTCCATCACCGCGAGCTTCGGCATCGCCAGCTTGCCCGAGGACGAAGCGACGACGTCGGAGGACCTCATCCGGGCCGCCGACGACGCGCTCTACGCCGCCAAGCGCGGCGGCAAGAATCAAGTGGCTGCGACGGCGCCCCAGAAAGGAAGCTGATTGGACAACCATCACATCCTGATCGTCGACGACGACGCGCAGGTCCGGGAGGTCCTGCACCAGATCTTCCTTTCGGCGAGCTATCGCTGCGTGCTGGCCGGCAACGGCAAGGACGGCCTGCACGCGTTCCGCACCGCCCGCCCTCCCCTCACCGTGACCGACCTGAAGATGCCCGTGATGGACGGCATCGCGCTCCTCGAGGGAATCCGCCGCGAGGACGGCGACGCCGCGGTCATCGTGCTCACCGGCGCGCCCGACGTGAAGACGGCCATCGACAGCCTGAAGCTCGGGGCCTACGACTTCATCATGAAGCCCGTCAACGTCGACGAGCTGCTGTTCGCTGCCGAGCGGGCGCTCGAGCGCCGCCAGCTGCTCATCGACCGCCGGGAGTATCACGAGCTGCTGGAGCGCCGCGTCGAGGAAGCGACGCGGCGCCTCCAGGAGGCGTACCGCGCGACTCTCGAGGCGCTGGGATCGGCCCTCGATTCGCGCGACGTCGGTACCGAGGCCCACTCCCGTCGCGTGCACGGGTACGCGCTGGCCACCGCGCGCGAGTACGGGATGCCCGAGGCCGACATCCCCGACCTCGAGCACGGCGTGCTCCTGCACGACATCGGAAAGATCGGCATCCCCGACGCGATCCTGCTCAAGCCGGGACGGCTCACGCCGGAGGAATGGCAGACGATGCGGCGCCATCCCGAGATCGGCAAGCGGCTGATCGAGGGCATCGCGTTCCTGCGAGGGGCGGTCCCCATCGTGTACTGCCATCACGAGAAGTGGGATGGCTCGGGTTACCCGCGCGGCCTGAAGGGTGACGAGATCCCGCTCGGCGCGCGCATCTTCAGCGTGGTCGACGCCTTCGACGCCATGACCTTCGA
>Ga0070708_100003835_pt1 | contig 11800 bp, 6 predicted proteins | sample KBSK5503metaG_FD_65469 | JGI IMG/M metagenome (GOLD analysis project Ga0070708, IMG submission 65469) | Corn, switchgrass and miscanthus rhizosphere microbial communities from Kellogg Biological Station, Michigan, USA - KBS K5-50-3 metaG | ecosystem: Host-associated > Plants > Roots >...
ATCTCCATCACGTCGCCCGGCTCGGCCTCGGTCACGAAGATGGGACCGGTCACCGAGTGCGGGCCGCCGCCCGGGTTCGCCTTCCTCAGCCGGACGATCTCCTCCATCGAGACCCCGGGGTGGATGCCGTCGAGCGCGTGCATCAGCGTCTCGATCGAGATGGTGTCGCCCGAGTGGACCGTCAGCTTCGGAGGTTCGTTGGGGTCCAACCACCCCCATTGCACGTTCTCCTTCGTCGCCTTCAAAACGTAATGCTTTCCAGAAGATTTTTTCTCGCCGGAAGTCGCCGCGAGCGCTTGAACCGAGAGGGAAAACGCCAGAATCGAGAAAAAGCCCGTCGCCTTCGTCAGTCGCCCAGCCGCATTGCTCGGTCTCATAGCGCCCCTCTCCTTGACTGCATGCGTCAGCGTGCGCTACTTACCGAGCGGTAGGTCGGGAGTCAATTGATTCGTGTTGGACAAGCGCGACTCGAATAGTGCGGACGATTCGCAACGCTTTCAGGCGATCCTGGAGTCGGCGGCGCGGGTGATCTGCGCCCGCGGCTACGACGGCGCTTCGATGCAGGAGATCGCCGAGGCCTGCGGGATCACCAAGGCCGGCCTGTATCACCACATCGAGACCAAAGAGAAGCTGCTGCTCGCGATCATGAATTACGGGATGGACCTCTTCGAGGATCAGGTGATCGCGAAGGTGATCGACATCGCCGATCCGGTGGAACGCTTGAAGGGGTGCATGGCCAGGAACATCAAGCTAGTGACATCCGGATCGAGCAAGGAAGTCACCATCATCCTCCACGAGCACAACACGCTGACGGGACAGGCGGGCAGGCAGATGAACGCCCGCAAGAAGAAGTACGTCCGCTTTCTCGAATCCACCATCTCCGAGGCGATCCGGCGCGGCCAGATCCGGCGCGTCGACAGCACCCTCGCGGCGTTCGCGTTCCTCGGCACCGTTCTCTGGACCTACAAGTGGTTCCGCCAGGACGGCGCGCTCTCCGAGGAGCAGGTGGCGAACGGCATGGTCGATCTGTTTTTCCGGGGGTTGATGCCCGTGCGCCAATGAAGCGCGGGAAAGGGGCGTAGGTGGCTCTTCCAGCCAAAGTCGGTCTCTACGACCCCTCCTTCGAGCACGACGCCTGCGGACTGGGATTCGTCGCCACGCTGGATCGCCGCCCCTCCCGGGAGGTCGTCTCCCAGGCGCTTCAAATCCTCTCGAACCTGACCCACCGGGGCGCCGCGGGCTGCGATCCCTGTACCGGCGACGGCGCCGGGATTCTGATCCAGCTTCCGCACGCCTACTTCGCGTCGGAGTGCGCCACGCTCGGCATTCCCCTCCCCCCGGCGGGCGACTACGGCGTGGCGAACTGCTTCCTCTCCCAGAATCCGTCGCGGCGCCGCCAGCAGGAGGCGATCGTCGAAGCCTCGGTCCTTCATCACCGGCAGGAGCTCCTCGGCTGGCGGGATGTGCCGGTGGACGTCGCCGCGCTGGGGCCGCTGGCGCGCGATTCCATGCCCACCCTCCGCCAGCTCTTCATCGGACGGCGCGGGCCCGCGGAATCGTTCGAGCGGGTGCTCTACGTGATCCGCAATCGCTGCACCCGGATCGATCCCAGCGACGACTGCTACATTGCCTCCTGCTCGTCGAAGACGATCGTCTACAAAGGTCTGATGCTCGCCGAGCAGCTGGCGCCGTTCTACCGGGATCTCAACGATCCCCGCGTCGTCTCGCGCCTGGCGATGGTCCATTCGCGGTTCTCCACGAACACCTTTCCCTCCTGGGATCGCGCCCATCCCTTCCGGTTGATCGCCCACAACGGCGAGATCAACACCCTCAACGGCAACCGCTCCTGGATGCGGGCCCGCGAAGCCCTGCTCAGCAGCGAGCATTTCACCGACATCGAGGACCTCAAACCGATCATCCGCCCCGGAGGCTCGGACTCGGCGGCGCTGGACAACGTCGTCGAGTTCTTGCTCGCCAGCGGCCGCTCGCTGCCGCACGTGATGATGATGTTGATCCCCGAAGCGTTCGCCGAAAACCCGCACATGCCGCCGGAGGTCCGCGCGTTCTACGAGTACCACGCCTGCCTGGTCGAGCCGTGGGACGGACCGGCGGTGGTGTGCTTCACCGACGGGGAGCGCATTGGCGCGACGCTCGATCGGAACGGGCTGCGGCCCGGAAAGTTCGTGGTGACCCACGACGGGCTGGTGGTGCTCGCCAGCGAGTTCGGAGTCCTGGACATCGATCCGGCGCGAATCACCGAGAAGGGGCGGCTGCAGCCGGGCAAGATGTTCCTCGTCGACACCACCGAGGGACGGCTGGTCTCCGATTCAGAGGTGAAACATCAGGCGGCGACGCGTCGCCCTTATCGGGCCTGGCTCGACGAGAATCGGATCGATCTCGCGCAGCTGCCGCGCGTCGAGAACGCGTCCCCCGTCGTCGGCGACGAGCTGATCCGGATGCAGCGGGCGTTCGGTTACACCACCGAAGACATCAGTCGGATCCTCGCTCCGATGGCGCTGGCCGGGGAGGAGCCGGTCGGCTCGATGGGGGTGGACATTCCGCTCGCGGTGCTCTCGGAGCGGCCGCAAGTCTTGTTCCGCTACTTCAAGCAGCTCTTCGCGCAGGTGACCAATCCGCCGGTGGACCCGATCCGCGAGCAGATCGTGATGTCGCTCTTCAGCAGCGTGGGCGGCGAGGGCAACCTCCTCGAGGAGACTCCGCAGCAGTGCCGGATGGTGCAGCTGCCGCACCCGATTCTGACCAGCGCCGATCTCGCCACGCTTCGCCAGAACGCGCCGGCGGATTTCAAGGTGCGCACGCTCTCGACGCACTTCTCGCTCCCCGCCTCGGACGAAGGGGCCGGCGAGGTGCTGCGAGAAGCGCTGGAGCGGCTGTGCCGCGAGGCGCGCGAGGCCGTCGAGCACGGGACCGCCATCCTCATCCTCAGCGATCGCGATGTCGGCCCGGGAAAGGTGGCGATCCCCAGCCTGCTCGCGGTCTCCGCGGTGCACCACGACCTGATCCGCTCCGGGCAGCGGATGCGCGCCGGTTTGATCGTCGAGTCCGGTGAGCCGCGAGAGGTCCACCACCTGGCGCTCTTGATTGGATACGGCGCCGGCGCGGTGAATCCGTACCTCGCCCTCGACTCGGTCGCCGAGATCGCCAGCTCGAGCACCCGCCCGCTTCCCCTGGCCGAAGCCTGCGCCCACTACGTGAAGGCGCTGAAGAAAGGCCTGCTCAAGACGATGTCGAAGATGGGCATCAGCGCGGTGGCCAGCTACCAGGGCGCGCAGATATTCGAGGCCGTCGGGATCGACCAGGTGGTGGTCGATCGGTTCTTCACCGGCACCGCCTCGCGCATCCGCGGGATCGGGCTCGAGGAGATCGCCCGCGAAACGCTGATCCGCCATCGCGTCGCCTACGCGCCGGCCACCGAGCCCATGCTCGAATCGGGCGGGCACATCCATTACCGGCTGGACGGCGAGCAACACCTCTGGAGCCCGGAAGCGGTGGCGAATCTGCAGAAGGCGGTCCGCCTCGATGATCGGGAGAGTTATCGGGCCTACGCGAAGATGATCAACGATCAGCTCGAGCAGGCGATGACGCTGCGTGGGCTCTGGGACCTGACGCCGGCGAGAGCGCCAGTCCCGATCGAGGAGGTCGAACCCGCGGATCAGATCGTCCGCCGATTCGCCACCGGGGCAATGTCCTTTGGAAGCATCTCGAAAGAGGCGCACGAAAACCTCGCCATCGCGATGAACCGGATCCGCGGCCGCTCGAACACCGGCGAGGGAGGCGAAGATCCGGCGCGCTACTTCCCCGACGAGAACGGAGACTCGCGCCGCTCGGCGATCAAGCAGGTGGCCTCCGCCCGTTTCGGCGTCACCACCCAGTACCTGATCAACGCCGACGAGCTGCAGATCAAGATGGCCCAGGGCGCCAAGCCGGGCGAAGGAGGGCAGCTCCCCGGCAGCAAGGTCGACGAGTTCATCGCCCGCGTCCGGCATTCCGTCCCCGGCGTCACCTTGATCTCCCCGCCGCCGCACCACGACATCTATTCGATCGAGGATCTGGCGCAGCTGATTTTCGATCTGAAGAACGTCAATCCGCGTGCGCGGGTGAGCGTGAAGCTCGTCGCCGAGGCCGGGGTCGGGACCGTTGCCGCGGGCGTGGCCAAGGCGCATGCCGACGTGATTCTGATCAGCGGTCACGACGGGGGCACCGGCGCCTCACCGCTGACTTCGATCCACCATTCGGGGGCGCCCTGGGAGATCGGCCTCGCCGAGACGCAGCAAGTGCTCCTGCTCAACAAGCTTCGCGGCCGCGTCCGGCTGCAGGTCGACGGCCAGCTCAAGACCGGCCGGGACGTCGTCTTTGCCGCGCTGCTCGGTGCGGAGGAATTCGGTTTCGCGACCGCCCCCCTGGTGGCCTCCGGTTGCATCATGATGCGCAAGTGCCACCTCAACACCTGCCCGGTCGGCGTGGCGACCCAAGATCCAGAATTGCGCAAGCACTTCCCCGGCAAACCCGAGCACGTGATCCGCTTCATGTACTTCATCGCCGAGGACGTTCGCGCCCTGATGGCATCGCTTGGCTTCCGCAGCGTCGACGAGATGGTCGGCCGGGTGGATTGCATCGTCGCCCGCAACCGGCGCGATCGGTGGAAGCTTCGCCGTCTCGACTTTTCGGAGGTTCTGTTCCGGCCCAAGGGCGCCGAGCCGCGACGTTGCGTCGAGGCCCAGGAGCACAACTTAAGAGCGGTGAAAGACCACCAGTTGATCGAACAGGCGCGCGAGGCGATCGACTCGGATCGACCGGTCGAGCTCTTCGCCCCCATCCGGAACAGCGACCGCGCCTTCGGTTCGATGCTGAGCGGCGAAATCGTCCGGCGGCGAAAGGAACCGCTCGCCGAGGACGCGATCACCGTCCGGGCCACCGGCAGCGCGGGTCAGAGCTTCGGCGCCTTCGCGGCGCCCGGGTTGACCCTGGTGCTCGAGGGAGATGCGAACGACTACGTGGGCAAGGGGCTTTCCGGAGGCGTCCTGGCGATCTATCCGCCTCGGGGCGCCGGCTTCCGGCCTCAGGAGCAGGTGATCGTCGGCAACACCGTCCTCTATGGAGCGACCAGCGGCCGCGCCTTCTTCAGCGGCCGCGCCGGAGAGCGGTTCGCGGTGAGAAACAGCGGCGCCGTTGCCGTCGTGGAGGGAGTCGGCGACCACGGGTGCGAGTACATGACCGGCGGTCGGGTGGTGGTGCTGGGTCCAACCGGCAGGAATTTCGCCGCCGGAATGAGCGGCGGGGTTGCCTACGTGCTCGATCCGGAAAAGAGATTCGGGAAGCTGTGCAACGCGGAGATGGTGGCCCTCGAGGAGCTTGATGCGCTGGAACTCGAGGCGGTCCGGGCGCTGGTGGCGGAGCACGCCGAGCGAACCGGGAGCCCGCAAGCGTCCGAGCTGCTGCAGGGCTGGAAGAGCGAGGCCGCGCACTTCGTGAAGGTGATCCCCAGCGAGTACAAGCGCGTGCTCCTCGAGGCAAGCGCTCCGGCCACCTCCGGTCAGCTCTCGGTGATCGAGCTGCCGCTGGCGACCGGGGATGCCGAGCGATACCGGAAGGCGGCCAATGGGTAGGATCCGCGGCTTCCTCGAGATCAAGCGCGAGAAAAACGCCTATCGACCCATCTCCGAGCGAGTGAAGGACTATCGCGAGGTCGAGCTCGGGATGCCCGAGCCGCGGCTGCGCGAGCAAGCGGCGCGCTGCATGGATTGCGGCATCCCGTTCTGCCACACCGGCTGTCCGCTCGGGAACCTGATCCCCGACTGGAACGACCTCGTCTACAACGGCCATTGGGAGCAGGCGCTGGCGGCGCTGCACTCGACGAACAACTTTCCCGAAGTCACCGGACGGGTCTGTCCGGCGCCCTGCGAAGCTTCCTGCGTGCTCAACCTCGACAAAAACCCGGTCACGATCAAGAGCATCGAGCGGGCGATCGCCGATCGGGCGATCGAAAACGGATGGATCCGTCCGCAGCCCGCGCCATCGCGGACCGGACAGACGGTGGCGGTGATCGGCTCCGGGCCGGCCGGCCTCGCCGCCGCGCAGCAGCTCGCGCGCAAAGGGCACAGCGTGACCGTTCTCGAGAAGGCCGATCGGATCGGCGGCCTGCTGCGCTATGGCATCCCCGACTTCAAGCTGGACAAGGAGCACCTCGACCGCCGCGTGCGGCAGATGGAAGCGGAAGGAGTGGTCTTCAAGACCGGAGTCCACGCGGGCGTGGACGTCCACGGCGACGAGCTGCGCGCCGGCTACGATGCGGTGGTGCTCTGCGGAGGCGCGATGCGACCGCGCGACCTGGAGGTACCGGGCCGCTCGCTGCCGGGCGTGCACTTCGCGGTGGAATTCCTCACCCAGCAGAACCGCCGGGTGGCCGGGGACGTGGTGCCCGACGACGAGGCGATCCTCGCCACCGGCAAGCACGTCGTCGTCCTGGGTGGAGGCGACACCGGTTCGGACTGCGTCGGCACCTGCCACCGCCAAGGGGCGGCGTCGGTCACCTCATTCGAGCTGTTGCCGCGCCCTCCCGATGAGCGCGCTCCCACCAATCCCTGGCCGGCCTGGCCGCTCGTCTTCCGCAGCTCGAGCTCGCACGACGAGGGCGGCGCGCGCGAGTTCGCCGTGATGACCAAGGGGGTGCTGGGAGAAGTGCGAGTGACGGCGCTGGAGGCCTGCCGGGTGAGCTGGGCGGGCGGAAAGTTGCAGGAGGTCGCGGATAGCGTATTTGAGCTTCCGTGCGATCTCGTCCTATTGGCGATGGGGTTCTTGGGGCCGGTGCGTGAAGGACTGCTCGAGCAGCTCGGGGTGCGCCTCGACGCGCGCGGGAACGTGGCCGTGTCGCAGGGTCGCACCAGCGTCCCGGGTGTTTTCGCGGCGGGAGACATGGCTCGCGGGCAGTCGCTGGTGGTCTGGGCAATCGCCGAGGGGCGGCGGGTGTCGAAGTCGGTGGATGGGTGGCTCCACGAGCGCGCGAAGGGCCTCGGAGCCCCTCTCGCCGCTGCCGCGCCCTGAAGCTAAGATTTCCTTTCCCAAAGGGTTTTCCGGGCCAAGGTGTCGCAGAGGCGGATGCGCCGGCGCCACGGCCTGTCGTCGTCAAAAGGAGGCGTCATGGCGTTATGGAGTAAAGTCGAGACCAGCGGAACCGATGGAGGGCTCGAACGGTCCCGGCATCCTCTTTCCGAGTCCAAGGAGCTCAATTCCATGTCGATGCTGAACACCGAGAAGATCTCGAATGGCTCACCGGCACCTGCGGCAGGCGATCTCCTCCTCGGGAAGGGAGCGCGCTTCGAGGGTAAGCTGACGTTTCAGGGAACCCTGCGGATGGACGCCGTCTTCGTCGGCACCATCATCACCAAGGACGTGCTGATCATCGGCGAGGCGGGCAAGATCGACGCCGAGATTACTTGCGGCACGATCATCATCCACGGCGAGGTCAACGGGAAGGTCCAGGCGACCAACGCGGTGGAGATCCATCGCACCGCCAAGGTGCGGGGAGACATCGAAACCGCGTCGCTCGCCGTCGAGAAGGGCGCCATCTTCCAGGGAAGCTGCAAGATGGACCGCGCCGCGACGGCCACGACCGCCAAGACCGCGCTCCCGGTCGCCTGAAAGGCGTTGTCTAGAACGTGTATTGACAAACTGACGCGGACAGGGGAGGACTGAAAGTAGAGGGGTCCACCATGTCAGTAAAATTCCGTCTGCGGATCGCATTGATCAGTGTTGCTCTTATCGGGGCGGCGCTTGGCTCGCCGTCGGCTGAATCATTGCTCGGGGCGCGCCAGCGAGGCGAGGTTGCACTCGATACCAGGTGCAATCCGTCAGGCTGGTTTTTTCAGAACCCACTTCCCACCAGCAACGATTTGAATGCGGTTGCAACCCTGAAACCAGGCACTCTCGTCGCGGCCGGGAACGCGGGAACCATTCTGCGCACTACCGACAGTGGCTCCACCTGGAATCTCCAGTGCAGCGGCACGACGCATGACTTGTTCGGCCTCTCCTTCGTGGATGCCAACACCGGTTGGGCGGTAGGCGGCGCCGGCACCATTCTGCGCACGGACGATGGCGGCATCACCTGGACCCAGCAGCCCAGCGGGACGACCCGTTCTCTTGCCGCAGTCTACTTCGTCGACGCCAACAACGGCTGGGCGGTAGGTGGGCGCAATGTTGGTGCGTTCAGCGACGGAGTCATAGTTCGCACGACCGACGGCGGCGTCACTTGGACGGCGCATTCGACGGTGTGGACACCGCTGACGGGCGTCTTTTTTTTGGACGCCAACAACGGGTGGGCCGTGGGCGGTGCGATCATCCATTTTCAGAAGTATGGATCAATCCTCCGCACCACCGACGGTGGGGCGACCTGGTCTCAACAGGATTTGCCCGATATTCTCCAGGGGGTCTCTTTCGTAGACGCCAACACCGGATGGGTGGTCGGCTGCCTGGGGTCATACCCTTCTTCGTGCCGCGGAGAAATTCTCCACACCACCGACGGGGGCTTGACCTGGGTTCCTCAGCTGAGCGGTATGCAGGGTTACCCCCGAGCGGTCTCTTTTTTGGACAGCGTCACTGGATGGGCAGTCGGCGGTCGAACCCTTCTCCGGACCGATGATGGTGGTGTGAGCTGGTCGCTTCACGACATCGGATTGGTTAGCTCCTTCCAGGCGATATCGCGTGTGGACGCCGAGACAGCAACGGTCGTGGGCGTCGCGGGAGCTATTGCCACCACGACGGACGGAGGGGACCACTGGACGCCCCAGAGCGGCGGCACTACCACTCGTGATCTCGGGGCGGTGTTCTTTGTGGATGCCAACATCGGCACGGTGGTGGGCAGGCAAGGAACAATTCTGCGCACAACCGATGGTGGTGCCACTTGGTTGGCTCAGTCCAGCGGGACGAACCGAGATCTTCGTGGGGTCGCTTTCGTGGATGCACAACAAGGAATTGCAGTCGGGGATGCTGCCTTACTCCTTACGAACGACGGAGGAGACACCTGGATCCCGTCCGACGAGAGGAGCCTCTTCGGCACCGCTGTGTCCTTCTTGGACCCCAACTCGGCAATCGTCGCTAGTTACCTCGGATTCATATTGCGGACCGTGGATGGCGGGATCACATGGATCCGCCAATCCATCACGGCGGAAGCCTATGACCTATTGGCCATTGCAGCGTTGGACGCTCAGACGGCGATCGCGGTAGGGAGCCACAACACCGTCGGAGGTGGAGGAATCATCCTGCGCACCGGCGATGGTGGCGTCACATGGACCCAACATTTTACGGATATCCCGCTCTTCTCGGTCTCTTTTGCGGATCGCAGTACCGCGGTGGCACTGGGCTTAAATGGGCAGCTTGGGCAGATGGTACGCACGACCGATGGCGGTCGGACTTGGAGTTACGATTTCAGCAGCAGCTATCCCGAGCTCAACGGAATCTCCTTTGTGGATGCCAACACCGGGACCATCGTTGGCAGGTGGGGAGTGATCCTTCGCACCGATGACGCTGGTGCGACGTGGACTTCCCAAACGAGCCCCACGACAAGCAGACTGAGTGCGATATCGTTTATTGACGCCAATACGGAGGTCGCCGTGGGCACAGGCGGAACAATCCTTCGCACGAATACCGGCGGGTATTGACGCAAGAAGCGCTTGGCGCGCTCGCGGCGATACAACTCCAGCCATCGGTCGCGTGAGACGTTATCTTGCTCCTTGCGACATCTACTTAGATTCTCAATCCCAGGCGGAGGCCCAAAAGCGCGGCGGGGTCCAGCCAGCCGACCTCGACTCCGAAGCTGATGGCCTGGGCCTGTAGTCCAAATCCGAACGCGGCGTGGGCCCGGACGGGGCTGTCGGTGAAAAGGATCCAGGGTCCAACGTTGCCCTCGAAGTAGAGCCGCGAAACGGTTGCGCGGAGCTGAAGGTCCAGCGGAATACCAGCCGTCGCGGGCGCGGTAATGATCAGCCCACCCACGCGGACGCCCGCTGAGATCTCGCGACTCAATCTGCCGAGCACCCCCAAGGTGAAATTGAACTCGCCGGCGCGATCGAACCAATAATCGGCGCCGAACCCGAGTCGAACGATTGGCGAGGCGAGCGCGGGGCAAGGAGCAAACAGGAGCACGGCAAACAGAACGGCCAGTAGAGAGGTACGGAAGCGCAACGATTCCTCCGAAGTTCTGGGGATCTTTGACAGGTGAATCCACGGCGAGCAGCACAACCGAGATGGATTGCGATCGTGCTGCTCCTCCGCAAGCGAGATCAAGTGCTCAGGGTGGGTTCCTAGCCGCCGTGGGCGCGGCGGCTAGGCTGAATCCGGAAGGACGCCGAGAATGAACTGATTACAACCGATGCGGCCGCAGACCGGTGTCCCCCCTGGGGGGCGGTGGCGGCGTCAGGGTTGTGCCGATGGTGTGCGCCGTCGTCACGTTTCCGGTGAACGTGGGCTGGAAGCGCGCGTGGGTCGCCGCTTCGAACCCGGAGGCCAGCTTGATCAGCGTCGGCTCGCTGAACGCCGTGCCGAGGAAGCTGATACCCATGGGCATCCCGAGCACATTGGCCGCGGGCACCTGCACGATGGGGTATCCCGGCCCGCCGGCCAGCCCCGAGCTGGCGAAGAGGAAGTGGTCGGAAAGGATCAGATCGGTGGTCCAGCCGGGGCTGTCGGTCGGCGCTACCACCGCGTCGAGGCCGAACTGGCTGAGCGCCAAGTCGATCCCGTTCACGCCGGCGTTGTGGTCGAGAGCCAGCGCCTGGTTGTAGGTCAGCCCGCCGAAGAACGGCTGCGGGTTGTTGGCCGGGTCCGAACCGCTGGTGTTGATCCCCTGTGAGAGCTGGAAGATCTCCTGGAAGAAGTAGGGCATCTCGGTGGCGGCATTCGTGTTGTTGAACGCGATGGCGTCGGCCAGGGTCTTGTTCGCCATCGGCACGCCCACGCGCGTGCTGAAGTATCGCTGCACGTCGAGCTTGAAGTCGTAGACCAGCACCAGGAACTCACCGCTGGCCGTGGCGAAGGTGAAGCCCGACCCATCGAGGTCCACCACGGTCGCGCCCGCTGTCCGGATGGCGGCTACTGCCGCGTCGAACGCTGCCACCACCTGAGGCGGCGCGATGTCGATGCCCTGACGCGTCACGCCGACGCGCGCGCCACGCAATCCGTTCGGATCCACGAACGCGGTGTAGTCGGCCGGGATGCGCGGGCGCGTTCGCCCCGTGCCCTGCCATCCGAGGGGCACGCCGGACGTCGCGGGATCGCGCGGGTCGGGCGTGCGGCTGGCGATCACGTTCAGCACGGCGGCTGCATCGGCCACCGTGCGACCGTGCGGCCCGACCGTGTCCTGCGTGTGCGAGATCGGAACCACGCCGCCGCGGCTGGTGAGGCCGACAGTCGGCTTGATGCCCACCACGCTGTTAACGTTCGCCGGGCAAACGATGCTGCCGTCGGTCTCAGAGCCCAGCCCCACCGCGGTGAAGTTGGCGGCGACCGAAGCCGCGGAACCGGAGCTGGAGCCACAGGCGTTGCGATCGAGCGAGTACGGGTTGTGGGTCAGCCCGCCGCGCCCCGACCAGCCGCTGGTGGAGAAGAAGGAGCGGAAGTTCGCCCACTCGGAGAGGTTGGTCTTCCCGAGGATCACCGCGCCGCCGGACCGTAACTTCGCCGCCACCGTCGAGTCGCGGACCGCAGGCGTGCCGGCGAGCGCGAGCGACCCAGCGGTGGTCTGCATCCTGTCTCCGGTGTCGATGTTGTCCTTGAGCAGCACCGGGAT
>Ga0070708_100003836_pt1 | contig 11795 bp, 8 predicted proteins | sample KBSK5503metaG_FD_65469 | JGI IMG/M metagenome (GOLD analysis project Ga0070708, IMG submission 65469) | Corn, switchgrass and miscanthus rhizosphere microbial communities from Kellogg Biological Station, Michigan, USA - KBS K5-50-3 metaG | ecosystem: Host-associated > Plants > Roots >...
AAATCCTGACATCGATAGCACAGCTAGAAAAAGGCAGTCGAACACATGAGCAGCGTCCGTCGTTGTTGGTAGAGCTAAAACTCGATGTTCCCGGAAAGTGGCGCACAGTTGAACTCAAGCTTGCTGCCGAATACTTGAATGTCCAGCATCTCACCATCCTCCGCAGGTATCTCGATGTTTGCGAGAGGGTCATGCAGGAAGCGGCCACCAGTCATGAGTGACCCGAAACACCATCAGATCGGTCGGCAATGACGACAAAAATCCCAAACCCGCATGGCCGTGGGTGGGGCAGAAAGCCATTCAACTATTTCGCTTCGAATACTTCTTTCACTGGTGGCTGGTGTAGGTACCAGACGATCATCACGCGCACGATCATCCCAAATCCGCCCCACGCCAATTTGCCGATCCGAAAACCTACAACAGCGCGGGAAACAGTTGGGACCAGAAGCACTATGCCGATCATTGCGATGACAATGGCCAGACGCCGCACCCAGTTGTGCCGGCGCAACAGCCCGAGACCGATCGCGGTTCCGGCCGCGGCCATCAGCAGGAACATGTAGGGACCGGCGACTTCGAGTCCACCGAGCAAGTCTGCACCGGCCGCCATGGAGACCAGGCCGGGGCTGGCGAGCATGACCAATCCCACCAAAAGGAGATAGATCGCTGCCAGCAGAAACAACCCTGCTATCGCCGTGACGCCTGCGGAACGATCCGCTTTCACTTCTTTTTTTCTTCTGCCTTCTTTTCTTCCGCCTTGGCTTTTTGCGCGGTGGGGGGCAGCAGGCCGTTAAGGCGGAGATACATGGCAGCCATGCCGTAATGATCGGCCCAACTGCTGGCCAGCGCCATGAAAGCCCAGGCGCGCGCGCGCGGCTTGTCATCAAACCAGGTGATGTTGTCGGTGAGCTTGGAATCATCGGCCTTGGCAAGGGCAGTGGTGCAGAAGTCGAAAGAAGCTTTCACCGCGGCGACCAGCTTGTCCTTGCCTTCAGTTCCCTGCAGCTCCTCCACCTTGGGACGGGGAACGTCGCCGACATTCGAACAGAAGAAGTAGTTACCATCGACGATATGCGCGGCAAGGTGACCGAACGTCATCTGCTCGGGAGTGGGTTTGTAGTTGAACTTGTCTGCTGGCATTTCCTCGATGGCCGCGACGGTATTCTTCGCGCGGCCGGGCAGCATTTCGCGCAGGACGTTGGAGACGGGATTCTTGATCTGTTGGGCGAATGTGGCGGCGGACAGAAGCAGGACGGCGAGCGCAGTTTTCATAGTGCCTCCAGAGTTGCGGGCATAAGGATAAACCCGGAGCAGTAAATTTTCGATTGCCGATTTACGGTTCTGATTCAACCCCTGAACTGCATGTTACAGAGCGCCCATCACAGCGCCAATTCCGGCGTGGCTTCCAGCAGGCTGCGGGTGTAGGGATGCGCTGGCTGCTCCGTGATCTGGTCCGTGGGCCCGGCTTCAACGATTTTTCCCCGATACATTACGGCAATACGAGTGGCAAGGTAACGCACTACCGGCATCGAGTGCGAGATAAACAGGTAAGTGAGCCCGAACTCGCGCTGGAGCTGCGCCAGCAGATTCACGATTTGCGCGCCCACGCTGACGTCGAGAGATGAGACGGGCTCGTCGGCGACGATGAACTTCGGCCGCAGGGCGAGGGCGCGCGCAATTCCGATTCTTTGGCGTTGTCCGCCGCTGAACTCGTGTGGGAAACGGCGGAGACCGGACTCATCGAGGCCGACGGCCCGGAGCAATTCGGCGACACGGGCGCGCCGGGCGGAATGACTCATCTGTTCGTGGATGATGAGTGGCTCACTGATGACGTCCTCCACGCGCATGCGGGGATCGAGCGAGCCGAAAGGGTCCTGAAAGATGATCTGCATGTCGCGGCGGAGGCGGCGCATCTCCCTGTGCCCGGCGGCGAGCAGATCGCGGTCTTCAAAACGGATGCTGCCGGAAGTCGGCTGGATCAGCCGCAAAACCAGGCGTCCCAGCGTGCTCTTGCCCGATCCCGATTCGCCGACCAAGCCGAGCGTCTCCCCGGCGTGGATGTCGAGCGAGACGTCATCCACAGCGCGGACTTCGCCCTTGGCGCCGCCACCGAAGATGGACTCGCCTAGCGGAAACACCTTGATCAGATTGCGGAGTTCAAGCAGAGCCACGGACCGGATGTTAGCAGAGTTCCCCACGAAGAAAGCGAGCCACGGATTGACGCGGATGTTCACGGATCATTTTCACGGATTATTAAAGATAAGCTCGCCCGAAATAATTGAGCGAGAATCGGTGCGAATCCGGTGCCGATGCTGGTTTTTTCTTAGTGCAGCGCGATCATGGGCACGGCCGCTAAGGCGGCGAAAATGCCCACGGTTTTCCAGCGCGTGAGGTGCTCCTTGAGAATGAGCCAGGCCAGCAGGACCGTGATCGCGGGATAGAGCGAGCTGATCACCACGGCCGCGTCCAGGCGTCCGGTCTGGCTGGCGCGGATGAACAGGGCGCTGCCAGAGACATCGAGGCAGCCGGCCAGTACGCCGAACGCGGCGCTCGGCCGAGTCATGCGAAAATCGCGCCCCAGCAGAACGATCAGGCTGGTGAGCACGAACGAGGCCGATCGGGAGACAGCCGCAATCCACAACGCCGAAACGCTTTCATCTCCCGCCTGTTTGATGCAGAGGAAGAAACTCGCGAATCCGATGCCCGCCAGAGCAGCGAGGCCCAGCCCCTCGGGACGGCCGGCGTCTTCTGAGCGAGAGATCAGCCATATCCCGGCAACAGCAAGGCCAAAGCCCGCAATCTGCACGCTGCCGGGCAGACCCTCGGTGAACATGCCAAATACCGTTGGAATGGCCGCACCGAGCACTGCGGCGACTGGAGCCGTAAGCCCCATCTTTCCCATTGCCAACGCGCGATAGAAAATGGCCAGCGCACCTCCGCCGACGAAACCGGCCGCCAGCGCCCACAGCACACTGGTTCTGGAAGGAAACTCAGAGTGATTCAGCAGGGCGAGCGTGACCATCAGGAGCCCGCCGCTGGCATGGGCGATGGTTGTCAGGAAGAAAGCGTTGGCGCGGCGCGCGGCGTATCCACCGATAAAGTCGCTCGTGCCCCAGCAAAGGACAGCGCCCAAACTGAAGCCCGCGGGCACGAGTTGCGCTGGAGGAGCCATTCCGACGGAAGTCACGAGATTAGCATGCAGTCGTTGAGGATTCGCTCAAAGTCCTCCACGGTGCGAAAAAATTGACTTGTGGGGAACTGCAGCCTAACATTGCCGACCACGCCTGGTAAGCATCGCCCATGATCGGTCAAACCATCTCCCATTACCGGATTGTGCAGAGGCTCGGCGGCGGCGGCATGGGAGTGGTGTACGAAGCGGAGGATCTCCGCCTGGGGCGCAGAGTCGCGCTCAAGTTCTTGCCGGAAGAGCTGGCGCAAGATCCGCAAGCTCGCGACCGCTTTCAGCGGGAAGCACGGGCCGCGTCCGCTCTGAACCATCCCAACATTTGCACGATTTACGACATTGGCGAGGTTGAGGGCCGTCACTACATTGTGATGGAGTACCTGGAAGGGACCACGCTGAAGTACCGCATCGAGGGCAAGCCAATTTCGGTGGATCAGCTGGTGGATTTCGGGGCCCAGGTTGCCGACGCGCTCGACGTGGCGCACGCTGCCGGAATTATCCATCGCGACCTGAAGCCGGCAAACCTGTTTCTCACCAAGCGCGGGCAGGCCAAGATTCTCGATTTCGGACTGGCCAAGGTCGCGGCCAAGCCGCAGATGGAACCCGTGGCCGCGTCCTCGCCGACCATGGCCGTGGATGATGCGCACCTGACCAGCCCGGGCAGCACGGTGGGCACGGTCGCCTACATGTCACCCGAGCAGGCGCGGGGCGAAGAACTTGATACGCGCACTGATCTGTTTTCCTTTGGGTCGGTGCTCTATGAGATGGCCACGGGACACCAGCCGTTCACCGGCAACACCTCGGCTGTAATCTTCGATGCGATTCTGAATCGCGCGCCCACGGCGCCGGTGCGGCTGAATCCAAATTTGCCCGCGGAGCTCGAGCGGATCATCAACAAGGCGCTCGAGAAAGAGCGCGATCTGCGTTATCAGGTGGCGTCAGAAATGCGCGCAGACCTGAAACGGCTGAAGCGGGAGATTGATTCGGGTAAGAGCTCTGCAGCGAGCACAGTTGCGCCTGTGGCGACGCCCCCTTCCGGGCCAGCCGCGGCTGCAGTGACGCCCTCGGCTCCGGCAGTGCAGCCGGTGGCGGCGGTCTCGGGTCCGGTTGCGCCGGCCCCCGTTGCACCGTCAAGTGGTCGGAGGCGATGGTACATGTTGGCGGCCGCTGGGATTGTCGTCGCAGCGGGTGTAGCTGGTTTCTTCTACACCCGGGGCGCCCGCGCACTGACGGAAAAAGATTCCATCCTGCTGACTGACTTCGTCAACACAACGGGCGATCCGGTATTCGATGGGACGCTCAAACAGGCGCTGGCCGTGCAACTCGAGCAATCGCCGTTTCTGAACGTCTTTCCCCAGGAGCGCGTGCGGGACACCTTGCGTTACATGGGGCGGTCCTCCGATGAGCGGCTGACGCCTGATCTGGCACGCCAGGTCTGCCAGCGGGAAAGCATCAAGGCCGTGCTGAATGGCTCGATTGCAACCATCGGAAGCCAGTACGTTGTGGGTGTCGATGCAATCAATTGTCAGACAGGAGACACCCTGGCCCGCGAGCAGATCGAGGTAGACAAGAAGGAGCAAGTGTTGGGGGCCGTGGGGAATGCAGCCTCGAAACTGCGCGGCAAGTTGGGCGAGTCGCTGGCTTCGATCAAGAAGTTCGACGCGCCCATCGAAGAAGCCACTACTTCGTCGCTGGAGGCGCTCAAGGCCTTCAGTTTGGGCGAGGCGGAACGGGACAAAGGGTCCGAGTACACTGCCATCCCTTTTTATAAACATGCTCTCGAACTGGATCCCAATTTCGCCGTGGCCTACGCGCGCCTGGGGCAGGCATATAACAATACCGGCCAGAGTGCCCTGGCGATCGAAAACACAAGACAGGCCTTCGAACGGCGAGAACGTGCCAGCGAACCGGAGAAGCTCTATATTTCAACCCACTACTACGAGAACGTTACTGGGGAGTGGGATAAGGCGATAGAAGCGTATCAGTTGTGGAAGCGGACCTATCCACGCGATTCAATCCCGACCAATAATCTCGGGGTTGCCTATAACTTCTATCTTGGCAAATTTGACCAGGGGCTCGCGGAAGCTCTAGAAACCGTGCGCCTAGACCCGAATAGCGCTTTCAGCTACGGAGTTTTGGGAGCCTCGTACTTCGGCCTTAACCGCTTTGCTGAGGCCAAGGCGGTCCGCGAAAAGCAGGTGGCACTCAAGCTGGATAGCGTGAGTGATCACCGGGACCTCTACGTCCTGGCCTTTCTGGAAGGCGGCACGGCTGCGATGGAACGCGAGGCGGAATGGGCAAAAGGCAAGCCAGATGAATTCCTCATGCTGGAAACGGTCGCGGAAGCAGCCGCCTTTTCGGGCAAGCTGCAGAAGGCCAGAGAGACTTACCGTCAGGCAATTGAGTCGGCGCGGCGAGGAAAGTTTGAAGAGAGTGAAGCAGGCATTACGGCCCGGCAGGCGGTGACGGAAGCCTTGGTTGGAAATGAGACGCAGGTGCGTGCCGGAGCGCTAGCTGCGCTCGCCATGGATCAAAGTCGGCCAACGCTGTTTTTTGCCGGCCTGGCGCAATCCATGGCGGGCGACGTTCGCCAGGCGGCTGCGACTGCAGATGAGTTGAGCAAACGCTTCCCGGTCGACACATTCGTCAATAGTATTGCGGTACCCACGATCCGGGGTCAGATTGAGGTCAACCGCGGCAATCCCGCCAAAGCGATCGAATTGCTTCAGGCCGCCTCCCCTTACGAGGCTGGCTGGGCTGCACGTGCACTGCCCAATTACGTTCGCGGTCAGGCTCACCTTAAGGCCCATCAGGGAAAAGAAGCCGTCGCCGAGTTTCAGAAAATCCTCGATCATCGCGGAATCTGCGCGACCTCACCGGCTTGCGCCTTGTCCCATCTCCAATTAGCGCGGGCACGAGCGATGTCGGGCGATGGCGCGGGCGCACGCACGGCCTATCAGGACTTCCTTGCGTTGTGGAAAGATGCCGATCCCGATATTCCCATCCTGAAAGAAGCCAAAGCCGAGTACGCCAAGCTGCAGTGACGTAGAGGCCATACGGGGCCGCCGAAATTCCCCTCTAACTATATAAACGTCCGGCGGGAGAAAAGGATACAGGTGCTTATTCCGCGGCTTAGTTAGCTTCCCTGATACGTGGCTGCCCCAAGCTGCGTGATAGAATTTCGGAAGCATTCCCTTGAGCGAGAGCCCAGGTTTGATCGAACTCGCACCTTCGATTTTGTCGGCTGACTTTGCGCGTCTGGCGGAGCAGGTCCGCGACGCCACCGAAGGCGGCGGCACGGTGATTCATGTGGATGTCATGGACGGGCACTTTGTCCCGAACATAACCATTGGGCCGCCGGTGGTAAAGTCCCTGCGTAAGGCAACCGATCTGCCACTGGACTGCCACCTGATGATCGAGAATCCCGACCAGTACATTCCGGAGTTTGTGGAGGCTGGAGCGGATTGGATTTCGGTGCATCAGGAGGCCTGCCGGCACCTGAATCGGACGCTGCACCTGATTCGCAGCCACGGTGCGGTGGCGGGCGTGGTCATTAATCCCGCGACTCCAGTGGAGACCTTGAGCGAGGTGCTTGACATCGTGGACTATGTGCTGGTCATGTCGGTGAATCCGGGGTTCGGCGGGCAGAAGTTCATTCCCGGGGCGGTGCACAAAATCCGGCGGCTGGCGGATCTGCGAGCTCAGCGTGGGCTTAATTATCGGATCGAGGTTGATGGCGGTATCGCCCTGGACACGGTGGCCGATGTGGTGCGGGCGGGGGCGGAAATTCTGGTGGCGGGCAACGCGGTGTTCGGCCAGGGCGATCCAAAAAGTAACGCCCAGAAGCTTTTGAAGGCGGCAGTCGAGGCCACGCTGCAAAGAGTGTAGTGCAGTTGTTTTGGGAGCGGTCTATGCCCCGCCCCGGGCTGGGCGCAGCCCGGCGGACCGCCGCTGCATAAACCGTGGCGGCATGGCCGGATCAAAGACCCGGCCCCACGCAGTTCGCGGTACTTTCCGAGGTGCTATGTCACATCGTATTCCGATGATTTTTCTCGCGGGCCTGATGGCTGTGACAGTCGCCTGCACGAACAAGAAGGTCAACAACCCACTCGCCAATGTCGGCTCCAAGCAGCCTGATAAAGTGTTGTTCGACCGGGCCATGGAAGCCCTGAAGCACAACCGCTTCGACGTGGCGCGGCTGACGCTGCAGACCCTGATCAACACCTATCCCGATTCTGAGTTCATCGCGCGCGCCAAGCTGGCGGTGGCCGATTCCTGGTATGCCGAGGGTGGTTCCACGGCGCTGACTCAGGCCGAGATCGAATACAAGGATTTCAAAACCTTCTTCCCCAACATGCCGGAAGCGGCTGAGGCTCAGCTCAAGGTCGCGAACATCCATTATCAGCAGATGGAGAAGCCCGACCGCGACTACACGCACGCCATGCGCGCGGAGGAGGAGTACCGGGCTCTCATCCTCGAGTTCCCCGACAGCAAGCTGGTTCCGGAAGCCAAGCAGCGTCTGCTCGAGGTGCAGGAAGTGATTGCGGAACGCGAGTTCCGGGTGGGACGGTTCTACTATCTGCGCCAGTCGTATCCGGCGTCGATCGCGCGTCTGCGCTCTCTCGTGGACCGCTACCCGCTTTACAGCAATGCGGATGAATCGTTGTACCTGCTGGGGCAGGCGTACGAAGGCGAGATTACGCTGGTGCGGGCGCGGCCCACATGCGCGGGCAGCCCTCCTCGCCCGCCGGGCTGCTTGATGGAAGGACAAAAGGCCGACGCAATTCAGCAGTTCACCAAGAATGCAGCTGAAGCCTACGATCGCATTCTTACGCGGTATCCGCTGATGGACCGGGCGGACGATGCCAAAGCCCGGCTTCAAGCCCTGCACCAGCCGGTGCCGAAACCCACCAAGGCCGCTGTCGCACAGAACAAGGCGGAAGAAGACAGCCGCCGCGAAACCGGAATGTTTGGAAAAGTGTTGCGGAACTTCCGCAAGCATCCGGATGTAGCGCAGGCCACTAAAGTCGGCGATCCCACACTGGTTGATCCCAAGATGACGAGCGCCAGCGAAGTGGTGCAGCAAGCCGCGCGCGCGATGGTGGGAACCGGCTCGGCGCCGCCGGGCAACAACAAGGTTTCCGTCGAGACCGTGGGCAAAGGCGCGCCGCCTGCGGATCAACCGGCACCGCGTTCGGATGCGCCCTCGCCGAACGACTCTGCTCCCGCGACTGATAATTCGGCCCCACCTCCAGCCGCACAATCAGACTCCAATGAATTGAAGCCCAATGTGGCGGCGGACGCAAACGAACTGAAGCCCAATGTGCCCAACGACAACGGCCAGACTCTGCCGCCTCCCCCGCAGGTGAATGAGATTCAGGCTGGCGGAGCAAGTCAGGGTGGAAGCGGGCAAGCTGGCACCAGCGACGGAAAATCCGGCGAAGCGGCCTCGTCTTCCAGCCAGCAGAAGGACGACGACACAACCGTCTCCTCCAGCAAACGTAAGAAAAAGAAGGGCCTACGAAAGATTGTGCCGTTCTGAGTGGGGGCTGCCTGGAGCGGACCAGACTGCGACCCAAGCCTTCGGAGAAGAATGCAGGGCCACATTTTTCACCCACTCGTGGCTGACCAGTGGTAACGTGCTTACTCTCTTCTACTCATTGACTTACAGGCCGGGACCAGTTAACTTCGCGCTATCTCCCCCTCACCAAAGGACACCCCTTGGCGCGGAAAATACTGCTCGCCGATGATAGCGTGACGGCTCAGAACATGGGCCGCAGAATCCTCAGTGATGCCGGCTACGAGGTAATCACTGTCAACAACGGCTCAGCCGCGCTCAAGAAAATCGCTGAACAGAAACCCGACCTTATCGTCCTCGATGTGTACATGCCCGGTTATAGCGGGCTGGAAGTGTGCCAGCGCCTCAAGGAAATGCCCGAGACCACGCGCATTCCGGTACTGCTGAGTGTCGGCAAGCTGGAGCCTTTTAAGCCCGATGAAGCGCGCCGGGTGCGCGCCGATGCGTTCATCGTCAAGCCATTCGAGGCAAGCGAGCTTCTCACCGCGCTCACCAAGCTCGAAGACAAAATCGTTCCTCAGGCCAGACCCCAAGGACCCAGCCGATTCGCCAGGGCCCTGGCGGCGGTGGAACAATCCGAGACAGGTGACCGATTCGGCGACACGGAAAAGGGTTGGAAAAATCGTCTGATCATTCCTTCTGCGACAGCCAAACCTCACGAATCAGAAGCGGAGGTGGCGGAAGTCGCGAGCACCCTCGCGCGCGAGGCGGGACGCGATGAGCACGTCAAACCTGCAGAACCGCAGGGATTTGAACGCCCTATTCCTGGCGGTCTGCCGGCCGACATTACTCCGGAAGAGGTTGCGGCTATTGCGGCAGCAGCCGCGGCGTTCGGCAAGCCGGAAGAGCCAATTGCTCAGAACGAGGCTGGGGCGGAGGCAGAACCGGTAAGATCCGACGCCGTGGTGAGCCAGGGGAGCGTAACAGAGGCGCCAGCGGCAACCTTGGCGTCCGCGCCGGAAGCGGAAGCAATAGCGGCGCCCGACGCCCAGCCTCCGGCGGCGCAAGTCCACGTCGCACCAGAAGCAGTTGCGCCCAGTGAAGCCGGGAAGACAAGCGAGAGTCCCGCTGTGACGGAATTACCTGCGGCGACGGCGGGAACAGACTCGGCAAAAACCACGCCCGAGGCCGCTGCCGAAAGCGAAGAGCCCGCAGCTGCCGATGCCGAGGTGCTAGCTGCGATTGCTTCGCTGGCGCCCACCAACGGGCATGACGCTGTCAGCGTGCAGCCGTCGGAACAAGATGCAACCACCAGCGGGGCGAAGAGTGCGGAGATCCCCGTCGCAGCGGCAGTCCTGGCGGCACAGGCAGAGTTGGCAACAACGATTGGGCCGCGATGGATTGCCGAACCGATCCCGGTCGGAGAAGACGAGTCCGCGCTTATCCTGGAACGGGAGATGGAAAAGGCCTATGCGGCCTTTGCCGCGGCCGAGGTGTCCAGGACTAGTTTGGTGGCTGCAGCGGCGGCAGGAATGACTTTCAGCGCGACTGCAGCGGCCATGCCCAGCATCGAGTCCGTTTCCGCCGTCGCTGGCGAATCCAAACCGCAGGAATCAGCACCGGCCGCCGCAATGGCTGCTGCGGAAGTAGCGTCCGAGACGGCCGCAGCCCCGAAACGTTCTGCGAGCGTGCCGGCGACCGAAGAAGAGGATCACCAGCGGGAAGCTGAACTGGCAGCCGCCTGGGCAAACTGGAGGCAGATCCGGGAGTCTATTGTCGGATCACAGCTTACTTCGCAGATTGCCGATGCTGCGGCTGCCGAGTTCAAGGAGAGCCGGCGGGAAGAGCCGACGCCCGCCTTTTCGGAGGAAGCGGAGGTGGCCGCCGAGCCCGTAAACGATGAATCTTCGAGTACCTCTTCAGCCGACTCCACGGCCATAGCCAGCATCGTGGACAGCGTGCTCGCCGAATTGAAGCCTAAGCTGGTCGAAGAGATCGCGAGGAAGATGAGCAACGAGAAACAGAAAAAGAAAAAGAAGAAAGAATAGCCGGACGCTGGTTTGACCCCCGTTTTCTCCCGCCTGTAATATCAATGTTTATCAACATTTAGCCTACGCAGTCAGCATTTAGCTCCCGAACAGAAGTGTGGTTCTGACCTGCGAGTCAGCCCCATGCACGGCTGCGGGCCAATTGCTGAACACTAGTTGCGGAGTGCCAAGCCGAAAAGATGCATCACGAGCTACCCAAAGCGTACGAGCCCGGAGCGATTGAGACGCGCTGGGCTGAGTATTGGATCAAGGAAAAGCTGTTTTCGGTTCCGACGCCTCCGCCGGGCGAGACGCGTCCGGTGTTCACGCTGTTGCTGCCGCCGCCGAATGTGACCGGGCGTTTGCACATGGGGCACATGCTTAACCAGACGCAGATGGATATCATCGTGCGCTGGCACCGCATGCGCGGTTTTCTGACGCTGTGGCTTCCCGGCACCGATCACGCCGGCATCGCCACGCAGATGATGGTCGAGCGCCAACTGGCGAGCGAAGGCAAGAAGCGTCGTGATCTGGGCCGCGAGGCGTTCATTGAGCGGGTGTGGGAATGGAAGCGGCATTTCGGCGGCGCAATTCTTGACCAGATGAAGCGGCTCGGGGCTTCAGTCGACTGGGACCGCGAATATTTCACCATGGACGAGAATCTTTCGCGCGCCGTGCGCGAAGTCTTTGTCCGGCTGTATGAAGAAGGACTGATCTACCGCGGCAAGTACATCGTCAACTGGTGTCCGCGCTGTGAAACGGCGATTTCTGATCTCGAGGTCAAGCACGAGGAGGCTCCTGGCAAGCTCTATGACATCCGCTATCCGGTGATCGCCACGAACGAATTCATCACCGTCGCCACCACGCGGCCGGAGACCATGCTGGGCGACACGGCCGTCGCGGTTAATCAGAAAGATGAGCGCTACAAGCATCTGCACGGGAAGAAAGCCTTGCTGCCGTTGATGAATCGGGAGATTCCGATCATCACCGACGAGCTGGCCAATCCTGAGTTCGGTACCGGCGCGGTTAAAGTCACACCGGCTCACGATCCCAACGACTTTGAGGCGGG
>Ga0070708_100003837_pt1 | contig 11793 bp, 11 predicted proteins | sample KBSK5503metaG_FD_65469 | JGI IMG/M metagenome (GOLD analysis project Ga0070708, IMG submission 65469) | Corn, switchgrass and miscanthus rhizosphere microbial communities from Kellogg Biological Station, Michigan, USA - KBS K5-50-3 metaG | ecosystem: Host-associated > Plants > Roots >...
GGGAGGGCTCTGCTGTTCGCGGTTGCCGGTCATCGAAACTGCGTGGTAAGCCGCGCACTGATGAGGCGATCGCGCCGTCCGCATTCACGCCTTCACCGCTCAATTTCCGAGCGTGAGGGGCGTGGTGTGTCTTCCGTCGTCCCGGCGTGTCGCCCGGGGAGGGGAAGCAAGTGAGAGCCCAAAAGCAGGTTACCGAGCCCCTGGGAGATGACAATCTCGTCGAGCTGCTGGTCCGCCGGGCCAAGGATCGCTCGAAAGTGGCGGCGGTCCAGAGGCGCGCTGGGGGCTGGGAGGATGTGACCTGGTCCGCCATCCTCGATCAAGTCAAGAAGGTCTCCGACGGCCTGGTGGCGGAAGGGGTTCAGCCCGGTGAACGGGTGGCGATCTTCGCCGCGACCAGCCTGCAGTGGGTGATCTGCGATCTGGCGATTTCTGCGGCAAGGGCGATCACCGTTCCAATCTACGCCTCGAACACGCCCGACGAGTGCCGGTACATCCTGAGCAACTCCGAGTCCGCCGTCGTTTTCGTCGACAGCGATGAGGCGGACAGCAAGCAGGTGGGAAGGCTTTCGCGGCTGCGGCAGAGGCTGGACGACACCCCCTCCGTTCGCCGGGTGGTCATCCTCGAAGGCAATGCCTCGTCTCCGCGCGAGCTAAAGCTCGCGGACCTGATCCGGCAGGCCGAAACCACTCAGGACCCGTCCCGCGCGACCTTCGAAACGCGGATCGCGCAGATCCGCTCCGACGACCCGGCCTGCTTCATCTACACGTCGGGAACGACTGGGGACCCCAAGGGCGTCATCCTCACCCACGGCAACTGGGGCTACGAGGCCCGGGCGGTCTCCCAGCTTCATCTGATGGACCCGGACGACGCGGTGATGCTCTTCTTGCCGCTGGCGCACTCGTTTGCGCAGGTGGTGAAAGCCACCTGGCTCGGCTCCGGCTTCAAGATGATCTTCGCCGAATCGGTAGACAAGCTGATGGCCAACCTGATCGAGACGCGGCCCACCATCCTACCCTCGGTCCCGCGGGTCTTCGAAAAGGTCTACAACAACGTGCTCGCCACCGGCAGCGCCGCCCCGGGCATGAAAGGCAAGCTGTTCCGCTGGGCCTTCAAGCTGTTCGATGAGTACGTGGACGCCAAGAATCAGAACCGCCCCTACTCCTCGCTGGGCTTCTCCCTCGCTCGGCGGCTCGTCTTCAGCAAGGTCGCCGACACGCTCAATCAAAAGCTCGGCGGCAGGATGCGACTGTTCGTCTCGGGAGGGGCGCCGCTCTCGAGGAAGATCGCGTACTTTTTCGACCTGATCGGGTTCAAGGTCCTCGAGGGGTACGGACTGTCCGAAACCGCGGCTGCGACGACGGTGAACCGCCCGGACAAAATCAAGATCGGCACGGTGGGCCCGCCCGCGCCCGGCACCGAGCTGAAAATCGCCGCCGACGGCGAAATCCTGATCCGCGGGCCAGGGGTGATGAAGGGCTATTTCAAGAACCCGAGCGCCACCGCGGAGGTGCTCGAGGCGGACGGCTGGTTCCACAGCGGCGACATCGGCGAGCTCGATGAGGACGGATACTTACGGATCACCGACCGGAAGAAGGACATCATCGTCACCGCCGGCGGGAAGAAAGTCGCCCCCCAGAATCTCGAAAACCTCCTCAAGACCTTCCCCCTGGTGAGCCAGGCGATGGTCTACGGGGACCGGCGCAAGTACCTGACCGCGCTCATCTGCGTCAGCGAGGAAACGGGGCGCAAGCTCCTCGCCGAAAAGGGCATCCCGGTGAACAACTACGCCGAGATGAGCCGGCGGCCGGAAATCTACAGCGCCGTCCAGCACTCGGTCGAGCAGCTCAATGCGCAGGAGCCCCCCTACAGCACGATTAAGAAATTCGCCATCGTGGATCGCGAGTTCACCCAGGAATCGGGCGAGCTCACCCCCACGATGAAAGTGAAGCGGAAATTCACCACCCAGAAGTACAAGGCGCTTCTGGACGGCCTCTACGACGAAGCGCTGGACTAGGCCGTTGTTCGAGGACCCCGAACGCCGCCTAGGCGTCTCGGGAACCGACCTTGCCGGCGGCTGTCTTCGAGTCCGATGAGCTGCCGCCCGGAAGGCTCGCGGACTCCTTCTTGTCGTCCGGAGACTCCCCGGTCACCTCTGAAAAGCCGCGCTTGAAATTTCGAATCGCCTGGCCAAGCGAAGAGCCCAGTTGAGGCAGCCGCGTCGCCCCGAAGAGAAGGACGATCGCCAGGAAAATCAGCAGTACTTCGAACGGTCTCATGCCCAACATAGGCGGATGCTCCTTAATCGAGTGCCGTCAAGCATAGCGGGTGGACGACAAGAGCGCCAGCGCTCTCAGATCCACCGCCCCTGTCGGGGCCGGTGAGGGACAACCAGGCCTTTCTACCTCAGCGGGAGGGTGAAATAAAACGTGCTTCCGGTCGCCGCGCTCGAACGCGTGCCGACCTCGCCGCCGTGCGCCTCGATGGTGGCTCGCGCCAGGCCGAGCCGGAAACCTTCGCCCAGCTTTCCCTCCGCGATCGCCCGCGCCTCGGCGTCGTAGACGAACGGCGCTTCGCCGGGAGCCGGCGGATCCTCTTCGTCGCCGACCTCCAGCCGGATCGCGTCGTTCTGTTTGCGGACCTCGAGGCGGACCGGCTGTCCTTTGCGCGCCCGGGCGATGGAGTGGGCGGCGAAGGCGAGCACCGCCTGAACGAGCCGTTCCCGATCGACGTCCGTCGCCGGCAGCTGGGACGGCAGCTGCGCCACCAGTTCGACGCCCCGCGCGGTCGCCAGCGCCCGGGCGAGGCCCACCGCCTCGCCAAGCACCGACGACAGATCTCCCGTCGTGCGATCGAGGTCGAGCGTCCGCTGCTCATGGAGGAAGAGATCGAAGCATTCGCCGAGAAGGCGCAGGGCCCGGTCGGCATTGCGCTGGATCACCTCGGCGCAGTGACGGGCCTTCTCTCCGAGCTCCATTCTCGGAGAAAGCAACAGCGAGGCGTAGGAGCGCGAGTTGGCGATCGATCCGCGAATGTCGTGCGACGCGATGGCGAGAAACTCGGTCCGCCGGTCCTGGAGTGGACTGGGGTCGATCCAGACGAGGATCTCGCCGCCGTCCAATCGCCGGGCCTTCCCGTTCACCGGAGCCGCCCCCGTCCCGAGGGGCATGGACCATTCCGGCGCGGATTCGACGAGGTGGTCTCGCGCGGCCTGCGCGACGTCGCCGGCCCGCCCGGGGTCGTCCAGCCCTACCGCGGCGCGAAACGCGGCGTTGGCGCAGAGCAGCTCGCCCTCGCGCGAAAGCAGCGCCGCCGCGACGGGCAGCCCCTCGACGAGCGCCCGACTCGGATGGCCGGCCGGGGGCGAGGATTGCCGGGACGGGTGCGGGTGCATAGGAAGATTATCCAATGATTTATTGGTAGCAGATTCTGGTCAAAACCGCCGGGTGTGTTCATTTAGGGACGCTTCGGCAGGTAGGAGGACGGGCAGGGAGGTCGGTTTGAACAAATTTCTTGCCTTGGACGCCGGGATCCTTCGAACTTGCCATGCGGACAACGAGTAACAACGCACGGGAGCAGTGAACTGAGCACGTCGAACGGACATCCTGCCCCCTCTATTTTGGTGGTCGATGACGACCCCGATATTCTCGAGGCACTTTCGGAGATTCTCGAATCGGAGGGCTTCGGCATCCGACAGGCCCGCAACGGTCTGGAGGCGCTCCAGCTGTTGGGGAACCTGGAGCCGAACCTCATCCTGCTGGATTTGATGATGCCGGTGATGGACGGTTGGGAGTTCGCGGAACGGATGCGCGGCCGGCCGGAGTGGGCCCGCATCCCGGTGATCGTCCTGAGCGCGGATCGAAACATCGGCACCAAGGCGCGCGAGCTCGGCGCGCTCGGCTATCTGGCGAAGCCCTTCGAGCTGAACGAGCTGCTCACCATGGTCCAGACGTCGCTTCAGCACTCCAAAAAGAACGAGGAGCGTTCCTGACGCGTGACTCTTGCTTGACGCCGCGAGTCGTCCGTCGCTACGGTCCCGCCCGCACGGATTCACCAGTCAGCGCACGTTTGCTAGAGAGGATGAGATGGCCGATACGAGCGTGAAGAACATTCTGGAGAACGAGATTCCGACTCTGTTGAAGACGCGACCCGAGCTGGCAAAGGACATCAACGCGATCATCCACTTCAACATTACCGGCGAGAATGGTGGAACCTGGACGATGGACCTGACCAAGACCTCGGAATGGGTCACCACCGGAGCCCAGGGCACGCCGAAGATGACGATCACGGTCAGCGATCAGGATTTTCTCAAAATCCGCCAAAAGCAGCTCAACGCCCAGATGGCCGCGATGCAGGGCAAGCTCAAGTTCAAGCCGATGGACATGGGGCTTGCGATGAAGCTGGGAAAGCTCCTTTCCTGAGCGGTCGCCTGCCCCGAATCGACCCCCGTTCGCGCGCCGCATGGTCGGGGAACGACCGGTCGCGCCCCGTTAGATGAATCCCGCTCCCGACTTTCCTTTGAGTGGAATCAAGGTGTTGGACCTGTCCAGGCTCCTGCCGGGCCCCTACGCCTCACTGGTATTGGCCGACCTGGGGGCGCGGGTGGACAAGGTGGAGGAGCCGGGAGGAGGCGACGGAATGCGTTGGGCGCCGCCGCTTCTGGGCGAGCAGAGCGCTTCTTTCCTCGGCCTGAATCGGAACAAGCGCTCCCTGGTGCTCAACCTCAAGGATCCGGCCGGGGCCGAAGCCTTCCGGCGGCTGGCCGCTCGCTACGACGTCCTCATCGAAAGCTTCCGCCCGGGGGTAATGGAGCGGCTCGGCCTTTCCTACCCCACGCTCCGGGCCCGAAACCCGGGCATCATCTACTGCGCGATCTCCGGCTATGGCCAGACGGGTCCGGACCGCCTGAAGGCCGGCCACGATATCAACTACATCGCCCGGGCGGGGGCCCTCGGCTACGGAGGCGCGCGGGGCGGAGCTCCGGCGATGCCCGGCGTCCAGATCGCCGACGTCGGTGGGGGCAGCCTCTTCGCGGTGGTGGGGATCCTCGCCGCCCTGCACGAGCGCCAGCGGACAGGCGTCGGTCGGTTCGTCGATGTCTCGATGACCGAAGGGGCGCTGGCCTTTCTGCACATGCACCTGGCGGCGGCGATGCTCGCCCGGCCCGGAAACCCCCTGTCGCGCGGCGGGGAGGCGCTGAACGGTGGCTATGCCTGCTACAACGTCTACCCCACTGGCGACGGGCGCTACCTCTCGGTCGGCGCGCTCGAGCCGAAGTTCTTCGAGCGGCTCTGCCAGCGGCTGGGGCGCCCCGAGCTGGTGGCCCAGGCCTACGACGCCGCCGAGGGCGACCAGGCGGTGCACGCCGAGCTGACCCGCATCTTCTCCGCCGAGCCGCTGGAGCACTGGTTGACCTTCTTCAAGGATGTGGATGCCTGCGTCGAGCCGGTGCTCGAGGGGCTGGAGGTGCTCGAAGACCCCCAGCTGCGGTCGCGGGGCGTCTTCGTGAAGGCGCCGGAAGGGCAGCCGGGTGGCACCCATCTCAAGACGCCGCTGCATTTCGGCCCGATCGCCATCGAGCCGGCGCCGGCCCTCGGAGAGCACAGCCGCGAGATCCTCCTCGAGGCCGGCTTCTCGGGCCCCGAGATCGACGCCTTGAAAGGCGCGCTCGCGGCCGGCGGGCCGGAGCGATGAGCTGGGGGTCGGCGGCCATGGGATGAAGCCTCCCACTTGTTCCGCCTGCCGGGGCCTGCTATCGGCACCGAACACAGCCGACCGCGCCGAGGAGCGTCGATCGTGAACCCCTTCACCGAAGAGCACGAGGCATTCCGGAAAACGGTGCGCACCTTCGCCGAGAAGGAGCTGGCGCCGCACGCGCTGGAGTGGGACCGGGCAGGCATCTTCCCCCGCGAGGTATTCAAGGTGTGCGGCGAGCTCGGCCTTTTCGGAATCAACCACGATCCGAAGTGGGGCGGCAGCGGGCTTGACTATTGGTACGTCACCGCGTTCTGCGAGGAGCTGAGCCACAGCCACAACGCCGGGGTGAACATGGCCCTGCTCGTCCAGGGCCAGATCGCCACGCCGATCATCAACGAGATCGGGACCGACGAACAAAAGGAGCAGTTCCTCCGCCCGGCGATCCTCGGGGAGAAGATCGCCGCCCTGGGCATCAGCGAGCCGAGCTGCGGCTCGGACGTGGCGCGGCTGAAGACCACCGCGCGCCGGGACGGCGGCGACTTCGTGATCAACGGTTCGAAGATGTGGATCACCAACGGGACCCGCGCCGACTTCATCACCCTGGCGGTGAGAACGGGCGGGGAAGGTTACGAGGGCATCTCGCTGCTGACGTTTCCGACCGACGTGAAGGGTTTCTCGGTCTCCAAGAAGCTGGACAAGATCGGCAACCTGTCCTCGGACACCGCGATCCTGTTCTTCGAAGACTGCCGGGTCCCGACGCGCTACCTGCTCGGGGAGGAGAACGCCGGCTTCTACCACGTCATGACCAACTTCCAGGGAGAGCGCCTGGTGGCCGCGATCATGGCGGTGTCCGGGATGGAGCGGATGGTGGAGGAGGCGATCCAGTACGGTCGGGATCGGGAAGCGTTCGGTCGCCCGATCCTCGGCTTTCAAGTCTGGCGGCACAAGTTCGTGGAGCACCTCACCGCGATCGAGGCGGCCAAGCGGCTGACCTACCACGCCGTCGATCTCTTCGACCGGAAGGAGAATCCGGTGAAGGAGATCTCGATGGCCAAGCTGTTCGCGGCGGATCTGGCCCAGCGGGTGGCCTATGACTGCCAGCAGTTCTACGGCGGCATGGGTTACATCGAGGAGACGCATATAGCGCGCGCCTGGCGCGATGTCCGCCTGCTCTCCATCGGCGGTGGGACCTCCGAGATCATGAAAGAGATCATCTCCAAGCTCGCCGGGTTCTAAAGTCGAGGCGCGCCGGCACGCACCCGTCGCGCACGCGAACGAGAAGCCAGCGCGTTGAGGAAGCCCGGCTACTTCTTCTTGAAGAGGGACTCGGCGGCGTCGAGCAGCGCGTGGTGGCTCGCCTGCGCTGAAAGCCCGCCCTCGCCGATCTGGAAGAACTCGCAAAAGTTCGCGTCGTCCTGGTTGGAGGGAACCTCGGCGAAAGGCTCCTTGCAATTCTTCGGGGCGGCCAAATCGAAGTGGCGACAGTTGCGGCACGAATGCAGATCAGCACCGCAATCCGGGCACGTCTCGCGACGACCCAGCTGATTGCCCACGATCTCGAGGGTGCGACCGCACCGCGCGCAACCGGCCATGACCAGCAATATATCCGAAAAACGAGGCAGGTTAGAAAACCCGGCGAGGCCGCTCGTCAGGTAAAGTGGCCCGCCGATCGACACACTTGCCCCCGTGTCCACGCGATCGAACGGGGCGCGCAGGGTGGGCGATTGTGCGAAAGAAGGCGTTTCGATCCGCCACTTTCGCGCGCTAGCGCTGGAGCATTCCCTCTTCCGGGGGGTCGTGGCGCGCGCGCCGCAGCACGTTGCGGCCGTAGCCGTAAATCGCCGCCGCGGCAGCGAAGAGAAGGCAGAGGATCTCGAGCGTCTGCCAGCGCTGGGCCCGCACCAGCAGTGCCCGCCGCTGATCGAAGGCGACGAGCTGGGTATCGGCGATGCTGCCTTCCAGGGAGGCGGCGTAGTCGGTGGCATGCGCATCCGCCCTCACCAGGAGCCAGCTCGCTTCGGAGCGAAGCTGGGACATCTTCTGGAACGCGATCGCGGCTCCCGCGACGCACGAGGCGAAAATGAGCAACGCGATGATCTCTTTGCCCAAAAGTCGTCTCCGAGCTTCCGGAACACGCCGGCCGGACGATCGCTTCCCGGAAAAACCTCGGGATGCTAGTGACCGAGGTGCAGATGGGCAAGCCTTACCGACCCAAAGATCACTACTTCCGCAGAGCGAAGCAGCTCGGCCTTCGGGCTCGATCTGCGTTCAAAATCGAGGAGATCGCGCATCGGTTCGGGCTTCTGCGGCCGAGCGCGCGGGTCCTGGATCTCGGCGCTGCGCCGGGCGGGTTCCTTCAAGTGATCGCCGATGCTGTGGGTCCGGGTGGGATGGCGCTGGGCATCGATGTCGTCCCCGTCCGGCCGATCGCCAAGCCGCAGATCAAGACCGCCGTCCTCGATGTGCTCGCGGATGATTTTCTCGACCGGCTGCGCTCCCTCCACGGCGGTGAGTTCGACGCGGTGATCTCCGACCTCGCGCCGAAGACGACGGGAATCAAATCGACCGACGAGGCGCGAAGCATCGCCCTCGCTTCGCGGGCCCTGGAAGCCGCGCTCGCCCAGGGTCGCCCCGGCTCCAGCTTCGTCTCCAAGGTCTTCATGGGCGGGGACTTCGAGGAATTTCGAAACCGGGTGCGCCACGGGTATGAGGAGGTCAAGATCGTCCGCCCGGAGGCGACGCGCGGCGGCAGCTCCGAGGTCTATGTCGTCGGCCTGCGCAAAAAGCCACGCGCGGGATCGCCCGATCCATCCTGAGTCGATCTGTCGTCCGTCCCGCTTCGCTCCACCACGGCGATTTCATCGCCGCGCATCGGTGCTAGAAGAGCCGCAGGGAGATTCATCCATGGACCGTTCCAAATCGACCCGGCGCTGGATCATCGGCATCCTCGTCGTCGGCGGAGTGCTGGTCGTCGGATTCATCGGCGTCGTCGGATTCGCGCTCACCTTCTTCGGCGGCCCGGACGTCAAGCGCGGGTCGATCCTCGTCGTCCGCTTCGAGGGAGACATCGACGAGGCGCCCCCGGAAAACATGCTCTCGTTCATCGCCGGACCCGGAGGCTCGTTCGTCTCGCTCTACGAGCTTCGCCGGGTGGTGGAGGCGGCGGTGAAGGACGATCGGATCGCCGGCGTGCTGATGGAGATCGGTAACATCAACAGCGGCCTCGCTTCGGTGGAGGAGGCCCGGGGGCTGATCGCGAAATTGCGCGACGGCAAGAAGCCGGTCGAGGCGATCCTGGTGGGCGACTTCGTCGGCGAGAAGGACTACCTGCTCGCCACCGCCGCGAACCGGATCATCCTCTCGCCCGAGTCCGGGCTGCTTCTCAATGGGCTCACCGCCGAGGTGATCTTCTGGCGCGGCACCTTCGACAAGCTGCACGTCGAGCCGCAGTTTTTCATGTTCAAGGAGTACAAGAGCGCCGCCGAGCCGTACATCAATCGCGAGATGTCCAAGCCGATGCGCGAGTGGATCGAGTCGATGCTCGGCGAGTTCTACACCCGGATCCTCACCGAGGTCAGCGGGCGGCGCGGTCAGTCGGTCCAGGCGCTGCGGGCGTTGTTCGACCAGGGTGGATTGACGGCGCACGAGGGCCTCGAGGCCAAGCTGGTGGACGCGTTGGGTTACCCCGAGGACTCGGAAATAGCGATGCGCAAGGCGGCCGGCCTCAGCACAGAAAAGCGCGAGCGGATCGGGGCCCGGCGCTACCTCTCCGCCGCTGAAGAGCCTCAGGAAGGCGAGCAGATCGGTCTCATCTACGCGCTGGGCGCGATCAGCTCATCGGGAAAATCGAACGCCAATCCGCTCTCCGAGGGCGGGATCATGGGCCCCAAGCTGGCGAGCATCATCCACGAGGCCGCGGAGGACACCCGGGTCAAGGCGATCATCCTCCGGGTCAACAGTCCGGGCGGCTCGGCGGTGGGATCGGACTTCGTCCTGCGGGCGGTCAGGGCCGCGAAAGAGAAGAAGCCGGTCATCGTGTCGATGGGCGATGTCGCCGGATCGGGCGGCTACTGGATCAGCATGGCGGCGGATTCGATCGTCGCCCAGCCCACCACGATCACCGGCTCGATCGGCGTGGTCTTCGGCAAGTTCAATTTGAGCGGACTGCTGGAATGGGCGGGCGCCAACGTGGACCGGGTCAAGATCGGACAAAACGCGGATCTGATGAGCCAGTTCAAGTCGTTCGATCCGAACCAGGCGAAGCGGGTGAAGGCCTGGATGACCGAGGTCTACGACGACTTCGTCCGCCGGGTCGCCGAGGGGCGCGGGCTGACCTACGAAGTGGTCGAACCGATCGCGCACGGACGGGTGTGGACGGGTTCCCAGGCGAAGGAGCGCAAGCTGGTGGATGCCCTCGGGGGGCTGGACACGGCGCTCGAGATCGCGCGCGAAAAGGCGCACATCGGCAAGGACGCCAAGGTCTACCTTCGCCGCTTTCCACGGCGAAAGGGGATCTGGGAGCTGCTGACCGATGGTGAGTTTCCGATGGTGCGGATGCTCGCCGGCGAGCCGGCGCTCAATCGCAGGCTACAGGAGGCGCTTTCGGAATGGGAGACCGTGCGGCCCTGGGCGATCGCCCCGGAGATCCGGATCCGCTGACCTCGCCGATGCGGTGATCCGCCAGGTTCGCCGCCGAGATTTGGGGCGACGTCGCCCCGACGGCAGGAACTGTTGACCCGACAAGGTTTCTGTCGGCCGAGATTTGGGGCGACGTCGCCCTGCCGGCAGGCACGGGATGGGGCGACACCGATTCTGTTGGCCGAGATCCGGGCTGCGTCCGCGGATCGCCGGGGACAGCGTTATCCCGGCCGGCCGGACCCCTACTGGACTCGAACCCGGGCCGCACGCAGCTTTCCGACCTGCACCAGATACTCTCCTGCGCCCACCTGGGCCTTCGGATCGCTGACCCTCTCCTGGTTGAGCTTCACGCCGCCCTGGACGATCAGCTTGCGCGCCTCGGTGCTCGAGGCCGCCAGCTTCGCCTTGGCGATCACCTGGGTCAGAAAAACGGCGGTCTCCGCGCCGAGCGGAACCTCGACCAGCGGCAGCTCGTCGGTCTTGATCTCCCTGCGGGCAAATCGCCGCTCGAAATCCTGCGCGGCCTTTTCCGCTTCCGCGCTGCCGCAGAACCGGGCCACCATCTCCCGGGCGAAGCCCACCTTGGCGTCCTTGGGGTGTACTTCCCCCTTCTCGACCCCCGCGCGAAGCGCCGCGATCTCTTTCAGCGACTTGCCCGACAGCAACTCGTAATAGCGCCACATCAGATCGTCGCTGATCGACATCAGCTTGCCGAAAATCTGCTCCGGCGGCTCGTTGATCCCGACGTAGTTGTCCAGGCTCTTCGACATCTTTTCGCCGACGATTTTCCCGTCCACCAGGCGAGCGTCCAGCCCCTCGAGAATGGGCCCGGTCATGATGACCTGAGGCTCCATCCCATACTCCTTCATCAAGGTCCGCCCGATCAGCAGATTGAACAGCTGGTCCGTCGCTCCGAGCTCGACGTCCGCTTTCAGGGCCACGGAGTCGTATCCCTGCAGCAGCGGGTAGAGGAATTCGTGCATCGCAATCGAGCGCCCTTCGCGAAAGCGGTTCTTGAAATCCTCCCGCTCGAGCATTCGGGCCACTGGATACCGCGCGGCGAGGCGAATCAGCCCTTCCGCCCCCAGCGGCGACAGCCATTCCGAATTGAACCGAACCTGCGTCGCGTCCGGATCGAGGACCTTGAACACCTGCTCCTTGTAGGTCTCCGCGTTGGCGACAATCTCCTCCCGGGTCAAGGATGGCCGGGTGGTGTTCTTGCCGCTCGGGTCGCCGATCATCCCGGTGAAATCGCCGATCAAAAAAACGATCTGGTGTCCCAGGTCCTGGAATCTTCGCATCCGCGTCAACAAGAGCGTATGGCCCAGGTGCAGGTCGGGGCGGCTCGGATCGAAACCCGTTTTGACCAGCAGGGGCTTGCCGGTCTCGTAGGAGCGCTTCAACTTGGATCGCAGCTCCTCCGGAACGTGAAGGTCGACGCTCGCCCGCGTGACCTC
>Ga0070708_100003838_pt1 | contig 11793 bp, 13 predicted proteins | sample KBSK5503metaG_FD_65469 | JGI IMG/M metagenome (GOLD analysis project Ga0070708, IMG submission 65469) | Corn, switchgrass and miscanthus rhizosphere microbial communities from Kellogg Biological Station, Michigan, USA - KBS K5-50-3 metaG | ecosystem: Host-associated > Plants > Roots >...
TCAGGGGGCCGGGGCGCGGCGTCACACGGCGGGGGCATTGGGGGGCTGAGCCGCGGAGCGAGGGCATCCGAAGCGAAGCGGCCAGCCCCCCAGGGAATCCGACGCGGAGCGACCGGCCCCCGGAGCGACCGGAGCGACGAAGAGTCCCAGACGAGCGAGGAGCGGAGGGAGCCGCGCGGAGCCCCCTGGTGAGAAGAAGCGTGGACACCCAAGCCGGCGGGAAGAGCGCGAAGATGAGGTGTTGCCGGACCCAGAGCTTCGCAACGTACGGGGTGCTGTGCCGGGAGCTTCCGTGCCGGGATGGGCGTCCGCGCGCGCCGAGGCGCAGGCCCCCGGTCGCGTGCCTGCAATATGAGCAATGTCCACGAACTGTATGGTGCCGCGGCCGGGTCCCGGGGGACGCGCGGAATCGGAGGGCGCGCAGCATGGTCACGCAGGCCGTGTCCGGCGGGCTTGTTCCTCCCGCAACGGAAGGGCTGCGAGAAGGAAAGGGGGCGGAGGGTCCGGAGACCCTCCGCGCGCATGACCCCGACCGACGCGGGTTGCCGTCCGCGTCGTTGAGCTTGCGGGGCGGGTGTGCGCGGCCCCCCGTCGCCCCGGACCTTGAAAGGCTTTCTCCAAATCTCCTATCCGCCACGCACGCCGGCCCGGAAGGCCTATTTGAAGCGGGGCGCTAGCGGGCCCCGTGCGCGTGCGCGTGAAGCTCGTGCGGCCGTTCCGCGACGCCGTCGGGAAGCCCGAGGTGGCGCTGGAGCCCCGGAAGCCGGGCCTGGTCCCGGCGCTGGAGCAGCTCGCCTCCGAGTATCCGGGCCTGCGCGAGCACCTGTTCGAAGGCGCCGCGCTCAGCCCCTACGTGAACATCTACCGCAACGGCGAGGTCGTCCCGGTCGACGAGGCGCACAAGCACGTCCTCGCCGACGGGGACGAGTTGCTGTTCCTGCTGCCCATCACCGGCGGCTGAGCTCCGAGCGCACCTGGCGCAGCGGCGGCTTCGCCCCGGGCCCCGCGACGACGGTGAACGGCGCCACCGCGCGCGCCGGCGCGGGCTCGTCGGGATGCGCCTGCGCTCCGCGGACGAGCGACCACGCGATGCCCGCCGCTCCGAGGATGAGCGTCACGTGGAAGATGTATTCCGTGGCGAGCAGCTTGCCGAGGTCGGGTCCCGCGGTCTCGTGCATCGCGGCGTGCGGCACCCACGACATGAGCGACCACACCAGCGCGAGGTGCACGCCGCGCGCGCGGGCGCGGTCGCGCAGCAGGCGCAGGATGGCCGGGAACCCGAACAGGAGCAGCCCGGCGCCGACGCCGAACGCCGCTGCCTGGACGAGCAGGACCCCGAGGAACAGGGCCATCGCAGGCCCGGAGGGCGCGGGGCCGTCTTCCGGCATGGGCCCCCAGATGGCTGTGCCGAGCGGCGTGTGCGGGTCCAACATCACGCCGACGATCGCGAACACGAGCACGGTCACCGCGAAGCGAGCCTTGGTGGTCATGGGGTTCACCGGGTGCCCTTCCCCTTCCGGCGGGCGCGGCGCGGCGCCTCGGCGGGCCGCTCGAGGAGCTCCTCGATGGCCGAGCGAGGTGGCGCGCGGGGCCGGGAAGGGGGCCGGGCGGTCATCGGACCTCGGAGGGGCGGGGAGGGCTTGGGCCGCGCCCTGGCGCCGCGCGGGGACCCGGCAGGGTTTTGGCGGAAGCGTCCGATTTGCCTGGCGGAAGCTGGGAACCTGGACACGACCGACCTCGCCATCGTGCGGCAGCTGGCGCATCCGGCGACGTTCCAGTGGGACGTGCGCGTGTCGTACGCCGACGTGGGCCGCGCCCTCGGCATCGACGAGGAGACCGTGCGCGCCCGAGTGAAGAAGCTCCAGGATGCGGGCGTGCTCACGGGCTGGGACGTCATGCCCAACCCGCGCGTGCTCGGGCGCGACGCGGGGCGCGTCGAGTTGCCTTGCGTCGACGAGGCCGCCAAGCGCCGCACCATGGACGCCCTGCCCGCCATGGACGGCATCTGGCTGGTCTTCGACAACTACGGCACCAGCATCGGCCTCGTCGCCTTCTGGGAAGCGCCGAGCGTCCCGCGGAACCTGAAGCTCCTCGAAGCCCTGGGCGGCCGCCCTCCGATGTGGATGCCGATGACCATCCCGCCCGCGGCGGTCGAGTTGGAGCGCATCGACTGGCGCGTCGTGCGCGCGTTGCGGCGCAACCCGCGCGGCTCGTTCGAGGCGCTGGCGCAGGATGCGGGCCTCTCGGAGCGCACGGTGCGCCGGCGCTTGACCCGGCTCACGGACGGCCGCGCGCTCCTCATCGTGCCGCGCGTCGACCAGAGCAAGGTGGACGGCCTCGTCATGGGCATGCTCGTGGTCGAGCACAAAGACCCGAAGACCCGAGGAGACGTCGACGCCTTCCTCCGCACGCTGCCGGGCACCGTGTTCGCCTGGTTCGAAGGCCCGGTCTCGCGCGTGTCGCTCGGCCGGCGGAACATCGCGGACCTGGACGCGCTGCGCCGTGAGGTGGGCGCGATGCCCGGCGTCGCCCGCGTGTTCGTCGAGATCATCATCCGGCGGTTCACCGTCGACGCCTGGCTCGACGACCTGGTGGAGCGCCGGGCCTCCGAGCCGGCGCGCGCCGCCCCGAAGCGGTCGCCGCGCCGTGGCTCGTGACCGCGGCGAGCCAAGCTTCTTGGCCCCCTCGCGCGTAGCCCCGGCATGGCGGGGCCGCGGTTCGTGGTCGTGCTCGTCGAGCCCAAGTTCGCGGGCAACGTCGGCTCGGTCGCGCGGGCGATGAACAACTTCGGCCTCGGCGAGCTGTGGCTGGTGAAGCCGGCCTGCAGCCCCGCCGACGACGATGCGCAGCGCATGGCGGTGCACGCGCGACCCCTCCTCGCGAAGGCGCGCACGTTCGCGAGCCTGGAGGAATGCCTCGGAGAGCTGGACCTCGCGGTGGGCACGGCCAGCGACCTCGCGGCGAACGAGAAGCGCGACTACCTGCGCGTGCCGCTGCGCGTGCGCGACTTCGCTGAGCGCATGCCCGAGATCCAAGGCACCGTGGGCCTGCTGTTCGGGCGCGAGGACTTCGGCCTCAGCAACGCGGAGCTGGAGCGATGCGACATGCTGGTGACCATCCCCGCCAGCCCCGCCCATCCGAGCCTCAACCTGAGCCACTCCGTGGCGGTGGTCTGCTACGAGCTCGCGCAGCAGTCGTTCCACGTCACGCGGCCGCGCCAGGTCTCACGGCAGGACGCGGACCTCCTCGTGGACTATGTGCGCCGCATCCTCGACGCGATGGAGCTGCCGGCCCACCGGCAGCGCATCACGCTGCTGACCTTCCGCAAGCTGCTGGGCCGGGCCATGATGAGCCGCTGGGAGTACCACCGCCTGATGGGCGTGTTCGCGGCCTCGCTGGGCGCGATGGAGGAGCTCCGGCGCCAAGGCAAGCGCGTGCGCGGCCACCGCCCGGCGCGGAAAGCCCGCCCGCCGCACCCGGGCGCGTCCGCGGAGAAGGAGGCCTGAAGCCGCCTCCCCGCGCGCGACGCGAGGCGGACCGGACTCGGCCACGCCCGCGCGCGCTTGCTCCGAAGCCCGGGTTCGCCCCGCTGACGGGTCAAGAACCCCCCTCCCCCGGCCGGGCCAAGGGTTCATGTGGCTCCAAGGGGTTGGGGAGCCGTGCGCGTCGGCTTTGTCCTCATCGAGGTGGCGCCCCACCACGAGACCAAGGTGTACCAGTCGTTGAAGCAGGTCAAGGAGATCGAGGAGCTCCACGGCCTGTTCGGCGAGTGGGACATGCTCTGCAAGATCGTGGCGGACGACCTGGAAGCCGTCAGCGAGGTCGTGGTCCGCAAGATCCGCTCGCTCCCTGGCGTGATCCGCACCGACACGCTCATCGGCGCGCCGATGTGAGCTGCTGCCACGCGGCCGGCAGGCCGCCGGCCTCCCGCGAATGCCGCAGACTCCGAGGACATCTTTCTTGGCCCGCGAGCGCTTTCACGCTCCCCGATGGTCGCCCTCCGGCGCCGCGCCGGCACCCTCCTGTTCGCCGCGCTCGCGCTCGCGTCGCTCCTGGCGGCCGGCGCGCTGCCGCTGGCCGAGGCGCCGGTCCGCTTCATCGTGCTCGGCGACACCGGCACCGCCTCCCCCGACCAGTACCGCGTCGCAGCCGCGGTCGAGGCCGTGTGCGCCGTCCGTGGATGCGATTTCGCCATCGTCAACGGGGACAACATCTACGAGAACGGCGTGACGAGCGCCAACGACCCTCAGTTCGAGGCCAAGTTCGAGCTGCCCTACGCGGACCTCGCGTTCCCCTTCTACATGGCCCTGGGCAACCACGACAACGGCGGGCTGGCAGGCGCTGGCGACGGGTCCGAGAACTACAAAGGCGATTACGAGGTGGCCTACGCCCAGCGCACGGGCCGGCTCAGCGACAAGTGGCAGATGCCGGCGCGCCACTACACCTTCCGCGAAGGCCCGTTGCAGTTCTGGGCCCTCGACACGAACCCGCTCGTGTTCTACGGTGGCCTGCCCCTCCCTGGGGATCCCGTCTGGACCGGGATAGACCCGCTCGGTCTGCAGCAGCTGCTCTGGCTCAAGGAGGGCCTCGCCGCGAGCGACGCGACGTGGAAGTTCGCGTTCGCGCATCACCCCTACATCAGCAACGGCCAGCATGGGGATGCAGGCAGCTACGATGGCGTGCCCACCCTCGGCGAGAACGTCAAGCTGTTCCTGGAGCAAGGCGCGTGCGGCGCCATCGATGTCTATTTCACCGGCCACGACCACGACCTGCAGTGGCTGCAGCCCGTGGCAGCGTGCGGCGCCACGCAATTCATGGTCTCTGGCGCCGGCGCGAAGACGCGGGCGCTGCGCGACCCGACCGCGCACGCGGCCTACTTCGAACGCGGCAGCACGCTGGGGTTTGCGTGGGTGGAGGTGGCGGGCGACACCTTCACCGGCGCCTACTTCGACGGCGACGGGGGCCTGCTGTTCGAGCGCTCCTTCACGAAAGGCTCCTGAGGCCCGCCATCGCGTGCCCCCCTCTGCAGCGAGGCTTGAAGGCCTCTCCCGCCGGTGGCCCCGCGTGCGCGCGCTCCTCGCCCTGCCGCTCGCGGCCCTGTTGCTCGTGCCGATGGTCCATGCGCCGGCGCCCGCCGACACGGCGGTCCGCTTCGTGCTGCTCGGCGACACCGGCCACGGCAACCCCACGCAGTTCCAGGTCGCGTCCGCCGCTTCCAGCGTGTGCGCGGCGCGCGGGTGCGACCTCGCGCTCATCGCGGGCGACAACCTCTATCCCGCGGGGCCTTCCAGCGCGTACGACCCCATCTTCGACGCGAAGTTCGAGCTGCCGTACCGCGGCTTCCCGGCGCCCATCTGGCTGACGCTCGGCAACCACGACAACGGCGATCTCAGCGGCATGGGCCGCGGCGACGGCGGGCAGAGCTTCCGCGGCGACTTCGAGGTGGACTATGCCCACCGCACCGACCGTCCGAGCGACCTCTGGCACATGCCGGCCCGCAACTACACGTTCCGGGTCGGTCCAGCCCAGTTCTGGAGCCTCGACACCAACACGCTGGTATGGATGGGCGACCCGCTCGGCGTGCGCGACCCCGCGGGCTTGGAGCAGCTGCTGTGGTTCCAGCAGAGCATGGCGGCCAGCGACGCGCCATGGAAGCTGGTCTTCGGCCACTATCCCTACCTCAGCAACGGCGACGCTGGCGACGCGGGCATCTACAACGGCGTGCCCGGCCTCGGCGTGCTGGTGAAGACCTTCGTCGAGGCCGCGGTCTGCGGCAAGGCGGACTTCTACTTCGCCGGCCACGACCACGACCTGCAATGGCTGCTGCCGGGGTCTTGCGGCGCGACGCAGCTACTCATCAGCGGCGCGGGCAGCAGCGGCGACACCATCAGCGCGCCCGACCGGCACCCGGTCTATTGGCAGCAGGGCGAGACGCCCGGGTTCGCGTGGGTGGAGCTGGACGAGGACAGCTTCACCGCGGCGTTCTACGACGCGAACGCGAACGCGCTGTTCGAGCAGACGCTCGGGAAGCCCATCCGTTGAGCAGGCCTCGCGTCCTGCACGCGGCGCCCGCGCGCCGTGCTCGCATCGATGGGATCGCATGCCCCGAGAACGGAAATGTGCGGTCCGAGGAACGCGCCCGAGGTGCCTTCTTCAGTACGTCCGCGCAACGCGCATGACCATCGTGGTGCCCTTCCCGCACGCCCCGCAGGCCGCGCTTGGGTGCTGCTCCTCCACGACCTTGTCGCCTTGCACGCGCACCGGGACCCCCAGCACGGCTTTCTCGGTCTCCTTCTCGACGCGGAGGCCGCACTCCTCGCTGCCACACCATGGGAGCACCGCAATCCCCTCCGCGGCCTTCGCCTGCGCGATGGTGATGACGGGCTTCTGGTGCTCGACGATGATGCGCTGCGCCTTCTCGCGCAGGCGCTGCTGCACGCCGGCCAGCGCAGATTCCACCTCCTTGGCGAGGTTGGAGGCCTCGACGAAGCTCTTGCCCTGCTTCGAGTCGAGGTCGCGCGGCACCAGCACGGCCTTGCCGGACTCCACGTCGCGCGGTCCGATCTCGATGCGCAGGGGCACGCCCTTGAGCTCCCAGTCGAAGTACTTGGAGCCGGCGGTGATCTCGCGGTCGTCGAAGTGCGCGCGCACGCCCGCGGCTTCCAGGGTCGCCATGGCCTTGCGGCAGGCCTCCATGACCGGGCCTTCCTTGCCCTTGAACAGGATGGGAATCAGCACGGCCTGCAGCGGCGCGATGGCCGGCGGAACGACCAGGCCCTTGTCGTCGCCGTGGATGCCCACGATGGCGCCGAGCAGGCGCTCGCTCATGCCGTAGGTGGTCTGGTGGGCGAAGGTGCGGGCTCCATCCGCTTGCTCGTACTGGATGTTGTAGGGCTTGGCGAAGTTCTCGCCGTACTGGTGCATCGTCGCGACTTGGAGGGTCTTCAGCTCGGGCATCATCGTGTCGGCGCCGACGCTGTACTTCGCGCCGGGGAACTTGTCCCAGTCGGGCCTGCGCGTCAGCGCGTAGGGCAGGCACAGCTTCTCCGCGAGGCGCTCCCAGATCTCCAGGTCCTGCAGGACCTGGGCCTCGGCATCTTCCCAGGTGGCATGGGCGGTGTGGGCCTCGAAGAAGTGGATCTCGCGCACGCGGAGGAAGCTGCGCGTCTGCTTGGTCTCGTAGCGGAACACGCTGCACATCTGGTAGATTTTGAGCGGCAAATCTGCGTGGCTCCGAATCCATAGCGAGAACATCGGGTACATGGCGGTCTCGCTCGTGGGCCGCAGGAGCAGCTTAACGTCGAGCTCGCTCTCGCCGCCGTGCGTGACCCAATAGACATTGGCCCCGAAGCCCTTGATCTGGTCCGCTTCCTTCTGGAACTCCGTCTCGGGGATGAGCGTGGGGAAGCGCACTTCCTGGTGCTTCGTGCGCCGCATCTCGGCATGGATGAGGCCGTCGATGAGGTTCATCACGGCGAGGCCATGGGGGCGCCACACGTCCATGCCCTTCACGGGGTAGCGCTTGTCGATGAGCTCGGCGCGCTCGACGAGCTCGTTGTACCAGGCGCTGAAGTCCTCGCCTTTCTTGGCCATGCGGACCGGGCCTCGCAAGGTGGGCTGGGCTAAAAAGGTGTGCGTGCCTCAGCGCAGGCTCGCGCGTTCGCCCGCTGCCGGCAATCCGAGGGCCTCGCGCGCCGCTTCCTCCCACGGCGTCCACTTCAGGCCCAGCTCCAGCTCCGCTTGCGCCGCGTTCCCGCTGTGGCCCTCGAACAGCATCGCCAGCTCCTCCTGCGAAGCGGGGAACCACTTGAAGCCCTCGAACAGGCCTGCTGCCGGCAGCGCGACCCACTTGGGCACGGGCGCGAGCGGGTGGTCCTTGCCGAGCAGCTTGCCCAAAGCGCGCAGGTAGTTGTCCCACGTGAACGTGTCCGGGCCGGCGAGGAAGTAGGTCTTCTCGATGGCGATGGTGCCCATGAGGGCCTTCGCGAACGCGCGCGCGACGTCGCGCTTCGCGACGGGCTGCACGAGGAAGCGCCCGCCCGCGAAGCTGGGCCAGAGCGGGGCCTTGACGAGTCGGGCCATCTCCTGGTCGAAGCCCTCGGCCTTGTCCTCCTTGCGGCCCGTGATGAAGGTCGGGCGGAAGATGGTCCAGTCGAGGCGCGAGGCCTTCACCAGCTCCTCTGCCTGCCATTTCGTGCGCTGGTAGGTCGCGCCGTCAGGGCGCACGCTGCTCGCGCTCATGAACAGGAACCGGCGGGCCCCGGCTTCGCGCGCGGCCTCCAGCACGTTCTTCGTGCCCAGCACGTGGAACTTCTCGAACGTGCGCCCTTGGCCGGGGAACGCGCGCCGCAGCCCGAGGAGGTGCACGATCGCGTCGTGGCCGTGGACCGCCTTCGCGAACGTGGAAGGCTCGAACACGTCCCCCTCGTGGAACCGCACGCCCGGCTCGCCGTCGAGGCTGCCCCTGGTCTTGTGCACCATCACCGTCACATCGTGGCCGGAAGCCACTAGCTCCCGCACGATGGCGGGCCCCACGAACCCGGTGCCGCCGGTGACGAAGACGCGCATGCCTCCACATGGGAGGGCGAGGCCAAGAGCTTGCTGTCGTTACGGCGAGTGAGCTTGCGGTCACGGCGGGAGCGTCACCGCGTCGGCCTTGCGCAGGGCTGCGTGGAGGGACCCGCGCAGCGTCGCGATCTCGGGCCGCCAATCGCCCCCGAAGCCGCGGACATAGTAGGAGGGATGGCGGACCTTGAGGTGCGGCACCTGCTTGCGTTCCAGGAACGCCGCCGCGGTGTTCCCCACCGCCACGACCGCGCGTGGCTGGACAAAGGCGAGGAACGCGCGCAGGTGCTTCCAGCAGGCCTCGCGTTCCTCGGCCTTGGGCGGCCGGTTCTCGGGCGGCCGGCAGCGCACCACGTTCGTGATGCACCACGCGTCGCCGAGGTCGAGCGCGGAAATCCACTGGTCCAGCAGCTTCCCGCTGCGGCCCACGAATGGCTGGCCGCGCGCGTCCTCCTCCGCGCCCGGGGCCTCCCCCACGAAGACCACCGCCGCGTCGAGGCGGCCACGCCACACCACGACCTGCGTCCGGCCCTCGCAGAGCGCGCAATCGCGGCACTGCATCGCGAGGGGCAGGCGCGCGCCCGTGCGCGGGTGGGTGAGGGTCGCAGCCGAGGGCGAGGCCACGGGCACGCACCGTCGGCCTAGCTTTTTATACCCCCACCTCCTTGGCGGCGGCGCGGGTCCCGACCCGCTGGGAATGTAGGGCGAACCATGGCCCTGGCCTGCGCGGCGCGCGGGCCTCTTCGTGGCTCCAGCCCTGAACCCCGCGACCCCGCGGCGAAACGCGGGATGGGTGAGCACCATGAGCCGCAGTGCCTACGATTACATGGGCGAAGCGTACCGCAAGCCCCGCGAAGGACCGCACGGCGACCTCTACCGCCAGCGCCTGACGCAGTGGCGCGCGGGCAACGTCATCGAGCGCATCGAGCGACCGACCCGCCTCGACCGCGCCCGCGCGCTCGGCTTCAAGGCGAAGCAGGGCTACGTCATGGCCCGCACGCGCGTCCGCCGCGGCAGCATGCGCAAGCGCCGGCCCCAGCGCGGCCGCAAGCCGGGCAACCAGGGTGTCGCCAAGATCACGTCCTCGATGAGCATCCAGCGCATCGCGGAGGAGCGTGTCGGCCGCCGCTTCCCGAACCTGGAGGTCCTCAACTCCTACTGGGTCGGTGAGGATGGCAAGCACAAGTACTACGAGGTCATCCTCGTGGACCCGCAGCACCCGGTCATCCTGGCGGACCCCAAGATCAACTGGATCGCCAACGGGGCGCACGGCGACCGCGCGCACCGTGGCCTGACCAGCGCCGGCAAGAAGGCGCGCGGCCTGCGCACCACCGGCAAGGGTGCCGAGCGCATGCGGCCGAGCCAGAAGGCCAGCTGGAAGCGCCGCTCGGCTTGGAAGGTCAAGTCCCTGAACATGCCGCGCCGCCGCGACTGAGCCGCGATGCTGGCGCACGGCGCGGTCCTCCGGGTCCACGGCCATGCCACGGAATCGGAGGACCGCGTCCGCCAAGCCTTGGCGCTGTTCGCGGGCGAGGCCGAGCCCACGCGCGGCCTCGCCGAGGGCGTCTACGGGAACCCCATCGTCGTGCTCGAGGCGAAGCTCGACAAGCGCGCCGCGCAAGCCATGTGGGAGCGCCTGCGGTCGCATGCTGAGCTCGCCGAGCGGTTGCGCACGGAGGCGGCGCGCCGCATCGACGAGCGCTGCCAGTTCTTCGCGCGGTTCGACAAGCAGCGCGCCTTCCACGGCCAAGCCGAGCTGACCGCGAGCGACGACGCCGTGCACCTGCGCTCCAAGATCGCGACGTTCCCGACGAGACAGGAGCTGGCCATCCGCGCCGTGCAGGACTTCCTCGGCGCGGGCCCATCCGAGGCCGCTCCGGAGGCTTCCTCTCCAAAACCTTGATGGGGGCCCGGCCCATCGGAAGCCCATGGTGAAGCTCTCCGTGCCGAAGCTGCCCAGGCCCGCGTTGCCCCGCCGCCGCGCGGCGAAGGGCGCGCCCGAGGCTGGCGCGGAGGGCGAGGAGCTGCAGTTCGTGAAGCTCGAGTACCAACCGCTCGCGAGCGGGAGCGCGCGTGCCCCGCCCGCGGTCCCTCCCGCGACCCCGCCGGAGGCCCCGGCCGAGTCCGCGCAGGAAGGGCCGCCGTCCGCCGAGCCGCCGAAGCCCGCGCGCCGCTTGCCGATCCAGTTCGGCCGCAAGCCCAAGGAGGGAGCCGAGCCGACGACTGCGAAGCCACCGAAGACGCGGGGCCTCCGCATCGGACGCAAGCCCGCGGCGCAACCTGAGCCCGCAGCGCCCAGCGAACCACAAGCTGCGCCGTCGCCCGAGACTCCCGAGGCTGCGCCGCCCGCACCTCCTGCCGATGCATCCCCGCCCAAGCGAGGGTTGACCTTGCTGCGCAAGAAATCGAGCCCTGAGCCCGCCGAGCCCGCGAACGCCGACGCCCCGCCCCCGAAGCGCCGGTTGGGGTTCGGCCGCAAGAAGGAGCCCGAAGCCGCCGCCGCGGCGGAACCGGCCGCGCCGGCCGCGAGGCGTCGGTTCTATTTGGGCCGCAAGAAGGCCGCGCTCGAGCCGCCCGCTGCCGTGCAGCCCGGGCCCGTCACGGAGGCGGCTGCCCAAGAAGCTCCCGCGACGGAGCCCGCCAAGAAGCGCGGCTTCCACCTCGGCCGCAAGAAGAAGGCGCCTGCCCCCGAGGCCGAGAAGCCCGAAGCTCCCTCGCCCGCCGCGAAGAAGCGGGGCTTCCACCTGGGGCGCAAGCCGGCGGCGGCGGAGCGGCCTGAACCCGAACCCGCTGACCCTGCGCTCCCCGCACAGGCACCCGAGCCTGAGGCCCCGGCGCCCGCTCCCGAGGTCGCGGCGCCCGAACCCGAGCCCATCGCGCCGGAGATTCATGCTCCCGCCCTTGTCAGCGAGCCCGAACCGACCCCCGAGCCCTTGGTGGCGGCCACCGCGATGCCCGCTGCCGTCGCGGAGCCGGCCCGCGTGCTCGACTACGACCGCATCCACACCGACGTGGACCGCGCGCTCGCCCGCTACCGCAGCTACCGCACGTCCCCGCCCGAGCGCGCCGAGCTGGCAGCGCGCGTCGACGAGCTGCTGCGCCGCGAGTCGCGTCCGCGCTGACCGTCGTCGCGGGGTATCCCCAGGGGGCGCAGCGCGAGCGACCAGACCAAGGGCGCAAAGTGGCCGCGGCCCGCAGGCCGCGGGGGCCACGGAGCGCCCGCAGCGG
>Ga0070708_100003841_pt1 | contig 11788 bp, 14 predicted proteins | sample KBSK5503metaG_FD_65469 | JGI IMG/M metagenome (GOLD analysis project Ga0070708, IMG submission 65469) | Corn, switchgrass and miscanthus rhizosphere microbial communities from Kellogg Biological Station, Michigan, USA - KBS K5-50-3 metaG | ecosystem: Host-associated > Plants > Roots >...
AGCTCGACCTCGATGCCGACGCCGAAGGACGGGATCCCGGCGTATGCGATCACTACGGCTGCGCCCCTAACGTGTGCGCGGTCGATCTCATAGACCGCTCGTGGATCGAGCCCAGCTTGAGCTACGGGATCGGTGACGCGATGCGGGAGGTACGCCCGAAGATGCGCGGCCTCGGCGATCTCCGCCAGCAGCTCGTAGAAGAGCTTTGTGCGCGGCGCGTCGTCGAGCGCCGTCAGCGCGCCAGAGACATACGCCTCGCCGACGGTGACCGCCGTTCGCTCCTTCGCCTCGTCCATGGGGCGCTCATGATGGTGGGGACGTCAAGTTCGGACCATAGAATCGCGCCAAATGCCTGAGCAGAGGGTGGCCGAGTACCTTCGCCGGCTGCCGCTCTTCTCGCGACTCCCCGATGGCGAGCTCGCCGAGCTGGGCGACCGCGTCCGAACCAAGCAGTACCGGCGCGGCGAGACGATCTTTCGGAAGGACGACCCAGGCACCCACCTGTACATGGTCCTGGACGGCGCGGTAAAGATCGCGCTTCCCGGCGAGTTCGGTCAGGAGGCGCTCGTCGCGATCATGCGTCCCGGGGAGTTCTTTGGGGAGCTCGCGCTCTTCGACCGGAGTCCTCGCTCGGCGAGCGCGACCGCCCTCGAGGAGACGCGCGCCGCGCTCCTCGCGGGGGACGACTTTCTGGCCTATCTGGAGTCGCATCCGGCCTCGTTCCGAGTGGTCCTCGAGACGCTGGCTCGCACGATCCGACGGCTCTCCGACCGGGTGGAGGACCTGATCTTCCTCGACGTGCCGAGCCGCGTCGCGAAATACCTGCTGGACCTCGCACGGTCGACCGGAGGCGACGGCAACGAGCTCACGCTCACGCAGGATGAGCTCGCGGCGTTCATCGGCGCGTCGCGGGTCTCCGTGAACCGCGTTCTTGGCGATCTCGAGCGCCGCGAGATCATCGCGATCCGCCGCCGCCGGATCGCGATCAAGGATGCCGATCGCCTCCAGAAGGAGATCCGCTTCTAGTGGCCACTAACCGCAAGCGCCCGCTCGTGCTGGTCGTCGAGGACGATCCGGCGCTGGGCGACGTGATCATGACCGCCCTCAAGGACGAAGGGCTCGACGCGAAGCTCGCGCACGACGGCGACGAGGCCATGCGCGATGTCGATGACCTCAGCCCCTCGTGCATGGTCCTCGACCTGATGATGCCCAAGCGGGACGGGTTCTCAGTGCTCCGCGAGCTCCGTGCCGACGGCCGCATCTCCCGGATACCGGTGGTGGTCGTGACCGCGATCTTCGGCCTCTCCGAGCGCCTCTACGCGACCGAGCTCGGCGCGGCCGATTACGTCACCAAGCCCTTCGACCTGGACGATCTGGTCTCGCGCGTGCGGGCTCTGCTTTCGCCGACCGCGGCCTAGGCTAGGCGGCTCGAGGGACGTCGCTCGTGCAGTGCGGGCAGCGTGTCGCTGCCATCGGGAGGTCATCCGCGGCGCAGCGCGGGCAGACCTTCGTCGGGGCGGGCTTCGGTATGAACGACCGAGCGATGAGGAAGACGACGAACGCGACGACGATGAACGTGATCACGGTGTTGATGAAGACGCCGTAGTTGATCGTCGCCAAGCCCGCGTCCTGAGCCGCCTTCAGGCTTGCCGGGTGCTTGCCCGAAAGGTCGATGAAGAGGTTGTTGAAGTCGACCCCTCCGAGGAGCAGCCCGACCGGCGGCATGATGATGTCTTTGACGAGCGAGTTGACGACCGCCGCCAGCGCGACGCCGATGATGAACGCCAGAGCCAGCGCGAGAACGTTCGCCTTGAGCAGCCACGCCCTGAATTCGGACAACATAAAAAAGACCCTCCTGCGTGCCGGATGAAACCATGGAACCGCAGGGGGCGTGCCAGCCTTCTTGCCCCCCTCACGCCCAGGCGCGGTCTTGACTGGGCTGAAGGGGTCCTGATAGGCTTTTAGCACTCTCGACAGGAGAGTGCTAATTTGCCAAAGAAACCAGATTCCGACGTCTTTCCAGAGCTGGATCAGCGTGCGCGGGACCTGCTCGCGGCTGTAATTCGCGAGCACATCGCCACCGCCGAGCCGGTGGCGTCTGCCCAGCTCGTGCGCAGGTACCACCTGGACGTCTCGCCGGCGACCGTGCGCAACGAGCTTGCCGCGCTCGAAGAGCTGGGCCTCTTGACGCACCCGCACACCTCGGCGGGACGGATCCCGACGGATCTCGGCTACCGCTACTTCATCGAGAGCCTCATGCCGATGTCAGGGCTGCGCCCGGAGGAACAGGTCACCGTGTCCCATCAGTTCCAGCAGGCTTTGACCGACACCGGAGCGTGGCTGCGCGTCGCGGCGTCGAGCCTCGCCCGGCTCACCGCTGAGGCGTCGCTCGTGACGCCGCCATCCGCCAAGCGAGCGACCCTGAAGCACCTTGAAGTCGTTCCGATCCACGAGCGCCGCGTGCTCCTTGTGGCGGTCCTCGACGGCGGCGCCGTGCGTCAGCAGGTCCTCGAGCTCGGGACCGCGACGACACCCGAGCACCTGCATGCGCTGTCGGCGCGTCTCACGGACTCGCTCGCCAGCGCGAACGCCGCAACCATGCAGGAGCGCGTCGACAGCGAGAAGGGCGCGGACGCCGACGTGGTCCGTGCCCTCGTCCGCATCCTGGAAGAGCACGATGCCTTCCGCGCGCGCGAGCTGTACGTGGACGGATTCCAGAACATCCTGGCCCAGCCCGAGTTCGCGCAGGGTGATCGCGGCCGCGAGATGCTCAGCCTCTTCGAGGACCACACGCGTTTGGCCGAGATCCTGCCGCTCGACCTCGGCGCAGGGGAGGTCCACATCACCATCGGCCGCGAGCACCGGCACGAGTCGCTTCGCGATTGCAGCCTGGTCGTCGGTCGCTATGGAGCCGACGCGGATGTGATCGGGTTTGTTGGGGTCGTCGGGCCGACGCGGATGGACTACGCGCGGTCGATCGGCGCGGTCCGCTACGTGGGGTCGCTCATGAGCGACCTCGTGCGGGTCATGGAGGGTCAGTAATGGACGACAAGGTGCGTCGCGCCGAGGAGCTGCTCGAGCAGCGCAAGCGCGACCGTGGCGGTAACGGGCACACGAACGTCGCGGACGAGCAGGAGATGAACGCTGCGCACGCGGCTCGGCAGGCGGAGCCTTCGAGCAGCGACCAGAAAGCTGAAGAGCTCACGAACGACCTGAAGCGCATGGCCGCGGACTTCGCGAATTACCGCAAGCGCAACGAGGCCGAGCGCGCGGAATTCGCGAAATTCGCGAAGTCGGATCTGATCGCGAAACTCCTCGATGTCCTCGACGGGTACGACCGCGCGCTCGCCACGATCCCGGACGAGCTCAAGGGGACCGCGTGGGTGGAGGGCATGTGGCTCATCGAGCGAAAGTTGCGCGCCATCCTCGAGGCCGAAGGGCTCGAGGGCATCGACTCGGTCGGGCTGCCGTTCGACCCGTACAAGCACGAAGCGGTCGCGCACGTCCCTTCTGACCAGCCGGAGGGGACGGTCATCCAGGAGCACCAAAAGGCATATCGACTCCACGACCGAGTCATCCGTCCCGCTCTGGTGACGGTGTCGAGCGGGAGCGAAGGCAAGGAGAAGAACTGAAATGGCAAAAGTCATAGGCATCGACCTCGGGACCACGAACTCGGCCGCCGCCTACATGGAGGGCGGCGAGCCGACGATCATCCCGAACGCGGAGGGCGGGCGGATCACGCCGTCGGTCGTCGCATTCACCAAGACCGGGGAGCGTCTCGTCGGCCAGCTCGCGAAGCGGCAGGCGATCACCAACCCCGAGAACACGATCTACTCGGTCAAGCGCCTCATGGGACGGCGATTCTCCGATCCCGAGGTCCAGCGGACCATCAAGATGGTCCCGTACAAGATCCAGCAGGCGCCCAACGGTGGCGTCGAGATCGTCCTCGGCAACGGCAAGAAGCTCACGCCGCCCGAGGTCTCGGCGATGATCCTCCAGAAGCTCAAGACCGACTCCGAGGCGTACCTTGGCGACAAGGTCACGCAGGCGGTCATCACGGTCCCGGCGTACTTCGACGACCAGCAGCGCCAGGCCACCAAAGATGCCGGACAGATCGCGGGCCTCGAGGTTCTCCGGATCATCAACGAACCGACCGCGGCGGCGCTCGCCTACGGTCTCGATAAGAAGAAGGACGAGCTCGTCGCGGTCTACGACCTGGGCGGCGGCACCTTCGACATCTCGGTGCTGCAGCTCGGCGAAGGCGTCTTCGAGGTGAAGGCCACCAACGGTGACACGCACCTCGGCGGAGACGACTTCGACCAGCGAGTCATCGATTGGCTCGTGGAAGAGTTCAAGAAGGACCAGGGCATCGACCTGCGTGCCGATCGGCAGGCCCTCCAGCGTCTCAAGGAGGCGGCGGAGAAGGCCAAGATCGAGCTCTCCTCGACGCAGCAGTCGGAGATCAACCTTCCGTTCATCACCGCGGACCAGTCCGGCCCGAAGCATCTCGTCATGACGCTCACGCGGAGCAAGCTCGAGCAGCTCGTCGGCGATCTGGTCGAGAAGACCACTGCGCCGGTGAAGCAGGCGCTCAAGGACGCCGGGGTTACTCCGGACCAGATCGACGAGGTCGTTCTCGTCGGCGGCCAGACGCGCATGCCGCTCGTCGTCGAGACCGTCAAGAAGCTCTTCAACGGCAAGCAGCCCAACCAGAGCGTGAATCCGGACGAGGTCGTCGCGATCGGCGCGGCGATCCAGGCCGGCGTTCTCAAGGGTGAGGTCAAGGACGTCCTCCTGCTGGACGTCACGCCGTTGTCGCTCGGCATCGAGACGCTGGGTGGCGTCGCCACGAAGCTGATCGAGCGCAACACGACGATCCCGACGTCCAAATCACAGATCTTCACGACCGCTTCGGATGCACAGACGCAGGTGGAGATCCACGTGACCCAGGGCGAGCGGGAGCTCGCCTCGGACAACAAAAGCCTCGCGCGGTTCATCCTCGACGGGATCGCGCCCGCACCACGCGGGATTCCGCAAATCGAGGTGGCGTTCGACATCGACGCGAACGGCATCGTGAACGTCAAGGCGCGCGACAAGGCGACCGGGCGTGAGCAGCACGTCACCATCACGGCGTCGAGCGGTCTCTCCAAGGACGAGGTCCAGCGTCTGGTGAAGGACGCCGAGGCGCACGCGGAGGAGGACCGGCGCAATCGCGAGAAGATCGAGGCACGGAACCAGGGCGACACCATGGCCTACTCCATCGAGAAGACCCTCAAGGATCTTGGCGACAAAGTCCCAGCGGACACGAAGAAGGACGTCGAGGAGAAGCTCGCCGCGCTACGCGATGCCCTCAAGACGGACGACGTCGAGCGGATCAAGTCCGCCACGGAGGCACTGCGGGCAGCCTCGACGAAGATCGGCGAGGTCATGTACCAGCAGGAGCAGGCAAAGCAGCAGGGCGAGCCGCAGGCTCAGCCCGGGGCCGAGCAGCCCGAGGGTGAGCCCGCAGGCGCCGGCGCCAAGAAGGACGGCGACACCATCGAGGGTGAGTTCAAAGAGCAGAGCTGAGTCGAAGGGGGCCGCCTGCCCCCTTCGAAACCCTGGCACTCGTCCTTCACAATGACGGCGCGGCACAGGGCGAGCGCGTCTCGCTCGGTGATGCGCCGTCTGTGTTGAGGGGAGGTGCGCTATGCCATACGAAGCTGAGCCCATCGATGAGATCGACCCGGTGTGCGAGATGGAGGTCGATCCCGAGCAGGCCCACGATCTCGGGCTTGAGACCGAGCACGGCGGCCAGCGCTACGTCTTCTGCAGCAAGGCCTGCCGCGCCGCCTTCATCGCGGAACCCGCGCGCTACGCACGTGTCGAGGAGCGGCCCGCTCTCTAGGGCTTGACCATCACCACGCCGACCATCCCGTAAGCCTCGTGCTGCGGGAAGTGGCAGATGAAGGTGAGTGCGCCAGGCTTGTCGAACGTTAGCGTCGTCGTCTTCGTGGTAAACGGTGGCAGAGAGACCTCGTTCGGACGATCGCCGTGAACCGCCTCGGTGCCTGTCCGATGGCGCGCGTGGAAAGCCTCGTCACCGATGAGCCACTCGTGGTCGATGGGATCGTCGTTCACGAGCGTGAACGTCACTGGCACGCCCATGGGTACGTCGATCTTCGTGGGCTCGAAGTGCGAGTAGTGGATCCGGATCCCGATCTGCGTCGAAAGACCGGCGGCGTTAGCCGGCGCGCAGGCGCCCGCCGCAAACGCGGCGAGCGCCAGCGCGACGAGGATGCGAAGGATCACGCCGAAACCGTCTGCGACCGGCGCAGGAGCACGATGGCGCCGAGCGCGGCGAGCGCGATGCCGATGAGCGCGACCGTGTCGGTGTTGGACTTCGAAGGTGTCGTCGTTGCGTTGGCGGGCGCTTCGAGCCCAGCGGCGACGCGCGACGGGCTCGCGCCCTTGGCGTCGACGGCGAGGTCATACGTGAGCTGGCTCGCGGACGCGTCGATCGCGACCTTGGTGAGCCAGCCGGACTGCGGGATCCAGTCCATCCCCTTGTCCGAGCGGAGGTCGTTGAGCAGCGACAGCGTCGCCGGCGCGCTGTGGTCGAGACGCATGCCGTTGGCGAACGGGTACGGGAGTAGCGCGGGCCGTTGATCGGTGAGCAGGTAGACGTCCGCGTCGATGCGGTCGTCGCCGTTCTTGCCGAGTCCGAGGATGCGCAGCGGCACCCACGGGTTCGCGGTGGGGATCGTCACGTGGACCGGCGTGCCGTCGCCGATCCGCTGGCCGCGCGCCTTCGCCGCGTCCGCGTCGAAGATCGCGGCGAGGAAGATCGGGCTGCGCGCCGCGTAGAAGTCGAGGACTTCCGGCGCGGCCGGGGGAAGACGGAAGCCGTGACCGGTAGCCCAGCGTCCGACTTCGGCGCCGCCGCCTTTGAGGACGGTGATGTCGAGCGCGTCGATGCGAACCTGGAGGAGGACCTGTGCATCGGCCGCGAGCGGCGCACCCGTGGAGCGGAAGAGGAGCTCCTTGGCGGGAGTCGTTTCGCGCACGAGGCGCTGCAGGGTCCAGTCGCCGCCCTTTTCGACGGAGCTTGGGATGCCGGGAAGCGGGATGAGGGAGCCGAACTGGCCGGAACCGCCGGCGAACCTGAACGCGGTGACGTAGTGCTCGACGCCGTCGTGGTAGCCGGCGAAGGTCGAGGTGCGCAGCAGGTTGACCGCGCCGTTGGGGCCGATGAGACCCGCGCAGGCTGCGGCCGGCTGCGTCGTACCGATGAGCGCCGCGACGACCGCGGCAAGGCCCGCCAGGAACCGTCGCATGTCAGCCTCCTGTCCGGCCAAGGCCGGGTGCTGATATGGACGACGGGGGGTGCGCGCTAGTTCCATCCCGGAAACCCACCCGATGAAAGAGTTGGTCCGCCTCTTCCACTGATGGAAGAGCTGACGCTACACTTCCACCAGTGAAAGAGAGCGACAGGCCATCAAATACCGTCTGACCAAGCAAGCAGTCGGGGCGTACCTGGCGAGTCTGGACGACCTCCGGTGGCTGTTCGCCAATTTGGGCATTGATCCGCGCTACCGAGACTGGTTTCGCCATCGGGCCTGGGTGCGAACGATCCACGGCACGACGCGGATTGAAGGCAATAGCCTCAATGACCTGGAGGTCGAGGAACTTCTCGAGCGCAGGCCTGCAACGCAACAGAAGGACGCACTCGAAGTGCTCGCAACGCGTGAGGCGTTGTCGTTTGTCGACGAGATCGCGCCAGACCCAGAGTTGGTGGTGGATGAGCGCGTCATTCGAGAAATCCACAAACGCGTCCTCGACGAGATCGACCCTATTCTCCGGCCCGGCGAATACCGTACCGGCGAGAACAGGGTCGGTGACGCTCAAGGAAACATCATCTTCGCCACTGCCTTGTCGGGCGACGTCCCCGACGTCATGCACCGCTTCGGTCAGTGGCTGCGTGACGGCGGTGGCAGCGAGCATCCGGCGATCGGGGCCGCCCTCGCGCATCTTGAGCTCGTCGGGGTCCACCCCTTTTACGACGGCAACGGCCGCACCGCACGCGCGCTTGCGCGACTTCTTTTGATTCATCACGGGTATGCCCTGGACGGCCTCGTCTCGATCGATGCGTATCTCGATCTTCAGCGACGCGAATACTTCGCCGCGATCCGGGAATCGCTGGGCACGAGTTACACGCGTGGTTACGACGCGACGCCATTCGTCGCGTATTTCTTGCGAGCTATCACGGGCGCGGCCGAGCATGTGCTCTCGCGAGTGAAAGGCGTCACGGAACTACTGCGTGTCCTGCGCGAAGAAGTCGGCCGCGACGGAATCACACCTCAACTCACCGATGCTTTGGTGTTCGCGTGGATCAACGGAACGATCCGTCCCAGCGATTACCGTTCGATTACGGGTCGGACCGGTCCGAGTGCGACCCGGGACCTCGCAGTGGCTGTACGGTCCGGGTATCTCTCTCCGAGTGGCGTGACCTCATCACGCCGGTATGTCGCAGGCCCGAAGCTCAAGGCAGTGCAACCGGTCCCAGTCGCTCCGCGCAGCACAGTTAACTGAAGCGGGCGGTCACCATCGCCAACAGGATCAGCGCGCCCACGGCGAGCTGGAAGTAACCGAACCGGCGGATGCGGGCGCCGATCGCGCCCATCTCCGCCGCCGCGCCGGTGTCGCCGCCCGCGGCACGCGGCCCGACCTCGAGCATGCGATACGCCCAGCGGACGATCGTCGCGCGCGTCGCCGCGTAGATTCCGACGGCCAGGATGATCCCCGCCAGGATCGCCCAGGACCAGCGGGTGTCGAGGCGCGTGAGCTCCTGACCGCGTCCGGAAACGAAGAGGTTCAGCAAGCCGGTGACGATCGTGATCTCGGCGACCCGCAGGATGTAGTTGAACTGGCGCGGGACGAGGCTTGGCATGACCGCGCCGCGTGCCGCGGGCGGCGTCGCGAGCAGAGCTGGGAGCTGTACCAAGATCGTGTAGAAGCCGCCGCCGATCCAGAGGACACCGGCCGTCACGTGAAGCCACTGCACGCCGATACGCAGGAGCACGTCCATCGGCCGGGATAATGACAGGTGATGGCGACGACGGCCGACTACTACGCGCTACTGGGAGTCTCGCGGAGCGCGACGGACGAACAGATCCGCAGTGCCTACCGCAAGCTTGCCCGGCAGTACCACCCGGATGTGAATGGCGCTCCGGACGCGGCGGAGCGCTTCAAGCAGATCACCGAGGCGTACGAGGTGCTCACCGACCCGCAGCGCCGCCAGCGCTACGACATGTTCGGCTCGACCAGCGGTGGCCTCGGCGACTTCGGCATCGGCGATCTCTTCGAAACCTTCTTCGGCGGTGACCTCCGCCGCCGCGAGCCCCGCGGACCAATGCGTGGGGCGGACCTACGCATGGAGATCGAGGTCGACCTCCTCGACGCGGTCGAAGGACGAGAGCGGATCATCAGGGTGCCGCGCCTGGAGACCTGCGAGCGCTGCAAGGGCTCGGGCGCCGAGCCCGGGTCGTCGATCTCGACCTGCGGGACATGCAACGGGCGTGGCGAGATCCGCCAGGTCCAGCAGTCGGTCTTCGGCCGCTTCGTCAATGTGTCGACCTGCCCGCGCTGTGGCGGCGCAGGAAAGACGGTCGACAAGGTCTGCACGCGTTGCCGCGGCGAGGGCCGCGAGCGAAAGGACCGCGAGATCACGCTCACGATCCTCGCGGGCATCGATGATGGGCAGCAGCTTCGCGTCGCGGGCGAGGGCGAGGCCGGCATGCGCGGCGGGCCGACCGGCGATCTCTACGTGCTCATCCGTCTCAAAGAGCACCAGCTCTTCCGCCGCGAAGGCGACGACCTCGTGCACCTCGCGCGCATCTCGCCGGCGCAGGCGGCGCTCGGCGATGAGATCAGCGTTCCGACGATCGAAGGCGACGAAGCGAAGGTGCGGATCCCCGCGGGCGCGCAGAACGGGCAGATGGTGCGCGTGCGCGGAAAGGGTGTCCCGCACCTCGGGAGCTCCGGGCGCGGCGATCAGCTCGTGTATCTCGACGTCGTCGTCCCGCGGACCCTGAGCAAGGAGCAGCGGCGCCTCTACGCGCAGCTGCGCGACATCGAGGACGCGACCTCGCAAGACGGCGATCAGGATCTCTTCGGGCGCATCAAAGACGCGATGGGCGGCAGCGGTTGAGGGGGGCGTTGCCCCCCTCAAACCCCCCACGGTCCCGGATTCGCTGGCTCGAGGTCGCGGTCCCCGCCCACGCCGAGGCTGTCGAAGCGGTGAGCGAGATCCTGAGCCGCTTCGGTCACAACGGGATCGCCGTCGAGCTGCCGATCGATTCGCGCGGCGGCACGGATCACACGGTGAAGGCGTACCTCGTCGAGGATGCCGAGGCCTTCGCGAAGGTCTCCGATGTGCGCGACGCGCTGGGACATCTCCAGGCCTTCGGCCTCGGGCCGATCGGCGAGCTCGCAGTGCGTTCGATCGACGACGCGGACTGGCTCGAGGCCTGGAAGGCATCGGTCACGCCGATTCGCATCGGCGCCTTCTTCGTCCGTCCGACCTGGTCCGACGCGCGCGACGATGGCGCGGTCACGCTCACGCTCGACCCCGGGATGGCGTTCGGCACAGGGCTGCATCCGACGACGCAGCAGTGCCTCGAGGCGCTCTCGCAGCTGCGGCTCGAGGGCGTGCGCGTGCTCGATGTCGGCACGGGCTCGGGGATCCTCGCGATAGCGGCGGCCAAGCGCGGCGCTCGCGAGATCGTCGCGGTCGACACGGACCCGCTCGCCGTGCGCGCGGCGACCGAGAACGCGAGGGGGAACGATCTGTCAGTCGACGTTCGCGCAGGCTCCGCGGCGGATGTTGACGGCACGTTCGATGTCGTCCTCGCGAATCTCGTCGGCCCCGTTCTCGTTCAGATCGCTGCGGATCTGCGCGCGCGGGTGCGCACGTCTGGGTCGCTGGTGGCCGCGGGGATCACCGCACAGGCCGAGCCCGAGGTGCTCCACGCGTTCACCGCGCAAGGCCTCGGCGTCATCGACCGCGCGGAGCGCGCCGATTGGGTGCGCCTCATCCTCACGGCATGACGCACCGCTTCTTCGTCGACGAGGAGATTCCTGAACAGCCGGTGCTCCGCGGCGACCAGGCGCATCAGATCGCGAACGTCCTCCGCCTTCGGCCGGGTGAGCTGATCACGCTCGCGCGGAACGGCGTCGAGGCGATCGTGGAGCTGCAAACGGTCGAGGGCAACGAGACACGCGGGCGCGTGATCCAGCGCTGTGCGTCCGAAGCGGAGCTGCCGTTCAAGGTGACCCTGGCGCTCCCGCTGCTCAAGGGCGATCACGACGAGGAAGTCGTCGAGGCGGTCACTCAGCTTGGCGTCCACACGATCGTACCGTTCGTCTCAGCGCGTTCTGTCGTGCGTTCACTCAGCCCGGCCAAGCGCGAACGCTGGCAGCGCATCGCCCGCGAAGCCGCGGAGACCGCGCGGCGCGGGCGCGTACCGAAGATCGAGGAAACGCACGAGTGGGAGAAGCTCTTTGATGTCTTGCACGAGGGCGCGCTCATCGCGTGGGAAGGCGAAGCGCTCCGCCGATTCCAGGACGTGCTGCCACGAACCGACGTCAGCATCGTCATTGGACCTGAGGGCGGGATTCGGCCCGACGAGATCGAGTTTGCTCGAGAGCGGGGCGCAATTACTGTGTCGCTCGGCCCGCGAAATCTGCGGAGCGAGACCGCCGCGATCTCGGCCATCGCTCGGGCGGTGGCCGCCCTCGATCGCTAGGA
>Ga0070708_100003842_pt1 | contig 11784 bp, 12 predicted proteins | sample KBSK5503metaG_FD_65469 | JGI IMG/M metagenome (GOLD analysis project Ga0070708, IMG submission 65469) | Corn, switchgrass and miscanthus rhizosphere microbial communities from Kellogg Biological Station, Michigan, USA - KBS K5-50-3 metaG | ecosystem: Host-associated > Plants > Roots >...
GCGTGCCCGGAGCTGAGGACGGACATGTGCAGCGGGAGCCCGTGCCCGTGCCACAGCCGCTCGGACACGTACCAGACGTGGGCATAGCTGATCAGGGTGTCGTGCGAGACGTAGATGCGGTGCCGGGCCATGGACGCGAGGACCACGGCCCACGCGGTCGCCACCGCCACCGTCGCAACCCGTCCAGAATGGTCGAGCACCGACCCCACCCAGTCGCGCCGGTGCGCGGCGTCCGTCATCAGCTGCGCGTCGCGCATCGCCCATGAAGTCTCACACGGTCCGCCTCGTCGCCGTCGTCGCCGTCGTCGCACTGCTGGGATGGGCGGGGTTCATGTTGTGGGAGGGGGCGAACTCGCCCAAGGCGCGGTGGTTCGGGTCGCTGGTGAATCACGGCCCCCGCACCGGCGATCGCGTCGCGCTCACGTTTGACGACGGACCGAACGCGGGGGCAACGCTCCCCATCGTCGAGACGCTCGACGCCCGCGGGGTCAAGGGCACATTCTTCTCCGTCGGCAAGGCGATCGACCGACGCCCGGACATATCCCGGGCGGTGATGGATCGCGGCCACCTGCTGGCCAATCACTCGTACCGCCACGACTCGACCAGCTGGCTCGACCCCCGCTACCGAGAGGTGGCCCGCACCCAACGGGCGTTCAAGCACCAGCTTGGCCGGTGCCCGGCCTTCTTCCGCCCGCCCCACGGCCAGCACACCCCCTTCATGGCCTGGGTGGTGCATCGCCACCGGATGACGATGGTGACGTGGGACGATTCCGCGGGCGACTGGGCCACGACAGACGCTGGTCTCGTGGCCCGCCGGATCCTGCGGCGGGTCCGCCCGGGCTCGATCATCGACCTTCACGACGGCCTGGACGGCGACGTCACCGCTGATCGGTCGGTCCTCGTGCGGGCCCTGCCGATGATCCTCGACGGCCTCGAGGCCCGACACCTGCGGCCGGTGAGGCTGGACGAGCTGCTAGGGCGCCGCGGCTACGTCCCCTGCTAGCGCCCGGGGTCGCCGGCGCGAGACCCGCCAGGCGGCGGCGGGGATGGCGGCCATGTCGATGGCGGCGTCGAGCAGGCTCGTGCGCGACCGATAGATGGGCACCGGCACTATCACGTCGTTGCGGACGCGGTATCCCAACCGGCACAGCACCACCGCCACCTCGACGGTCTCGCTGTACTTGTAGCCCTTGTAGTACTGCAGCGCGTCGCACAGCGCCCCGGCGCGGAACACGCGGTAGCCGGACTCCACATCATCGAGACGGGAACCGGCCCACAGGCTGGCCCATCGACTCAGTGTCCAGTTCCCGAGGCGCTTGAGCGCGGGGTAGGTCGACAGGTCGCGCCGGACGAGCAACGCGTCGAGCCGCTCGTCGACGGTGATGCGCCGCAGCTCGTCGATGACGTCGAGGTCGTGCTGCCCGTCGGCGTCGACGGTGAAGACGAGGTCGCCGGGGTCGAGGTCGCCGTCGAGCACTCGCCGGCGGATCTCGGAGAACGCCAGGTAATAGGCCGCGGACATGCCCTGGTTCTCGTCGAAGGAAAGCAACCGGGCCGTCGTGCGGCCTCCGAGCCAGCGCTCGATCTCGGCGCGGGTGTCGTCGGTCGAGCCGTCGTCGACCACCACGAGCTCGTCGACAAGGGGGGCGAGGCGGTCGAGCACCGCAGCCACCGTCGGGGCTTCGTTGTACGCGGGCACGACGGCGATCCGCCGCGGTTGCAGTGAGTTCACGCCGACATGGTGGTCGGTCCGGGCCACCGCGTGCTCGCGCGCCCGCGCTCCTTGCGACCCCGCCAGCACCGCCCCGGCCGCCGCCAGCGTGAGCAGGCCCGCGACCTCTTCGACGCGAGCACCGGCCGAAGTGGCGATCCGCTCGTGAAAGAGGCGGTTGCCCACGGCCACGCCCGCCAGCGGCTCGACGACGCTCAACATCGGAAGCGACGCCGCCAGCGGTCCCGCCTGGAAGGCGCTCTGCACGACGAGAACCGTCAACCCAGTGGCGCCCACGAAGGCATATGGCGACCATGACGCCAGCCCGTGGCCATGCGTGAACGCGGCCACGGCCTGCTTCGTCAACGCCGCGGTGCACACCGCCAGGATCCCGCCCAGCGCCGCCAGGCTCGCGGCCCGCCGGCCGGCTGACGCGTCCCGCCGAGCCAGCGAGATCGCCACGACCGCAATGGCAGCAACAACACCCGTCAGGGCCAGCCACGACGAGAGCGGCGCGGTCGTGTGGCCGCGCGTGGGCGCGGCCGACACCAGGAAGGTCGACACGCCGGCCACGAGGATCGCCGCCGCGGCCACGTCGCGACCATTGACCGCGGTGCGGGCCGTGACGGCGTCTATCACGAGGGCCACCACGAGGCCGCTCACCAGGATCGGCTGGACGAGCACCAGGGACCCTCGGCCCAGGGCGACGAGACGCAGCAGGAAGGCGGCGACGTTGACGGCGATCCCCGCCAGCCACACGGGGCGACGGGCCAGCTCGGTGAGCAGGCGGGGCCGCAGCGACGCCGTCGGATCGACCTCGGCCGCCGGCCGCTGTTGCAGCACCATGGCCACGCCATAACAGAGCGCCGCTCCGATCGCCGCCGCCAGCACCATGCGCGCTACCGCTCGCCGTCGCCGCGGTGGCGGCGGGCCATCGCCCGCTCGGTCTCTCTCTTGGCGTCGCGCTCGGCGATGGCATGGCGCTTGTCGTAGCGGCGCCGGCCGCGGGCCAGGGCCAGCTCGACCTTGGCCTTGCCCTCCTTGAAGTACACCGACAGCGGGACGAGCGTCAGCGCCTCCTGCGTCGTTCGCCCCGTGAGCTCGTCGATCTCTCGCCGATGGAGAAGGAGCTTGCGCGACCGCTCGGGCTCGGGGGCGTCGAAGGCACTGGCGTTGACGTACGGCGCGATGTGGACGCCGATCAGCCACACCTCGCCGTCGGCCACGCGTGCATATGAGTCCTTCAGCTGGACCTTGCCGTCACGCAACGACTTCACCTCGGCGCCCTTCAAGGCGATGCCGCACTCGAAGACGTCGAGCACGTCGTAGTCGTGACGGGCCCGGCGGTTGCTGGCGACGACCTTGGCGCCCTTCGGAGCCATGGGACGAGGGTAAGCGATACCTTCGAACGCCTTGCTGCGGCTGTCGCCCTCGGGCTATCGGCAGATGATCGGGCACGCCCTCGACGAGGTGCCGTTGGAGGCGTGCGGCCTGTTCGCGGCCCGGCCGGGGACCGACAAGGTGCTCGAGGTCTACCGCTGCCGCAATGCCGCGGCGTCGGCGCGCGTCTACACCGTCGAGCCCCTCGACCACCTGAAGGCCGACCGTGACGCCGAGAGCCGGGGCATGGAGATCGTCGGCGTCTACCACTCGCACACCCACACCGACGCCTATCCGTCGCCCACCGACGTGGCCCAGGCGCCCGATCCCGCGTGGCGGTACGTCATCGTCTCTTTGAAGGAACCCGAGCCCGTCCTGCGCTGCTACCGGATCGTCGACGGCGAGATTCAGGAGGAACCCGTCCAACTGGACGGCCGGTAGCATCAAACACGTGTCCGTCGAGGTGCGTCTCCCTGCGGTCCTGCGCCAGCACGCGGGAGGACAGGCGTCGGTGCACGCCAACGGCTCGACGGTCGGCGAGGTGTTCGAGGACCTCGTGCGCCAGTTCCCGCTGCTGCACGGCCAGCTGGTGACCGACGACGGGTCGATGCACAAGTTCGTAAACGTCTACCGCAACGACGAAGACGTGCGGTACCTCGAGAAGCTCGCCACGAAGGTCTCCGGCAGCGACGTGCTGTCGATCCTGCCGGCCGTCGCCGGCGGGTAACCGAAGGCCACGCGCAGGTGGCGCCGGCCCGCTCGGTGCTCGACCTCATCGGCAACACGCCGATGGTCGACGTCACCAGCCTCAGCCCCAACCCCGCGGTGCGGATCCTGGTGAAGCTCGAGGGGCAGAACCCCGGCGGCTCGGTGAAGGACCGCATCGCCCAGGCCATGGTCGAGCGGGCCGAGGCCGACGGCTCCCTGCGTCCCGGCCAGACCGTGCTCGAGCCGTCGTCGGGCAATACCGGCATCGGCTTGGCCATGGTGTGCCGTCTCAAGGGGTACCGCCTCAAGGTGGTGATGCCCGAGAACGTGTCCGTCGAGCGCCGCCAGCTGCTCGAGATCTTCGGCGCCGAGATCATCCTGTCGCCCGGCGCCGAGGGTTCCAACGGTGCCGTCCGCATGGCGCAGCGGCTGGTAAAGGAGATGGACGACGTCGCCTTCCTGTATCAGTACGGAAACGACGCCAACTGGCAGGCGCACTACGAGGGCACCGGTCCCGAGATCTGGCGGGACTGCCCCGACGTGACCCATTTCGTCGCCGGCCTCGGCACCAGCGGCACCCTCATGGGGGTCGGCCGTTTCCTCAAAGAGCGGAATCGGGCGGTGCAGGTATGGGCCATCGAGCCGCCCGCGGGGGAGCTCGTCGACGGGCTGCGCAACCTCGACGAGGGCTTCGTGCCCGAGATCTTCGATCCCGACGTCCTCGACCGCCGCATGATCGTCCGTCCCCGCGAGTCCATCGAGTGGACCCGCCGACTGACGAGCGAGGCGGGCGTCTTCGCCGGCATCTCGACGGGCGCGGCGCTGGCGGGCGCGGCACGCGCCGCCGAGCGGGTCGACGAGGGCGTGATCGTCACCGTTTCCGCCGACGGGGGCTGGAAATACCTCTCGACCGGGGCGTGGACCGATGACCTCGAGGAGGTCGTCGAACGAGCCAAGCGCATCATTTACTTCTAGGACGTCATGGACGACCGGCCCATCGGCATCTTTGACAGCGGCTTCGGCGGCCTCACCGTGGCCCGGGCGATGATCGACCTTTTGCCCGACGAGGACATCGTGTACTTCGGCGACACCGCCCGCTATCCGTACGGTCCTCGGCCCCTCGACGAGGTGCGTTCCTACGCCCGCCAGATCACCGGCGTTCTCGTCGAGCGTCACGATGTGAAGATGGTGGTGGTGGCGTGCAACACCGCCGCCGCCGCCGCCCTCGACCTGCTCCGCTTCGACTTCGACGTGCCGGTCGTGGGCGTGATCGATCCCGGCGTGCGGGCCGCGGTGCGAGCGACCACCAACGGCCGCATCGCGGTCATCGGCACGGTGGGAACCATCGCCTCGGGTGCCTATCAGCGGGCGGTGCGGGCCACCCGGGCGCCGGTGTCACTCACGTGCGCCTCGTGTCCGGGCTTCGTCGAGCTCGTCGAGCGGGGCGAGCCCTCCAGTGAGCAGGCCCACGTCCTCGCCGAACGCCTGCTGGCGCCGGTGCGGGCGGCGGACGTCGACACCCTGCTCCTGGGTTGCACCCATTACCCGTTCCTGGCCCGCACCATCGGCGACGTCATGGGGCGCGACGTCGTGCTCGTGTCATCGGCGGACGAGACCGCCTTCGAGGTGCTCTCGATCCTCGACGACACCGGCATCGTCCGGCGATCGGGCGCCGGCGCCGGCAAGGGACGCCACCGGTTCGTCTCGTCCGGAGACGTGGCGTGGTTCAAGGATTTGGGCGCCCAGCTCCTCGGGCCCGAGCTGAACGGTGTGGAGGCGTGGGATTGGGACTGACGGTCACCGCCCTCGGCTGCTCCGGCACGTACGCCGCTGCCGGCGGCGCGTGCAGCGGTTACCTCGTTCGCGACGACCTGACCACGGTGTGGATCGATGCCGGCTCGGGCACTCTCGGCAACCTGCAGCTCCACGTGGGGCTGGGCGATGTGGATGCCGTGATCCTCAGCCACGAGCATCCCGACCACTGGACGGATCTCGAGGGCTACTACAACGTCTGCCGGTTTGTGTTGGAGCGCCGGGGTGTGCCCGTGTATGCGCCCGCGGGGCTGAAAGGGCGGACCTACGACGACGACACGTCGCCATACCTGGAGTGGCACGAAGTCGCTGATGGCGACCGGGTGAACATCGGGACGCTCCACGTCACGTTCTCGCGGACCGACCACGGCCCCGAGACCCTCGCCATGCGGGTGGACGGCGAACGGCTATCGCTCGGCTATTCCGCCGATACCGGCCCCGAGTGGTCCTTCGAGGCGCTGGGCCCGGGGCTCGACCTGGCGCTGTGCGAAGCCACGCTGCCGAGCGGCTATCGCGGCGACCTCCAACACCTCACCGCCACCCAAGCGGGCAACTCGGCGCGCGGCGCTGGGGCGGAGAAGCTGCTGCTCACCCACCTCTGGCCGACGGTGGACCCTCAGGAGAGCCGGCGGGACGCGTCGGCGGCGTTCGGCCACGATGTGGTCGTGGCCACTACCAACGAGACCTACCGGGCATGACCAAACGCAACGACGGACGAGAGCCCGAGGAGCTGCGGCCGCTGAGCTTCCAGCGGGACTTCACCGAGTTCGCCGCCGGGTCGGTGCTGGTGTCGATGGGCAAGACCCGCGTGCTGTGCACGGCGTCGGTCGACGAACGGGTGCCGCCGTGGATGCGCGGTCGCGGGACCGGCTGGGTCACCGCCGAGTACTCGATGCTGCCGGGGTCGACGTCGGAGCGTAGCGACCGTGAAGCGGCCCGGGGCCGCCTCTCCGGGCGGACCCAAGAGATCCAGCGGCTGATCGGCCGCTCGGTTCGAGCGGTCACCGACATGGCGGCCATGGGCGAGATGCAGATCGTGCTCGACTGCGACGCCCTCCAGGCCGACGGCGGCACCCGCACCGCATCGATCTGCGGGGCCTATGTGGCGCTGCACGACGCCTTCACCCGCCTGGTGATGGCGGGGACGTTGAAGACCCACCCGCTCACCGATCGCTGCGCGGCGGTCTCGGTGGGCATCGTCGACGCCGTGCCGTACCTCGACTTGGATTACTCCGAAGACGTGCGCGCCGAGGTGGACATGAATGTCGTGATGACCGGCTCTGGACGGTTCGTCGAGGTGCAGGGCACGGCCGAGGGCCTGCCGTTCTCGCGCAACGAGCTGGACGACCTGCTGGGGCTGGCGGAGCACGGCATCGCGCAGATCCTCGACGCGCAGACGGCGGCCCTCGCCGAACCTCCTCCGCGCCGCGGCTCCTCGTAGCCATGCGGTTCGTTCTCGCCACCGCCAACCCCGAGAAGGCGGCGGAGATCGCCGCAATTCTCACCGAGGTCGAGCTCGTGCCCCGGCCCCCTGACGTGCCCGACGTCGAGGAGAACGGCGACACGCTGGTCGACAACGCGGTGACCAAGGCCATGGCCCTGGTGAACGCCACCGGTGAACCGGCGATAGCCGACGACACCGGCCTCGAGGTCGACGCCCTCGGTGGGCAACCCGGGGTTCGGTCGTCCCGCTATGCCGGCGAGAACGCCACCTACGCCGACAACGTCGCCAAGCTGCTCCACGACCTCGACGGCGTGACCGACCGGCGGGCACGCTTCCGCACCGTCGCCGCGGCGGCGTTTCCCGACGGGGCGGGGATGAACATCAGCGGCTCGGTTACCGGCGTCATCGCCGTCGAACCTCGCGGCACGAACGGCTTCGGCTACGACCCCATCTTCATCCCCGACGATGGGGGTGGGCGCACGTTCGCGGAGATGTCCGCCGAGGAGAAGGACGCGCTTTCGCATCGTGGCCGGGCGTTCCGCGGGCTCGCCCTTCTTCTCTCCGGCAAGCTGGGACCGCTGCCGGCGCTGTTCTACGACGACGGCTGCAAGTTCTGCCGCGCGAGCGCCGCCCTGATGGCTCGCATCGACCGGGACCAGCGCATCAGCGTGCTTCCGTTCTCGGATCCCGACGCCGACCGCTTCCTGGCGTCGCTGACGCCTGAGGAACGGGCGGCCAGCTTCCACCTCGTGCGCCGCGACCTATCCGTCGTGAGTGCGGGGGCCGCCGCCACCGAGCTCATGCGGGGCGCGCCCGGATGGGGATGGCTGGCCCGGCTGGCGCGGCGCTTCGCCGCGGTGCAAGGCGCCATCGATCGCTTCTATCGGGTCGTGGCCAACAACCGCTCGCACCTCGGGCGGCTGGTTCCCGACGTGGCTCCGGTCATGCGTCGGAACCGGTTGGGGGCGTCGATCCTTGCTGGTCCCCGCAGCGATGAATAGGGTTCTCGGGTCAGGCGACTTGGAGGAGAGTGCCGAAATGACCGAAGCGCGGACTCGTAGGACGGCGGCCATGGCCTTGGCTGCGCTGATCGTGGTGCTGCTGGGGGTGTTGTTCGTCGGGTCGGCGTTCGCGCAGACCGGTGACGACCAGGATCAATCCGACCAGACGGATATGACCGCGGACACCGAAGCCGCCGCGCCGCAAGCCTTTGCCATCCAGGCTCAGCCCGCTCCGGCGGCCGGCCTGGCGCCAGCGGCGGTGCCCCAGGGCATCGCCGCGGCTCCCGCTGCTGCAGCGGCGGCTCCCGTACCTGCCGCGGCGATGGCAGCGGCCCCCGTGCCCGCAGCCGCAGCGGCCCCGGCGGCGGCCACGGCCACCACCGTGACGACCGCGGCGCGTGTGGCCCGAGCGGCGGCGGCCCCGGCGCGGCGCTTGGGGCGGACCGGTTCGGCGACCACAACCGAGCTGCTGATCGCCGGCGTGGCACTCCTGATCGGCGGTGTGCTCCTCCTGGGAGCGTCGCCGCTGCGCAGGGTGCGGCGCTCGCTGAGCTGAGCTAACAGCAGCGCGCGCCGCCCACGGCGCGCCAGAAGTCGAGTAGTAGCGTGGCTCACGCAGTGAGCCTCGACCAAGACCGCATCGTGGCGGCCCTGCCCGCGTACGACATCGGTGAAGAACTGGGTCGAGGGTCATGGGGCGTCGTGCTCGCGGGGGTCCACCGGCAGCTGGGCCGCCCGGTCGCGATCAAACAGCTCCCGCGTGACTTCAGCGCCGATCCCGCGGTGCGGCGTCGGTTCCTGGCCGAGGGCCGCCTGCTGGCGTCGCTCGACCATCCCCACATCGTCCCCATCTACGACTTCGTCGAGAACGACGGCGTGTGCCTCTTCGTCATGGAGCGGCTCACCGGCGGCACCCTCTGGAGCCGCTTCAAGCGTGACGGCCTGACCTTCGAGGGCAGCTGCGCGGCGATCCTGGCCACCTGTTCGGCGCTGCACTACGCCCACTCCCACGGGGTGCTCCACCGGGACGTGAAGCCCCACAACCTGATGCTCACCGGCGAGGGCATTCTCAAGGTCACCGACTTCGGGATCGCCAAGGTGGTGGGGGGATCGGAGACCGTCGCCACCCGGGCGGGGCAGATCCTGGGAACGCCGGCGTACATGGCGCCGGAGCAGGCGCAGAGCGGCGAGCTGACGCCGCGGACCGACGTCTATGCCACGGGCATGATCCTCTACGAGCTGCTCTCGGGCGAGCTGGCGTTTTCCGAGGACAGCGACCCCATCGCCATGCTGTTCCGGCACGTCCACGAGGACCCGCGGCCACTCCAGGAGGTCGCGCCGGCGGTGCCGCCCGCCGTCGCCGGCGCCACCATGCGGGCCATCCAGCGCGACCCCGACGCCCGGTTCGCCAGCACCGAGGAGTTCGGCGTGGCCGTGGCCCGCGCCGCCGCGGGCGCATGGGGTCCCCAATGGCTGTCTCGCAGCGGCATCGGCGTGGTCACCGGCGGGCACATCCGGGAGGCGGCGGTCGAGGAAGCGGCAGCGGCCCCGGTGACACCGGCCGAGCCGCTTGTCGATGATCACCCGACGCTCCCGCCGACCTCGTTCCCACCGGCATCAACGCCTCCGGTCTCGGAACCGCCGGCGGCGGCGTGGGATCCCTCGGACTCGCCCACAATCGCCCCGCCCGCCTGGGCGCCGACGCCAACACCGCCTCCCGCGCCGCCAGTGCCCCGGGCCCCGCCGCGGCCTGGACGCCGCCGCCGCCTCCTTCTCATCGGGACGCCGGTGCTGGCGGTGGTGGTTGCCGCCGCCGCCTTCCTTTCGACGCGCGGCGGCGGGCCCTCGGGCTCGAGCGACTTCCAGCTGGCCAGCCAGTGGCGGGCCATCCGCGACATGCCAACGGCCCGCCAGCAGACGGCGTCGGCCACCGTCAGCGGCGTGGTGTGGGTGGCCGGCGGCCTCGTCAACGCCAACGAGGCCACCAGCAAGGTCGAGGGCTACGACCCTGCCATCGACAATTGGAAGTCGGCCCCCGACCTGCCCGTGGCCGTGCATCACGCGTCGGCGGTGTCCTACCGCCAGCAGCTGGTCGTGCTGGGCGGCTGGATACCAGAGGGCACGAGCATGACGGCCACCACGTCGTCGCGCGTCATGATCCTGCGAGGGTCGCGGTGGGAAGACCTGCCCCCACTCACCCACCCCCGCGCCGCCGCGGCCGCGGCCGTGGTGGGGGACAAGATCGTCCTGGTCGGGGGCCGCGACGAGGGTGACGTCGTCACTCCGACCGAGATCTTCGACGGCCTGAAGTGGAAGGACGCTGCGCCCATCCCGACGCCTCGCGAGCACCTGGCGGCGGTCACCGACGACGAGTACGTCTATGCGGTCGGCGGCCGGGTCATGACGTCGGACAAGAATCTCCCGACCCTCGAGCGCTACGACCCGAGCTCCAACAAGTGGAAGAACCTTCCCGACATGCCGACGCCCCGGGGCGGGCTGGGGGCGGCCATCGCCAAGAACCGGATCTTCGCGGTCGGCGGTGAGGACCCGACCGGCGTCTTCGACGCCGCCGAGGCCTACGACATCAAGGGCAAGTCGTGGTCGACGCAGGCGTCGCTGCGCAGCCCCCGCCACGGACTGGGCGTGGCCAGCATCGGCGACGACCTCTACGCCATCGGCGGTGCCCGGCGGCCGGGTCACAACGACTCGGTGGCCTACTCCGAGGTCTTGAGCCCGACCCGCTCGCCGACGACGCCCGCCGGCCAGTGGCAGACGCTGCGCGACGCCCCCACCGCCCGCCAGCAGCTGGCCGCGGGCGAGGACCACGGCAGCGTGTGGGTCGTGGGCGGCATCGTGGGCGAGAAGGCCACCGCCAAGGCCGAGTCCTACGATCCCGCAGTCGACAAGTGGAAGCCGGGCCCGAACCTGCCGGTGCAGGTGCACCACGCCGCCGGCGCCACCTACCACGGCGAACTTGTCGTCATCGGCGGCTGGACACCGGATGGAACGAACCTCACGGCCACGACGTCGGACCGGGTGTTCGCCCTGCGCAACGGCCAGTGGACCGAGCTCGCTCACCTGACCCACGCCCGGGCGGCCGCGGCCGCGGCAGTGGTCGGCGACAAGCTGGTCGTCGTCGGCGGCCAGGCCGGCGGCGCCCTCGTGGCGCCCACCGAGGTCTTCGACGGCAACAGCTGGCACGACGCCGCCACCATGCCCACCCTGCGGGAGCACCTGGCGGCCGCGTCCGACGGTCGCTTCGTCTACGTCGTCGGCGGCCGTGATCTCTCCCCGTCCAAGAACACCGGTGCCCTCGAGCGCTACGACCCCGAGGCCGACACCTGGCAGAAGCTGCCCGACATGCCGACGGCCCGGGGCGGGCTGGGCGCGACCGTCGTCGCCGGCCGCCTGGTAGCGATCGGCGGTGAGCAGGAGGCCGCCGCCTTCGACGCCGTCGAGGCCTACGACATCGCCTCCCAGACGTGGGCGCCGCTTCCGTCGCTCCACAGCCCGACCCACGGGTTGGCCGTCGTCGGGGTCGGCAAGTCGGTCTACATCGTGGGCGGCGCGCGGCGCCCCGGCCACCACGATTCGACAGCGGTGGCCGAGGTGCTCCTGCTCTCGTAGCCCGCCTAGTTGTTAGTGGCGTGGTCCTGGGTCAGGTTGCGGAGGAAGGAGACGGGGCTGCCGGCGCTGTTGGCGCCGTTGCCGCGGTCCTTCACCGCGTC
>Ga0070708_100003843_pt1 | contig 11783 bp, 7 predicted proteins | sample KBSK5503metaG_FD_65469 | JGI IMG/M metagenome (GOLD analysis project Ga0070708, IMG submission 65469) | Corn, switchgrass and miscanthus rhizosphere microbial communities from Kellogg Biological Station, Michigan, USA - KBS K5-50-3 metaG | ecosystem: Host-associated > Plants > Roots >...
TCAGTTCACCTACGGATCACCCCAGGACCGCCGGCTGATGGTTAGCTTCTACGAACGGTTCGGCACCTACTACAACGGGCACTTGAATGAAGCGCGCGTTCGTACAAGCTATCGTGCCAATGAGCGGCTGTCTTTCAATTTCACTGAACAATGGAACCGCTTCAGACTGAGCGTCGTGACCGACTCCTCGGGAAACCTTCTGCCAACCTCTGGAGACTTCTCAGTCGTCTTCGGCAGTTTTCAAACAAACTACTCGTTTTCCCGATTCCTGACGCTCTCGGCATTGCTGCAGATGGACACCGCCAACAATCAAGGCGCCAGCGCGAACATTCGCCTGCGCTGGAATTATCGTCCTGATAGCGATCTGTATGTGATCTACACCGCAGGTCAGCGATTTGCGAGCCTGGTTGCGGCAAACCCTCTGCAGTTCTACGAGAACCGTTTCGCCATTAAGTTTACGTATTCCTGGCGACCGTGAGGCAAACATGAAGTGGATAACACGCAAGGACGTCAAAGTGGACCGCGTGGCGTGCCCGTGGCTGGTCAAGCGGTTCATCGATCCTCAGGCGGAGTTCCTGTTCGTTGAAGAGAAGGACCTGCTTGAGAAAGCAAAACTAGAAGGGGCGCTCCCTTTCGACGCCCCGAAGATTGAAGCGATAAAACTCAACCATCGCGGTCCCCGGTGCACTTTCGAAGCCATTATCGAAGACTACGCAATCGCTGATCCTGCCCTGCAGCAATTGGCGCTCATCGTCCGCGCCGCCGACATCAAAGGTCAGGAGAATGTCGCCGCCGAGGGCGTCGGTTTACGTTCCATTGCCCAAGGATTCGCAGCCATGGGTCTATCGGACGAGGATCGGCTCGTAAGGCAATTCCCCGTCTATGATGCCCTTTACGCATACGTTCAAACCAAGGCAAAGTGAATTCGCATCCCCATCGAGATCTGCTTCTCATCGACGCTGCCGGATTCCTACGTTCGCTCGGAGTGGGCTTAACCGGAGTTGTACTCGGAATCTATCTTTTTCGGATTGGGCTATCGTCAGTGGCGATCGGATTCGTCATCGCGGCCGGACTGGCTGGATCCGCTCTGGCAACCGTGGTCGTGAGCTTTGCAGCGGATCGCCTGGGACGGAGGCGTTCTCTTCTGGTCCTCTCGTTCCTGAGCGCTATTGGCGGTCTTGCCCTGGCCGTTGCACCCACTTTGCCCCTGCTATTGATGATGGCGTTCGTTGGGATGTTGAATGGCACCGGTACAGATCGTTCCGCCTCTTTCGCCCTCGACCAGGCCGTTGTTCCGGGACTGGTCCCGGATTCTAAGAGAACCTGGAGCCTGGCTTGGTATAACGTCCTTCTCGATGGAGGAGGATCGCTTGGCGCATTAGGCGCCGGCCTTCCAATCCTTCTGCAACGTCACCTCGCGTTCTCCGTGCTCGGCTCCTACAGAGTCCTGTTTTTCGGTTATTCCGGACTATGCCTTCTTGTCGCCGGCCTTTACCTGCTGCTCTCCCCGGCGATTGAGATTACCAATGCACCGGCACTTCGAAAGATGAATGCCGGGATCGCGCCAGAAAGCAAGAGAATTGTCGCGAAGCTCACGGCTTTGTTTTCGCTCGATGCTTTGGGCGGTGGCTTTTTGACCGATGCCCTGGTCGCTTATTGGTTCTTCCGCCGCTTCGGAATCCCCGAACACGATCTTGGCCTGGTCTTCTTTGCAGTGCACATATTGAATGCCGGCTCTCATCTCGGAGCCGCGTGGCTGGCCCATCGCATCGGTCTCGTGAACACGATGGTGTTCACTCATCTTCCCTCGAGCCTGTTCCTGATTGCCGTACCCTTTGCCCCGTCCTTCAAGTGGGCGGTTCTGCTCTTTCTCTGCCGGGAAGCATTAGTTGAGATGGACGTGCCCACTCGCCAGTCCTACGTGGCGGCGCTGGTAAAACCGAATGAGCGAACCTTTGCCAGTGGAATTACGAATCTCGCGCGCAATGTATTTTGGGCTGTCGGATCAGCGGCCGCAGGTCTTTTGATGCAGGCTCTTACCTTCTCCGCTCCTTTGTTGATTGGCGGCGGAGCCAAAGTAACTTATGACCTGTTTCTTTACGGAGCGTTTCGCCGATTAAAGCCTCCGGAGGAGAGGAGATCTCTGGAAACTGCGCTCTGAACGGGCAGCATGGGTGGCCCGTGACTCATGTTATCGGGTAAACCTATGGTAGCTGGGGGTCGTCCGGAAGAAACAACGCCATAGAAACACTGCTCTACCTTCGCAACACATTTCCAGACAATCAGAAAAACAAAGCCAAAAAAAGGCCCCGGTCTCATCGTGGAAAGGCCAGGGCCGGAGGGCTACTGCAACTTAGAAGATGAACTTCGCGCCGAGCTGCGAAATTTCTCTACTGTTTCTTTCTAATGAAGCGGATGGAATGATGCCAGCCGGTCTTCGGCCGAAGACTTTCCTTCGACTACGGTGAAAATACGGTCAACGCTGGGCAGAGAGAACTCTTGTTTTAATCCGCTGGGCCAGAAGATTTCGACCTTGTCCACCTTGGCAGAGGAGCCCAGGCCAAAGTGGACGCGCTGGTCAGAACTGGAGCCGTAACTTCCGCCGCTGAAGACGTCCCCGCGCTGGCGAACGCCGCCTGCGATAAGGAAGACCTTTGCTCCGGTCGCATCCCGAGGACTCTTTGCCCCCCCAATGAGCCGGAATGTAACCCAATGGTTATTGTTCTTTAAAATATTGCGGAGCAAGGAAGGCGGCGCGTCGATGTTGTTTATGACGATGTCTATATGACCGTCGTTGAAAAGGTCTCCAAAGCCGGCGCCGCGCGCAGGAATTACGTCCGCTAGACCGCTGCCCGTGGCGGGCGGAACTTCCTGGAACTTCTTTCCGTTCAGGTTCCGAAAAAGCAATGGGCGCTGTGCCCAGGTCGTTCCCCAGTCCAAGTTGTCCACAATGGGATAGACATGTCCGTTAGCGGTAAAAATATCTAGCAGGCCATCGTTGTCAAAGTCCAGGAAGCCCGTTCCCCAGCCAAGAAAGGGAATGGTCGGATTGAGAAGACCTGCCTGTTGCGTGATATCAGAAAAAAGGCCTTTGCCATCATTGTGGAAAAGTGTGAAATTGTCGTCGGAGAAAGTCGTGACGAAAAAATCTACCCTGCCATCGTGATCGTAGTCGCCCAGGGCAATGCCCATGGATGCTTGTGCGCGGCCGTCGCCATTGACCGCAAATCCGGATAAATAGCTCGCATCCTCAAACGTACCGTCATGTTGGTTGTGATAGAGAAAGCTGGGGACCGAATCGTTGGCGACCAGCAGGTCCACCCAACCATCGTCATCCACGTCGGCAAATACTGAGGACCAGCCGTAGGAGCCATGAGGATCGGAAACACCGGCTTGCACACTGACATCAGTGAACGTGCCATCTCCGTTGTTATGGAACAAATGATCGCCTTCTCCGGGAAGTCCGAGGGGTCCGCAGAGCACGCGGACGCCGCGGTACTGGCACGCGCCCTCAGCGATCGAACCCTTGCCTGACAAGGGAGGATTAGCGGGATCGTATTTCACATATCCGGGAACGAACAGATCCAGCCGACCGTCGTGATCGTAGTCCCCCCAAGTCGGCCCAGTGGACCAACCACCGAGCGCCACGCCGGCTTTTTCTGCTACATCGGTGAAAGTGCCGTCGTGATTGTTGTGATAAAGGCGATTCTTGCCGAAGTTGGCGACGTAGATGTCAGGCCAGCCATCATTATCATAGTCGCCAACAGCGACCCCGAAACCCCAGCGTTCATTGGCTACACCAGCCTTTTCCGTCACGTCGGTGAAAGTGCCGTCATGATTGTTGTGCAGCAGCATGGCGCGCGGAGCGGGTTCTTTTCCCGCCAACGCCCCGAAGGTCGAGCCATTCACCAGGTAGATGTCCAGCCAGCCGTCGTTGTCGTAGTCGAGCAAAGCCACGCCGGAACCGCCTACCTCCAGAATGGTCTGCTTGTCGGGGGTGCCTGACCGATGGTGAAAAACATCAAGCCCAGCCTGCTTGGTGATGTCGGCGAAGGCGACTGGCGCGTCATCTACGAATCCGCCCGCTGTAATCGGACGGCCGTGGGCATCTTTTATAGGAGGGTGGACCCCGCTGGTCCGCATGCCTGATACGGGTGTGGGCTGTTGTGAATCTTGCCCGTTTCGAATTCTTGCAGCGGCTTTTTCTCGCCCGACGAATGCCGCGAGCGCCACCAGGAGCAGGCAGAAAACAACCGTCGTCGCGCGTGTCGAAGAACGCGGGCGGGGGGTGACTGCGCAGGGCATGGGGCTGAGTTTTCCTGCAGACCTGAGAAGGAACGATACGCGTGGAGGGCTGCACGGTCAATTGAGCAGCCCTCTCGTGGAGGCGGTCAGAAGATGAACTTCAAGGCAAACTGCATAATGCGTGGGTCATGGGCACTCGTTGCCGTCAAGAACGTTGACGAGCCAAAGTCACTGTCTATCCCAGAAAACTGAGTGTGGTTGAAGGTATTGAAGGTTTCCCAACGGAATTCGATAGCCGTAGATTCCTTGAGCACAAAGTGTTTGAAAATACCCATGTCGAAGTTCGTACGGTAGGGCAAGTTCAGGAAGTTTCGCGGAGTATTGCCAAAGGTAAGACCGCGAGGAGCGGCAAACGCACACGGGTTGAAAAGCAGAGGCCCCGGCCCAGGCGTAGGTGTGCATGAGGCCGAACCAGGATCACCCGCGAGGTCTGGGCGTGAAACCGAACTTCGCCCTTCAACACCGTTTCCTGTCCCGGCATTATCGCCGACCACAGTGTTGTCCACGTTGACCGGGATGCCACTCTGCGACCGGATGATGCCCGACCATTGCCAGCCACCCAGAAGCGTTTTCGTGAGTCCAGAAGACTTCCTGAAGAAAGGCAAGTCATATACGTAACTGATATTCAAGATATGCCGCTGGTCAAAGTTGGAGCTGGCTCGATTAGCGGCCAGGTTATATGAATCCGTGAACGTGGTGTCGCCCCGGTCCGAGGAATTATCGATCGAGTGACTATATGTGTAGGCCCCGCTCAACTGGAGCGCACCAACCGTGCGGCGAACACTTAGCTGCAGTGCGTGATAGTTCGAGTTAGCCTGGGTTTCCAGAAACTCAAGTGCGGAAATACTTGCAAACGGACGGAAGAGATCGGCGTTGCCCCCGCAGGCCACGTTGAAGTTGGCGAACAACTGAGTTCCGGGCGTCGGGGTGACGCCATTTGCTGTGCCGTTCGTACAGTCAGAGTCCGTTAATGGCTGATTGGGACCGTACGGATTCTGTCCCGGTGGCAAACTGTGAATTTGGTTGAGATCACGCACGTCCGTCAAGTGCGTCCCTTTGCTTCCTACATACGATATGGTGGCTACGGTGCTTCCCGGCAACTCGCGCTGCACATCGACATGCCACTGCTGCACATACGGCCAAAATATTTTCCCCTCGATAGTCGCCGGCGGGAAATTGTTGACCAGCGGAGGCGGAAGGGCACCACCACCGCCGATGCATGTGTATCCCGTCGCCGCTGCGCAGCCGCCTACGCCCGGAGCAATATTCGGCTGACTCGCGGTGAGAACCCTCGGCGGAGTGCCTTCGAGCGATTCCGCATTGGCTTCGTTTCCGTTGGTATATTCCTGAAAAATTCCATATCCCGCACGAATGGCCATCTTGCCGTCGCCCTTGGGATCAAAGGCGAATCCAATTCGCGGGCCCCAATTAACGTAGTGTCCTTTTTGACATCCCGGCATGGATGTACCGGCGACACTCGCGGCGGGAAATAGAGCTAGAACTGGAGCGGGTACCTGGCTGTTTCCGCCTTTTCCGCCGCATTGTACGAAGCCATTGAATGGGTTTCCGTTGGGATTGCCGGCGGCGTTGGTATCAGGAATCAAAGAACCCGCTACACCTGTCACGCTTCCGTCACTGTCAATTGGGACAATTGCAGCCGCAGAGTGCTTTGAGGGGTCAAAATTGAACGAAGTTTTACTGATGTCTCGATTGGTAGGGAATAAGCTGACGCGTAGTCCCAAATTCAAAGTCAGCCGCTTAGAAACGTGCCAATCGTCCTGCAAGTACGGCTCAAAGATCTTGTACCGGTAGTAGTACCTGACAATCGCGCTGGTTTGCGAATAGGAAGAGATTCGCCCGGTCAAGAAATCGGCAAATGAATTGCCTGTTGTGTTTACGCTTCCGTTGGTCTCGTCAAAGGTGAGTGCGCCCCCTAGTCCAACACCGGTTGGCGCATTCGGCTCGTTCTTTTGTATGGCTATGAAGTCGCCGCCGAATTGGAGATTGTGAGAGCCGATGATCTTAGTCACAGTGTCGTGGTAGCCGTAAGTTGGATTCGCGTTTTCCCAAGGCATAAAACCAGGATTGATGGTGAAGCCGCCACCGTAAGCGTTGCCACTGGCTAGAGAAACAGCAGGCAACTGGGCAAGGCCTACTCCGCCGGGACCCGTGCCGAAAAGGCTGGTCATGGTGAAGCCTGCTGGAACTTTGAAATTGCCGGTATTCGTCAGGATCAGATGGTCTGCGGAGTAACTGAAAATAAATTCGTTGAGCAGAGTGGGAGAGGCGCTGGTTGTGAGGTGCAGCACGAAGCTGGTGCCCGGTGTCCCTATTTTTGTTTGGATTGTAGGAAATGGGTTGCCTACAAACGCGACCGTCGGATCAACATTCGAGTACGAGTCGTGTATGTAACGGCCCATAAGACGGACTTTCTCGTTGAAGTTGTGATCCAACCGGATTAAATCTTGCCGCCAGGTGAGCGGTTCCACTGTCGAGCCAACGAAAAATGAACTTGCCCCGGTGCCAACGTTGGGGGCTGAAATTAATGCGTCCAGCAGCGTCTGAGCACTAGGGTCGATTGGCACGGTATTACCCGGGAAGGGGTTCCCGGTGGCTGGGTCGATCGGACATTCCGCACCTGGACACAGATCACTGAAATTGCCGCCACGCTCGGCAACCGACGGCACCTGCTGGTTAAAGTTAAACGGGTTCCGCTCACGGCGCCAATTTTCCGACCAGAAGAAAAATGTTTTGTCACGGTTTTTGTTGTATCCAGGGAAGATTACCGGCCCGCCAACCGTAAAGCCGAAGTCATGCCGCTTGTACGCAGGTCTGGGATTACCAGCGTTGTTGTTGAACCAATCATTGGCATTGAAGAAATCGTTGCGGAGATACTCCCATACATCACCATGAAACTGCTTAGTGCCTGATTTGGTAACGATTTCGATATTCCCCGAACCGTTTCTGCCGTATGCGGCACTGTAATTCGAGGTGAACACGCGAAATTCCGCGATCGAGTCCTCGTTGGGGAAGACATCCAAAGTTGCATTGGAGCCTGTGTCCATATTATTGGCGCCGTCAACTTGCCAGTTGTTGTACTCGGTTCGTCCGCCATTAACGCTGAACGAGACGTTCGCGTCGAGGCCAACCGCACCCGAGTCTGACCCCGTTTGGTCGCTCACGCCAGGGACTAGTGTGATGAGTTTCGTGAAACTGCGGCCGTTCAATTCCAGTTGGCTGATCTGTTTGCCAGTTACCACCCCGGAGAGGTCGGATGTTTCCGTCTCTACCTGCGCGACGTTTTGTCCGCTGACGATGACGGTCTCGTTCACCAGGCCCACCTGGAGCGTTACGTCGACGCGTGCCTTCTCCGCCACTTGCACAACGATGCTGTTGGCCTGAAAAACCTTGAATCCTTGCGCCGTGACCGAGAGATCATACGTGCTCGCCGGCAAGCCGGGGCTGAGATAGGCGCCATCCGCGTTTGTGGTCGCCACGCGCGTCAGACCAATAGAGCTGCTGACGACTTTCACTTCCGCCCCGGAAACGACAGCGCCGGAGGCATCGCGGACAGTACCTGTGATCGACGCGGTGTCCTGTGCAACCGCCGACCACGTGCAAAAGAGAACTAACGCCCCAAGACCCACTACAAAACGAGAGGGTTTCATCTATGCCTCCTCGGCCCATGAACGATGGGATTCCAACCCACGAATGATTGGGAAATCGCCTATTAAAACGCTTTAATACTCCCCCAGTGCGGCAATGGGTGTCAAGAGAAAAATGGTTGCGTATCTTGCACAGTAAGTGCGGTCCGTGGCGCGGGGCATAAAACATAGAACAACAGCCTTGTGATAATTTTGCCGAAAGGGGTTTTCCCGAGCACTGATTCAGCGAGGACGGCGATAATGTGTGTAGAGACCCGAAGCCAAATCATTTCCGCTCAGCTCAAGAGCAATCGCGGACTACTCCGTCCCTTTTCCCTGGTCTTCTTTGCTTGCTTCATCTTGGTGCAGTCCGTTTTTCCGGTGTTCGGTATCCTAGCAGAACAAACAACCCCCAGCATTAAGAAGCTGTTCCTGGAAGGCGAAGCTGCTTTGCGGAATGGGAACCTCATGCGAGCCGAGACCGCATTTCAGCGCGTGACGGCTCTCGATCCTCAGTCCGCAGGGGCGTTCTCGAATCTGGGAGTGATTGCAATGCGCCGGCAGGCGTGGACGAAGGCGCTGGCATATTTAGAAAAGGCGGCGCAACTTGCTCCTGCCGTTTCCGGTATCCGTCTCAACATCGGGCTGGTTTACTTCCGTGAAGGCGATTACCACCGCGCAATCTCGCCGCTCAAGAGCGTTCCACATGATGAATCGGGATCTCTTCAGGCGCAATACCTTCTGGGACTCTGCTACTTTTTCACAGACCGCGCAGCTGAGGCGGTGCAAACCCTCGAGCCGCTCTGGTCGCAAGAGTCCTCGAACATGAATTTTCTTTATGTGCTTGGAGCGGGAGCGCACCTGGCTGGAAAAAAGGAATTGGAAGACCGTGCGCTGGCTCGGCTCGTGGAGGTCGGGCAGGACACACCCGAGTTTCACCTGCTATTAGGAAAGGCGCACCTGAACCGCCTTGATTACGACGGAGCGCTTCGGGAGTTTCAGATCGCAGCCGACGCGGACCCGAAACTTCCATTTGTCCATTTCAATTTAGGATTGGCTCTGATGAACAAACAGAATTTTGAGGGAGCCCGGGACGAGTTTCGCAAAGACATCGCGCTGGAGCCTGATGTGGCGTTGAATTACGACCAACTCGGGACCGTCTATTCCTATCTTCAGAACCAGAGCGAAGCAGAGAAATGTTTCCACGAAGCTATAAAGAGGGATGCGCACCTCGCGAGCCCACATTTTGGCCTGGCGAAGATCTGGCAAAGCCAGGGCAAGTATTCCCACGCCTTAATCGAGCTTGACGCCGCTGAGAAACTCCTGCCGGATGATTACCACATTCGATTCGTGCGCGGCCAAGTGCTCGTGAGATTGGGCCGCAAGCAGGAGGCGCAAAAGGAACTGAAGCTCGCGGCTGAAATGCTTGCCGCGCGGAGCACGCAGAATCCCCGGACCGAACCGATGCAGCCCGTCCCAAGCCCGGAACTCACTTCGGAGCCGCACTAGCGCAGCGTCTCGGGTGGAGGCACCAGGCCCGGCGAGGCCAAGAATAATCAAGAATAATACTGTGTGAATCGCAGGTACCTGAGGAAGCGAACCAACGTCGGTGAGGCTGGTCACAACAATCTTTGGGTGGAGTCGCGGACGACCAGCTCCGGCAGCAACTTGCGATGCACGGCGGGAATCTTTCGCTTCTCCTGAACCGCACTGATGCCCTCGGCCACGATGCTCACGGCCATCTTGCCCATTTCTGCCATCGGCTGACGCACTGTGGTGAGGGAGGGCGTGAGCAAGCTGGAGTGGGCAATGTCGTCGAACCCAATAACCGAACATTGCTCCGGAACTCGGATGCCGGCTTTGTACAAAGCGCGGAGGGCGCCGAATGCGGTCATGTCATCGAATGCCATTAGGGCTGTAAACGAATGTTTTCGCCGAATCAGTTCTTCAGTCAGCTTGTAACCAGCCTCGAAGCTGTAGAGCGGATCGCTGGATTCCGGCAAGTCAAGCACAAGATTGGGGTCGAGGCTCAGGTCGTGAGCTTTCGCGAAGCTGCGAACGCCCTTCCACCGCGGGGCGCTGTCGGTGATGCGCTTGGGACCGCGAATGAACGCGATCTTGCGGTGGCCGAGCCCAAACAGATGCTCAATCGCGGAGTGGGCGCCGAGTTCGTTGTCGACAATCACCGAGCTGATCGAACCGGCCTCCAGCTCGCGGCCAATCATCGCGGTCGGAATGTTGTTCTTCTCCAGATCGCCGAGCACATCGATATCCACGAAAAGCCAGTTCGCAACTACGATCAAAGCTTCCACCCGGCGATCGAGCAGCATTTCCAGATATCGCTCGAAGCGGCTGCGCTCGTTGTGCACGTCGGTAAGAATAGGCAAAAACGAAGACTGGTACAGCGTGCTCTCAATACCCCGCAGCACCAGCGTGCAATATGGATCGGTCATGTCGAAGACCATCACTCCGACGGTATGACTTCGCTGGCTACGCAGGGAACGGGCAAAGAGATTCGGGCGATAACCTAGTTTCTTGGCGGCGCGTTCGATCCGTTTCTTGGTGGAGGCGGGAATGTAACGCGCGAGCGGCGCATTGTTGAGGACAATAGAAACGGTAGTGGGCGAAAACCCGCTCTCCTTTGCCACCTCGCGAATCGTGACCACTACGGCCTTCCTTGTGCGCAGCCCTTGAATGTGCGGCCCGCGCTGGCGGACACTACAGCAGAGACTCGCATCAGTGTCAAGCATGTCTCGGCGTTTTTTTCGATTGGGGGATGTCCCCCGCACCGTCTTGCCGATGGCTTTGCGGATACGCCAAACCTCTGCTATTGAAACGTATCAATAACCCATGATATGACTGCTTGGCGGGTAGTGGTTCGAGCGGTTTCCCGACGAATCAGAACTTACGAGGTGTGACCTTGATGACCCAGCGCTGCGCTAAGTTTGTACTTCTGTCGCTCTCTTTGCTTCTTTCGGACCTTCTCGCAGGCTCCGCTCAGGCTCAGATGCATTCGAAAGTGCAAGCCTCCATCCATTCTGAACGCTCGCTCGCCTTGCGTGACGGCTGGTCGTTGCAATCGTCTCGCAAAGTGGACAAAGCTGGCGAGGTCATTTCCAGGCCGGCCTTTCAGCCGACAGGATGGTATTCGGTAAATGTCCCCACCACCGTCGTCAGTGCTCTGGTGAAGCACAAGGTCTACCCCGATCCGGACTTTGGCATGAACCTGCGCTCAATTCCCGGAGTGACATACCCGATCGGCGCGAATTTTTCGAACATCGCGATGGAACAGGACAGTCCGTTCATGGTGCCCTGGTGGTATCGCAAGGAATTCACGCTTCCCGAGGCCTACAAAGACAAGACTATTTGGCTGGACTTTGGCGGAATCAATTATCGCGCTAACATCTGGCTGAATGGGAAGCAAATCGCTAACAAGAAGGACGTGGCGGGCGCATGGCGGACCTATGAGTTCAACATCACGGATGCTGCGCTTCCTGGAAAGCAAAACGTGCTGGCAGTGGAAGTTTTTTCGCCGACGGAAAAGGACCTGGCGATCACCTTCGTGGACTGGTACCCCGCGCCTCCGGACAAGAACATGGGACTGTTCCGAGACGTCGAGATCAGGACCAGCGGACCGGTGGCGGTGCGCTTCCCGACGGCGGTATCGAAAGTTGACGACGATCAGAAGGCGCACCTGACTATCACTGCGTTGCTGAAGAATGGCACGAACCAGCCGGTCAAAGGCGTACTGCAGGGGCGGATTGACAAAACTGAGTTCTCGCAGGAAGTTGAGCTCGCGCCGAACGAGCGCAAGGATGTGACGTTTGATCCGGC
>Ga0070708_100003845_pt1 | contig 11783 bp, 8 predicted proteins | sample KBSK5503metaG_FD_65469 | JGI IMG/M metagenome (GOLD analysis project Ga0070708, IMG submission 65469) | Corn, switchgrass and miscanthus rhizosphere microbial communities from Kellogg Biological Station, Michigan, USA - KBS K5-50-3 metaG | ecosystem: Host-associated > Plants > Roots >...
GTACTCGGCGGCGGGGATGAGCTGCTGGTTGGGCGTGGCGCCCGTGTAGAAGACGTTCTTCGAGCACTCCTCGCCTTCGTACTGCACGGGATAGAAGAGCAGGCCGTTGTTGTTCTCGAACACGGGCAGCACGGACTTGCGGCTCACGGACGTCCAGCAGCCGAAGACCACGGAGACCTTGTCCTGGAGCAGGAGCTGCTTGGCCTTCTCCGCGAAGAGGTCCCAGTTGGAGGCGGGGTCCACCACCACGGGCTCGATCTTCTTCCCCATCACCCCGCCCTTGGCGTTGATCTCGTCGAACGCCATCATGCACACGTCGCGGAGCGATACCTCGCTGATGGCCATGGTGCCGGACAGCGAGTGAAGCACGCCGACCTTGACAGTGCCGCCGCCCTGCGCCCGCAGCACGGCGGGAAAGCCCAGCCCCGCCGCCGCGCCGACGCCGACCGCCGCTGTCCCCTTCAGAAAGTCCCTTCGCGAGAATCCTTGCATGCCCGTCTCCTTCTGACTTCGGGGTGAGTGGTGGGCCCTCCTTCGGGCCAGTGATCTGGGGGCAGAACCGGCGCTCGGCCTCAGACCCCGCTGTCTCGGCGCGCCGCCCTCGGCGGAGCAAGCCCCATGCCCGTATACTGCCCCAGCCTTTTCCGTTAGTTACGTGGCTCAGGTTGAGAAAATTCAAAGGGCCGATGCCTAGTTGGTAGGCAGCGGCCCCTTGATGCCTCAGAATTCGGCAGATCTATCGCGTCGTGCGAAGCGGTCCCATCGTATTGGTCAAGAGCAGGGCCTGCGCGACCTCGGCCATGGTCTTGCGCGTATCCATGGCCGTCTTCTGGATGCGGCGAAAGGCCTCGGGCTCGGTCAGTCCCATGCGCGTCATCAGGATGCCCTTGGCCCTGTCCACCAGCTTCCGCGACTCGAGCTTCTGCTTGAGCGCCTCGTTCTCTTTCCGTACCGCCTCGATCTCACGGAAGCGCGAGACGGCGACGTCCAGGGCCGGGGCGAGCTCCTCGGGCCGGAGCGGCTTGACCAGGAAGCCCAGCACGCCGGCCTCCACGGCGCCCGCCGTGATGTCGGCATCGGTGTGGCTCGTGAGCAGCACGATGGGACACGGCAAGGCCGTCATCACGCGGCGGGCCGCCTCGACCCCATCGCCATCCGGGAGCCCGACGGCGAGCAGCACGACGTCCGGGCGATGCTTGTTGACAAGCCGCACGGCGTCCTCGACGCGGCTCCCGTTGCCGACGACGGTGCCCCCCTGAGCACCGACGGCCTCGGCCACGGCCGCCCGGGACGGGGCGTGATCATCCACGATCAGGACTCTCCAGCGGGTGGTCTTCATGCCCGTCGGAGGCAGCAAGGACGATGCCATGGAGCGCGCCCGCAAAATCGCGCAATTACGAAGCTCCGAGTAGTTTGCCCCTGCTCAGCGGTCGCGCATATTGCGCCAAACGCTCACTGGTTGAGCAATCTCACGGCCAAGCGTTCGAGATGTTGACTTCGCTAGGGAGCCGGTGGGATGCTCTGCGCGTGAACCGGCGGCCCCTGCCCGTCAAGCTCATGGCCACGCTCTGGCTGGCGACCTATGTCGTCTGCATCGGGCTCGTGTGCTCGTTCATCCTCTTCGAGGTCCTCGACGTCGACGGCTCGGACTTCCCCACCCCGCCGGCAACGACCACGCCGATCAAGCTCGCCGAGCCCGCGCACGAGATAAAGCGCGCCATGCTCTCCGGTCCGGCGCAGCTGTGGATGCTCTTCTCGATTGTCGTCCTGGTGCTCGAGGCCAGCAGCCTCCGACAGATCAGTGCGCCCGCGCATGCGCCGGCCCAGCCCGGCCCCCGCGGCCGGCGTGGCCCTCGCCTGGCTCTGCCCCGCGCTTCGCTCGCAGACTCCGCTCCGTCCGCCTGACCACCTCTCCGCCTTCACCGGATCAATCACCTCGCATCGAGGGAAACGCTTATGGTCAGGATGGTCATCGCCGTCTGCTGTCTCGCGCTACTCGGCGCCGGGGCAGCGGTCCATGCTCAGGAGCGCTTGTCCGCGCTCACCCTGGAGCAGGCGCTGCGGCTGGCGAGCGAGACCAATCCCAACGTGCGCGCCAAGGAGTTCGAGCTCAAGGCCGTGGGCGCCGGGGAGATCACGGCCGGGCTCAGGCCCAATCCCACCGCCAATTTCCTGGCCGAGCAGTTCGGCGGAGCCTCCTCGGCATCCCAGACCCAGTACACCCTCAACATCGGTCAGCCTATCGAGCTGGGCGGCAAGCGCCAGCGCCGCATCGACAGCGCCACCGCTCAGACGAAGGTCACCTCCCACCAGCTCGCCGATCTTCGGCGGCAGATTGACTTCCAGGTCAAGAAGAGCTTCACCGATATCCTGGTCGCGCGGGAATCAGCGGCCCTGGCCGAGCAGAACCTGGCCGCCCTGGATGACCTCGAGAAGGTCCAGCGGCTCCGCGCCGACAAGGGCGATCTCTCCGGCCTCGAGCTGCTCAGGATCCAGGTTCAGCGATATGGCCTGGAGCGGGACGCCGCGGACGCCCGGCAGGCGCTCACGGCCGGCAAGATCGCCCTCCGCGCCCTGGTAGGGCCGGACAAGGTCGTCGAAGACTTCGCCGTCACGGGCGCTCTGGATTACCGTGACACCGCCTTCACGCAATCGGAGCTCTACCGCCGGGCCCTCGATGCCCGACCGGACGTACGGGCCGCGGAGGCGGCTCGCGAGAAGGCGAGGGCGGACATCAATCTGGCCAAGGCCAACGCGTGGTGGGACATCACCCCGCAGATCGAGTACCAGCGCATCGGCCCTGACAACACCATTGGCTTCGGCGTGGGTCTGCCCCTCCGGATCTTCGACCGCAATCAGGGCGAGATCGCTCGCACTCAGGCAGATGCCCTGCGCGTCGACGCCGTTCGCGACGCCGTGGCCGTGCAGGCTCTCTCGGAGGTGGATACCGCGCTCGCCGCCGTCCAGACCGAGCGGGGCAAGGTACAGGCGCTCCGCGATACGTACTTGCCCAAGGCGACCCAGGCGCGTGACACGGTCGAGTTCGCGTACCGGCGCGGCGGCGTGAGCCTGCTCGACTACATCGACGCCCAGCGCACGTATCGGGAGACCGCCCTGGAATACGTACGCGCCCTCGGCAACTACCGCTCGGCCATCCATCTGCTCGAAGCCGCGGTGGGCGGCTCCCTGAGGGACTAGAGATGCGTGCCATCGTCGTCATCGTCCTCGCCTCCGCATTGGCCGTCGGCTGCAAGGACGCCAAGTCCGCCCAGACCGGCCCCCCTCCCTCTCCGGGGGCGACGGCCGGGAGCCCCGTCAAGATCGTGATGCCCGAGCATCGCACGCGCACCGCCCTCCTCGAGACGACGGGCAAGGTCCAGTTCAACGAGGAGCAGCTCGTGCGGGTCAACGCGCCCGTCACCGGGCGGGTGCTGGAAGTGCTCGCGCGCCCGGGTGACGCCGTCGAGTCCGGCCACCGGCTCTTTGTCCTCGACAGCCCCGAGCTCGGCCAGGCCAAGAGCGACTATGCCAAGGCCACCTCGGACGTGCAGCGGTCGGAGAAGGCCATCAAGCTGGCCCGCGAGCTTTTCGAGATCAAGGCCACCGCCGAGAAGGACCTGCGCGACGCGGAAAACGAATACAACAAGGCCCTCGCCGAGCGAGACCGCGCCGCCTCGCGCCTCCGGACGCTCGGGGTGGGAACGGAGCAGCTCAAGGGCGTTGCCGCCCGCTCGGATGCCGCGACCACCATCACGGTGACGGCGCCCCGCAGCGGGATCGTCGTCGAGCGCACGATCAGCCCCGGGCAGGTGGTGGCGTATGGCCAGTCCGATACGCCCGTGAGCCTCTTTGTCATCGCGAACCTCTCCGCCATGTGGGTCCTCGCCGACGTCTACGAGCCCGACGTGCCCAGAGTGCGGCTGGGCCAGACCGTCCGCGTGACTCTTCCCTGCTGTCCCCAGGAGCGCTACGAGGGAAAAGTCACCAACATCGGCGCCGCGATCGACAAGGAGAGTCGGACACTCAAGATCCGAGCCGTGGTCCCGAACGATCGCGGCACGCTCAAAGGCGAGATGTTCGTCAAGGTCGCCATCGAGACCGGAGCCTCGCAGGTCCTGACCCTGCCCCAGAGCGCCATCCAGCGTCAGGACGGGCAGACCTTCGTGCTCCTCGAGAAGGCCGCGGGCGAGTACGCGCGCCGCACGGTCAGGACGGGGGCCGAATTCGACGGCGTGGTGGAAATCCTGGACGGCGTGACGCCCCAGGACCGCGTGGTCAGCACGGGCGGGGTCCTCCTCAAGCGCGACGCGAGATGATCGAGCGCCTCATCGCCTTCTCGCTGCGCCAGCGCTTCATCACGCTGGCCCTCGCCCTCCTCCTGACCGTCATGGGCGTCGCCTCGTTCCGGAATCTTCCCATCGAAGCCTATCCGGATGTCGGCGACGTCCGCGCCGAGGTCATCACCCTGTGGCCGGGGCACGCGGCCGAGGAGGTCGAGCGGCTCATCACCATCCCGCTGGAGAACGAGCTCAACGGCATCGCGCGTGTGACCGTGATCCGCTCGGACACCCTTTTCGGTCTCTCCAATATCCGCGTCGTCTTCGCCGACGGAACGGACGACTACTGGGCCCGACAGCAGGCCCAGGAGCGAATCGCTCAGGCCCAGCTACCCGCCGATGCCAAGCCCGGCCTTGGCCCCATGTCGAGCGTGATCGGCGAGGTCTACCGCTACACCCTCGAGTCCAAGACCATGTCGCTCGTCGACCTCAAGGCGCTTCAGGACTGGGTCCTGGAGCGCGAGTTCCGCCAGGTCCCGGGCGTGGCCGACGTGGTGTCCTGGGGCGGCGGCACCAAGCAGTACGAGATCACCGTGGACCCGGCCCGTCTTCGCGCCTACAACCTCACCCTCAAGCAGGTCCTGGACGCCACCGCCGCCTCCAACTCGAACGCCGGGGGTGGCTACATCGCACAGGGCGAATACCGCGTGACCGTGCGCGGGCTCGGGCTCGTGCAGTCCATGCGCGACATCGAGAACATCGTGGTCAGCGCCCAGAAGGGCACGCCCGTCCGCGTCCGCGACATCGGGACCGTCGGCGTCGGCACGGCCATACGGCTGGGGGTGCTGGGCCGCGATCATGACGACGATCTCGTCCAGGGCATCGTGCTCATGCGCAAGGGCGAGAACCCAGACGCGGTCATCCAGGGCGTCGCGCGAAAGATCGAGCAGCTCAAGCGAACGCTGCCCGCCGGCGTCGAGCTGCGCGACTACTACAGCCGCGACCGCCTCGTCCGGACGACGGTGGCGACCGTGATGCGCAACCTGATCGAGGGCGCCGTTCTCGTGGTCATCCTGCTCTCGCTCTTCCTTTACAATATCCGCGCGGCCCTCATCGTCACCGTGACCATCCCGCTCTCGCTCCTCTTCGCGTTCATCTTCATGGATCTGCGCGGCATCCCCGCCAACCTCCTGTCTCTGGGCGCCATCGACTTCGGCATCATCGTCGACGGCGCCGTCATCATGACTGAGAACATCGTCCGCCATCTCTCACAGCACAAGCCGACGAGCCGCCGGGTCGTCCGCGAGGTTCAGCACGCGGCCGTCGAGGTGGCGCGGCCCCTGACCTTCGCCGTGCTCATCATCATGACGGTGTACGTCCCCATCCTGACCTTCCAGCGTATAGAGGGAAAGCTCTTCCGCCCCATGGCCGTCACCATCTCGCTCGCGGTCATCGGCGCCCTCCTCCTGACCCTCACCCTCATCCCGGTCCTCGCGAGCTATCTCTTCCGGCGCCCGCCCTCCGAGCGCGAGAGCCCGCTCCTCGCCATCTTGCGCCGTCCCTATCGCCCCGCCCTTCGCTGGTGCGTGCGCCGGCCCGTCATCCCCATCCTAGGTGCCGCCGGTCTCCTCGCGATCTCCTTGTGGACGTTCAGCCTCCTCGGAAAGGAGTTCCTCCCCGAGCTCGACGAGGGGGATCTGTGGGTGCGTGTCCAGTTCCCCGTCGGCGTGTCGATCGAGGGCGTGCGCCCGTACGTGCGGGACATCCGTGAGCGGCTCCTCCGCTTTCCTGAAGTCCGCGTCGTCGTCTCACAGCTCGGCGCCCCGGACGACGGCACCGATCCCGAGGCGCCCGACAACTCGGAGTTCTACGTCGGGCTCAAGCCGCGCGAGGAGTGGGCAAATCCAGACAAGGAGCGGCTGGTCACGGCCATGACGGCCGCCCTCGCCGATATTCCCGGCGTCACCACCAACTTCTCCCAGCCCATCAAGGACAACGTCGACGAGGCGCTCGCGGGCGTGAAGGGTGAGCTTGCCATCAAGCTCTATGGACCGGACATCTTCGTGATGGACGGCGTGGCCCGGCAGATCGCCGACGCTCTCCGGAACATTCGTGGCGTCGCCGACCTCGACTATGACCACTGCACGGGCCAGCCTCAGCTCCAGCTCGTCATCGACCGCGCGGCCGCGGCGCGCTACGGCATCAATGTCCAGGACATCCAGGACACGATCGAGGCGGCCTCTAAAGGCCGCGCCGTCACCGAGATCTTCGAGCAGGAGCGGCGCTTCAACCTCGTGGTCAAGCTCGGGCAGCCCGGCGAGCCTACCGCGAGGCTCCGCAACGTCGTGGTGAGCGCCCCCAGCGGGGAGCGCATCCCCTTGAGCCAGCTGGCCGAATTCGTCCGCACCGACGGCCTGGCCGAGATCTTCCGCGAGAACAATGTCCGGCGAGTGTCCATCAAGTGGAGCGTGCGCGAGCGCGACATGGGCAGTCTCATCGCCGAGGCGATGCAAAAGGTGGAGGCGGCCGTGAAGCTGCCGCCGGGCTACCGGATGGTCTGGAGCGGCCGTTTCGAGGACCAGCAGCGCGCCCTCGGCCGGCTCTACGTCATCGTGCCCCTGGTCATCTTCATCATCTTCGTGCTGCTCTTCGGGGCCTTCAATTCGGTCGGTGACGCCCTCCTCATCATGCTCAACCTGCCCTTCGCCCTGATCGGGGGCACGCTGGCCCTGTTCTTCTGGCAAAGCAACTTCAACATCTCCGCGGCCGTGGGCTACATCGCCGTCTTCGGCGTCAGCGTGCTAAACGGCACCGTCCTCGTCTCCTCCATCCGCCAGGCTTTTGCCGACGGGCTGCCTCTGCGCGAGGCCATCGCGCGCGGGTGCGAGATCCGCTTCCGCCCCATCGTCGTCTCGGCCATCGTGGCCGTCATCGGCTTCCTCCCCGCCGCCCTCAGCCACGGCATCGGCGCGGAGATCCAGAAGCCGCTGGCGCGGGTGGTCATCGGCGGGCTGATCTCCTCGACCGCGCTGACTCTACTCGTGCTGCCCGCCGTCTATGCCCTCTTCGCGGGCCGGCAGAGCACGAGCGGCCGCTCGTCCGCGGCGGCCGATTAGAAGAACACGTAGATGAGCGCGATCGAGAACGTGTCGAGCGTTTTCGACTGGGGCGTGACCCCCAGCGACTGATCGGGGCGCGACGTCCGGGCCTTGAAGACCTTCTCGTCGGCGGCATCGTGGCGGTACTCGAGGCGGGCCTCGAGCCCGTTCCAGATGCGATAGTCGGCGGTCAACGTGGTCGACCAGAGCCTCAGCATGCTCCCGAAGCCCGTGCGCGCCCCGTCGGTGTCCTGGAAGTACTCCTGTCTGAGCGCGGTCCGGATCTTCGGGGTCCAGTCGTAGGCGCCGTAGAGCGCCCATCCCCACCATGCGGCATTCGTGTTCCGGCGGGTGCCCAGGCTGGCCAAGAAGGCCTCGTGGTCTTCATACCCATAGGTCATCTCGAAGGCGAGGGTGGCGCGACTCAGCCCCGTATAGGAGAGGACGAGGTCGAGGACGTAGCGCGTGTGTGTGTCCTGATGGTCCTGCTCAGGGCCGACGAGCCAGCCCAGGTTGCCTGTGAAGCCATTCGGGAGCTCGACGGCGAGCTCTCCCGTGCCAGAGGGGGTGGAGTTATTGTCGGCCGTGGTGTCCGAGCCCGTCACCACGCCTGCCCCGACGGTGAGCCAGCCCAGGAACGTGTAGCTCACGAAGCCGCCCGTCACCGTCGTCGGCCCCGCGTATGTGTAGAGGTAGCCGCGGGACCAGTTCAGATTCAGCGGCCCCTCGGGGTTCTCGTAGCCGAGCAAGCTCACGAACTTGCCCCCGCTCACCGTCAGCCCGCTGCCGAGCGGCACGCGCGCGCTGACATACGCCTCGAGGACATCGAACTTCGAGGTGTTGCGGAACGGGAACTGGTCTTCGCGGCTTCGGAATATGCCCAGGGAGTGATTCTTCTGCGAGTCGAGGCCGGCCGTGAGCGTCACGCCGAAGCCGAAGGGATGCGGCTCGGACGGATCTCGCTTCAGGCTGAATGCGGCGGCATTGAAGGTGAAGCCCTCATCGTAGTCGTAGAGACGGAGCTCGTTGGTGCCACCGCGACCGGCCCCGGTGGCATTGAACACATAGCTGCTCTCCACGTAGGCGAAGGGGCGAATATCCCGCGCCCACTCGGGAAGGCGTTGCTGCCACGGCTCCGGGGGGCCGGCGGTGAACGGGCCGGCGGGCTGTCCGCACGCCCACCCCGGCCACAGCGAGGACGCGAGAGCGAGGGCCAGGCCCAGAGCCGGCGGCCGCATCTCCGCCCTCTATAGCACGGATGACGGAGGGGACAAAAAAACGGCGGCCGCCCGAAAAGGACGGCCGCCGTCAGATCGCCGATCGTGGACTAGATGTCGTAGTACAACGCGAACTCGTAGGGATGCGGCCGCAGGCGCACGGGATCCACCTCGTTCTTCCGCTTGTAGTCGATCCAGGTCTCGATGAGATCGGGCGTGAAGACGTCGCCCTTGAGCAGGAAGTCGTGGTCCTTCTCGAGGTTGTCCAGCACGATGTCCAGCGCCCCCGGAAGCTGCTTGATCTTCTTCTGCTCGGCGGGCGGCAGCTCGTAGAGGTCCTTGTCCACGGGCTTTCCGGGATCGATCTTGTTGGCCACGCCGTCCAGGCCGGCCATCACGCACGCGGCGAACGAGAGGTACGGATTGCACGTCGGGTCCGGCGTCCGGAACTCGATGCGCTTGGCCCCTTCCTTCTTGGAGTACATGGGGATGCGGATGGCCGCCGAGCGGTTCCGCTGGCTGTACACGAGGTTGATGGGCGCCTCGTAGCCCGGCACCAGCCGCTTGTAGCTGTTGGTGCTGGGGGCGATGAAAGCAAGGAGCGCGGGCGCGTGCTTGAGGATGCCGCCGATGTAGTACAGGCACATCTTCGAGATGTCCGCGTACCCGCCACGCTCGTAGAAGAGGTTCTTGCCGTTCTTCCAGATCGACTGGTGGGTGTGCATGCCCGAGCCGTTGTCCTGGAAGAGCGGCTTGGGCATGAAGGTGGCCGTCTTGCCCCACTTCTTGGCCGTGTTCTTGGCGCAGTACTTGTACCAGCACACCTTGTCGGCCATCTTCGTCAGCGTGTCGAAGCGCATGTCGATCTCGGTCTGCCCGCCCGTGGCCACCTCGTGATGGTGCACCTCGATGCGGACGCCGACGGACTCCAGGGCCAGCACCATGTCGGTACGAATGTCCTGGAACTTGTCCATGGGCGGCACGGGGAAATACCCTTGCTTGTAGCGCGGCTTGTAGCCGAGGTTGGGCCGGTCCGGCGTGCCCTCTTGACCCGTGTTCCAGGCCCCCGCCTCCGAGTCGATGAAGTAGTAGCCGGAGTTGTACGTCTGGTCGAAACGAATGCTGTCGAAGAAGAAGAATTCGAGCTCAGGGCCGATATAGATCGTGTCCCCCGCGCCCGACTTCTTGACGTACGCCTCGGCCTTCTGGGCGACGTAGCGGGGATCGCGCGTGTACGCCTTCCCCGTGATCGGGTCCTTGACGTTGCAGATGAGGACCATGGTGGGCACGGCGGTGAACGGGTCCATCTGTGCCGTCGAGGCATCGGGCATGAGGAGCATGTCCGACTCGTCGATGGTCTGGAAGCCGCGAATAGACGAGCCGTCGAAGCCGAGGCCCTCCTCGAAGATGCCCTCGTTCAGCTCGGAGACGGGGATCGAGAAGTGCTGCCAGAGGCCGGGGAGATCGATGAAGCGAAGATCGATGATCTTGACGCCCTTCTCCTTGGCCATTTTCAACACGTCCTTCGGGGTCATGCGCTCTGCCTCCTTTGCAGTGACGTGGGAGCAAAATGCCGGGCCGGCGGAGCGTCGGTGCCCCGCCGGCCCGGATACCGTATGCGGTTGTCAGGAGCCCGTCAAGACCGCGGCCTTCCTAGCTCGCGGGACGCTTGGCCTGGGCGGCGCGCATGGCCTCCGAGAACGGCCCGCTGCCGCCACCGCTCATGCCGTACTCTCCGTAGGTCGAGCCGCCGAGGGCGTAGGCCGTCTCCGAGTGCTGCGAGAGGTCGAGGCCCGCCATCTCGTCCTCCTCGTTGACGCGCAATCCCATGATGGCGTCGAGCACCTTGAGGATGACCACCGTCATGACGAAGCCGAGCACGATGGTCGCCACCACCGCGACGATCTGCTTCCAGACCTGGCCGGGGTCGCCGTATAGGAGGCCATTGGCTCCGTCGGCGTTGACGGCCTTGGTGGCGAAGATGCCCGTGGCGATCGCGCCCCACGTGCCGCCCACGCCGTGCACGCCGACCACGTCGAGCGAGTCGTCATAGCCGAGCTTGGTCTTGAGGTTGCACGCGCTGTAGCAGAGGATGCCCGCGAGGGCGCCGATGACCAGGGCGGCCATGGGCGTGACGAAGCCCGCCGCCGGCGTCACCGCCACGAGACCCGCCACCGCGCCCGAGGCGGCCCCGAGCACGGTAGGCTTGCCGCGCGAGCTCCACTCCGTGAGCATCCAGCCGAGGGCGGCGGCGGCCGCGGCGGTGTTGGTGGTCGTGAACGCGTGGGCGGCCAGCGCATTGGCGCCGAGCGCGCTCCCCGCATTGAACCCGAACCAGCCGAACCACAGCAGGCTCGCGCCCATCACCGTCAAGGGCAGGTTGTGCGGGGGCATGGGATGCTGGCCGAACCCCCGGCGCTTGCCGATCACGAGCACGGCCGCGAGGGCGGACACGCCCGAGGAGATGTGCACGACGGTGCCCCCGGCGAAGTCGAGGGCGCCCAGCCTCTTCAGCCATCCGCCGTCGCCCCAGACCCAGTGCGCGAGCGGGTCGTAGACGAGGGTCGCCCACGCGAGGACGAACACGATGAAGGTCGAGAACTTCTTGCGCTCGGCGAAGGCGCCCGTGATCAGCGCGGGCGTGATGACCGCGAACATCATCTGGAAGAGCATGAAGGCCTGGTGAGGGACGGTGGCGGCGTAGGTCGGGTTGGGCGCCGCGCCCACGCCGCGCAGGCCCACCCACTCGAGGCCGCCGATGATTCCGCCCTTGTCGGGACCGAAGGCCAGGCTGTAGCCCCAGAGCACCCACTGCACGGAGATCAGGGCCAGGATGATGAAGCTGTGCATGAGGGTGCCGAGGGCGTTCTTCTGGCGGACCATGCCGCCATAGAAGAGCGCGAGTCCCGGCGCCGTCATGAGTAGCACGAGGGCCGAGGACATGAGCAGCCAGGCCGTGTCGCCGGAGTCGATCTTGGGCGCCGCCGCGGGCGGCGCGGCCGGTGCGACGGCGGCGGGTGCCTGGGCCCAGACATCGCCGACGGCGATCAGTGCCACGGCGGCGATCAGCAGAAGTACCACGGTGAGCGGTAATGCTCTCATTGCGCCCTGTCCTCCTTGGTCGACTCGCTCACAGCGCGCTCTCGTCGCGCTCCCCGGTGCGGATCCGGATCGCCGTGTCCACGGGATGG
>Ga0070708_100003846_pt1 | contig 11783 bp, 10 predicted proteins | sample KBSK5503metaG_FD_65469 | JGI IMG/M metagenome (GOLD analysis project Ga0070708, IMG submission 65469) | Corn, switchgrass and miscanthus rhizosphere microbial communities from Kellogg Biological Station, Michigan, USA - KBS K5-50-3 metaG | ecosystem: Host-associated > Plants > Roots >...
GGGCGTGCTGCTGGTGAACTTCGAGGGCCCCGACGGCGCGCAGGCCGAGGTGAGGGTCGAGGGGACCGCCGAGGCGGCCGTCCAGGCGTCGCAAGCCAATCTGATCGTCGATCGAGCGGCGCCCTCGGCCGGCTTGCACGAGATGCTGCGCGCGCGAGAGTCCGCGCTGGCCCTGGAAGTGCCCGCGCCGGCGGAGACGGCGAGGACCGCGTCGCCGGGATCGTTCTGCGTCGCGCGTGGGCTCGACTTCTCCCATCATGTGCGCAAGCCCGCCACCCTGGTCGTCTCGACGGCCGCCGCCGACCTCTACGTCGACGACGACGATCTCGGCGAGTACGAGGGGCCGGAGCTGACCGCGCTCGCGCAGACGTTCGCGAGCAGCGTCCAGCCCGCGGTCTTCTCGGCTTTCGGATCGCCCTCCGATGTCGACGGGAACGGCAAGGTGCTGGTGGTGCTCACGCACGAGCTCGGCGCCCACCTCAACGGAGGGTGGCTGATCGGGTACTTCGGCAATGCCGACCTCGTCCATGGCCGCGACGAGACCGCCGGCTGCTCCGGCAGCGGCTCGAACCACGGCGAGATCGTCTATCTGAACGACCCGCTCGCGGGGGCGGCCAACGGCTACGCCAGGCAGGACCTCTTCCAGAGCGTGTATCCGGCGACGCTCGCGCACGAGCTGCAGCACCTGATCAACTTCGCGCGCCGCTGCGTCGCGCGCGCATGCGACGGCGCGCAGGAGGTGTGGATCAACGAGGCGCTCTCCAAGGTCGCCGAGGATCTGGCGGGCTTCGGCTGGAACAGCGCGGGGGGACGCGCGGAGGGGACGGCGTATCTGAGCCGCGCCGCGGGCCAGCTGCGCGGGTACGACGGCCGCAGCCTGACGCGTTGGGAAGGAGACCCCATCGGCAACTACCAGGGCGTGCACAGCTTCCTGCGGCTGTTCACCGACCGGTTCGGGATGGGCGTCGCCTCCCGCATCGCGGCGAGCCGGGGAGGCGCGTCCGGCGTGGAGGAGGCCCTCGGGCTTCCCATGGCGTTCGCGATGGCGCAATGGGCGACGGCGCTGCTGCTCTCGAACGAAGAGGGCGCGCCGTACAGCTTCTCCGGCGCTTCCTGGTCACCGTTGCACGACCGCCTCCGCCACCTCGACACGCGCGCGCCCGGGCCGCTCTCGCTGCGCGGCGACGGAATCTCGGCCGTGCTCTCCGGAGCCGGAGCCGGCGGCCCTGCCCACGTCACGGTGCGCAGCAGCGCGGAGAGGGCGCCCTATGTCGTCGTGGTCCGCACCAGCGCGGCGCTGCCGGACCGCTGAGCATCGTGCTCGAACGGACGTCAGGCGCGCAGCTTGTAGCCTCGGCGGAGCAGCGCGAGCGCCCAGGCGACGAGCATGACCGCGATGGCCAGCATGACCGAGAATCCCGCCCAGGGGCGCTCGACGGTATGGCCGATCAGGGCGAAGCGCATCGCTTCGATCATGTAGTAGATGGGGTTGAGGTGCAGGACGAGGCGGAAGCTCTCAGGGAGCATCGCCGCCGAGTAGAAGACGCCGCCGAGAAACGCCAGCGGAGTGATCACGAAGGTGGGGATGAAGTTCACCTGCTCGAACTTGTCCGCCCAGAGCGCGACGATGAGCCCGGCGGCGGAGAACGCCGTGGAGACCAGCACGCCGGCCAGGAACGCCTCGATCGGGTGTGGCACGTACGCGCCGACGAAGAGCGCGGCCGTCGCCCAGGTGAGCCCGCCGACGATCAGCGCCCGGGTGGTGCCCGCGGCGAGGAACGCGGCGAGGATCTCCAGGTAGCTGAGCGGCGTGACCAGGAGATCGACGATGGTCCCCTGCAGCTTGAGGATGAAGAGCGACGAGCTGGTATTGAGGAACGAGTTGTTGATGATCCCGAGCATCACCAGCCCGGGGACGAGGAAGCGGATGTACGGCACGCCTTCCACCTCGCGCAGCCGGCCGCCCAGGGACCAACCGAACACGACGAAGTAGAGCGCGGTGGTGATCAGCGGCGAGAGGATCGTCTGTCCCGGCACCCGCAGGAACCGCTTCACTTCCTTGCGGTACAGCGTGCGCATCCCGAGCGTCTTCTCTTTGGGCTGCGGCGGCAGCGCGCAGGAGATGACGGCGCGCTCGCGGCCGGTGGCGCCGTTGGTCGGGTGCCCGATGGACGGCGGCGAGCGGAGCACCTCGAGGATGACGCTCTCCAGCCGCGGCTCCCGCGTCTGCACGTCCGTGACGCGCAGCCCCGACGCCGCCACCGCCTGCAGCGGCGCCGAGAGCGGCTCGCCCATGCGCGGCGTCAGCACCACGGCGACGCCTCCGTCGGCCAGGGCCGCGCCGGTCGCCACCAGGGTCGGCGGCAGCTCCCGCACCGGCTGCTCCAGCTCGAGGCGGACCGTCCGCCGGGAATGGCGCGCGATCAGCTCCTGCTTGTCCTCCACCACCAGGAGCTTGCCGTTCTTGATCACGCCGATGCGATCGGCGAGCTCTTCCGCCTCCTCGAGGTAATGGGTGGTCAAGACCACGGTGGTGCCGGCGGCCGCCAGCCGCTTGACGTACGCCCAGAGGTCGCGCCGCAGCTCGACGTCGACGCCCGCGGTCGGCTCGTCGAGGAAGAGGACGGGCGGATCGTGGACCAGCGCCTTGGCGATGAGCAGGCGCCGCTTCATCCCGCCCGAGAGCGCCCGCGTGTTGGCGTTGCGCTTCTCGCGCAAGCCGAGGTTGCCGAGGATCTCGTCGATCCGCGCCTCGCTCAGGCGCACCCCGAAATAGCCGGCCTGGAAGCGCAGGGTCTCCTCGACGGTGAAGAACGGGTCGAAGTTGATCTCCTGCGGGACCAGCCCGACCGCCCGGCGCGTGACCCGGTAGTCGCGGACGACGTCGTGGCCGAGCACCTCGACCGTGCCCTCCGTGGGCAGCGCGGTTCCCGCCACCAGGCTGATGAGCGTGGTCTTGCCGGCCCCGTTGGGGCCGAGCAGGGCGAAGACCTCGCCGCACTCGATGTCGAGATCGATGTGGTCGAGCGCGGTGAAGGCGCCGTAACGTTTGGTTGCGCCGCGCAGGCGCACCGCTACCGTCATGACGCCCGGCAAGATGCCACAGGGCGGGTTCCGGTGCGCGACGCCCCGATGCGGGGTAGGATTGCCGGGCAGAGAAAGGAACGACCCATGGCTCGCCTGTTCGTCGGCAATCTCCCCTTCGAGACAACGGAAGCGCAGGTGAAGCTGCTGATCGAGGGGGGGAAGCGCACCGTCCGCTCGGTCAAGATCATCACGGACAAGGAGACCGGACGTTCGCGCGGGTTCGCGTTCGTGGACCTGGACAGCGAGGAGGAGGCGAAGGCGGCCATCTCCGAGCTGAACGGGCAGGACTTCAACGGCCGGCCCCTGAAGGTCAACGAGGCCGAGGAGCGCGGGCAGGGGGGCGGCAAGTTCGGCGCCGGAGGCGGGTTCCGCGGAACGCCCCACGGCAAGGACGTGCAGGGGTCGAAGGGATTCGGCATGCGCGGACCGGCCCAGAACATGCCGCGCGGCAGCCAGCGAGGCGGCGGCCGCGGCGGCACCCGAGGCTCTTGAGCGGTCTTCTGACGCTCCATCGCGAGATCGTCCGGTGCCGGGCCTGCCCGCGCCTCGTCGCGTGGCGCGAGGAGGTGGCCCGCACCAAGGTCCGCCGCTTTCGCGACTGGACGTACTGGGCGCGTCCCCTCCCTGGATTTGGCGATCCGCGCGCAGGGCTGCTGATCGTCGGGCTCGCCCCGGCGGCGCACGGAGGCAACCGGACCGGCCGCATGTTCACCGGCGACCGCAGCGGCGATTTCCTCTACGCGGCCCTGCACCGGGCAGGATTCGCCAACCAGCCGGCCAGCGTCCGCAAGGACGACGGGCTTCGCCTCTCCGGCGCGTTCATCACCGCTCCCTGCCGCTGCGCGCCGCCCGAGAACCGCCCACTTCCCGAAGAGTTGGCGCGCTGCAGCACCTGGCTCGATCGCGAGATCGCCGCCTTGCCGCGCGTCCGCGTGGTGCTCGCCCTGGGGGGCATCGGATGGGGCGCCGCGCTGGCGCACTTCGTCCGGCGCGGGCTCCCCATGCCCAGGCCGCGCCCGAAGTTCGGGCACGGCGCTCTGGCTCGCATCGAGGGTGGACCGGTGCTGCTCGGCTGCTATCACGTGAGCCAGCAGAACACGAACACGGGAAAGCTGACGGAGGCGATGATCGATGCGGTGCTCGCCCGGGCGAAGTTACTGATGGTCGGGTCGTGAACAGGTCCTCCGTAGACCAAGCGGTTGCGCGGTCCGTCATCGAGGTACACCGTTTTCTGTCGGGAGGGACCGTCCCATGCGGCTCGACCAGGGTGAGCAAGGCCTCGGCGGAGAAAGTCCACAGGTGAATGCATCGCCGCAGAAACGACTCGCGGGCAAGGTGGCCGTGGTCACCGGATCGTCGCGCGGGATCGGGAAAGCCATCGCGCGCGCCCTGGCCGCGGAAGGTGCCGCGATCGCGGTGCATTACTGCCGCGGCCGCGAGCAGGCCGACGAGCTGGCGGCGGAATTCGAGCGCGCTGGCTGCCGGGTGGGCGTCTTCAACGCCGACGTGGCCCGGCCCGAGGATTGCCACAGGCTGCTCGAGCAAGCCTCGAAGAGGCTGGGCGCGGTGGACATCCTGGTGAACAACGCGGGCATCAACCGCGACCGCAGCATCCGCAAGATGAGCGCGGCCGAGTGGGACGAGGTCATCCAGACCAACCTGAACTCCGTCTTCCACTGCAGCAAGGCGGTGCTGGAGCCGATGATCTCGCGCGGCTGGGGACGGATCATCAACATCGCCTCGATCATCGGCCAGACCGGCGCCTTCGGCCAGGCGAACTACGCGGCGGCCAAGGCGGGAGTGATCGCCTTCACCAAGAGCGTGGCGCAGGAAGTGGCGAAGTTCGGCGTGACCGTCAACGCCATCTGCCCGGGCTTCGTGGACACCGACATGGTGGCCTCGATGCCGCAGGCCGCCAAGGACGCCGTGAAGGGCCGCATTCCGCTCGGACGATTCGGCGAGGCCGACGAGGTGGCCCGCCTGGTGCGCTTCCTCTGCACCGAGGGCGACTGGATCACCGGCGCCCAACTGAACATCAACGGCGGCCAGTACATGTGATCCGGCGCTGGCGGCGGGAAGCAGCGCCGCCCGCCGAAGGTTCCCTTCGCCGCGCGATGCGGATAGAACGCCCGCCGTGTGGGTGACGGCACCGGACGGGACACGGCTGCACGTCCTCGAGCAAGGGAAGGGCGACCCGGTCCTCTGGCTCCAGGGCCTGAACGCCCCCGCCGCCGCCTGGGCGGTGCAGCTGGCGCACTTCGCCCAGTCGGTCCGCGGCATCGCTCCCGACGCGCGCGGAGTGGGGCAGAGCGATGCGCCGGAGGGACCGTACACCGCGAGACAGATGGCGGAGGACGCCATCGCCGTTCTCGACGCCCTGGGCGTGGAGAAGGCGCACGTCGTCGGGCTCTCGCTCGGCGGCGCCGTGGCCCAGGAGCTGGCGCTGGCGCGCCCCGACCGGGTCCGGTCGCTGGCGCTCCTGGCGACGTTCGCGGCGCAGCAGCCGAGGTCGCGCGCGGTGCTCGAGGCCTGGCGGGCGCTCTATCCGGTGGCGATCGCCGATCCCCGCCTGCGCAAGGCCTGGGAGCTGCAGGCCTATGCCTGGCTCTTCACCGATCGGTTCTGGCGCAGCGACGCCAACGTTCGCGCCGCGCTCCGGTTCGCGGCCTCGCAGCCGCCGCAGCCCCCGCAGGGATTCGTCGGGCAGGTCGACGCCGCCCTCTCGCACGACGCGCGCGATCGCCTGCCTCGCGTCCAGATCCCGACGGCCGTGATCCATGGCGCGCTCGACCAAATTTCCCCGAAGGAGAACGCCGAGGAACTGGCGCGGCTCATCCCTTCCGCGGAGCTGCTGGTGGTTCCCGACGTGGGACACGCCGTGAATCTGGAAGGACAGCGGGCGGTGCACGGCGCGCTGCGGGCGCTGTGGAAGCGGGTGCCCTGAAGCTCCACCGCCCTCCACACACTGGCACATCGATTGCTCGGTTGTGCCGGGATCGCCGCCCGGGACGGCGCTTTCGGAAAAAAAGACCGTGTGGCGTTCACCAGCACACGGTCGATTCGGGTGAGGGCTCAATGCTTCAGCGGACGAACCAGGTGCTGGTCATCGACGACGACGAGGGCGCGCGCGAGATCCTCGTCGAGCTGCTGGGACGGATCGGATACCACGCGTTCGCGACCGGGGACGGGAAAGCGGGGTTGGAGTGGTTGGCCGGCGCTGCCGCGCCGCCGCAGGCCGTGCTCCTCGACCTGCGCATGCCGATCCTGGACGGGTTCGAGGTCCTGCGGCGCTACCGCGCCGCGGGAGGGACCGCGCCGGTCATCGCGCTCTCCGCCATGGACGAGAAGGAGGCGGTGGTCAAGGCGATGCGGCTGGGAGCCAGCGACTACCTGGTGAAGCCCATCGAGCCGCCGGAGCTGAGGGAAGCCATCGAGCGCTGCAGCGGCTCCCGGCCCCTGCCTCTCGAAGAGCCCCAGGCGGCGCCCATCATCCCCGCGGTCCGCCCGACTGAGCCGCCCCCGGTGGTCCCGCACGTGCGCGCCGATCCGTCCAGGCGCGGAGTGCCGACCGAGTACGTCGCCTCCAGCCCGGCGATGCTCTCCATCTGGGACATGGTCGATCGGGTCGCCGAGACCGACGTGCCGGTGCTCATCCGCGGAGAGAGCGGCGTGGGCAAGGAAGGAATCGCGCGCACGCTGCACGAGCGCTCGCCCCGGCGGGGCAAGCCCTTCGTGAAGATCAACTGCGCCGCGCTCCCCAGCGAGCTGCTCGAGTCCGAGCTCTTCGGCCACGAGCGCGGGGCGTTCACCGGCGCCACCAGCGAGAAGCCGGGCAAGTTCGAGCTCGCCGACAAGGGCACCATCTTCCTCGACGAGATCGGCGAGATGCACCCGGCGCTGCAGGCCAAACTGCTGCAAGTGCTGCAGGACGAGGAGTACTACCGCGTGGGCGGCAAGCGTCCGCTCCGGGCGGACGCGCGAGTGGTGGTGGCCACGAACCGCGTGCTCGAGGACGAGATCGCGCGCGGCAACTTCCGCGAGGACCTCTACTACCGGCTCAACGTCGTCAGCGTGCAGGTGCCGCCGCTGCGCGAGCGCAAGGAAGACATCCCCGGGCTCATCGAGCACTTCCGGCGCAAGTACGGCGGCAAGTACCGCGGCGGCGCGATGGAGTTCTCCGACGAGGTGGTCCGCCGGCTGATGGACTACGACTACCCGGGCAACGTGCGCGAGCTGGAGAACCTGGTCCGCCGGCTGGTGGTGCTGCGCGACGAGCGGTTCGTCCTCGATGAGCTGGCCTCGGCGATCAGCCGCAGGCCGGCCATGCAGGTGCCGCACGCGGTCGGTCCGGCCGGTGGGACGCTGCCTCCCGCCAACCAGGGCGCCCACCCGCCCAACGGCAACGGCGCGCCGGCGGCTGCTCCGCACGGCACGGCGCCGGCCCCGGTCGTTCCGATGGGCGCCGAGACGGTGTCGCTGAAGGAGATCGCGCGCCAGGCCGCCCTCCGCGCGGAGCGCGAAGCGATCTCCGCCATGCTGGCGCGAACCAACTGGAACAAGCGGAAGGCGGCCGTGCGCCTGCAGATCAGCTACAAGGCCCTGCTCTACAAGATCAAGGACTGCGGCCTGACGGATCCGCGCATCACGGCGGGGATCCAGGAGAACCTGCCGCCGATCTCGATCGTCGCGGACGGCTCCGGCAGCGCGTAGCGCGGCAAGAGGGAGCTCGCGGACGTCGACCTCGAGGCATTCTGGTCCTCGCCAGGGACCCGCCGCGCGGGCGCTGCCTTCGTCTGAGCATCCGTTCTCCTCAGGCGGCCAGGGCGTTCCGCCCGGCGGCCTCGCGCAGTGCTTGCGCGCGATCGGTGCTCTCCCAGCTGAACTCGGGCTCGGAACGGCCGAAGTGGCCGTAGGCGGCGGTCTTCTCGTAGATCGGACGGAGGAGCTGGAGATCCTCGATGATGGCGGCGGGCCGGAGGCTGAAGACCTCGCGCACGGCTTGCTCGATGCGCCGCTCCGGCACGAGCGCCGTGCCGAACGTCTCCACCATGATGCTGACCGGCTCGGCGACACCGATGGCGTAGGCGATCTGGACCTCGCAGCGCCGCGCCAGGCGGGCGGCCACCACGTTCTTCGCCACCCAGCGCGCCGCATACGCGGCGGAACGGTCCACCTTCGAGGGATCCTTGCCGGAGAAGGCGCCCCCGCCGTGCCGGCCCATGCCGCCGTAGGTGTCCACGATGATCTTGCGGCCGGTGACTCCTGAATCACCCAGGGGTCCGCCGATGACGAACCGGCCCGTCGCATTGATCCAGCACTTCATGTCCCTGGCGCGCAGCTCCGGCGGGACCACCTTCTCGACCACTTCGGAGCGGATGGCGTCGCGCAAGAATCCGGTGGCAACGGCGTCGTCGTGTTGCGCCGCGACCACCACGGCCTGGACCAGGCCGGGCTGCCCATCGCGGTACTCAACGGTGACCTGGCTTTTCCCATCCGGCCGCAACCACTTCAGCTCAGCGCGTCGCGCTTCGGCGAGGCGCCGCGTGATGCGGTGCGCGAGCGCGATGGGGAGCGGCATCAGCTCGGGCGTCTCGTCGCATGCGTACCCGAACATCATTCCCTGGTCTCCGGCCCCCTGCTCCCGCGGCTCGGAGCGATCGACTCCCATGGCGATCTCCGGCGACTGGCGTTCCACGGCCGTGACGACGGCGCACGACCGGGCATCGAATCCCATCGCGCCGTCGGTGAAGCCGATGCGCTCGACGGTCCGCCGAACGATGGCCGGATAGTCGAGGAGGGCGCGGGTGGTGATCTCGCCCAGGAGGACGACCAGCCCCGTCTTGACCGCGGTCTCCAGCGCCACCCGGCTCCGCGGGTCCTGCCGCAGGCACTCGTCGAGCACCGCATCGGAGATCTGGTCGCAGATCTTGTCGGGATGTCCCTCGGTGACGGATTCCGACGTGAACAAGCTCTCTCGCGTTTCCATGGCCCCTCCGCGCGAGAGGCCCAGGCAAGAGATGTGCCTGCCCGGATCGCGAACGCGTCGAGCTCAGGGAGCGCGAGCGTGGAGGATGCCGATGCCTCCCAGCGCTTCGAGTCCCGGAATGGCGAGCACGACCCGGTCCAGCCGCATCAGCGAATCGGCGAGCGTGCGCCTCCACCAGGGAGCCTGCTCGTAGCGGAATCGCGGGATCACGAATCGGATCAGGCGTCCCAACATGGTGAAGTGCTTCTTGCGCAGCCCGGGAAGCATCTTCTCCAGGACGGCGAGATCGTGCTTCTCCAGCGGACGCTCTCCCGGAGTCACCTCGGTGTGCACGGGGACGAGAAAGCGGATCTTCCGCAGGGTCTTGTTGAGGTTGACCGGCTCGATGCAGATGACGAGCGCGCCCGGCTTGGCCGCCCGGAGCAGCGCTCCCATCGTCCCTTCGAGGTCGTCCAGGACGTGGTGCAGGACGTTGTCGATCCAGATCACGTCGAACGACCCGGGCGGAAGGTCGCCTCCGTTCAGCGCCGCACAGACGAATCGGGTCCGGTCCGACACGCCGTTCAGGGCGGCACGTTCCTTCGCCAGCGCGATCGCGCCCGGCGAGACGTCGAGGCCCGTCACGGTCGCGCCGAGCTTCGCGAGGATCATCGCATCCTCGCCCTCGCCGCAGCCGACGTCGAGGATGGTCTTCCCGCGCAGCTCTCCGAGAAGCTGGAAACAGTACTCCTTGGGAGACAGACCTCGCGGGCGCCGATAACGCTCCAGCACCGCCGGATCGGTCGGCTGCAGGTGCTTCGCGTTGGCGTCGGCCCAGCGGTCGAAGAATTCCGCTTCCTGCGCGAGCTTCGCGGCACTTTCCATGTTGCTGCCGAACGTGCGCACGGGCGCTTGCTGCCGCAACTGGATGGGGACTGGACGGAGCTACACCCTGCGCTGCATGAGCTGCGCTGCCGCCGGATGGGCGGTCCCCTTCTTCTCGGAAGCCGAGAACACCTTCGCGGCGATGAGGAAGAGCGTCCCCATGAGGAGCAGCAGCACCGGCTCCTCGACCGATCCGGCGAGCGTCGAGTGGCGGAGCGCGAAGGCCGCGAAGGCGAAGACGATGGCTGCTGCCGCGATGGTCCGAAACATGTGTCCTCTGATCCCTTCCCACGCCGCGCCTCTGCTGCGGCCTGCCACACGGGTTAGCGAAAAGCGCGCCATGGCTGTTCACGAGGAGGCGGTGTCCGCGCCGGTGGGTACGCGCGTACCGAACCGGGGAACGGCGGTGCACTGGAGGAACCGTCGGGGCGCAAGAGCGCCTGCAAGGCCGACTGGTCCAGAGACTGCAAACGGAGCGAAGGCAGCCGCGGACCGGAGCCAGCCGGCGCTGGCATGGCGCGTGCTCCGCTGGCCCGCGGTTACGTCCGCCCGGAGATGCGGGGAGGGAGGAAGCATGTCGAGGGTTGTCGGATTGTGGATTGCGGTGGTGGCGGTCGCGGCAGGGTGCTCGCACGCCGGACCCGTCCAGGACGACGAGGTGAAGCACATCACCGAGTTCCGCCTCAGCCGCGAAGACGTGGTCGAGATCGCGGTCTGGAAGGAGCCCGACCTTTCGCGCACAGTGCCCATCCGGCCGGACGGGAAGATCACGCTTCCTTTGCTGGGCGACGTGAAGGCCGAGGGTCTGACGCCGCGCGAACTCGAGGCCACCGTCCAGAAGCAGCTCGCCGGCCTGGTCCGGGATCCGCGGGTGACGGTGATCGTGCACGACGTCAACGGACAGCGCGTGTACGTCACCGGCATGGTGGCGCGGCCGGGCGCGTTCCCGCTGCGCAACACCATGGGCGTCCTGCAGGCGCTGGCCCTCGCCGGCGGCCTCGCCGAGTTCGCCGACCGCGACTCGATCAGCGTGCTGCGTTCCGACGGACGCCGGGTGGAAGTCGCCTACCAGGACCTGGTCACCGGCCGGAGCAAGGTCACGCTCGGGCCCGGCGACACCGTCGTGGTTCCCTAGGAGCGGCGGATGGCGGCGACGAAGCTCGCGCCACCCGTGGCCCTCGCCGCGCTCCTCTTGACCGGGGGCGCAAGCGCGAAGGTGTACGTCGAGTGGCGGCCCCGGATCTCGCTGATGGGGGGCTACAACGACAACGTCCTGCTCAACGGGACGGGCGCCGACGCCTTCGGTCAGGCCCAGCCGGGGCTCAAGCTCGACATGTTCGGCGACCACGGGCTGCACCTGGCCGCCGATTGCCAGGCAGGCTTCGCGCGGCTCGCGCATCCCGAGCAGTTCCAGCAGGCGAGCGGGGCGTTCGCCGCCAACGAGAGCTGCTCGCTGGATACCCGCGTGCGCCTGTCGACGCGCGACAAGCTGCAGATCCGCAGCAGCGCCACCTACGCCCAGGATCCCTTCGCCATCGCGGGGCTGGGACTCTTGCTGCGGCCCGGCCAGAACGACGTGTTCGTCGGGAGCTTCGGCGGCGAGATCCAGCACGCGCTCAGCCCCCGCACGGAGATCGACTACGGCATCGACGCCAAGGGGCTGGCGTTCGGCGCCGGCGATCCTGGGAACGGCTACGTGCTCGCCCCCCAGATCCGCTACGCATGGAAGACCAGCCCGCGCGGCAAGTGGGACCTGGGGGTTCGCGAGCAGCTCTTCTTCGGGATCGGCGCCGGCCCCAACCCGAAAGCTCCGGGCGGGCTGCAGGGTGGCCTGCTCGACCAGGCG
>Ga0070708_100003848_pt1 | contig 11781 bp, 14 predicted proteins | sample KBSK5503metaG_FD_65469 | JGI IMG/M metagenome (GOLD analysis project Ga0070708, IMG submission 65469) | Corn, switchgrass and miscanthus rhizosphere microbial communities from Kellogg Biological Station, Michigan, USA - KBS K5-50-3 metaG | ecosystem: Host-associated > Plants > Roots >...
TACCTGGCATATGCTCCCTGATGGAGCATATGTCCATTTCTTGCAACCAAAGCGCTCATCCTGTAAGAGAAAGGACACTCTACGGCTATGGCCAATACTCGCTCTCATCGCACTACTCACTCTGTAGCTAAAACCTCATCGAGCCGGAAACTACAACAGCGCACCATGCCACGGCTCTTTCAGAACACTCTGCTGACGGCTCTTTTCGGTCGCAGCGTAGGGACACTGGTCACTCGAAGCGTACTCACCATGGTGGTGATTGGTGTCCTCGCCTTCGTCGTCGCGGGGCTATTGCGTCCTGGCGCAGCTTCTACCACACCCTCCTCGCCGGGTGCAACAGTAGGTCTGCAGATCGGTGATGTCGCCCCCAACTTTACGCTGACCTCGCTGGATGGGAAGCAGGTGAGCCTGAGCCAGTTCCGCAGCAGACCGGTCATGCTTAATTTCTGGTATAGCACCTGTCCTGGATGCCTGGCTGAAATTCCTGGTATGCAGCGCTTTTACTCAGCACGGCGGGCGGCAGGCAAAGATTTTGTGATCCTGGGCGTCAATAGCGTGGACGATGCGCAAACTGCGCAACAATTCGCGCAGCAATATGGCCTAACCTATTCCCTGGCGTTGGACAACAACCAACAGGTAGCGACATTGTATAACCTGACCGCCACACCGACTTCCTATTTTATTGATCGCCAGGGCATTATCTGCGCGGTGGTAGTTGGCCCCGTTGACGAGTCCACCCTGCAACAGGACGTAATGGAGATCAGCCAGACGTAATGGAGGAGCGCGATGTTCTGATTGCTACCACGTTGGCTCAAACCAGGACGAATTTCGATCGTTTGTCTAGCCGTCTGCTCGTCACTACAGGATGCGCAGGCAGCTCTGCCACAACTGCCTCTTTTTGCCACAACCGCCCCTTGAAGCGCCAGCGCTCTACCGGGTGTAATCGCATACGCTTCTAAGTCCGAGCGTATGTAGTCCAGGCTACAGAACTCCCTCTCTTTCAATGCTATACTGATATTGGGAATCAAGGCGTTCCTTTGGAGGGGCAAACATGGCACACTACCTCTATGACCTGACCATCATCGGCGGTGGGTCTGGGGGCTTACTGCCGCACGCATAGCGACTTCGCTGGGCGCGAACGTCTTGCTCATCGATAAAGAGCGCCTGGGAGGAAATTGTTTGAATTATGGCTGCGTTCCGAGCAAGAGCCTGATTCATGTGGCGCGTGTCGCGCAGCAAGCCAGAGATGCAGCCAGGCTGGGACTCCTACCAATCGGCCTGAGTATCGATATGGCAAGGGTTTCTCAGCATATCCAGGAGGTGATCTGGCGCGTTGCTGCAAACGAACAGGTCTACGTCGAGGGCGTCACCGTGAGGTTTGGCAATGCCTCCTTCGCCTCGCCCCATGAATTGCTCTTAAATGGGAAACGTTTCACGAGCCGGAATATTGTGATTGCTAACGGGTTGCATCCTCTCATTCCCAGCATCGAGGGGCTGGAAGAAGTCGGGTATCTGACCAATGAGGACGTCTTTGACCTGCGGCACCTCCCGGCCTCGCTCATTGCCGTTGGTGGCGGACCCATCGGATGAGGCGTACCTGGAGGGCAGCGCTGCAAGGAGTAATCGCAGGATCGCACAGATCATTCTCAGCTTGCGAAGGTAGGGTGCCACTCTACTTTTTCACAGTGGAGGCCGGTCTCACCAGGGTGCATTTTGCAAATAGGGAGAGACAGAATCGTGGTAATAAGTATGACATGCATTTTTCGTCGCATGTTGCAGAAGCCTGCGCCGTGACAAGTTGTTTGCATGACGTTCTGTGCAGACAATACCGCTCATCGACGTACTGCTCTCCAGCTGTTCCGTAGGGCATACGGAACTCCGCTTTTCCTGCCTTCTCGCTGCTCATACATCACTATCCTACTCGGTTGTCGTGAACAGTTCAGTATATCTGTGCTGATCCGTATGCGGTACGTACCAGTGAAGATACGAGCAGTCTTGAAGCATGGAGTAAAAAAGCCTGCGCTGAGTGGTGATGCAACGAGTTGCACACGTAGACCACGGAGGCGATCATGTTCTATTTCAGCGCCATTCCTAGACTGTTATCGACGCACGACGGAAGGCGGAAAGGGAGACATACGGACGCTGTAAGGCAAGCGCCTGCAGCCGCTCCAGGGATCGATCCGACACTCCTTTCTGAAGATATACGGATGCTCGCCCTCCTCTACGAGCGGTTCCGACGGCCAATTTATACCTATATTTACCGTCTGCTCGGTAACCATGAGGATGCTGCCGATGCGACCCAGGAGGTCTTCCTGCGGGCCTGCATGCACTGGGAGAAGTTGCGCGACCGGGATAGCCAGAGTGAGTGGCTGTATCGCGTGGCTACCAACCTGTGCACCGACATGCTGCGCAAGCGTAAACGCCTCTCCTGGTGGCCTCTGACACGCCACAACCGTGAGGATGAGGGCGATGAAGAAGAGGGCGATGAGGAGACACTCGCCTTTTTGTCTGTCGATCATGGTGGCATGGCCATGGTTGCCGAGCGTGAACATATTCAGCTCGCTTTAGCGCGTCTTCCCCATGAATACGCTGCTGTGCTGGCGCTGAGCGTTGTTCAAGGCATCCCCTACCAGGAAATAGCGCGCATCATTGGCTTATCACCAGGAGCGACTGCCTCGCGCCTTTCGCGCGCGAAAAAGATGTTTGTCGAGCAGTATCAGCGCATCAGTCAGGAACATGACGGGCAGCAGGAGAAACAGTCATGATGGACGCCGACCTACCGCCAATCTCCAGAGCAGGTGATTCCAGGCATTCAGTCTGCGCGACCGTGCAGCTCTACCTGGCCGTGCTTGATGATGTCTCCCCTGAACTAGCACAGCTCGTCTTTGAACATGTCAAGAGCTGTGCCACCTGCGAAGCTGAACGACGCATGCTCAGTCGGGTAGCGCCCCTGGCTACCGGCCTCGATGAGTTCGCGCCTCCGCCGCGTGTCGACCAGGTCGTTATGGCGGCAATCACACTCACAGGCCAGGCGCCTCACCACGAATTCACGCGCCGTTTCATGCGGGAGCGCCGTTCTCCTTGGTTGATGCTCTTTGCAGCCGTGGCAGTGCTCGTGGCCGTGATGATAACGACACCCCAACTGCTGAGCGCGCTGTTCTCCCCTCCTCGCGCGTTCGCATTGCCCGCGAATCTCTCGTGGAGCAGCTATGTCCTCTCTCACACCGAGACAATGGTTGGCACGAGTGGAGTCCAGTACCACATCCACTGCTATCACGACCTGGGAACGGGTCGTATGCACGTGGAGACGACAGCGGGCAAGGACCTGGATATTGTCGCAGTAGGGAATGATCAGGTCCTGCTTGGGGAGGACCTGATCCACCATCTTGCCCAGTGGGGAGCAAACGCCTGGGGCGTTGATGACTCGCTGTTTGATCTCGGGCAACTTCGCACCGACCTGCGGGCGCATCGTGCCGTCTATCTCGGGCAGGGTACGTTTCGAGGCCAGGAGGTGTATCGTATTCGCATGGGGAATGGCCTGGTGCTGCTGCTCGACACGCAGTATCTCCCTGTCAATGTCTTGCGCAATGCAAGCGGACCCAGCACCGGCGAGCCGGTGTATGAGACGCTGCTGATGCTCCCCGCGACGCAAGTCCCAGCTGCATTATGGGAGGCACATATACCTGCTGGTTTCCAGATAGGGATGCTGCCTGTGCGTTCCTGAGAGGGTAGCTGAACACATGACAGGCATCTTCCATCAAGTCGTAACTGTGAGACTGACATCCTCTCAAGCTGTTGAGAGGATCAATGGAATAAGTGGAGAGATCCCGCGCTTCGCAGCGGGATGCATTGCAAAGGAGGGTTTTCATGAAGAAGGTCTCGTTTCGTATCTCTCTCTTGCTCGTAGCAATCGCGTTCATCGCGGCTGCCTGTGGGAGTAGCGCGGCTACAAGCACATCCAGTCCGGCGTCTACTCCCCAACCGACGCAGACGATGACGATGATGCATCTGCCCGCCTATGCGCAGAACATGAAAACGCTGATCACGTCACCGGCCAGTGACACGAAGGTGACCGACAACTCCGTCACGCTCGCGGTGCAGGCTTCCGGCTACACCCCGACCTGCGCACTGGCAGGCAAGGCAGACCAGGCTGGGACAGGACATTATCACATCCTGCTGGATAAGGCCCTGGTCAATATGTACTGCGCCCCAACCGCGACCATCTCGCTGCAGAACGTGGCACCTGGCATGCACACGCTCACGGCGGTGCCGACGCTCAATGACCACACCGAGATCGACGAGAATGGCAATGCCATCACCATCGACTACGAGCCAACTCACCCACTGCCCACCATCACAGGCGCTTCTTTCGCGGGTGCGCCGGCCATTACGATCCTTTCTCCGAAGAATGGTGCTGTCGTATCCGGCACCTTTGACGTCGTGGTGAAGGTCACGAACTACAACCTGAGTTGCAATCTCATGGGCAAGCCCGACGTGACACGCTATGGCCACTGGCATCTCAACCTCGACTCGATGTCAGGCCCGATGATGGGCATGGGGACGATGCTCGGCATGAGTTGCACGACGACGTTTCAGGCGACTACCCAGGGTTTGAAGGCGGGCCAGACGCACACGCTGATCGCGTTGCTGACTGACAACGGGCATGCGCCATTGCATCCCCCGGCAGCTTCAGAAGTGACGGTGATGATTGGATGAGTACCCCTCGCCGAATGTTCGCTCTGCTCTCTCTCGTGGTACTCCTGGGCGTGACGGCATGCAGCACCACGAGTACCACGGCAGGTCAGGCGTCTCCGGCGCCAACCCAGCCGGTTTCGACTCCGACCTCGACATCTGGAGCGGCTTCAGGAACGTGCCCGACCTCCTCCGGTTTGCCAGCCGGGACGAATAGGCATGGAGGCTCCGCAGCATCGAGCAGTCAGATCTCGATAGAAGCGAGCGACTTCTTCTTCAGCCCAACCTGTGTGACGGGTTTACACAGCGGGACGATCACCCTGACCGTCCATAATGGCGGAGTGGTGCTGCACAACGTGTCCATCCCACAACTCCACCTTGACCAGGATATGTCCCCCGGCCAGACAATCACGGTACACGTGAAGATGGGAAGTGCCCCGCTGGTGTTCTTTTGTAAGTATCATCGAGGTTCCGGGATGCTCGGCGCGCTCATTCCGGCTGGGAGCTGAATACGCCACAGAAAGGGGGAAGTAGGTGAGACGCCAATGGCTTCATCTCCTGTGCCGAACGAGGGGGAAGCGCTTCTCCCTCGTTCGACGATCATGTGAATCGATGAGGGAAAGTAAGATGAGGAGGTCATCGCCCCCATGCAACGGGAAACTCAGAGTACGCAAGAAGGTCGACCGATGGTACGCTGTGGCAATGCGCTTGCTGATGGCGCACGTCACCGGGGGTGGTTTATTGGCCGCTTTCTGGAGATTCCACACGATCTTCGCTCAAGCACGCAGTTGAGATCAAGTGGAGTACTCACCTCGCAGGGACACAGAAGCCGTTCTGGGGCGTGAGCGAGGAAGCTACAACGCTGTGTGTGCTGATCAAGGGCCAGGTCTCCCTACAGTTTCCCGGCAGGGAGTGTCTCCTTTCCCAGGAAGGGGACTATGCGATCTGGTCGGCAGGTGTCGCTCATCGATGGGTGGTGGTACAGGAATCGCTCGTCCTGACGGTGAGATGGCCTTCCGTGCCGGAAGCGTATCGAGCACAAGTGGGAGGCTCACCAACTTGAAAATCGAGAAGGCAGATGGTCATGATGCACCTGTATCTTCCTTATGAGCAATCGTTGCCAGCCGCTCTTCTGAGAGCGATAATCCCGCGCAAATGAGCAGGGGGGTAAGCTGAGGTAAGTCCGTCTGTAGCCTGGGCTACAAAATTTCTTCGATTCTATGGTATCATTACATTGAGGTAGAGCGCGAGTCAGTTCAGGCCCGCTTATGCTCTCTATGCACCTCTCTCTTTACAAGGAGAAGAGTCTGCCACTTATACTGCCTGGGAGACCAGTGATGCGCACAACTCCGACCGTCGAATCAATGAATAAGCGAGGAAGCTCACGCCCTCTCATCGTCTATTGCCTTGAACGCCCAACGCTGTTGTTTTCGCTCAAGATGGCGCTGGTCGTTGGCACGCTCCTGGCAGTGATCAATCACGGGCAGGCGATCTTCCACAGGGCACTTTACTTCCGACCGGCTTCTCCCGATGCTCTTGACCTATTGTGTACCATTCGCTGTGGCGATGTATAGTCAGATACAAGGCAAACGGCAGCGCGACAGATCTCTGGCAGAACTATCTCCTACGGATGTTGGGGAACAGAAGCTCGATACATCATTGCTAGACAGATCATTGGACTATGCGAGAGAGCAATCCTCGACAATAACATTGCTCTCCTGCCTTCAGGAATGGAGGACTTTCTGTCTGTGTAGCCTAGACTACAGAATTTTTTCCGCTTCATTCGTATACTTAGAGCATGGCACATTGAACGCGTAGCTTATCTGCTGATAACGACAACGATACACCCTTTGTAAGGCTGTCCCATCAAGAACGAGGAATGGTGTATGGGTACATCGCAACTAAGCTTTGTAGTGGCCTTTCTCGCAGGATTAGCATCCTTTCTCTCACCATGCGTGTTGGCGCTGGTCCCTATTTATCTCGCGCAGTTGGTAGGGCATAGCGTCTATCACACAGCACATGGACAGGAAGAAAGCCCAGTACGTCTGACCACCTTTCTCCACTCGCTGCTGTTTGTCCTTGGTTTCACACTGATGTTCGTTGCCCTTGGCGCTACCGCCAGTGCATTGGGAAGCTTTCTGCGGTCCTACCAGTTGTTTCTACGCCAAATAGGCGGTATTCTCCTTGTCATTATTGGCTTGCACTTGATGGGAGTCCTCCAATGGCCGATCTTTTATTGGCAGAAGCACGTTCCATTTCGACCCCATCATCCTGGTTACCTGGCATCACTGCTCATTGGCTGTATCTTTGCCGTTGGCTGGACGCCTTGTGTTGGCCTCATTCTTGGTCCTATTCTGGGATTGGCGGCCAGTGCAGCCACACTTCGGCAAGGAGTGATGTTGCTCCTGTTCTATTCGTTTGGGTTGGGTCTCCCGTTTCTGCTCTTAGGTGTAGGTCTCGACCAATTCAGTAGGATGCTCAAGTGGCTCAGGCCATACGTGGGAAAGATTGAAATCGCTACAGGTGTCGTCATGGTTGCAACGGGAGTCATTATCTTCTTCAACCTTCTACCCTTCTTCAACCACTATTTTAATCTGGGTCTGAATAGCTAGACCTGTCTGTCGTGCCTCATCGCTCATGATGGAAGTATGGCGTTATCACCACGGAAAGGAGCTCTGTCTGGATATGATGAAGAAAGTAGGTCGTCTTCTTGTTGGTGCCGCTGCAATCGTGGCGTTGGCATTGGTTGCCTGGGGACTCTTTAGCCCGGCCAAAACTCCTGGCCCCGTTGCCTCTCCTGCTGCTCCGCGCATGGTGGGACTCCAGGTTGGCAACGTTGCTCCCAACTTCACTCTTCTGACTTCCGATGGCAAACGGATGGCCTTGAGCAACCTGCGGGGTCAGCCCGTTGTGCTCTTGTTTTTGAGTACAGGCTGTAGAGACTGTCAGTCGCAAGTGACAGACACGCAGAAAGTGTATGCTGCACAGCAAGTGGCTCACAAACCATTTGCTCTTTTGGCCGTGGATACGCAAGATACGGCAAGTTACATCATGTCGTATGATCCGCAAACGGGTATCGCTATCCCCGTGACCCTGACTCAGACGTCTCCCGTGGATGAGCTGTATCAGGTGAGGGGGACGCCGGTCTCAATCTTTATTGATCGCAAAGGCATCATCCGCTCGATTATGGAAGGCGAGATGGATCGCGCACAGTTGCAACGGCAGGTGACGGAGATAACGCTATAAGCAACGGATTGAAGTGTATGACAAATAGAAAGCTGATCAGCCAATGATCGTTCAAGATTCTTTTGCAAGAATCATCCTTCACAGGCGGGAAACTGTCCGATTCGAGAAGAGATTTTTGAAGCAGATCATGTTTGACAGGGCAATAAAGTGAGGGGAAACGAGCAAAAGACAAGCTCTATACTGGGAGCAATGAGTTACACCTATACCAAGTTGTCCGCTCAATGTGTGCAACTTCTTCAAAGAGATAAGCCTGTCACTCTTGTTCCCTGAAAGACCATCGATGTCCATAATCTCGACTGTCGAAACCGCCAAGAAGCGAGCACGCCAACGCTCTCTCGCCGCCTAAGGCAAACGACAGCAAGATCGCTTACAAGTAGAGGATTGCGTAGACAGCGATGGAAGCAGCACTTGATGAGTGGTCAAATGACGTGGAAACATCTGCCAACTGGAATGGGAAAGGGTGTATGGATTTAACCTCATGCGATCCCGATTTCAGATAATAGAGTGATATACTCAAAGGGGAGGAGGAGTGAACTTGCCGCGTATCTGTGTCTTCGATGTCAATGAGACGCTGCTCGATTTACGAGCGTTGGATCCGCAGTTCGTGCGCGTCTTCGGTGATGTCGGCGTGCGCCAGGCCTGGTTTACCCAGATGCTGCAAAACGCGTTTGTCGCGACGATTACCGGTCCCTACAGAGATTTTGGCACCCTCGGGGCAGCAGCGCTTGACATGGTCGCCGCGCGCCGCGGGGTGACCATTTCACAGGAGGAGAAAAATGGCATTCTGCGTGCGATGCGGCGACTACCACCGCATCCGGAGACGCAGCACGCCCTTGAACGTCTCCAGCAGGCGGGGTTGCGCCTGGTGACGCTTACCAATTCAACCGCCCAGGTCGCCGAGGCTCAAATGACCAACGCGGGTCTGAGCGGGTACTTCGAGCAGATCTTCTCTGCCGATGCCGTCAAGCGTCTGAAGCCCGCCCCCGAACCCTACTGGATGGTGGCAGATCGCCTGGGGGTAGCCATTGGCGATTTGAGACTGATCGCGGCCCACGCCTGGGATATCGCAGGAGCCCTGCGGGCAGGCTGCGCAGCAGCTTTTGTCGCCCGTCCCGGCATGGTGCTGGACCCGCTCGTTGAACGCCCGGATGTCGTTGGGGCTGACCTGCGTGAAGTTGCTGAGCGCATTCTTGAACGCGAGGGCGAGTGATCGCGTGAGATAGAATACCAACAGGTTCCGCGTTGTTCATATAGGTAATAGTTCTTAACAGGAAGATCACGAAACACTGCTATCGGTTGGTGAGTGCGGTTGTGATCGTCTATGTTGACCTTTCATGTAGCGTCCCGACGTACAAGGAAGGGGCAAGTTGCTGTGCGTGCAATCATCTCTGAGCAACTGCGCAATGCTCTCCGCCAGCAAGGGAAAAGCGTGCTGACGGTCACGCTGAAAACGATGCGTTGTGCGTGTGAGACCACGTTTCGCGTCTCCGTCGAGGTTGATGCTCCACGCGATCCCAGTCAGTATGAATCCTTTGCTCAAGATGGTATCAGGGTCTACTACTCGCCCAGGCTCGACCACGCCTCGGACGTGCTGGAACTCGATTACGCGCGAATCCTGTTCCAGAGCAAACACGTCCTGGTGGGGCCGGACGAATTGCTAGCGAGGCTCATTATGGGGCGGATCGAGGCACAGAATCTCACTCTCGGCGAACAGCGCCTCGACGTGCAGTGACAGGGCCGGCTCGGCATAGAGAGATGGGGGACGCCGATATCGGCCAGGTAGAGTTCGCCTACCAGCGCCCGTGCTTCTGGTCATGATCTCCACCTGTTGGACAGAGGTGTATCTGTCTCTCCCAGCGTGTGAGAGCTCCCGTTTATTCCCGTACACCTTCTGGCACAAGATGCTTGCCAGTTCTCACCTGGCACAAGGAGACCATCTCGCCTTTTTTCGCCAGTTTGACGCCTCCAGGGAAAATGTAGCCCAGGCTACGGAACTCCTCCTGACCCTGAACTATACTTCGGGCAGAACGGATTGAGCAGGTGGCTCAACTGCTAGAACTCTCTCAACGGAGAGAGGGTGAACGCTACAGGAGGATTGCATGAATACCACGAGAAACCTGAACCGACTCCTCGGCTTTCTGATTGCCGGAGCCATCGCAGGTGTGCTCGGCGGGGTCATGATGGCGATGTTTACCATGCTTGCCACCGCCACGTACCTGCACATGGGCTTCTTTACGCCGCTGTATGTCATCGCGTCGCCGCTCGCCGGGCCGCAGTCGATGATGACCGCCATGCATGGAGGCGTGTTCTACTTCGCCCTGGGCCCGGCGCTCCTGGGGCTGGTCGTCCACATGCTGTGGTCGGCCCTCTGGGGCATTGTCTTTGGCCTGATCGCCTATGGGCTGCATCTGCGGGGCGCGGCAGCCGTCATCGGAGGGATGGTCTACGGGGTGCTGATCATGCTGGTCATGAGCTACATCGTGGCGCCCATCGTTGGGGCCCCCAATTTCTTCCAGTTGCTGGGCTGGCCGACGTGGACCATCGGGCATGTGCTCTTTGGCATGGTCGTGGGCCTCTGGCCCGTGCTGAGGCCGCAGGATTTCACCGGCCTCCTGGGAGGGCCTGCCCGCCAGGCAGCGTAGCGAAGGCACCTCTGTTGTCAAGATCAGGCATCCCGCCTGGGCGTGAACGGGGAGCAGCGGCGCTCCCCGTTCACGCAGCATTGCCTCAGATTTATACTATCCGAAAGGGAGCGTCACCCTTACAATGACAGCAGGGAGGGCGGTATAATGCACCTGGAGATCTACATCACCGACCACTGCGCCAACTGCCAGGAGGCATTGTTGATCGCGGAGCAGGCCGGTGGCATCGCCGGCCTTGAAGTGACGGTCGTCAACCTCGATGCGCAGGGACAGCCCGTGCCGCCACAGGTGTTCGCCACCCCAACGTATGTCTTGAACGGCCTGGTGGTGTCGCTGGGCAATCCCGAGCGTGTCGCCTTCCTGGCCAGACTCCGTGCTGAATTGGCGCAAAGGTGCGAGGAGAAAATAATAAGATGAGGACGCGACAGGGCTTCTCGTGGTTTCCAAAGAAACGAAGGCTGCCGGTGCGACCGGGAGGCTCGGCCTTCCCACCGAAGGAATGTATGCTCGCCATGGATCTTTTCTGCGACTTGGAGCCTGCCGCTCTGGCGGCCTTCGAGCGGCAGACCGAGATGCGCACCTGCCGCAAGGGCCAGCTCCTCTATTCGCAGGAGGATCGCGCCGAGGTGTTGTTCCTGCTCAAACGCGGGCGTGTCCAGCTCTATCGCCTGACGCCGTCTGGCAAACGGCTGGACCTGGCGGTGATCGAACCGGGGGCTTTCTTCGGCGAGATGCCGCTCGTCGGCGAGTCGCTGCGGCACACCTTCGCCGAAGCGACCGAGGATTCGCTGATCTGCGTGATGAGCCACAGCGACATCGAACGGCTCATGCGCGAGCGGTCGGAGGTGGCCCTGCGGATGATCGAGGTGCTGAGCCGACGGCTGGCCCTCTGCGAGGCGCGGCTGGAAGAGATGGCCTACCGCAGCGTTCCGGCGCGCATCGCTGCCGTGCTCCTGCGGCTCAGCCAGAGGCAGGCGGGCGAGGTGGTGCCGATCACCCACCAGGAACTGGGCGATATGATCGGGGCCTTGCGCGAATCGGTCACCAAGGTCCTCGATGAGTTCCAGCGGGCAGAGCTGGTAGAACTCGCGCGCGGGCGCGTCATCTTGCGCGACGTGGCGGGACTGCAAGCCCTGCTGGAGGAGTGAGTCGCGCTTGGCTTCGCCTGGATGGTTCAGCGTCCATCCCCGCTCGACAGCAC
>Ga0070708_100003849_pt1 | contig 11781 bp, 10 predicted proteins | sample KBSK5503metaG_FD_65469 | JGI IMG/M metagenome (GOLD analysis project Ga0070708, IMG submission 65469) | Corn, switchgrass and miscanthus rhizosphere microbial communities from Kellogg Biological Station, Michigan, USA - KBS K5-50-3 metaG | ecosystem: Host-associated > Plants > Roots >...
CGCAGCTCGCGGCGTTGCGGCCCGGGTTTGGGGAGGCCTACGACACGCCCATCGGGAGCGCGTTCGATCTGTTGGGCGGGCTCGAGGGTGCGTCCCTCCCACCGACCGAGGCGGAGCGGCGCACGCTGGATGTCGTGACTGCCCAGCTGCGCGCGACGCTGACGAGGCTCAACGACGTTATCACCGGCGACTTCGCAAAACTCCAGGACGCGCTCGCGCGGCAGCACCTGCTGCCGGAGGTTCATCCCGTGAAGCTTCCGTAGAGGCCTGCGGGGCGCGTCACCGCGTCGCCTCGCTGCCCCGCCGCGCGGCCGCCATCCGGTGCTCGAGCCAGCGCCCATACCGTGAAAGCAGTGCGCTTCCACAGAAGTAGATCGCGCCCACGAACACGAACGCCTCCGTGGAGAACCCGAGCCACGCGGGGTCCTGTGCCGCGAGCCGTGCCGTGTTCAGGAGGTCGAACAGCCCAACGATGACGATCAGACTCGTGTCCTGGAAGAATCCGACGGCGATCGAGATGAACGAGGGGATCACGATCCGCAGCGCTTCGGGCAAGATGACGAGCCGCATGGCCGGCCACCAGCCGAGCCCGAGGGCGCTCGCCGCGTCCATGCGCCCCTGGGGAACCATCTGCAATCCCGAGCGTACGGCTTCGGCGAGATACGCCGAGGCGAACAGCGCTACGGCGGCCTGCACGAGCAGCAGCTTGTCGAGCGTGATGGCGGGCGGAAGGGCGAGCGGGAAGACGAGCACGGCGAGATAGAGCACCGCGATCAGCGGGACGCCGCGCACGACTTCGACCAGCGTCCTCGCGATCGCGCGCGGGACCGCGTAGCGCGAGCGGCGGCCCAGCGCGAGCGCCACGCCCAACGGGAAGCCGAGCCCGAGCCCGACGGCGGTCAGCATGATCGTCACCGGGAGGCCACCCCACTCTTGCGTGGCCACGACGGGCAGACCGCCCACGCCGCGCATCAGCCCCCAGGCGGTCGCGAGCCCCGCCGCCCAGGCGACTGGCAGCCAGCGATTCCAGCAGCGCGGCATCCCCGTCATGACGATGAGCCCCAGCAGCGCGAGCAGCGCGCTCTCGGGGCGCCAACGCTCCGCCGCCGGATAGAGCCCGAACAGGATGAACGACGCCTTGTGGCCAACGAACACCCAGCACGCCCCGGATGCCGCGCGGCAATCCTGGGCCGTGCCGCTCCACGTGGCGTCGAGCACCGCCCACCGCGCCAGTGGAATCGCCAGCACCGCGACGACCGAGACCACAACCATGGTCAGGGCGGTATTGAGCGGCGTGGCGAAGGAGCGCCGAACGCCGATCATCGCGGTCATCTGGCCGGCGCTCCCCGCGCGAGGAGGGCGGTGTTGTAGCGGTTCAGCGCTCCCGCGACGGCGAAGCTGAGAGACAGATACAGCACCATCATCATGAGCATCGTCTCGAGGTTGTGGCCGGTCTGATTGCCCACCGTGTTGAGGACACTCACCACGTCGGGGAACCCGACCGCAACGGCGAGGCTCGAATTCTTGATGAGGCTCACGCAGTTGGTCGCCAGCAGCGGCACCATGGCGCGAAGCGCCAGCGGGACCGTCACAAGCCGCAGGACCTGAAAGCGTGACAGGCCCAACGCGCGTGCGGCATCACGCTGTCCGCGCGGGACGGCGACAATGGCGCCGCGGACGACCTCGGAGATGTGCGCCGATTGGTGCAACACGAGCGCCGCGAGCAGCGCCGCGAACTCGGGTGAGAGGGTGGTGCCGCCGGCGAAGTTGAATCCGTCGAGCCGCGCGACCCCGACGACCGGGGGGCGCACGACAAGCGAGGCGACGCTGGCGACCGCCGCCATCGCCGCGACGCGCCACCCCAGGCGGCCAAGCGCGCGGCGCAGCAGCACGGTAGCGAGGGTCGCTGCGCCGAGCCACACCGTGAGCCCGCTCACCCGGATCTCGGGCAGGATCAGGCCTCGGTCCGAGAGGAACACACCCGGGGCCGGATGGAGCGCGCGCTCGGCCGGTGGAAGGCCGTGCAGACTCGCCGCCAGCAGGAGCAAGAGCAGCAACAAGGGGGTGTTCCGCATCACCTCGACGCCCGCGCGCGCGAGGCCGCCCACGGCGGGATTGGGCGACAGACGCAGCACGCCGACGAAGAACCCGAGGGCGATCGCCAGCACGCACCCCAGGGCGGATATGAGGGCGGTGTTCAGGAACCCGACCAGGATCGCCCGGCCGACGGTGTTCTCCGGCGAGAACGACAGCCACGCCGTGTCCCCGATCGCGAAGTTCGCGGGCTGCTTCAGAAAACCGAACCCGAGCGAGAGGCCGTGACGCTCCAGGCTCGCGACGGCGTTGTGCCCGAGCCACCAGAGTGTGGTGACCGTGAGACCCAAGGCCAGACCCTGCAGGATGGCGGCGCGGACGCGATCAGCGGAACGGCGGCGAGTAGAGCAACCCTCCATCGGTCCAGAGTTTGTTCAGGCCCCGGTCGATGCGGAGTGGTGTGGCGGCCCCGAGATTCCGCTCGAAGATGTCGCGGTAGTTGCCACACTTCGCGATCACGTCGTAGACCCATTTCGGGTCGAGCCCCAGGCCGTCGGTGGCGCCGGGTTCGACGCCGAGGAAGCGGCGAATCGACGGATCGGCCGATTCCAGGAACTGGGCGACGTTGTGCTGATCGATGCCGTATTCCTCCGCCTGCACCGGCGCGCGGAACACCCAGTTCACCACTTCCAGCCACTGATCGTCGCCCGCGCGGACCACCGGGACGATGGGCTCCTTGGAGATGCGATCGGGAAGTATCCGGAACGCCTCGGGATCACGCAGCATCGTGCGGGTCGTCGCGAGGCCCGCCCCATCCTGGCTGATCGCGTCGCAGCGTCCGCCCGCGAGGGCCGATACGACGGCCCGCAGGTCCTCCATCACGACCGGCTTCAACGTGATCCGATTGCGGCGGGCGAAGTCGGTCAGATTCAGCTCGGTCGTCGTCCCTTGCTGGACGCAGATGGTCGCGCCGTCGAGCATGCTGGCCCTGGTCGCACGGGAGCTCCTGGGCACGAGGAACCCCTGCCCATCGTAGAAGTAGACGGGCCCGAAATGCAGCGGCTGATGCAGCGCGCGGCTGCTGGTCAACGACGTGCCGTTCACGAGCAGGTCCACCTCGCCGGACTCGAGCCCCGAGAAGCGCTGTTGCTGCGTGTACGGGATGAACTGCACCTTGTCGGCGTCGTTGAACAGCGCGACCGCCAGGGCGCGGCAAAAATCGACGTCGAACCCTCGCCAGCGGCCCGCGTCGTCCGGCGTCGCAAAGCCCGAACCCTGTGTGATACCGCACTTCACCGCGCCCCGGGCACGAACAGCGCGCAGCGTCGAGCCAACCCCGGCACCGGGAGCGGCCTTCGCCGCGGCGTCGCCGCGGCACGCGCCCACCGCGCCCAGCACGACGGCCGTCACGCACGCCGCCAGCGGCGCGGCCACGCGAGCCACGGGGCTATCGTCCGCGCGCCGCCACGGCGCGGAGGCGGTCGAGCCCCCGCGCGAGGTCGGCGATCAGATCGTCGGGATCCTCGAGGCCGATATGGAGCCGCAAGTACGGGTGCGCGCTCGTCCAGGTGGTGGCCGTTCGCACGGGAGCGGGGTCCATCGGAATGGCCAGGCTCTCGAAGCCGCCAAAGCTCACGCCCTTGCCGAACAGCTCGAGCTCGTCCAGCATCGCGTCGACCGCGGTCTTCGGCGCCGGCGCCAGGGACACGCCCAGCAGGCCGCTCGCGCCCGTGAAGTCACGCTTCCAGATCGCGTAGCCGGGGTCGTCGGGCAACGCGGGGTAATGCACGCGCGCCACCTCCGGCCGCGTGCGTAGCCACTCGGCCACCCGTACCGCGTTTCGCTGGTGTCGCTCGAGCCGAACGGCGAGCGTGCGCAGCCCGCGCAGGACGAGGTACGCATCGTCGCCGCTCACACAATGTCCCAGGTCGGCCACCGTGGAGCGCACCCGCTCATACAGCGGCTCTGTCGTCGTGATCGTCCCCATCATCACGTCCGAGTGGCCGGCGAGGTACTTGGTCGCGGCTTGAATCGAGACGTCCACGCCATGCGCGAACGCGGCGAAGAAATAGGGGCTCGCCCACGTGTTGTCCATGACGACGGCGAGCCCCGCGGCATGAGCAGCCTCGGCGATGAGCGGGACGTCCTGCACCTCGAACGTGATCGAGCCCGGCGATTCGAGGAACACGACACGCGTGTTCGGGCGAAGCAGCTGCTCGATCTTCCCGCCGGCGAGCGGATCGTAATACGTCGTCGTGACACCGAAACGCGAGAGGGTCGAGTCGCAGAAGCGGCGGGTGGACGCGTACGCCGTATCGACCATCAGCACATGATCGCCGCTCGACAGCAGCGCCTGTAGCGTCGCGGTCACGGCCGCGAGACCGGAGGGAAGCAGCATCGCCCGGTACCCCCCTTCGATCGCCGCCACCGCCTGCTCGAGCGCGAACGTGGTGGGCGTGCCGAGCTGGCCGTAGCGCACCACGTCGAAGCGCCGGGCCGGATCGCGGGCCGCCTCGTACTCGCCCACCGTCGGATACAGGATCGTCGACGCACGATAGACCGGTGGGTTCACGGCGCCGTACCGGCTGAACGGGTCGCCATCGGCGTGGGCAAGCGTCGTGTCCATGGCGCGTCGCCTCGCGCCGGGGTCCCGTTGGGTCATATCGCAAAGTACGAGCGGATGCGGAAGGCGGTAGGCCGGACAATCGCGGCACGCTCAACGACCGTCATACGCGCTCAGGCGCCGCGCAACTGTTCCAGGCGTCGATGCACCGCCGCGGCAGCGCCCGCCCCCAGCGCGTCGAGCGTGGCGGCGTACGCCTTCCACCCCCAGATGTTGTGCGGGCGTCGCGCCGTCCGCGCGGCGAGGAGCTCGGCGGCGATGTCGAGCCGACGGCCGCGGATTGCGGCGTCGATCAACAACTGATCGAACAGGTCCCGCTGCGCATGGCTGCCGCCGATGCGCCTGATCTGACGATACACGGGCACCATCAGCTCGACGACGTCGTCATGCGACCCGCGCCGATGCGCCACGATGGCGCGCGCGAGGGGAAGTCCTACCTCGGCCATCACAACCGCCTGGGTCCCCCGCCCCGTCGCTGCGAACTGCTCGCACGACCCCATGAACTGAGCGATGCCGTCCGCATCGGACACCGCCGCGAGCGCCATGAGATAGTGCAGGTCGGCGAAGACGAGGGCATGATCGTCTACGTGACCGCGGGCGCGATCGGCGAGCTCATGCCACCGCGGACCCACATCGACGCCCGCCTGCTCGAGCCGCCACAGCAGCGACACCGCGTTGGTCAGGTCCAGGTATTCGTCGCTCGATTCCGGGCGGATCTCGCGGTCGTACAGGTCGAGCACGCGGGCGTGGCGCTCCAGATCGAGATGGAACAGCGCCTCGTGCCACCGCAGATGGAACCTGAAGTTGTTGCACCGCCCCCAAAAACCCGCGAGGGTCGAGATCCACGTGGCGCCGTCGTGAGGCCGCCCCTGCATCTCCGCCACGTGCGCGACCGCGTGCGCAGCCCAGATGTCCCCCGGGTTGAGCTCCACCGCCCGGCGGCCCTGGGTTTCGGCGTGGGCGTAGTCGCCGGTCTCCTCGAGGGCGTAGGCGTCGCAGCCGAGGACGAAACCGTAACCGGGCACGGCGACGTGCCAGGACGGGAGCACGCGCGCCACGGTCTCGCGCATCCGCTCGCTCTCGCCGAGATACGAGAGGACGAACTGGGAGACCTTGAGGGCCACCACGTCGCGCGCGCTGGCGACCAGCGCCGCGTCCCAGCACCGGACGGCCTCCCGCATGTCGCCCCCGGCCCACGCTGCGAGCGCACCGAGGTGGGACCGCTCCCGCGCGGTGACGCTCACTGCGCCCGCTGCGGCCGCTTCGGCACGCCCCAGCGCCTCCGCCGCCCGACGGATCCCCGGGCGCTTGCTCGACAGCAGGTGCAGGTATCCGTCGAGGCAATGACCCATCACGCACGCGGGATCGTCGCGGAGCAGCGCAGCCACCCGGTCGGGGAGATCCAGCCGCGCGCCGAGATAGGCGCCGACCGCGAGATCGAAGCGCTCGGCGCTCTCCCTGCTCGCCGCAACCATCGGTTGGCCCTGCGCGTCCGCCCAGGTCGGCATGATCGTCGCTCAGAGCTACGCCGGCTCCGTGATCCAATAACGGACGATTGGATCGCCGGTGTTCACCACCTTGTGCGACCAGATGAGACCCGCGATGCCGGCGCCGGAGGCGGACACCCGCTCGACCACATCGCCGAACACGTCGCGAATCTCGGCGACTTCCTGCCCGGCGCGGATCTCGTCGCCGATGCGCACCACGGTGCGCAGCAACCCCGACTTTCCGGCCCGCACCACAATTCTATCACGAGCGGCGACGCGCGGCCCGTCCGGCGGCGGACCGCCGTCGATCATGCCCAGGGAGCGCATCACGTTACGCACGCCGGCCACGTGAGTCTGGACGTCCGCCTCCTCGAGGGTGCCGTTGCCGCCGCACTCGGCGAGGATCGACACCACGCCGTTGCGGCTCGCGGCGTAGTTGAGCGAGCCGGGGAACGGCGGGATGGACCCGTGCGGCGGGGCGAGCGAGATCAACCAGGGCGTGAAGGCGCGGGCCAGGGCCTCACCCTTGCGGTCGAGATCCGGGCGTCCCGTCAGCGCATACCCCGCAAACGGGAGTAGAATCTCGCCCAGGTCACCCGCGTGGAGATCGATGTGATACTCGGCGGCTCCGATGACCTCGCGCAGCAGGACGTCGGCGAGAATCTCGGTGATCGACCCGTCAGGCCGTCCCGGAGCAATCCGGTTCAGGTTCAACCCGTCGAGCGGGGACACGAAGCCGGTGCGGTGCTCGAACATGCGCATGTTCGTCACCGGCACCACGATCACCGCCCCGCGGAGCGTGTCCGGCTGAATCGTCTGCAGGAGCCGTATCGCGGCATCGATCGGGGCGTACTCCGTCGCATGCACGCCGGCGGTGATGCACAGGGTGGGCCCGTCCTCGCGCCCGTTGATGATGACCAGGGGCACGCGCAGCGGGCCGCCCGGCGTCTCGCCAATCGTCAGCCACCCCCGGGCGCGCTCGCCCGGCCCAGCCTCGACGTTTCGGACCTGCACACGCGCGCGCATCGCCGTCAGCGAGGAGCCGCCCTGGCCATGGCCGCACCCGCGACGAGCGACCTGTATGCCGTGGCGAGGCGGCGGACGCCCTCGTCGATCTCGTCCATCGTGGCCTGGCTGAAGGCCAGCCGCACGTGGCGCTTTGGGTGCTCGGCGTCCGGGCGCGCGAAGCACCGACTCCCCGCGAGGATCGTGACGCCCGCGGCCTGGGCGCGCCGCGCCAGCTCGTCGCCGTCGACGGCGGCCGGGAGCGTGAGCCACAGATAGTAGCCGCCCTGCGGCACGTCGAACGAGACGTCCGGGAGCTCGCGCCGGATCGCGGCCACCATGCGATCGCGGTGCGCGCGATACGTCTCTTGAACCCGACGGGTGTGGTCGGCGAGTCGGCCGGCCGCACAGAACTCCAAGATCACGCGCTGCGTGAGCGGGCAGGACCCCGCGTCCGTCTTGAGCTGGGCCATACGCGCGATCATCGCCGGCGCTCCCGCCGCCCAGCCGACGCGAAGCCCCGGCGCGAGGAGCTTCGAGAACGTGCCGAGATGCATGACGATGTCGTGCCGGTCGAGGGCCTTCAGGAGCGGGACCGCCGCTCCCTCGAAGCGCACACTCCGGTACGGACTGTCGTCGACGATCGGGATCTGATGCCGGCCGGCGAGCTCGATGAGCGCCTGGCGGCGCTCGAGCGACATCGTCACACCGGTCGGGTTGTGGTGGTCGGAGACGTTGTAGACGAACTTCGGCAGCGGGCGGCGCTCAGCGCTCAGGCGCGCCAGGAGCGCGGACAGCTCGGCGACGTCGAGCCCCTCCCGATCCTGGCCGATCTCGAAGAACTGAGCGCCGAAGCTCGAGATGATCGGGATCGCGCTGAAGTACGTCGGCCTGCTGACGACCACCGCGTCGCCTTCGTCGAGCAAGACGCGGCACACGAGCTCGATCGCGTGTTTGGCGCCGTTGGTCACCAGCACGTCCTCGGCACGGACGTCGGCCCCGTCGGAGGCGAGGTAGGCGGCGATCCAGCGGCGGAGGTCGGGCAGGCCGGCGCGCGGGGCATACTGGAGCGTCTCGGAGCGGTGGCGAGTGAGCGCCGACTCGCTCTCGCGAGCCAGATCCGGGAGGACGCCCGGGAAGGCGAGGCCGGATTCGAACGCGATGGTGCCGGTTACGGGCGCCGCCAGGGCCGGCGGCAGGTGCGCGGCGCGTCGCGCGAACGAAACCGATGGCATCCCCGGCCTCCACGCACAGGACCAACGGCGTCGGTCTATTTGTCCGGACAAAACGCCGTGGTTAGAATGTAGGCACGAGGAATCGATGTGGTCAAGACGGCGCTCACTCCCTGACGAGGCTGGTGACGTAGGTGAAGCGGTCGCCGGGATGCACCGCGCTGGACAGCTCGATGAGCGTGCCGTCCTCGCGGTAGTACCGCCGCACGGCCCGCAGGGCGGGGCTGTCGACGTCGGCGTGGAGCAGCCTCGCCTCCTCCTTCCCCAGCCGGACCGCCCGGATGCTCTGCTCGATGCGAGCGATGCGGATGCCGTAGGTGCGCTCCAGCATCGCGGAGATCGGGCCCGCGTTGCTCTCGAGGTGCTTGTCGATCTCCGGGAGGCCCGCGTCCAGGTAGACCGTGGTCATGCAGACCGGCCGCGGGTCATTGGGCATCGTGCGCAAGCTCGTCAGCCGGAGCCACGCGTGTCCCTCGCGGCACTCGAGCATGGCGGCGAGCTGGCTGTCGCAGATGACGCGCTGCTCGGACAGGATCTCGATCTTCGTCTCGTCGGCATACTGCAGCAGGTCGCGGATCGAGTTGGTGGGCTGCCGATAGACGACCGGAGGAGTTTGCGCGATGACCTTGGTGCCCGTGCGCCGCCGCCGCGAGATGAGCCCGGCGTCGCGGACGCGGCGCAGCGCCTCCCGAACGGTCGACCGGCTGATCCCGTACAGCGCGCACAGCTCCATCTCAGTCGGGAGCAGCTCACCGATCGGGTAGCGGCCGGCCGCGATGCTCGCGATGAGCTCGTCCGCGATCTGCTGATAGCGCGGCTGATCGGCGGTCCTGCCGGCTGACCGCCGGAGGCGCTGAGCGCGAGCTTTACGCGTGCCCGTCTGCGTCCTGGAGCGTGGGGGGGACATGGCGCGGCCACCCGATGAGGGACCGCGACGGCGAGCCGGCGATCGCGGGCAGGGGATCGGGCGGCTCAGGCCATCGCGATCTCGTGATGCAGGATCTTGGACAGGAAGTCGCGAACGCGCGGACTGTGCGGCTCGGTGAAGAACGCCTGCGTGTCTCGGTCCTCGACGATGCGCCCCTGATCCATGAAGAGCACCCGGTGAGCGACCTGGCGCGCGAAGGCCATCTCGTGCGTCACCACGACCATGGTCATGCCCTGGCGCGCGAGCGAGACCATCACGTCGAGCACCTCCCTGATCATCTCGGGATCGAGCGCCGACGTGGGCTCGTCGAACAGCATGGCCAGGGGGTCCATGGCCAGCGCCCGGGCAATCGCGACGCGCTGCTGTTGGCCGCCGGACAAGGCGGAGGGGTACTTCCACGCGTGGTCCGCGAGGCCCACGCGCTCGAGCAACGCCATCGAGCGCTCCGTGGCGGCCTGGCGGCGCCGTCCGAGTACGGTGACCTGCGCGAGGTCGACGTTCTCGAGGGCGGTACGGTGGGGAAAGAGCTCGAAGCTCTGAAACACCATCCCGATCCGCGCGCGCAGCGCCGAGAGGTCCGTGTCCGGGGCGCCGACCGAGACGCCATCCACGAAGATCTCGCCCGAGTCGACGGACTCGAGCCTGTTGATGCAGCGAAGCAGCGTGCTCTTCCCGGATCCCGAGGGCCCGCAGATCACGACGACCGATCCCTTGGCGACGGTCGCCGAGCATCCGTCGAGGACGCGACAGTCACCGTACCACTTGGTGACGTTTCGGATCTCGATCATCGCGTCCCCCTGCCGGCGCCGTGTGGCCGGACCCACGGGAAATGTACGGACAAGACTTTGGCTAACTTCGACGCTCTCGGGGCTCCGTGTCAAGGCAACTTGGGGGTGCATCATGCGCGGCATGACCGCCGGACTCGTGGCAATCGCCGTCCCCGTGGCCGCCCTGCCCGCTGTGGCGCAGCATGAGGCGGCTGACACGGCAACGCTGCTGGTCCCGGCGCGCATCTTCGACTCGCCCCGCGGCGTCACCCACGACGGGTGGGCGGTGCTCGTCCGCGGCGACCGCATCGCCGCGGTTGGGCCCCGAGAGCACCTGGTCGCTCCTCCCCAGACCCACGAAATCGACCTGCCCAACGCAACCCTGCTGCCAGGTCTGATCGAGGGGCATTCGCACCTGTTCCTCCATCCCTACGCCGAGACGCCGTACGCGGATCAGGTGTTGCGGGAGGCTCTCGCACTCCGCGTCGCGCGCGCCACGGTCGCCGCACAACGCACACTGCGGGCGGGGTTCACGACCGAGCGGGACCTGGGGACCGAAGGCGCGGGGTACGCCGACGTGGGGCTGAAACAGGCCATCGATCGGCGGATCATTCCGGGCCCGCGCCTGCTGGTGGTGACGCGCGCGATCGTCGCCACCGGCTCCTACGGGCCGGGCGGATTCGACCCGCGCTGGCAGGTGCCTCAGGGCGCCGAGGAGGCCGACGGCATCGACGGTGTGATCCGAGCGGTGCGGAGCCAGATCGGCCACGGCGCGGACTGGATCAAGGTGTACGCCGATGCCGGGTGGGGCCCGAACGGCGAGAACGAGCCGACGTTCTCGCTCGAGGAGCTCCAGGCGGCCACGGAGGCCGCTCGCAGCGCGGGCCGTTTCGTGGCCGCCCACGCGCGCAGCAGCGAGGGGGTACGGCGTGCGGTTCTGGCCGGCGTCACCACCATTGAGCACGGCGATTCCCTGACGCCGGCAGACCTGCGCCTGATGGTGGAGCACGGCGTCGCGCTGTGCCCGACGTTGTCCGGCACGGAGGTCGGCTTCGTGCGACAGGGATGGCGCAAGGGATTCGACCCGCCGCCTGCGGCCGTCGCCCAGAAGCACCGCAGCTTTCGCGCGGCGCTAGCCGCCGGAGCCACGATCTGCAGTGGCAGCGACGCCGGCGCGTACCCCCACGGCGACAACGCGCGCGAGCTCGAGCTGCTCGTGGAATACGGCATGACGGCCGTGCAGGCGCTCCAGGCGGCGACCGTCGTCGACGCCAAGGTGTTTCATCTCGAAGACCGGGGAGTCATCGCCGTCGGACTCCTGGCGGACCTGGTTGCCGTCGACGGCGATCCGACGCTCGACATTCACACGCTGCACCGCGTGCGCCTCGTGATGAAGGGCGGCGAGATCGTGCCGCTCGACTGACGGGTTGCGGTTCGCCCTCCTTGCGGACCACCGTCCGAGCTGAATCTTCGAGCACAACTCAGCAGTCGCTCGACTGACCCGGCGTAGGGAGTCGACCGTGGGCAGCAAGAATCGGGTGCATCGTGCGATGACCAGTGGCAGGGGCTATTGCCCCCTCATGGCCACGATCCACGCCGGCAACAGGTAAAGCAGCAGCCAAGCTCGCCAGGCGGTGTCCTCGACGATGCACGCCCCCGTCGGAAACGCCGTCGAAATCCCAAGCGCGACTGCGCTGGCGACGGC
>Ga0070708_100003850_pt1 | contig 11778 bp, 11 predicted proteins | sample KBSK5503metaG_FD_65469 | JGI IMG/M metagenome (GOLD analysis project Ga0070708, IMG submission 65469) | Corn, switchgrass and miscanthus rhizosphere microbial communities from Kellogg Biological Station, Michigan, USA - KBS K5-50-3 metaG | ecosystem: Host-associated > Plants > Roots >...
AGCAGGAGCTCGACGACGAGGAAGATGATCCCGGTGATCCAGAGGATGAGCGTGAAGAGCCCGTCGATCCGGCCGCTGTAACTGGAGACCCCCTCCGGCAGGCGGAGCCAGATCGGGAGGGCTCCCGCGGCGGCAGGCAGCGCGCCCAGGAGAGGAAACAGAAGGGCGGCGCGGCCTGCTCTCCGGCCCGCGCGAGGCCTGTCGGGGTGGAGGATCTGAGTCAACCCGCTACCCTTTGAACGAGAAATCGACGGTCTTCGTCTCCGAGCCGGAGACGGTCACGTTCTGCGTCTGCGCTCCGTACTTCTCCTGCCAGGCCTCGATCACGTAGTTGCCCGGAGGGAGATTCTTGATCTCGAAAGTCCCCTGGTCGTTGGTCGTCGCGAAGAAGGGGTGGTTGAAAACCCCGCAATAGGCGCCCATCCACTTGTGAACGTCGCACTTGAAGCGCAGCGGCACCTCGGGCTTGTCGAACTTCTTCAACGTCTCCATCTTCTGGAAGGGCTGGCCGATGTTGAACTCGGCGTTGACCTTCGGCAGGGCGTGGATGTTGTGAAGGGTGCCGTCGCTGTTGACGATCTTCAAGGGCTGGCCGGCCTGGATCCCGAAGATGTGCGGGTTGTACTGGCATCCCCTCTGATCGAGGGTCACCGGAGCCGCCGGCGGGGGATAGGCTCCAGTCACGCCTTCCTTGACGTAGACCAGAACCCACTGGAGGGTCCCGTTGCCGTTGACGACGACCTCCTGGGTGTACACGGGCTCCGCATGGACCCCCTTGCAGAAGGCGTCTGCGTCCATCTTGATCTGCTCCTTGGCCGGAGCGGACCCCGTGAAGGCCACCTTCCCGGTGATCGTGGCGCCCCCGGCCGCCGGAGCCGCCGCGGGGGCCGCCGGGGCCGCGGCCGCCGCCGTGGAGGTCGTCGCCTTCGGAGCAGCCGTCTCCTCTTCGTCCTCTTCCTTGCCGCCGCAGGCGAAGAAGGTCAGAGCGAACGCGAGCGAGAGGAGGACACAGGCGCCCCGTTTGAGCATCGAAACTCCCTTCAAGACGTCGTTTCCCGCTGTCCGGCGCTTTTCCGCACCCGACCCGAGCGCGGCGCGCGCCAAAAACGAGTGAACCATGAAACCGGCGGATCATATAAAAGCGAGGGCGGATCTTTCAAGGCGGCTGCGAGGCTTCGATGCCCGGCTCCAGTTTCCGGTGATGACACAACGCTGAACCTGCTAGTGTTTCGCGACAGCGTGCTGGCAACGATTCTGGAGGCCCGGGAGCTGACCAAGGCGTTCGCCGGGCCGCCGCTCTTCTCCGGCCTCTCGTTTCGCGCCGAGTCCGGTCTCCTCGCGGTGGAGGGACGAAACGGCAGCGGCAAGACGACGCTCTTGAAGATTCTCGCCGCGCTCATGCGTCCGAGCTCGGGCTCGGTGTCGGTGCGGCGGGGGGACGAGGAGCTCTCCGGCGATACCCGCCGTCTGGCCGTCGGGTGGGCCGGCCCGGACCTCGCGTTCTACGAGGACTTCACGGCCGTCGAGAACCTGCGCTTTCTTTCGCGGGCCGGAGGGCGCCCCGGGGCCGACGGCCAGCTCGCCCGTCGCCTGGAGGACGTGGGGCTGGCGGAAGCCCTCGACCGCCGCGTGGGCGCCTTCTCGACGGGCATGAAACAGAGGCTGAAGATCGTCTTCTCGCTTCTTTTCGATCCGCCGGTGCTCCTCTTAGACGAGCCCATGATCGGCCTCGACCCCGATGGGCGGGCGATCGTCGAGAGGGTCGTGGCGGAGAAACGGCGGGAAGGTCTGGTCGTTCTGGCCTCCAACGATCCGCGCGACTTCCTGGAACCCGACCAGGAGATTGTCCTGGGGCGGGCCAGTAGACGGTAGGCGGCAGGCGGCAGGCAGCACACGGATGAGCAAACGAAAGGGGGAGATCGACGCCGCGAGCAATCCATCGCCTACCGCCTACCGCCTCCCGCCCTCCCGCGCGGGCGCTCTCGCCCGCGCGTGGGCCATTTGCGCCAAGGACGCCGCGCAGGAGCTGCGGCGCCGCGTGGCCGCCGCGTCTATTTTCTTCTTCGCCGCCACGGCTGTGACCCTCGTGTCCTTCGCGGTGGGGCCTTTTGGCCTGCCGACGGAGGCTCGGGACCGGGTCTCCTCGGCGCTGCTCTGGATCATCCTCTTCTTCTGCGCCGCGACCGGCCTGCCACGGGCCTTCGTGCGCGAGGAGGAGACCGGGACCGCTCTGGCCCTGCGCAAGGTCGCCCCCTCCTCGCTGACTCTCGCCGGCAAGACGCTCTTCAACTACGTCCTTTTCCTGGCGATCACGGCCGTGACGGTCCCCGCCTTCGCCGTCCTGCTCGAGTGGCGCCTCGAATCCCCTGGCGCGCTCGCCACAGTTCTGGTCCTCGGGGGTTACGGCCTGTCGGTCGTCTCGACGTTCCTGGCGGCGCTGGTGGCCCGGGCCTCGCAGAAGAACGTCCTCTTCGTCGTCATCTCCTTCCCGCTCCTGCTGCCGCTTCTCCTGTCCGCCATCTCGGCGACGATCGAGGCGGCGGGCGGTGCGCTCCCGGCCACCGCGCTGCGCGTCATCGTTGCCTACGACGGCGCTGCGACCTGCGCCGCCTACCTCCTCGCCAGCGCGGCGTGGGAAGATTGATCCGCAATGCGCGATTGGCTGGCCTCGGTTTCCCCGCGGGGATTGAGATGAAGTTCCTCAAGTGGCTCCTCCTCCCCTACATGGCCGCGGTCATCGTGGGGGCGTTCCTCTGGCCGGCCCCGGCGCAGGGGTTCATCGGGGAGTCCTCGAGGATCGTGTTCTTCCATGTTCCGTGCGCCTGGACGGGGGCGCTCGCCTTCCTCGTCGCGGCGGGCTATTCGGTTGCGTACCTGGCGCGGCGCAGGCCCGAGCACGACGACGTCGCCGCCGCCGCCGTGCGTCTGGGCCTCCTTTTCGCGGTGCTGGCGCTCGTGACCGGCTCGCTCTTCGCGAAGATCATGTGGGGTTCCTACTGGAACTGGGACCCGCGGGAGTCCTCGTTCCTGCTCCTGATCTTCCTCTACGCCGCCTACCTCTTCCTGCGGGCAGCCGTGGAGGACCCGGAGCGGCGGGCGCGGATGTCCGCCGCCTACGCGCTCTTCGCGGCGGTCCTGATGCCCTTCCTCTTCTTCGTCGCGCCCCGGGTCACGGCGTCGCTCCATCCCCAGACAGTGATCAATCCCCAGGGCAAGATCCTGATGGATGCACCGACGAAAGCCGTCTTCTTCGGGGCGCTGATCGGATTCACGGCGCTCTTCTTCTGGATGCTCTCGCTGGAGTCCCGCGCCGCGCGCTTCGACCGGGCCGCGGTCTCCCGGCTCTCCGAGCGATAGGGCCGCTCGGGACCCGGAGCGGTTGATCTCGAGTCGACAGGAGCGGAGACTTCAGACCCATCGCGGACATGCCTGAACTCGAGCGCTTCGACTTAGTCGTCGTCGGCTCCGGTCCGGCCGGGGAGAAGGGGGCAGCCCAGGCCGCGTATTTCGGCCGGAAGGTCGCTCTGATCGAGCGAGCGCCGGAGGTCGGTGGCGCCTGCGTTCACACGGGCACTCTCCCCTCCAAGACGCTCCGGGAGACGGCTCTCTACCTGACCGGGTTCCGCCGGCGCGAGCTCTACGGGATGAGCGTCCGGCTCGACCGCAAGAAGAGCCTGAGGCAGCTCGTCCACCGGCTCCGCGACGTCGTCGGCGAGCAGACGCGCCAGATCGGCCGCAACCTCGACCGCCATGCGATCGAGCTCATCCGGGGAAACGCCCGGTTCGACGGTCCCCACGAAGTCGCCGTTCTCGACGCGGAGGGAGAGACGACCCGCCGGCTTTCGGCCGATGTCGTCTTGATCGCGACGGGGTCCTCGCCAATCCCGCCCCGAGGCATCGAGATGAGCGATCCGGACGTTGTGGACAGCGACCGGATCTTCGAGCTCGACCGGGTCCCCCTGTCCATGACGGTGGTCGGAGGGGGCGTCATCGGAACGGAGTACGCCTGCCTCTTCGCCGCCCTGGGCACCCGCATCACGCTCGTCGAGGGAAGAAGCCGCCTGCTCGCGGGCGTGGACGAAGACCTTTCCGGAGCGTTGCGGCTGTCGCTCGAGCACATGGGCGCCGAGGTTCTCTTCGGCGACGAGGTCGAGTCCGTCGAGCGTCTCCCGGGACGCCGGTCCAACGCGCTCGCGTTGCGCTTGACATCAGGGCGGCAACTGCGCGCAGACAAGGTGCTCTTCTCCACCGGTCGCTCGGGCAACACGAAGGGACTGAACCTCGAACGCCTCGGCGTGGCTCTGACCGAGCGCGGACATGTCCTCGTCAACGAGCACTTCCAGACGAGTCTGCCTCACGTCTACGCGGCGGGAGACGTCATCGGGTTTCCCGCTCTCGCGGCGACCTCGATGGAGCAGGCGCGCGTGGCAATGTGTCACGCCTTCCACCTCGCCTACAAGACGGCGGTCTCCTCGTTCCAGCCCTACGGGATCTATTCGATCCCCGAGATCTCCTCGATCGGCGCCTCCGAGCAAGAGCTCAAGGAGAAGGGAATCCCTTACGAGGTCGGGCGCGCGCGCTTCGAGAACAACGCCCGCGGCCAGATCACGGGAGACACCGACGGCTTCATCAAGCTCCTCTTCGATCCGAAGACACGCCGCCTGCTCGCGGCGCACATCCTCGGAGAAGACGCCACGGAGCTGATCCACATTCCGATGTTCGTGATGTCCACCGGAGGCGGTATCGACGCCTTCATCGACGCGGTCTTCAACTTCCCGACTTTCGCAGAAAGCTTCAAGTACGCCGCCTACGACGGCCTTCAGAGGCTCGCGCGGAGGACCGTGTCCTCCTGAGCCCCGGTCACTCAGCGCTCGGAAGAGACTTCAGATACTCGATGAGATCACTCTTCTCCTGTCCTGTAAGGCCGAGACCGAAGAACGTGTTGTAATGGTTGACCACGTCGAGAAGAGTCGCGAACCGTCCGTCGTGGTAGAAGCCCCCCTTCGTGTGGGTCCACAGGCCGCCCAGAGGCGACGTGCGGTAGCGGCGGTCGGGCGCGCGGTTGGCCTGGAAGTCGTCGATGCCGATCTCGGCCGCCGTGTGCAGGTTCCAGCCCGGCTCGCTCCAGAGCGGCTCGACGTGGCAGCTGTTGCACTTCGCCTTCCCCGAGAAGAGACCGTCCCCGCGCTTCGCCGCCGCCTCGTCGAAACTGCCTTCGGGAGGCGTCGGGGCCGGAATGGCGAGCTGATAGAACTGGAGCGCGGCCAGCTTCGGGGTGATCTGATCGTCATCCGGATTGAGCGTGGGATTCAGATTCCCGAAACCGTGGGCCGCCGCGATCGGGAACTGAGCCGCGTTGTTCAAGCGCGGATCCCAGAACCGGCCGACTCCATGCATTTCCAGGTTCGCGACGAAAGCGTTCCAGTGCGGCACGGAGCCCCATCCGGTCCAGGTGTGGAGGTTCACGCCCGCCAACCCGAAGGCGGGCGGGATGAGCGTCGCCGCGGAGCCGTTGGGCCCGGAGGTCTTGCCGTCGAGGAGGAGCTCCGCGTCGAACTTGCCGACCCCCCAGCCGTTGAGAACGTTGCGCACATCCGGCTGAGTGGTCATGAGCAGGGTCGCGACCGACGAGAGGTCCGGCGCAAAGGCGATGATGGCTCCGACGTTCAAATCGCGGTTGGGCCAGCCGTCCAGCCTGTGGCCGATGCCCGGAGCGAAGGAGTCGTCCACCCGCGAATGGCAAAGAGCGCACTGAATCCCGACGGAGCTCAGAGTCCCACCGGGATTGAAGAATCCCGTGACGCCGAGGACCGCGTTCAACTTCAGCAGAGCCAGAGTCACGGCCGGGTCGTTCAAGTTGACCCGGCCTCTCCTCAGGTCTTCGATGAGGGGTTGGGGAAGGGCATCCACGTCCACCTTCAATCCGAGAGAGAGCGCCGCCGAGGGCGAGAGGCCGCCTCCGACTCCTCCGTTGGCCGCGCCCTCGATCGCCTGGTGGAGCTTCAGCGTGTCTCCCCAGAACACCTGGTCTCCGAAGGTCGCGAAACGGAAAGTCTGCCGACCTCCCTCGATCATCTGAGTGGCGTTCGAGACGATCACGTCATCGAACGACCCCCTGGCGCGAACCGCAGGGACAATGCGAGGACGGCTGGCAGCCGTGACGAGGACGAATCCGCCGATGACCGAGAGCGGCACCACCAATCTCCGAATCCATTTCCTGACCATGATCTGCTCCTCCCCCATTTCACCCTCCCGAGCGATTTCTACGAGTTCACCTGTCGGCTGCCCTGCCAGCCTCCCCGAGGCCGTTGCCACGAGGCCGCGAAGCGGGTTGATCCGATGGGGCCGCGGCGCCCGCGGACGGGTGCACGTGAACTTGCTCAGTCGTCGCGCCCATCCGGGAGCTGAAGAACAGGAAGAAGTTGGAACCCACCTCGATCGCTCGATTGGCCGCTTCCACATCATCCATCACCCGGGACGAGGTGATACCGCTGCTTCCGTCGGCCGCGGGCCAGTCGCTCTGAGACATGACCAGCACGGGCCGGACTTCCCACCAGATCGGTTGCGTGTTGACTCGACTGTCGTCCACGACGTGGCTGTGATTCGGCGTGGGCACGAAGATCGGAGCGGTCGGGGGACCGGTCTTCCCCAGAGCGAAAAGAGTCTTCGACAGATCGACCGTGGAAGAGTGCATGGTGCAGGTGCCGGCCACGGGATTGTTCGGGTCGGGACACTGTGTCGTGATGGCCGGATTGACCTTCGTCTTCCAGGCTTCGGGTATCGCGCCGAAAAGCGAGATCAAGGCGTTTCCCAGCGCGGGGCCGCAGAGCAGTCCGGGCCTTGGGTTGGCCGGGCACGGAATCGCGTCGTTGGCATTTGTGTCGTGGTCCACCGAGAACATCGGAACCAGCACGTACAGGTGAGCGGTGTGTTTGATGTCGCCACCCGTCGGGTCGGCCGTGGGCTCGGTGATCGGCTGGCAAATCGGCAACTGCATCTCATTCGGGTCGGACTGCGCCAATTTCCCGTTGAAATTCAGGTCCAATGTCGGCTGGTCGACACAGTCGAAGTTCTGCAGGTAGCTGAAGGTGACGAGCCTTCCACCGCCGAAGCCGTTCGTCTGATTGGGGGCCAGCTGCGCCGAGGCGCTGCCGGCGACAAATGTCAGACATGAGCAAATCGAGAGCGTTAGCCAAAGACTCTGAGCGGGGTTCTTGTGAGCCGTCAGCGATTGAGTCTGCAAACCTGACATCTCATCTCTCCTTTTCTAAGGAATCACGTTCGACGAACTACGAATCGTCGAGCCGGGACCCGAGCGTCCGCCGGCTGGTGCTCAGCCGACTCACTATCTAAAGAGTCGGCTGAGTGGAAGTCGTTACAAGGGTTTAGAAAGCATTAAGAAGCAATGCAACCTCTGCCTGCGGATGAACTCTCTAGATGTGACGGATGATCTCAGCAGAGAAGGTCTGCAAGGAAGGCGGGAGGCGTCGGCCCTCTCAGACGAGCAGATCGTGCAAAGAGTCCGCGCGGGCGATACCGAAGTCTTCGCGGTTCTCCTGCGCCGGCACAACCAGCGAGTCTACCGGGCGGCGCGCTCCGTCCTGCGCGATGACACCGAGGCCGAGGAGATTGCGCAGGAGGCATGGGTCCGCGCCTTCGAGCACCTCGATCAGTTTGCCGGGCGCGGCCGATTCGCGATGTGGGTCACCCGAATCGCGCTGTATGAAGCATGGGCGCATGCTCGCCGCGGTCGGAAAGGACTAGGCGTGCCGAAGAGCGGGGCGGACGAGATGGCTTCCGCGAAGGTGTGCTCCGATGATCCGGAACGAGCGGCTTCCGATCGCGAAGTCCACGGGTTCATCGAGGCGGCGATCGACTCTCTTCCGGAGAAGTATCGACTCGTCTTCATCTTGCGCGAGGTCGAAGGGCTCTCCACGGCCGAGGCGGCGGACTCTCTCAAGCTCTCGCTGGTGACGGTCAAGACACGGCTCCACCGTGCCCGAGCCCTGCTCCGCAGACAGTTGCTGGCGCTCGCCGGACCGGGCATCGCCGGGTCCTTTCGCTTCCTGGGACGCCGATGCGACCGTATTGTGGGGGCCGTCATGCGCCGCATCCGCCCGGCAGCTTCCTTCCTCGTCGTCTCGCCAGAGCCAGGCAGGGCTGGGGCCTGGGAGGAATTTCCGCAATGAAGTAATGCGTTTGCATCAGTCGCGGCGCCTTAGGAGTTGCTTTGCTAAGGGTGTGCGAGAAACAATCCGAACGTGAACAGCCTCGCCTTCCTGGCAATTGTCAACGTCGTGATCTGGGTCGGGCTGTTCTTCTACCTGTGGCGGCTGGATCGCCGGATCTCGGCGCGGGAGCGGGAACGATGAAGAAGGGGTACTGGATCGCCGTGGGCTTCGCGCTCGTCTTCATCGCGCTTGGCGTCACCGCTTTTCAGAAGACGCTGACCCCCTACCTGAGCTTCGACGAGGCCCGCAAGTCGCGGGGGGTCGTCCAGGTCATGGGGAGCCTCGACAAGCAGAGCGACCAGTACGACACGGGCCGGCAGGAGCTTCGGTTCGACCTTCTGGATACCGCGGGGAATCGCATGCCGGTCGCCTACCGCGGGATCAAGCCCGGAAACTTCAAGGACGCCATCTCGATCGTCGCGATCGGGTCTTACCGGGAGGGCCGCATCGAGGCCGAGAAGCTCCTGGTCAAGTGCCCCTCCAAGTATCAAGGCGCGGAGGTCGAGAAGTCCTATTCCTCGGCGCCCAGGGCGCCGGCCCGAAGCTAGGGACTCTGATGTACTTCTGGCCCGGCGTCGTAGCCCTCTGGGGGGCGCTCCTGGCGGGACTCGCCTCGATCTTCTTCTATTTCCGGGCCGACTTCGGGCGGCGGGATGCTCTGACTCTCGCCCGCAACGCCTACGCCGCGTTTGCGACCTGCCTGGTGGCCGCGGCCGGGACGTTGATGGCGCTCCTCCTTCAGCACCGCTTCGACGTCGCCTATGTCAACGCGTACTCGAGCCGCGACCTGCCGCTTCACTTCCTGATCTCGACCTTCTGGGCGGGCCAGGAGGGGTCCTTCCTCCTCTGGTGCTTCTGGGGCGCGATCATCGGGCTCTTCGTCTGGAGGTCTGCCCGCGAGCAGGAAGCCCCGGTCATGATCGTCTATATCTCGACCTTCATCGGGATCGTCGCGATTCTGTGCAAGCAGAGCCCGTTCAAGCTGCTCCCGCCGCCCGTCCCGCAGGACGGCGTCGGGTTGAATCCCTTGCTCCAGGATCCGTGGATGGTGATCCACCCGCCGGTCATGTTCTCCGGCTTCGCCTCCCTGTCGGTCCCGTTCGCCTTCGCGATCGCGGCGCTCTGGAAGAAGAGATGGGACGGCTGGGTCGTGCGGGCGATCCCGTGGGCTCTCTTCACCTTTCTCTCGCTCGGCACGGCGGTCCTGATGGGAGGCTACTGGGCCTACAAGACGCTCGGATGGGGCGGCTACTGGGGCTGGGATCCGGTCGAGAACACGAGTCTCGTGCCGTGGCTCGGCACCGTGGCCCTCGTCCACGGCATGTTCCTCCAGCGGGCCAGGAAGCGCCACCGCAAGGTCAACCTGATCCTCGCCTGCTTCGCCTACGCCACGATCCTCTACGGTACGTTCCTGACCCGCTCCGGGGTCCTGGCGGATTTCTCGGTCCACTCCTTCATCGACCTCGGGATCACCGGTTGGCTCGTGACGATTCTCCTCGGATCCATCCTCGTCTCGGCGGCCGGCCTGGCCTGGCGGTGGAGGCAGATCCCCGTCGCCGAAGAAGATGAGCCGCCGCTGCTTTCGCGCAGTGTCTTCTTCATCCTCGGCATCGCGGTTCTCTGCGCGCTCGGGTTCGTGATCCTGCTCGGGACCTCCGCGCCTTTGCTGACGCGACTGACGGGGAACCCTTCCCAGGTGCAGACACCGTTCTACACGAAGACGACGATTCCGGGAGCGCTCCTGATCGCGCTGCTCGCGGGACTCGTGCCATTCGTGTCCTGGAAGGGAGAGGCGTGGAAGAACCTCGCCAGGAACTCGCGCCGCTCGCTCCTCGTGGCCGGGACCGGGATCGTCCTCGCCTTCGCCGTCGGGGCGCGGGAGCCGCAGAGCCTCGTCATCCTGTTCGGCGCCCTCTTCCTGGCCGACATGAACCTCCAGGCGGTCGTGCGCAAGGCAAAGGGGGGCAAGTGGGGCGGAGCGGGAGGCTACCTGGCCCACCTCGGGCTGGGCATCATGCTCGCCGGGATCGTCCTGTCCGGCGTTTACGCCCGCTCGAAGCGCCTCACGCTGCCGGTCAACCAGCCGGTCAAGGTCGAGGGCTCCACGCTGACGTTCCTGCGCGTCGTGCCGGGCTCGGCAACCCGCAAACAGGCGATGGAAGTCCGCGTCCAGACGCCCGGCGGGAAGACCTACTACGCGTACCCCAAGATGTACGTCAACACGAAGACGAACCAGCTGATGGCCAATCCCGCCATCCGCAACTCGACACTCTTCGACTTCTACATCGCCCCTCAGTCCTACGACCCGGGTCAGACGGAACAGATCGGGCGCGACGTCAAGTTGACGAAGGGCACGACGACCAACATCGATGGGACGGGGTTCACGTTCCGGGACTTCAACGCCGACCGCTCGGCGATGATGAGAGGGGAGAAGACGGTCCTCGTCCTGACCGACGTCACGGTGACGCCTCCGGACGGGAGCAAGCACGACGTCACGCTGCGTTTCCTCTACCACTTAGACGGCCAGGAGGCCGAATCCCAGGACGCAGACGTGCCCGGCGTTCCCGGCGGCAGGATGCGGGTCGTGGCGGTGTCCCCCAACGACGGCGCGGTCCTTCTGCGAATGCGGGGAGTCTCCAAGGACAAGGCCGCCGAGTATCAGGCCGCGACCACGGAGTCCCTGTCGGTCGACGTGACGCGCAAACCGATGATCGCGCTGGTGTGGGGCGGCTTCTACGTGATGATGGCCGGCGGCCTGCTGGCGTTCGTCAAACGCGCCAGGGAGGCGCGCCACGCGATGCTCGCCTCCGAGGCGCATCAGGCCATTCCCACTGGCGAATCGGTCGCTCCGACGGGTCCCGCGATCCCGGTCCACACTCGTTCCCGGCTGTAATCAGCCGAGGACACCGGGTCCGAGTCCGGGACGTTTCTTGCACCTCCTCTTGTTTTATGAAACGAGAGGTGCCGTCGTGAGAATCCGCCGAATGCTTTCCGGAACGCTCTTCCTGGCCGGCGTCTTCTTCGCCGAGTCCGTTGGCGCCCAGTTCGTCAGTCTCTCCCGCTGCCATTCGGCCTACCCCTGCTCGATTCCGTTCGGCCTCCAGTACCGTCCGGATCCGCTGATCGCGGGTCCATACGGGCAGCCCGGACACACGCCCCTGTCCGGACACATCGAGCTCCGCCTCCCGCTGAAGATCGAGATCGACAGGCCGTTGGACCAGAAGGCTCTCGACGAGGCGATGCGCAAGGGGGTCGAAGTGCAGCGGCCCGGGCCCGCCGCTCCGGCCGACGCGGCGCCGGCGATCGAGAAGACCCCGCCGGCCGGGAAGGAGCGGCCCAGGCCGACACCGGAAGAGAGCCTCCGCCGAAGCGGCTATGGCTCTCCTGCGAAGGCGGAGCGCTGATCAGAGCTCGATCGCCAGGCCGTCGCGCGCAGCCGTGACCCGGCACCCGGGCGCCTTCTCCGCCGCAAGAGCCTCGAGCGCGCCCTTCAACGCTTGCTCCCCCTGCTCGATCGGCCCCTTCCCGAAGTGGGAGAAGATCGCCC
>Ga0070708_100003852_pt1 | contig 11778 bp, 11 predicted proteins | sample KBSK5503metaG_FD_65469 | JGI IMG/M metagenome (GOLD analysis project Ga0070708, IMG submission 65469) | Corn, switchgrass and miscanthus rhizosphere microbial communities from Kellogg Biological Station, Michigan, USA - KBS K5-50-3 metaG | ecosystem: Host-associated > Plants > Roots >...
CCTTCAAATTGTGGGATGGGGGTCCAGTAGGACTCATTGAACGGATTGGCATCATTGGCGGCGGCAGTTGGATCGCTCTGCTGGCGATCCGCCTTATGCGCAAAAAGGACTCGATAGCTTAAGCTGTGGAACAACCCACGGATTGCGTCACGAGGTGACCTGTAGCAGGCAGAGGTAAACGTGTGCCTCTTTGATGAGAAAGAACAATACGCTTTCCATCAAGGAGGCAGACAAAAGTGTATGTTACGTTTTATGCAGCATTTAAGGAGGGAGCTTTATGTATCAGTGGTTTGTCTTCGCCCATGTCCTGGGCGTCTTCGGCTTCCTGCTCGCCCACGGCACCGCCGCTGCCGTGGCTTTCGTGCTACGGAGGCAGCGCGAGGTCGAGCGCGTTCGTGTCCTGCTTGACCTGTCCAGAGGCGTCACCATGGTCGCCAACGTTTCCCTGCTGGTGTTGCTCGCCGCCGGCATCACTGCTGGCTTCATGGGCAACTGGTGGGGGCAGGGCTGGATCTGGGCCGCCCTGGGCCTGTTCATCCTGATTAGCGTCACCATGACGCTTCTCGGCTCGCGCCCGTTCAAGCGTCTCCGTCAGTTCGTGGATGCAGGCAATCCATCGCGCTCGGAGACGATTAGTCATTCGTCCCTGGACACATATGCGGAAAAGCAACTCGCCATTCTGCTCGATGCTACCCATCCCTGGCTTCTTGCCGTGATCGGCAGTGGCGGCCTGGTCTTGATCCTCTGGCTGATGATGTTCAAGCCGTTCTAACCAACAATCGTCATTGCCGTGGCAGACGAGTTGAAAGTCAAGTATCGTAAGGAAAGGAAATTGCATATGCCGCTGGCACCAGAGCATACCTATCGAGACACCTATCCCTTGCTGCTCGCCCTCTACCAGCACTTGTGTGACACGCTGCATCCAGAGAATCTGACCATCATGGGCGATTCAGCAGGTGGTGGAATGGCTCTGTCGCTGGTGCAACAGGCCGTCGCGCAAGGACTCCCTCATCCCAAGCAGACCTTTTTAACGTCTCCCTGGCTGGACCTCACTCTGAGAAACCCTGCCATTGCCTCGCGAGATCGCTCCGATCCAGTGCTCATTTCTGCCGGGATGCGTGTCTTAGCGCGCTGGTGGGCAGGAGGGGACGATCCCACATCCCCTGTGCTCAGCCCCATCAATGGCTCCCTCGCCGGGATCGGCCCCCTGCTCCTGGCCATCGGGACTGATGAGTCTATCCATCCCGATGCCCTCCTTTTCCGGGAACGAGCACTGGCCGAAGGCGTCGATCTGGAATTCATGGAGAAAGAGGGCCTGGCCCATCTGTTTCAGTTTGCACCAATCCCCGAAGCCAAACCCGTGCTTGATCGCTACGTTGAGCGTCTCAAGCACTAGGCTCGTGTGCTCCTCTTGAGCACACCTTTGGTCATTCCGCCAACTGAGGGCCGAGGCCCGAGTGGGTACTCAACTGGGGGAGACGTTCACAAGCAGATCGAAGATGTTCTAAAAGGCGAAGTTTGAGGAGAAAACGGAGAATGAGACATGCAGATGGACAAGGAGCAGTATGGAAAGGCAAAGGCTTGCCTCATCTCCTGTATGCAGGAGGGTCACTCCTGGCAAGTAGCCAAAGCCCAAGCGGGTTTGCAGATCAGTCAGTCGAATGCGTATCGACTGTGGAGGGCCTTCCGTCTGCATGGCGAGGCGGCGCTCTCCGATGGACGACATGGTCATCCGAGCAAGCTGCGGGAAGCAGCACGGGATTTTCTCGAAGAACGGTGTCAGCAAGCTCCTCAAACCCCTTCATCCACCATTCAGATGGAACTGCAAAAGCGTTTTGACCTGCATGTCAGTATCAGCCAGATCAACCGTGTCCGGGCGGCACTCGGAATGAGCAACCATTCCACATGCCCCGCGCTCGGGGAAAAAAAGGCGGGAGAGGAAGGCGCTTCTTCTCAACCAGAGTGGCAAGAAGGTGCTGGCAGTCTCCTGCTGCTTGCCTCGGCTCATCAGACAGGCTTGCGCGCCGTGCTTCAAACAGCACTCTCCCCAAGCCACCTCACCATTGATCCATCGTTGCGTCTTGCCCACCATCAACCAGCAACACTGTGCAGTCAATTGCTAACGCTCCTCTTCCTGGAAACCGTAGGACTCAGGCGAACCTGGGATTTACGTGGCTACACCGGCCAGGCTCTTGCCCTGCTCACCGGTCGGCGTCGGGCTTACGGCTACCGCCACGCCGAGCGATTTCTGGCAGAATTGTCCCGCAGTGGAGCAGATGTCCCGCTCACAGAAGCGCTCGCACGTTGGGCGGCTCCTCTGTGGAAGCCAAAGTCCCAGGGGAGAGAGAGAGCCCTGTTCCCGTCTTTTACGTCGATGGGCATCGCAAGCCCGTCTATGCTGATGCGCTGATCCCACGTGGATTAATCGGGCGCACGGGAAAAGTCCTGGGATGTCGCGCTCTGGTGGTATTGCACGATCAGGAGGGCCACCCATTGTTCGTCACCACCCATCGAGGAGACCAGCATCTGACGCTGGGACTACCAGCTATGCTTACGCGTTATGAGCAGGCTGCTGGGATGGCTCGCCTCAAGCGCATCGTCGTAGATCGTGAGGGCATGTCGGCAGAATTCCTGGCAGCGTTGACAAACGAGGGACGGACGGTAGTAACGATCCTGCGTACCGATCAATATGCAGGGTTGGAGTCATTCCGGCAGGTTGGCGAGTTTGTCCCGTTGCAAGTAGATCAACAGAGCAAGGTCATTCGAGAGGTGGCGCTGGCGTGCTTCGGTCTGCCCTTGCCTGAACATCCTGGACAGGAACTGGAAGTACGAGTGGCGCTGTTCCGTGACTGGCGTCGTCTGGTTCCCAACGCTTCCTCATCAGAAGAGGAAGGCCAGCCCCTGCGGTGGGATGAGAAACCCGATGGAACCCGTGAGGACTGGTTAGATGAGAGTTGGCAGACCACACCTTTGCCTGCACCACCGATGGAGCCAAAGCTGATTCCCATTGTGACGACAGCGACAGAGGCAGATGCGGTCGAGTTGGTACAGACCTACACGCGACGCTGGTCTGCCCAGGAAAATGCGATTCGAGACTGGCTTATCTCGCTTGGCATCGATATCAACCACGGCTATGCCAAAACCCCCGTTGCCAACTCCGAAATGACGAAAAAACGAGAAGCCTTGCAAAAACGGTTGGAGAATGTGCAACGGTGGACGGTTGGAGCCCGCAAGCGCATGCACAACGCGAGTAAGCTGTACCGAAAACGCTGTCAACATTGTTTGAAGAGATACCAGACTAACTAGTCCCTACGTTGCTTGCCCCCGTTGTGTTGATTGCTACAAATCATTCATATGCCCCTCAATCGGGCGAGGTTGGCAGGCTTTACGGATCGATGGTACAATTTCACCCAGAACTCTACAGGCGCAGTGGTTCAGGAAAAAGGGGCATTCATGGACCTGCAACGGTTTTTAAATACCCATCAATCCCGGCGTAGTTTCTTGCGGGAGCTTGGTACGTTGGCAGGGGTGGGCTTAGCACTCGATGCAGGTACATTTAATGTATGCAGTATCGATACTGAAACATTCGTACCGGCCAGCAGGACAAATCCCATTAAACATATTCTGGTAGCTTGCCAGGAGAATCGCTCTTTCGATGAGTATTTTGGTCGTTACTCCAAGGCCGGCTCTTTCGGCATTCCACAGGGCTACTATCAGCCTGATGGTCATGGAGGAAAAGTCTATCCCTATCATTTTCCTGTTACCAGCTCAAACGATACTTCTCATTCCTGGCAAGACACTCATCGTGAATGGGACAATGGAGCAATGGACGGCTTCTATACGACAAATGGCCTTCTGGCAATGGGATACTATGATAGATCTGACATCCCCTTTTATTACGCGCTGGCCGATTCCTTTACGTTATGTGGCAACTACTTTTGCTCAGTGCTTGGTCCAACCCTCCCTAATCGCCTTGCTCTCTGGACGGGTACCTGTGGGGGCATCACGACTAACGAGATCAATGGCGGAAGTCTGGGTTGGTTTACTATCGTAGATCTGCTCGATCAATACCACGTGACCTGGAAGTGCTACGGCCTGGGTTTGGGAACGGGTAGCGAGCCCAATGATTTCGAAGGATACAACCCGCTTACGTACTTCAAGAAATGGCAGAACGAACCCCGGATGTATTACCAGGTCGCGGATTACTACAACGACCTGGAGTCGGGGAAGCTGCCGCAGGTGTCGTTTTTGATCACTGAAGCCCTGGTTGATGAGCATCCACCACTTGATATTCGCACCGGTGAGTTTGCAATGGAGGCGGCGATCAAAGCTCTTATGAATTCTCCTGCATGGAAGAGTTCGGTCCTCTTCTTTACCTATGACGAGGGAGGCGGGTACTTCGACCATGTTGCCCCACCGCGGGTGGATGCTTACGGGCTGGGATTCCGCGTGCCCACGCTGGTAATCTCACCTTATGCGAAGCGCGGGTACGTGTCGGGTCAGTTATATGAGCACAATTCGATCTTGAAGTTCATTGAACGCCACTTTGGTTTACCTACACTGGCCAGCATGAACCACCAGTTTGATACCTCGACGCCGGGAATGAATAACGATGCTGCTCATGGGAACGCTGCAGGTCCACCTGCTCCCCCACGTGATAGTCTCTCAGACATAGGTGATTTCTCTGAGGTGTTCGACTTTGCGCAGAACCCGAACTATCATCCAGCGTTGGCAACGCTGGATAATTACTGGATTGCCGAGTTTGTCATAGCATTGGTGGCAAAAAAAGTAGAGAAGGCAGCGAGAAAAGCTGTTGATGGGTTGTGATATACTATAGCATGTGCCAGCAGGAGCCTTTCCTGCGCTACTAAGAAAGAAGGAGATAAGAATGACAGTTGCAGAGCTCTTCGAGCAGATGCCAAAATATTTCAATGCTGCAGCGGCTGCAGGTATGACTAAGACCTTTCAGTGGGACATTACTGGAGACGAAGCGGGGAAATGGGCTTTAAGAATCGCCAATGGAGCTTGTGAGCTTATTCCGGGCGGCGTAGAAAAGCCGGATGTCACCTTTACCGTCAGTGGTCCGGACTGGATTGCGATTACACAGGGAAAGCTCGATCCGCAGAGCGCTTTCTTCAGCGGCAAATTCAAAGTAGCTGGCGATATCGGGCTTGCGCTGAAACTCCAGCAAGTCTTCCCCACACCGAGAAGTTAACCAAGCACAGCCTGGCACCAACAAGAACGATGCCAGGCTCCCTTGCTCAGCTTTTGCTAGCCTTGCCATTCACTATGTTCTATGGTATACTCACTCACGATGACCAAGTATGTCTTTGCCTGGCGCTTATGAAGTATAGCAACCCTTAGAAAGGCGTACGAGATGGCTCTTAGGAGTGATGAACTACATTATAGTGTGCAACACCTCAATGGTATGTTGACCACTCACGAAGCAGCAAAACAGCTTGACCTGAGCTACTGGCATTTTATGCACCTCGTGGAAAAAGGACTGATTCCAGGTGTGCGCGTGGTTGATCGCTGGCTCTTCTCTCCTAACGATCTCAATGAATACCGGCGTAGAAAGTACGGCGAACTGGAAGACCTGGCAAAGACGGCCCTGAATCACCCGGCAGTTGACCTGACGGAAAAGCAAGAGACGATCTGCCGCTATTTAGCAAGTAGTGAACGCCCATCTGAAATAGCTCGCAAACTCCAGCAATCCCGCCAGGCCGTCCACTCACAAATTACCCTCATCCGCGAAAAAGTCTCCCGTATCCAACCTAAAAAAGCTTCCCCGCAGTCTACATCCGAAACTACTGTCCCGTCCCGTACACCTCGCGCAAGAAAAAGCCCCATTCCCTTACGGCCATCCAAAAAATAGACCCCCTAACATTCATAATTGCGGCTCAGCAGCGATGGTTCAATCAAAGGCGCCATAGCTGGCTCATGATCGGCAAGTGCACGCAGCAGGCCAAAACAACCCGCGAGCATCATATCTCCATGCGGGGTCGCTTCATAAGGGTGCAGCGTTGAGCCGCGCAGCATCTCGCGCCGGGGGCCAGTCACAGCCAGGAACGGGAAAGTCTTGCCATTGACACTTTCAGCATCGTGGAGAATCAACGCTCCATGGCCGCTCGTATTAAACACTTCCTCATTGGTCAGTGTTCCATCGGCCAGGTGTATAAGCATCTGCTCAAGCCTGGAGCGATCGATCTCCCCGGTATGATGTTCAAAGATGCCCACGATGCGGTCCTGCACGAGATGAAAAGCCAGCGTATGGAAATTGCCAATATTGCAGAGCAGGCTAGCGCGCTGACTCCTGACAAGCGGGTCCTCCAGTGCACCTAGAACGGCTGCCGAGCCGGTATCCATCAACAGGAGTGGCACTTGCCGGTCCGAATTACTCAATTGTAGGTAACGTGCAGCGCTACTTGCGATAGAGCGCAAGCGTGTCAGGTCGGCGGGTGTATCCTGCGCCAGGTAGGCAAACGCGCTGGGTACTGGATTACTGTGTACCGTGTTTTCAATGAAGTTGAAGCGAAAACGGCGGTCGCTCACTCCTGGAGGTGCAGCCCCGTGATCGAAAGCTGCAATAGCCAGCGCATCTATGAAAGGATCAACGTCGAATGCACGTAAGGCGCTGGTGATGGCGCGAGCATCAAAATCTTGCAGTTCGATATGCACCAGGCCTGGATTCTCTGCTCGATGCCCAGCTTCAGGCTCATCAATAATCTCAAAGCCCATCTGCTCGACCATCGCCAGGTCATCATCGAACGTACGGCCTGCCTCCGGCGTGACAGCAACAGCGTAGCCGGCCAGCGCATGATCCCGTGCAGCCCAGTGGGAGGGGCCGCCTCCCATAGTTACGCCCGTCAAGAGGATCGGTTGACCACGTTCGGTTGCTCGCTTAATGCGTTCAGCGACGATAACCGTGGGAGATGGCATGACCATCTTGAAGCAGTTCTCTATTGTTTTGCCGCTCTCGAAGAGCAGGATATCTTGAGTGCCGGTGCCGACATCGACGGCCAGGATACGTAATGGCGTGGACATGATGATGCTCCTAAGGTCACTAGACAAAATAAGCTATACTCTATTTTAACTGTATATATTATCCGGGACAAGCGTATAGTGTTCTATCAAATTCATTGCAGTAACGAAGAAGCAGCAAAGGAGCAAGTCGTCTCATGGCAAAGGCAACCAAAACGGTTAAGCAACAGCTTTGCTATTAGCGTGCTCATGCCCCTTATTTTACAGCAACAAAAGTGCTCTTCAATCAAGTTGCCGCCTTCTATTTCGAGGTGCTTGTGGCACACCGTGGTATCCTTGAGCTTTCCAGCAAAGAAGCCCTTACCGCGCTGGAAACGCTCACGCATACGACGAAAGCCAATCCTCATCCAGTGATGCCACTGGCTTCCGTCATCCCCGCTGACCTTCCGGCTATGTTCCGTCGTGCCGCTCTTCATGCCGCACTTGGTGCAGCACGCTCGTTCTACAGCCATCTTGAGAAATGGCGCAAGCAGAAAGCGAAGGCGCAAGCAAAGGGCAAGAAGTTCACTATTCGTCCACCAGTACCGCCGCGCAATTGGAACAGATCAGTCACCCTCTATGCCGGACAGTGGAAAGAACGCACGCAGCAGAGTATCGTGCTCAAGCTGTGGACAGGAAGCAGTTGGGCATGGATCAAATGCGGCATCCAAGGGCGTGAGCTTCCTGGTGCATGGGACGTAGAGAGCCCAACGCTGGTGCAAGACAGCCAGCACTGGAACCTGCACACCGCCGTGCAGAAGAAGTTCGCTAGCCCTGGGAAAGTGGAGCACCAACTCAGTACCAATCCAGAGACTCGTATTTGTTCAGTCGATCTCAATATCACTAAACACTTAGCCGTGTGCACCATCCAGACTGTCGAAGGCACGGTAGTTGCAACCCGCTTTATCAAAGGCGGCAAGCAACTGCACGGTCTTAGGAAGAGACAGTTAGGACGCATTGCACGCAACCGCAGCAAGACAGGCATCATCGCCGCAGGTGAACAGGACAATGCAGACTTGTGGGCAAAGATACGCGCACTTGACGAAGACAGTGCTCATCAGGTGAGTCACCGCATTGTGGAGTTTGCCAAGCAGCATCAAGCAACTATTCTAGTGTTTGAACATCTTGGGCACTTCAAGCCACACAAGGGCAAGTACAGCCGGAGAGGCAATGAAAAACGCTCGTACTGGTTACGGGGGAAAATCTTCAAGTACAGCAAATACAAAGCGTGGAACGAGCACATCCTCACCTGCCGCGTCTCCCCCAGGAATACCAGTCGTGCGTGTGCCCGTTGTGGTGGACTGGTTGCCCGTTATGCTGCTCAAAAACCGGCAGAAGGATATACCCCTGGTGCTCCCCTTGTCTATTGCCCACAGTGTCAGATGCACGGCAACTCCGATAGAAATGCCAGCATCGTCATTGGGAAACGCCTGCTTGCTCGGTATCAACAGACCCCTTCTCAGGAAAAGCCTCAAGCTCCTCTGGTACCAGAGAGGCCCGTGAAAACGGGAGGTGTTCGCCGTTCCCAAGACGCCAAAGACAGTGGAAGGCCATCTACCGACCTTGTCAGGCATGGATCAGCGAACGCGCAGGGCACCGCGCAGGATACACTCAATGGGATGGTTGCGAGTGTGTCAGGTATTGTTCGCCAACTACGGGTGTTCAACGAGTCGTAGCCACGCTACTTACACTCGAATACCCGACTACGCAACAGTGCCAGAAGAAGCCGCTGGTCTTCTAGACCATGCGGAGTGTCACAAGTGATTCACTTGTGCATCGTTACGACCCTAAAAAGGCTGCCGATGATGGCCTGGGCAGTACCGAGGGTACCTTTAACGCCGCTAGTTTCTGGCTGGCCGAGAGCCTTGCTCGTGCGGGCCGCCTGGATGATGCTCGCTTGATGCTTGAGAAAATGCTGACCTACAGTAATCACGTAGGTCTCTATGCCGAGGAGATTGGTACGGTCGGTGAAGCTTTGGGCAACTATCCACAAGCATTTACTCACCTCTCGCTGATCACTGCTTGCTATAATATAGACCAGATGCTCAACAGGTCGAGAAGTTATGACAAACTATTTTCTGACTGAGTTGCACGCTATTCTGGCTTAACTTGACCCTGCCACGACTCATCTATAAGCGCGGCTAACCTCCCTACGGGGTTGGTCGCTTTTTGTTGCCAGGGAGGACACCGTTCGACTCCGGGCGGGCTTACGCTTTTCGATGCTGCAAACAGAGAGACCCCTGGTTGTTGTAACCAGGGGTCTCTCCTCCGTTCTGGTTTGACAATGACGCATCAAGGTTGAGGCTCTTCCGATGAAGCGCCTCAGTGAGTTTCGAGGAGGCGCTGGAGCGCAGCGCCTCACGATTGTTAAGCGTAGGGAACGATCCCTCCGTCAGCGTTTTTAGCCGGTCTAGGCGGTGGGCAGATCCGATACCAGGTTCGCCACATTCGGTGTTCCCCAGCCGGTTGCGAAGTCGTACCCGGCCGCCGCATTGAAGCCGACCGGTGTTCCCACGAGCTGGTTGTTTCCCACCGTGATGTCGTGGAAGTCGTTAGTGTAATGGGCGGATTCCGCGAGCCTGTAGAGCGCCGGGTTGATGAAGCCGAGTGAGTGGCCCGCCGCCTGATTGGCCAGCGCGATAATCGCTGCCCACTGGGGCGAGCCCGCGCTTGTTCCGCCGACAACGAACCAGATCGGAGAGCCAAGAGCGGTGTAGTACACGAGCACCCCACCGTTCACAGCGGCGTTGTAGGAGATGTCAGGCGTCGTTCTCGCGGTCAAGCCCAGTCCGCTCTGATACGGGGGCACAGTTGGGAAGAGCAAACTTGGTGAGCCACCCGTGGCGACACCAAACCCGGGTTCAGGTTCATTCCAGACCTGTTCTCCGTGATACCCTGTGGGCGTGCAGCCCGTTGGGACACCAGGCCTCCCGCCCGGACTGCAGGTGCCGGTGAAGCTCACGAGGCCGGAGTTGCAGGGGCCGCCGGTGCAGCTAAACGCCGTGCCAGGAGGCAGATACGGGTTGCCCTCCGTTCCACCGACCCCGGTGACCAGGGGGTCTGAAGCGGGGAAACCCGCATTCGCGGTGGTGCTGCCGTTGGTGGCACCGAAGTCACCGGCAGATGCCAGGACGGTGATCCCCGCCTGTTGGGCCGCCTGGTAGTTTTTCTCCGCCTGTAAGATCTGGGCGTTGTTGTTGTGGACTAAGAATTCAGGGGTGCCGAAGCTTTGCGACATGATGCTGCCTGGGAATTGCGCGATGGCTGCGGATTCAGAAGTGTTGATCACGCTCCCGTGCGGGGATGCAGCGACCACCAGGACGATCTTTGCGCCGGGAGCCATTGCATGGGCCCACTCCACATCCAGGGTGGTTTCGACGGTCCATTGGAACTCAGCCTGCGGCATATTTTTGGGATCGAACGTTGGGCAGCCTGTCGGACAGAGGATCGTGAAGGATGGGGGCGCGGGAATCCCGAAGGTGCTGTCGAAGACAGCCAGGTCATTGTTGATTGTTGGGCTGCCAAAGGCATCGACGATGAGGATAGTCTGGCCGCTCCCATTGAGGCTCGACGGGAAGTTGTAAGCAGTTCGGATGAAGTTGGGGGAGTAACAGATAAGCGTTTTTACACTACTGCTGGTGCAGTAGGGCACTGCGTTTGGGAGGACGGTGTTCGGACTCACCTGGACGCGAGGCGGATTCACGGTGTAGGTAAAGTCGCCCGGTGAAGCGGACAACGTATTGACGGCCTTCCCCGCAGCGGAGGCACCCGGCACAGCGAGGAACAGTAGGCCCAAAATAGCAAAGGACGCCAGTGCGCTGTGCAGTATAGCACGTTTCTGGGTTCGCATCGAAAAGTCCCTTTCTTTGCAGTTAAAGTTGGTCTCCTCTGTACATCAGACATTACCCTACAAAATAACAGGAACTACGGGACGGCAAAACCGGTATGTCCTCCTTTCTATCTCATTAGGGATGCTCGATTCCATGAAGGCTCTAAAAAGCTCAAGGAGAAATTGTGGTACATTGCTTCATGAAACGCTGGCACTTGACTGCTACTCATATATACGCTCGTAGGTTACGCAGGGCTGTTGCAAGCTCGGGAATTAAATGGACCTGTCATGAGCATGAATGAATGAAGCGCACCCCCGGCCGGATAGATATTTGGAGAGAAGGCCTGTCACCCTGAGCGAAGCGAAGGGTCTGGCTCGACGGGCGCAGAGATCCTTCGCTTCGCTCAGGATGACAGCCAGGCGCTCAGGATGACAGTCAGGACTCCTCTCCAGTCCGCTTCCGAGAAGCCTTCTCTCCAAACATCTCCGGCCCGAATCCAAGCTTGACGTACCAGCTTAGAAGGGATACAATGTAGGCTGAAAGTATCGGTAAAAAGTCAACAAATGCACCGGGCGACTATAGCCGTCCGGTTTTCTTATGCTTTTGGGGAGTTATTGATTAAATTCATGGTTATGAATGCTATGATCCAGGAAAAACGTTTAATAAAACGAGATGATATTCGCAATGTCGCCATTATCGCTCACGTCGACCATGGTAAAACGACGCTGGTAGATGGCTTGCTCAAGCAGAGCCATATCTTCCGCGAGAACCAGCAAGTGGGCGAACTCATCATGGATACGAACGACCAGGAGCGTGAGCGCGGTATCACCATCCTGGCTAAAAATACGGCCATTATCTATCGCGGTATTAAAATCAATATTATTGATACTCCCGGACATGCTGATTTTGGCGGCGAGGTCGAGCGCGT
>Ga0070708_100003853_pt1 | contig 11773 bp, 8 predicted proteins | sample KBSK5503metaG_FD_65469 | JGI IMG/M metagenome (GOLD analysis project Ga0070708, IMG submission 65469) | Corn, switchgrass and miscanthus rhizosphere microbial communities from Kellogg Biological Station, Michigan, USA - KBS K5-50-3 metaG | ecosystem: Host-associated > Plants > Roots >...
GGCAAGCTCGCCGACCTGATCGTGGTGGGCGCCAATCCCCTGGACGAGATCACCAACCTGCGCCAGCTGCTGCTCGTCTTGAGGGAGGGCCGCATCGTATCGGACAGGCGTCGGGCTGACATGAGAAGAGCGGGGACATGAAAACGACCAGAGCGTGGTGCCTCGGGCTGATCGCGTCCAGCGTCGTGGTGCTCCTGGCGTCGGGCCAGGCCCGATTGAGCGCGCAGAGCGCCGACCCGGCGATCCGCATCGGCGACCGGGACCTCGGCGGCGTGGTCACCAGCGCGAACGGGCCGGAGGCTGGCGTGTGGGTCATCGCCGAGACGACCGACCTGCCCACGAAGTTCGCCAAGATCGTGGTCACCGATGATCGTGGCCGCTACGTCCTGCCCGATCTTCCCAAGGCGACCTACAGGGTCTGGGTCCGCGGCTACGGGCTCGTCGACTCGCCCAAGGTACGAACCGCGCCCGGCAAGATCGTCGACCTGAAGGCGTCGGTGGCGCCGAGCCCGGCGGCCGCGGCCGAATACTATCCGGCGATCTACTGGTATTCCATGCTCAAGGTGCCGGACAAGAGTGAGTTCCCCGGCACCGGCCCGAGCGGCAATGGGATCCCGGTGGCGCTCAAGAGTCAGGCGCAATGGCTCGACGTCGTCAAGACCAATGGCTGCTACACGTGTCACCAGCTCGGCAACAAGGCGACCCGCACGATTCCGAAGGAGCTGGGCGACTTCGCATCCTCGAAGGAGGCATGGGCGAGGCGTGTCGTGTCGGGACAGGCCATGACCCAGATGGCGAACAATCTCGGCCGGCTCGATCCGAAGCGGGCCACGGAGCTGTTCGCCGACTGGACGGACCGGATCGCCGCGGGCGAGCTGCCTCACTCGCAGCCGCAGCGACCGCAGGGCGTGGAGCGCAACGTTGTCATCACGCTCTGGGACTGGGCGGGCCCCAAGGACTACCTGCACGACGAGATCTCGACCGACAAGCGCAATCCGAGGGTCAATTCGAACGGCTTGATCTACGGGACTCCCGAGGAGAGCAGGGATCTCTTCCCGGTGCTCGACCCGGTGAGGCACAAGGCGACCCAGGTGAAGATGCCGGTGCGTGATCCGAACACGCCCTCGTCGAAGACGAACGCCATGACGCCGTCGCCCTACTGGGGTCCCGAGCCGATCTGGGACAGCCAGACGAGCATGCACAACCCCATGTTCGACGAGAAGGGGCGGGTGTGGTTCACCTCGCGCGTCCGGCCGCCGGCGGCCAATCCTGACTTCTGCAAGAAGGGATCGGATCATCCATCCGCCAAGCTCTTCCCGGTCGAGCAGGCCAACCGGCATCTCGCCATGTACGATCCCAAGACGGGGAAGGTCACCCTGATCAGCACGTGCTTCCCCACTCACCATCTGGTATTCGCGGAAGATGCCAACAACACGCTCTGGACGAGCGCGGGTGGCCCCCAGAGCGGCGTCCTCGGCTGGCTGAATCGCAAGCTGTTCGAGGAGACCGGTGACGAGGCGAAGTCGCAGGGGTGGACGGCGATCGTCCTCGACACCAACGGCAATGGCAGGCGGGACGACTACGTCGAGCCCAACCAGCCCATCGATCCCACCAAGGACAAGCGGATCGCAGCCGCCTTCTACGGCATCGCCGTGAACCCGGCCGACGGCACCATCTGGGGCTCGGTCCTCGGTTTCCCCGGCTACGTCATCCGCGTCAATCCGGGACCGGATCCCGCGGCGACGGCGCTGGCCGAGGTCTTCGAGCCGCCGTTGCCAGGGTACGGTCCGCGCGGCATGGACATCGATCGGAACGGCGTGGTGTGGACTCCGCTCTCGAGCGGACATCTCGCCAGTTTCGACCGGCGCCTCTGCAAGGGGCCGCTCAACGGCCCGACCGCGACGGGCAAGCACTGTCCCGAGGGCTGGACCCTGTATCCATTCCCTGGTCCGCAGCTCCAGGGCGTCACGGAGTCGGGCAGCGCCGAGGCGAGCTACTACACCTGGGTCGATCAGCACGATACGTTCGGGCTGGGCAGGAACGTGCCGATGGCTACCGGCAACGCCAACGAGTCGCTCATCGCGCTCGTGAACGGCACCTTCATCAACCTGCGCGTCCCGTACCCCATGGGCTTCTACGCCAAGTGGATGGATGGGCGCATCGACGATCCCAACGCCGGCTGGAAGGGCAAGGGACTGTGGTCGACCTACGCGACGAGAACGCCGTTCCACGTCGAGGGCGGCAGGGGGACGACGAGCAAGGTCGTGAAGTTCCAGCTCCGCCCCGATCCGCTGGCGCGATGAGGGATCGCGGAATGCAAGAGCAGCTGATTCATCGACCAGGAGTAACGGAGACGAGCGATGATCGACTATCACGGTCTTGAGCAGCGACTCTCCGAGGCCCTCGGGCTCGGGCGCCGTCCCGTGGCCGTCACGTTTCGCGATACCCCGCCCGCGGGCGGGGCCAGATTCTCGGGATCGGAGCCTTCCGGCTGCAGCTTCTGGCGTCTGACCGCGGCCGGACAGGGCTTTCTACACTGTGCCGAGCGACCACTACAACTTCGCGATCGGCAGCCATACGCACTCGGGAATCGGGTCTACACGGACCTGGGCGAGGACGAGCTCTACGTGGCTGTTCCCGGAAAGGACCTCGCGAGAATCACGGATCAGCTCCAGACGATCGTCGCCGCCAACGCCGCCTTGTCCGAATATCACCGAGGCCGACGGCTGGCCCTGACGAGAGAATAGCCCGAATCGAAGACCGCGGACCCCGGATGCGCAATCCCGGGGCTCGCGGCGCAACCGCTACTTCCGCTCCTTGCCGACCGCGGCGCCGTTGTCCTGCAGGGCCAGGACGGGCTCCGCCCTTCAGAGGCCAGCGTGCAATTGTTACCGCGTCGCATCTTCCCGAGCTCTCCTCCCGGTAGACTCAAGGGTCAGCCGCGCTTGCCGTATCCATGTGAAAGATTGGGTGCTCGGTGTCCGATGGAACGACGAAAAGGACAATGGGACCTGGCATCCATCTCGCACGTGATGCCTGCTCCGAAAGCCACGTTCTAATCGGCGTAGCCTCGACTGAGGGGGAAAGGGAGAAAGATGGAGCCGATTGATCTGAGCGACCTGGACCTCCCGTCGAGCCCGTCGACCGCCGAGGGGAGCGAGACCGATGGCTCGGCTCATGTCGTCCAGTTCTACGACGATGAGACCTTCCTCCTGGACGTCATCGGCCGATTCATCGGCCCCGCCCTTGGTGGGGGCGAGGCGTGCCTGATCATCGCCACCGCGCCCCACCGGGCGCAGATCGCGGAGGAGTTGGCCGCATGCGGCTTCGATCTCTCCGCCCTCTCCGAGCGGGGCCGCTACGTCACGCTGGACGCCGCCGAGACGCTCTCGCGCTTCATGGTCGACGGGTGGCCGGACGAGAAGCGCTTCGTCGAGGTGGTGGGCGCGACCGTGACACAGGCGGTCGCCGCGGGCCAGGTTCCCCACGTCCACGCGTTTGGCGAGATGGTCGCCCTGCTCTGCGCGGAGGGTCGTTCCGAGGCCGCCATCCATCTCGAAGAGCTCTGGAACGATCTCGCCAAGACGCTGTCGTTTTCGCTCCTGTGCGCCTATCCGCTGGGCGCGTTCCGCGGGAAGGCGTACGGCGCCACTCTTCTCCGGATCTGCGGCGCGCACTCGCGCGCCTTTCCCTCCGAGGGGCTGAACGGCCACGAGGACCGGCTGGGCTTCATCGTGGGCTCGTCTGAGAAGGTGGAGGCGATCAAAACGCAGGGCATGGGCCGGGAGATCGCCCAGGCTCGGCTCGCCGCCATCGTCGAGAACTCGGACGATGCGATCGTCAGCAAGTCCCTGGACGGCATCATCACGTCCTGGAACCCGGCCGCCGAGCGGATGTTCGGCTGGACGAGCGCGGAGGCCCTGGGTCGGCACATCACCCTCATCATCCCCAGGGACCGTCGCGCCGAGGAAGACGAGACGCTGTCGCGGATCCGCCGGGGGGAGATGCTGGACCACTTCGAGACCGTCCGCATCACCAAGGACGGCCGGCTCTTGAACATCTCGCTTACCATATCGCCGATCAGGGATTCCGAGGGACGTATCGTCGGCGCTTCGAAGATCGCCCGGGATGTCACCGAGAAGAAACGGCTCGAAGCTGAGCTGAGCGACAAGCTGCTCCAGCTGGCCGACGGTGACCGACGCAAGGACGAGTTCCTCGCCATGCTTGGGCACGAGCTGCGAAATCCGCTCTCCGCCGTGCGCAATGCCGTCGTCACCGCGCGTCTCGATCCGTCACGGCGGGACCGGGCCCTCGACATCGCCTACCGCCAGACCGATCAGCTCGCGCGACTGGTCGACGATCTGCTCGACGTCGCCCGCATCACGCGGGGCCGGATGACCCTGCGCATGGAGACGGTGCGCCTCGCCGGCGTCGTGGAGCGCGCCGTCGAGACCACCCGGGATCTCTTGGAGACGCGGGCGCACCTCCTCACCCTCGCGCTGCCCGACGAGTCGCCGCACATCAACGGCGACCCCAGCCGGCTGGAGCAGATCGTGGTCAACCTCATCACGAACGCCGCGAAGTACACCGAGCCGGGCGGGCGGATCGAGGTGATGGTCCGACGCGAGGGCGAGCAGGCGGTGCTGCGGGTGCGGGACAATGGCGTGGGCATCGCGCCGGAGATGCTGCCCCGAGTGTTCGACCTCTTCGCCCAGGCCCAGCGAGGCCCCGCGCGAGTCGAGGGCGGCCTCGGCATCGGGCTCACCGTCGTGCAGCGGCTCGTGGAGCTACACGGGGGGCGGGCGGAGGTCGCCAGCGAAGGGCTGGGTCGAGGCTCGGAGTTCAGCGTGTCCTTCCCCTGTGTTCCCGTCGCCGATGCGAATCCCGCCCCCGCCCAATCGGCGGGGGAAGGGCACGGCGGGCCCGTCCGCGTGCTCGTCGTCGATGACAACGCCGACGTGGCCGAAGGGCTGATGATGCTGCTCGAGCTGCTCGGGCACCGGGTTCGTGTCGCTCACGACGGCATGGCGGCCCTGGAAGCGGTGCGCGTGAACGTGCCCGATCTCATGCTGGTCGATATCGGGCTTCCGGGAATGGACGGGTACGAGCTGGCCCGCAGAGTCCGTCAGGATTCCCGGCTCAAGGGCGTCGTGCTCGTGGCCCTGACCGGGTACGGTCGCGAGGAGGACAAGCGGAAAGCAATCGAGGCCGGGTTCGACGAGCACCTGGTGAAGCCGTTGACCGTCGAGACCTTTCAGAAACTGCTCGGGCGGCTCGAGGCGCGGGGAGGACCCTCGGAGACCACCGCGTAGGCCGGGTGGCGAATCAGCACCCGACGTTCACTGCGTCCAGCTCAAGGCCTTGAAAGCGAGGACCTCGGCCTCGCGTCCGTTGAGATCCAGAGCGCCGAGGGTTGCCAGCGTTCGCCACCCTCCCGTGCCGAGATTCACCGCGCGAATCTTCACGCCGTCCTTGGCCACCGCGATCACGGCCACCTGCTTCTCGTCGGGCGCCCATTCGATCGCCGCGATCAGCTCTTCCGTCTGGAAGGTGGCGAGCGGCTTGTCCGGGACGAGGCTGTCGGCCCCTACACCGATGGCGTAGACATTGAGCCTCCCCGAGTCGCCGGCGCCGGAGCCGAGAGCGACGGCCAGCTTCGTGCCGGCCGGAGAGAGCGTCATGACGCCGAGCACGATCCTGGTGGTGACCGCGAGACCCATGAAGCTGAGCTGCTGCTGGTCCAGAAGTCTCGTGGGCGGCGTCCCCGACCCCAGCTTCGTGCGATAGAGTCCCGCCAAGGTCGGCGACGGTTTGTCGCGATTGATGACGTCGAGGTAGTAGATGGCGTCGCCGCCGGGTGCCCACTCCGCGACGATCGGCCCTCCCGGCAACAGCTCGAAGGTCCCACTCTTGGTATCGAGCACCGCGGCTGATTCCCAGGAGAGGAGGATCCTGCGTCCATCCGCGGACCAGCGGAGCTTGTTGGGCGGAGTCGAGTAGGACGGGATATTCGTCACCCCTCGAGGGATCGCGAAGCGCGACTGGACTTTCTTGGCCGCCACATCGATGAGGGCGATCGACATCTTGAGGGGACCGGCGGCCCCGGGCACGAAGGTCAGGGCCGCGATCTGCTTGCCGTCCGGCGACCACGCGGGTTGCCAGAGATAGAGCTGCTCGTTCTGGTCGCCCTGGAAGAGCACCGTCTCCTGCCCCGCCCGATCCCGCAGCCTCAGCGCGAGCTGGGTGTCGAAGAAGGCGAAGCCGGTCCCGGCGGGGGACCACGTGGCGCCGAGCCCGACCACGATGGCTCCGAGCTGGCGGCCCTCGGGGAAAACCCCAGCGGTGACGAGCCGCCGATTCGCCCCCGTTCCCACCACGTCGACGTGCAGGATGGCCCGCGAGCCCGTGGCCGCGTCGACGATGGGGGCGGGTGGCTTGGACGCGGGCTGGCCGTGCAGGCTGCTCGCGAAGCCCGTGGCAAGGATCAGGACGCCGCAGAAGGCGAGGAGCGGGCGATGAGCCGGTGCGCCAGGCGGATTGGACATGTCAGGGGCCCCCTTGGTCGGATCGATCCTCCCCGCGACCGCGACGGTTCGAGCCTAGCATTGGGAGGCCCATGGGCAAGGACAAATGGGCGGGCGTGTCTGCTAGACTCTCGACCATGAGCGGCGACGGGCCCAAGAGCGCCTACGAGCTGGCCATGGAGCGCCTCCGGCAGAAAGACAAGGAGGCCAGCGTCGAGGATCGCCCCCTCACCGACGAGCAGAAGGCCGCCATCGCGGACGCCCGCCAGTTCTACACCGCGAAAGTCGCCGAGCGCGAGATCCTCCACCAGGCCGCGCTTCCCGGCGTGCGCACCCACGAGGAGCTCGACCGCCTCAACGAAGAGCTGCGTCGCGACAGGGAGCGCCTGGCGACCGATCGCGACCGCAAGATCGCCGAGATCCGGGGGAAGAAGCCCTCCTAGTGGGTAACGTGCGCGCCGGGATCGTTGCGCTTCTCGTTACACAAATCGTGGCTGTGACCGCTCTGGGTGCGGGCATGCCGCGAGCCGATGCCATGGTCGATCCCGAGATCCGCGCCCTCGTCCGCGTCGGGCGGGCCCGGGTGCTCGTCACCCTTCAGGTCGCGGAAACCAGTGACCCGGCGCAGCGCGCCGACGCCATCGGGCGAGCACAAGACGCCGTTCTCGCGCGCCTGCCCTCGACGCACGCCTCCGTGGTGCGGCGGTACGAGTCCATCCCCTTGCTCGCCCTCGAGATCGATGCGACGGCCCTGCGAGCGCTCGAGACCATGACTGACGTCGTCGCCGGCGTGAAGCTGGACCGCGCGTTGAAGCCACAATAGTGGTGCCCTGCCGTCGCGCCCCCTTCGCCCGCGCGCTCCTCGCCGTCCTCTTTCTTTTCTCCGGCGCCACGCTGTGGATCACTCTGCCTCGGCGGCTCGGGTGATGAAAATCGCGCCAGGACTGCTCATCCCAAATTTGCCTCGGTGTGTCGGTACTACACGGTTGGCCGCTCGAGGTTGGCGCCCTCTCTTTCCGCGTGACGCGCCGGCTCTGCCGCCTGAGTGTAACCGCGCGGTAAATCTATCGCTTTGACACGCCTGGAAACAGAGCGAGGAGCTCTGGACCGATCCAGTCTAGAAGGCTCGTGGCACGAGGCTTGCGAGGGTTCCTGCGTTCGCTCGGCATAACGATGAAGAAGACAATTCCCTGGTCAGCTCGAGCCCCCTCCCGACGGCCGTGGCGTGTCCTCGCGGGCCTTCTCGCCATCGGCCTTGCCCTCATCGTCGCGGGGGGTCTTTCCCCTTCCGCGGCCGGGTACCTTGACGTCGTGATCGTGACGACACTCTCTCTGGGAGATGACGCCCCTCCTTCCTCCACTGGCATACTTCGCCACCTGGATGACCGCGTCTCTGTCGTCACGATAGCCCGAGGCCCCGCCGACGATTCAGAATCGACGTCGTTCAACGGCGGTCCCGTCGCTGGCGATCTCGGCGACGGCTCGATCGATGCTCTGTATTCCGTTTACGAGGTCTTTCCGGGCGAGCTCACAGACGACAGTGGCAATCCGATCACGATCGAAGGTCTCTGGAACATCAGGCTCGACTACAGGGACGAATCAGACAAAGCCCAGCTGGCCGCGGTCACAGCTGGCCCAGGCCTCTACGACGATCCTGACTGGTTCGACAGCGCGACGCTCGTGCTGTTAGGCGGCGGGGCTGGCGTGGCCCTCGTCTCCCTCGGTCTCTCACATATCCGCATACATCGCCGCCACCGGGCCCACTCGCCCTCTCACCGCCGGTCTCACCGTCGACCCCACCGGGCTCGATAGGTACGAAGCGGGGGAATCTTCCTCAGGGAACCTTCTACAGCGCCGAAGGCGTCTCAAAGAGCAGGAGGTGTGGCCATGAAAAAGCTCGTGCTCATCCTGGCTCTCCTGACTTTCACGCTGGCGCCCGGCTTGGCCTACGCGGGCGGCTTCCATGCCGGATTCCACGACAATCGATCGAAGGTCCAGGCGCAGTTCTTCTGGCGCCCCTTCTTCTACGCGGGCCCCTTCATTTACGGCTATCCGGCCGGCTTCGGCTACGGGTATCCGGGGCCGTATTTCAACGAGGGCGATGGCGACGCCACTCGCTATACCTACGGATATCCCGGTCCCTATACCTATGGAGTCTACGGCTACACCCGTCCATCGTGCGCCGCGCAGCTCAACGGTTACTGGGTGTGCAGTTGAGCGCTGCCCATGAAACCGTATGGATGGATCGTCGCCATTCTTGTCGTCCTCGCCCTGGCGGGGACGGCATTCGTCCTGGCGTCCCCAAAGCACCCCGGGCCTGATTGCGCGGGGCGAGTGCTCATGATCAGAGGTCCTCACGGAGCGCCCCTGGAGTGCGTGTGCGTCCAGGGTGTGATCGCGAGCTGCTTCGAACCCGGATCTTGAGGTCGGTATCGTCTCGGACGGCTCGAGACGATGACGGCCCCTGACGTGTCCATCGAGGGCTTGAGATACTCGTGGGCATGGCCCTCTGTCCGGCTGGTGCGGCGCCCCCAGCTCGTGTCGGCTCCGAGACGCTCGCGCGCATCCTGGGCATCCTGCGGGAGCAGATCGACTCGATTCGCGGCCACGAGGCCGGCGCCCGGCGCGGGACCGATCCCGAGGACGTTCACGACATGCGCACCGCCGCGCGCCGATTCCGGGCCATCTTGCGCGCCGTCCGGTCGGGCTTCGACCGCGCGTGGGTGGAGGCACTTCGGAGCGAGCTCGACTGGCTCGGCACCACGTTGGGCGCCGTTCGCGACCTCGACGTCCTCCGTGAGCACCTGCATGATGAGCTGGCCGCCCTCGAAGACTCGGCGGGACCATCAGCGACTCTCCAGCTCTCCCATTGCCTTGACCTCGAGCACTCCCGCGCGAGGGCAAAGGCGCTCAGTGCCCTGGACAGCCCGCGCTATCGGGAGCTCCTGAGCCGCCTCGATGAAGCCGTGCGCCAGCCGCGCGTGGTGACCGCGGATCTCTCCCTTCCCCAGATCGCCGCACGGCAATTCAAGAGCCTTCGCAAGGCGGTGAAGGCCTTGCCCGCGGAGCCGAGCGACGAGGAGCTCCACGCTGTGCGGATCAAGGTGAAGCGCGCCCGGTACGCCGCCGAGCTGGCGGAGGAGGAGGTCGGACGCCCGGCGTCGCGCTTCGTCGACAAGGCCAAGAAGGTTCAAGACATTCTCGGCGAGCACCAGGATGCCGTGGTGGCCGAATCGCGCACCCGCGCCTGTCTCCGGGGCACCCGGAGCCGCCCTGCGGTATGGCTCAGAGACCGTCTGATCAAGCGCCAGCGCGCGCGACGTCAGAAGGCCCGCAAGGCTTTCTGGAAGAGATGGCCCAGTCTCAAGTGGCGGGGGCGAAAAGCGTGGACGTGAGAGCGCCGACGGATCGGGCCGCCCGCCGCACGACAGAGCACGCGGCTCCGATGTGCTCGGGTACGCCGAGCGCGGGACGACCTGCTCTCACCGCGTGAGCGGAGCGGCCGTCGCGTTCCCGCCGATCACTGACCACCGTGCTGGATATAGCCCGCGACGAACTCCTCGGCGTTTTCCTCCAGCACCTCGTCGATCTCGTCCAGGACACTGTCCAGCTTCTTCTTGATGTTTTCGCCTTTGCCCGCCAGCCGATTCTCGATTACCTCCTCAGGCGCCTCTTGCTTCTCCGAGGGCCTGATCCGTGTCTTCGTCTGCTCGGCCATGATTCTTGCCTCCTCGTGTCGTCGGCAGGCTCACCCTATGGCACTCGATCCATGTTCGCCTTCACGATCTCTTCGATGAGCAACCGGCATGCCAGCGAGGCCAGAAGCTCATCGAATCCGGAGGTTCGTGGGCGCTGGACCAGCTCGGCGCGGCTGCACCGTGGTCTACCGGGTCAAGACTTCCGAGTCGAGAAGACGGGTCCCGTTACGACCGATTGCGGAACTGATGACAAGGAGGGAGCATCGAAGATGAGGAGACGTGCACGCGCCGTCTCGTGAGGCTCAGGAAGGAGAAACCCATGAGCATTCAGACCGTCAACCCCGCCACCGGAGAAGCCCTCGAGATCTACGAGGAAACCTCCCCGAGCGAGCTGGAACAGATCCTGGCGCGCGCCCACGCCGTGTTCCCCGAGTGGCGCACCGTGCCCTTTGCCGACCGTGCCCACCGGATGCGTAAGGCGGCGGAGCTCCTCCGGATGCGCCAGACGCAGTATGCGCGCACCATGACGCTCGAGATGGGCAAGCCCATCGTGCAGGCGGAGGCCGAGGTGGAGAAGTGCGCCTCCGTGTGCGACTACTACGCGGAGCACGCGGAATCCTTTCTCGCCAGGCAGCCGCGGGCGACGGAAGCGTCCACCAGCTATGTGCGGTTCGATCCCCTGGGGGCCATCCTCGCCGTGATGCCGTGGAACTTCCCTTTCTGGCAGGTTTTCCGATTTGCCGCCCCCGCTCTCATGGCCGGCAATGTCGGCATTCTCAAGCACGCGTCGAACGTGCCCGGCTGCTCTCTGGCCATCGAGCAGGTCTTTCGCGACGCGGGCTTCCCGCCCGGGATTTTTTCGAGCGCGCTCATCCCGTCGCCGATGGTGGCGGGGCTCATCGCGGATCCCCGCGTCGTCGCGGCCACGCTGACGGGCAGCGAGCGCGCGGGGAGCACCGTGGCCGAGCACGCGGGCCGGCACCTGAAGAAGACCGTGCTCGAGCTCGGGGGCAGCGACCCCTTCATCGTGCTCGCGGATGGCGATGTGGCGGCCGCGGCCCGGACGGCGGCAGACGCGCGGCTGATCAACAGCGGCCAGAGCTGCATCGCGGCCAAGCGCTTCATCGTCGTCGAAGCGCTCGCGGATCAGTTCATCGAGAGATTCCGCGGCGAGCTCCAGGGCCGTCGCATGGGCGATCCCCTGTCGCGCGAGACGCAGGTCGGTCCGCAGGCCCGCGCCGATCTCAGGGATTCCCTCCACAAGCAGGTCGAGGAGTCGGTCAAGCGCGGGGCCAAGCGCCTGCTCGGGGGCGAGATCCCGGCCGGCAAGGGGGCGTTCTATCCGCCCACCCTGCTCACCGCCGTGGACAAGGGCATGCCCGTCTTCGACGAGGAGACGTTCGGCCCGGTGGCCGCGGTCGTCCGCGCCAAGGACGAGGCCGATGCCGTGCGCCTCGCCAATGACTCGCCGTACGGGCTCGGGGCCTCGGTGTGGACCCGGGATCGCGCCGGCGCCGAGCGCGTGGCCGCCCAGATCGAGGCGGGCACGGT
>Ga0070708_100003854_pt1 | contig 11773 bp, 15 predicted proteins | sample KBSK5503metaG_FD_65469 | JGI IMG/M metagenome (GOLD analysis project Ga0070708, IMG submission 65469) | Corn, switchgrass and miscanthus rhizosphere microbial communities from Kellogg Biological Station, Michigan, USA - KBS K5-50-3 metaG | ecosystem: Host-associated > Plants > Roots >...
GCCCGCGTGATCTTGTGCGGATCATCCTCGGGGAGTGCAGCGTTGATCAATGCTACCAACACAAGCGGCGGGAATGGATTTGTGAATGTCCCCGACACCAAATCTCCGTCCATAGAATCGATATAGAATCCGCTCGGTAATCCACTTGCGAGACCGTTCGCATTTTCGGCATGCACAGACGCCCATTCTTCTGCGCTGATCACGGGCGGCATGTCGTTCGCCACTATTCGTCCCTCGGCAAATAGCTTTCGATCGCCTCTGCGAGTTCGTGTAGCACATCCATGCGATCAAGATCCGGCTGGATGTCGTCGATCGTTGTTCCGAGCTGCCCGGCAGGAACGCGGGCAGGCGCGCTGTCGATCATCTCGATGACCTCGCGAAGCACGCGGACCTGATCTCGTCGAAACTTGCGCGGATCCTCATTGTGCAGCTGATCGTTCGAGATGGCGATCGTCTTCACGAGGTTGTCGGCGTTCGCAGGAAACGCCGAGACTTCGCGTAGCATAGTCACCGGATTCAGTCGCTGCGTACGCCAGTCGCGCCATTCGAATTGGCTCAAGGCAGGCCGAATGTCTGGCTGGTCATCGCCGCTCTCGACGACAACATCCGTGCGTGTGACCCCGCGCGGATCTATGGCGCCTGTCTTGGTGATTGTTCGTTGGCTTCTCGCTCGGCTCATGACTTCCTCGTGTGATCGTCCGCAATTGCGTCGCGGAGCGTGTTGAGGTCGAACACATCATCGTTCATCGTGATCTGGCAACGGAAACCCCTGGGTGCGAGGCGATAGAACTCACCGCCACCAGGATTGTGTGTAAAGGCAAGTCCGTGCTCTACACGCAGTTTCGTTATCTCAGCGCGCGCTTTGGCGCTGGATACGAACGGGCCGTTGCGCACGACGTCGTCGAACTCTGCGTACATCTGCTCCCTCATTGTGCCGCCGGGACCGTATCAGTTTGCGCCGTCACGAGCTCTTTGATCTCGGGCGCGGAGAGCCCTGCTCGCTTGGCCGCGAATGCTTCGCCGACGCTCGCCGCGACCCAGGCACCGTAGACCTGCGCGCGCTTGAGCTCTGCATCGAGGCCGCCGCCAGACTCCGTCGCGATGCGCGCCAACTCCGCGTCGACGTCGATGATCCCGTTCCGCTCGATTGTCGTAGTTCGGCTCAGCGCGCCGGCGTTCATCTCGGCCAAGTTCTCGGCGCGGTCGGCAGGATCGATCGGACCCGAATCGAGCTGACACGAGAACGTCGCGCGGAGTCCGTCGAGGACCGTATTGTTCTCGGTGGGGTTGGCGAGCGCATTTGCCAAGAGCACGACGGTTTCGATCATCCACCGCCCGATCCGTTCGACGGGCGCTTGCGTGCGACGCAGCTCCGCCGTGTGATCGCCCTTCGCCTGGATGCGCGCCACGCCTGACGCGGTCGCGTCGCCTGCGATTAAGACATGCCGCTGATTGAAGCCGCCCAGAATATCGGCGTAGTGCTCGACCTTGGCTTTGATTGTCGGCGACGGGTCGACTGGCTGACGATGATCGATGACCGGCGTCGTGATGCCCGTGACTTGGCCCGTATCGTCCGTGATGGCGATGCCGCGGAACGAGTTTAGGGCCAGTGGTCCGCGCTCGATCGGATCGGCGACGAATCGAGCCGCCTCACCTTCGCCGACGACTTTGCCAGGCAGATCGGCATTGATGATCGTGTCCTGCAGGAACCCGCCCGTCTCCACGTTCCGCTTAACCATCGAGGCGGAGAAGTTCAAGGCCTTCTGCGACTGCCTGCACTGTTCGGTCAGGAATTCCTTCCGCGTCACGGTCATCATCGTGAGATGGCCACGAAGGTCGAGCGTGATCGCGGGGCGTGAGTCGCCGCGAATCGTTGCGAGAACGGTCATCGGCCGCGAGGCGTCTGACGTCGGATCGAGATAGGTGATCTCAACGACTTGCTCATCGCCGCGCTTGGTCGGTTTGATGCCGATCTCGGCCAGCGTGTCGGGATCCCGCACGACGCGGCCCTGGTCGGCGTCGAGCGTCTCGAAGTGGATTTTGTCCGCCGCATCTTCGATCGACGTCACGCGGAGCAGTTTGCGGCCAGTGGCTTTGCCGTCGGCGATCTCGTCCTCGAGCATCGACGCTGGAACGTAGAACCGTCCGGCGGCTTCGGTTCGTGGGCCCGCACCATACAGCAGTTTCTCGGCGATAGACTGGACATGCGCGTGGCCGCCGTGTGTATCCCACCAGCGCGTGGCGATCGCTTCGACGCCCTTGGCGCGCTGATTGGCCTTGTCCGTCGCGAGCTTCGCGGCCTCTGACTCCGGCGCGGCGTTTGGCGGGAGTTCTATCTCGCTCGGCGCGAATCCCCAGCGTGGCTCGATGCCGGCGACGCCCATCACGTCGCGATCGACGCCCTCTTTGATCGCGTTGATGCTGACGAACCCGACGCGGATTTGATTTTGGAGCCAGTGGACGACGCGCGCTTGTGCGGGCACGGAGCGCTCGGGAATTGTCGGCCACGGACCAACCCAGCCCTTCCCGTTGCGCCAGTGGTCGCCGTTGTAGAAGTCGCGATTTTCCTCGAGCACGGATTTCCGATCGGTTGGATAGTCGGCGAGCTTGATGGCGTCCGAGACGCTCAGTTTTGCGAGATCAATCGGTGGCATAGAACCTCATGAGAGTTCGCTCAACCGTGGAAAGTCCACGACCAAGAGTACGCAATCGCGCGCGTTTCGGCCACAGCATTTATCATTAGCCAACCGCCTGCGATATCGACGGCGGCAACTTGTTCTTCGACTGTCGAAGCTCGGATTGGATCTGTTTATCGAATCGGCGGAGTAGCTGCGTGAGCGCGTCGGTCAAGTCGTCGTGCGTGCCGAGCGGAAATTGCAGGAGCTCGAGCGTCAGCGTTTTCACCCACGGCGCGATCGACGGATGTGGGAACCAGACATTCCCGGCTTCGAGCAAATGCGTGATGGCGTGCGCGCGCGACACCTTGTCGCCTTCGGGCTCGATCCCGATGATCCCTGCGATCTCCGATCGGAGCGTCGCGATCACGGCTGGCCCGTTCGCTTTGTCCTCGACCAGCTTGTGCGTTGCGCCAGGATTCCGAGCGGCCAAGCCCCGAACCGCTTTGATCGTTGCGGGGAAGTCGAGACGATCGTGCACGTGGTCCGGAAGGACGTAGCAATTCGCGCCGACGCGACCGCCAGCGAGGCCAGCGACAAAGTCCGACGTCGCCTTGTCCTTAAACGAGCAGTCGATCGAGATCGCTTGCGCGGTGAACTTCTCGGGCAGGAACGGAACCGCCAATCCCTCTTCGATGATCGGATGAGCGCGCGTCGTGTAGTAGCGGAACCATTCTGACTTGAACACGAGACCAGACGCCGGCGCCGGCCGCTGCTGCTGCATCGAGGCGAATGCCGCTTCGCCGATCGCGCGCCGCATCTTGGCGTAATAGGCTTCGTTGAATCGTTCGGGACAAAGCGCTTCGCCTTCGGGCCGCTCGAGCGGGTCGACATCTCTCCCTTCCGAGAGTGCGGGCAGTCGCGCTGTCTCCCAATCGGGCGCTTCCTCGCTCGCTTGAATGCGTCCCGAAAGATCGTCCTCGTGCCGGCGCGCGTTGCAGAGGATGATCTCGCCATCCGGCTCGAGGCGCGTATACAAATCCTCGCGATACCACTCGTCGACCTTGTCGCGGAACGCTTTCGAGTACGCATCTTCGCGATTCTTGATCGGGTCGTCGATCGCGATGAGCTTGGCCGGCAATCCTGCGACACCGACACCGACGCCAACCGCGCGTACGCCGCCGCCCGCCTCGGTTTCCCAATCCTCGGCGGATGTGCGGTCGCGCGACAGCGGAATGCGTCCGACCAAGAGCCGGCGAACCTTCCGCGAGAGTCGCAGCGCGAATTTCGCGTTGTATGCGCCGATGATGATCGGGATCTTGGGATCGAGTTCGAGCCGATACGCGAGGTAGCGGACGAGTAGCTCGGTCTTTCCGATGCGCGTTGGCAGATTGATCTCGAGGCGGCCGAGCGCGCCGGCCACCATGCGGTCCAGATACGCGTACAGGTAGACCAGGTGCCGCCACCACCAGCTCCACGCAGGCGTGACGAGCTCGCAGTATCGACGAATGCCAATCGGCGAACCGTCGTCGTTCCGAACGGCACTCTTCGGCTTCTCTGGTTCCGATGGCTCGGCCGCGTCTGTCACGATCGGCGCCGGTTCTGGCTCCGGCGGCCGTGGCGCGGCGAAGGCGCTCTCGAATCGGCGTTGACGAAGGCGCAGCATCGGCGGCCTAAATCCCCAACCAGTGCGGCGCGATCTTCGCCATGAGCGCCTCGGCTTGCTCGCGGTTGCCGTCGAAAAACTCGATGATCTCGTCGCGCGTCGCGAAGAGACTCGCCGTCACGCGCCCTTCGCGTAATGCGCGGTCCATCATCGCGATCATACGCAGCTCCGAAATTGCCTTGAGCTGCGATCCGACGCTATACGGCCGCTTGAGCTTCGTGCGCTTATCATTCTTTCGCGTACGCGCGGGTGTATTCCTCGCTATGCGCGTGAGCCGCGGGATCACCGAATAGAGCACCCTTCGTGCTGCCTCGGCGCAGTCGGTGTCGGTTGGCGTGTCGAGGCGCTGATGGCGACCGCCCGAACGAATCGCGCCGCCGTGCCGCTGGGATACGAGCAAACTACTCGTCCGCTGCTCGTCCCGCTCTTCGTCGCTCATCGGAGCACGCCGCCGGTGAATGGACCCTTCCTGCCAACCGCGAGATACCTGCCCCACTCGTCGGTCGTCTCGGGGAGCGCATCGACCGAGATGCCGAGCGCGGCCAGTCGTCGCGTCATCGGCTCGCGATAGTGCTCCATGTGCCAATCGTCGAGCACGAGCAATCCGCCTGGCTTGGCCCAGCGAACGAAGTCGGCAGCGTGGCGGATACGCGTCGCAGTGTTGTCGAGATCGACGAAGACGAGATCGAAATAGTCGATCGGGTCGTCGAGCACGACGTTCTGAAATTCCGTCGTGCGGAACGTCGTGAAGCCTTGCTCGATCAATTCGAGTTGCGTCGTCGCCAGCCACTTCGATTCGTCGTCGACGGTCCAGACTTCAGGCGCCATAAATCCCGTCGCGCGCTGCTGCCAGTGTCGCAGCACCCACGACGAGAACCCCGACCCTAGCTCGAGCACGCGCTCGGCCTTCTCACGCTCGCATGCATTCCACAACCAGACCGACGCCGGCACATCGAGCGCTGTCTGCGCACGTCGATTGTTCCGGCCCAAGTGTCGAGCGCGGAGATCCGTGAGCACGGCGTGCACGTCGAGCGTCATAACGGTTTGGATCTCCAGTGAAACGCGTCGTCTAACGCGTCAAGATACGCCAGCGCAACGGCCGATTCGTCGTGATACTCGAGCACGTGCCGACTCACGCGATCGGCCTCGACAGCCCGAAAGTCTGCGTCGTCCATCATGCGCTTGAGGACGAGCTCGAGTTCCTCTTCGCTGTCGGCGAACGTGTACGGCACTGATCCATACAGCGCTCTGCATCGATTGGCCACTGACTGATCCCCGGCGATGACCGGCAATCCCATCGCCGCGGCCTCGAGCCCCGAACATTGCATGCCTAGCCAGAACGCGTCGAAGGCCGCGTCGCACGTCGCTTTTATAGCCAAGGATTCACGGTGCGACACGTTCTGGATCAACACCGGCTCGATCGGATACCCGCGACGTTTAAGCCGATCGCAGCATCGCAGGAAAACGTCGGTCCCCTTGATCGCCGGCCTCGATGGCGAGTGTGCAACACGAAATGTCTCGGTCGATCGATCGATCGTACCGTTCGCGATCGCTCGCAACCGGCGATAGCGCGCGACCGGCATCACGTTCGGCAGAAAGATCGCGTTGGGCGCGTACGTCAGGAGCTGCAGATTGGACACGAGCACCAGTGCGTTGTGCTTGGCCGCGAGCGTCGCGAACGGCTCGGGATGGCGTCTCAGCGGCGAGCCGTGGTGATGGAACACGGTCGGCTTCCCTTGAGGAATCACGACGCCGTCGGGGACATTGACGTGCACGTGCACGACGTCGGCGTCGCGCATCGCGTGCGCTGCCGCCTGACGATCGCGCGGCAACTGATACTGGCCTTCCGCACCGAACGGGCCCTCGCGCGCCGACCAGAAGAGGCTCGCGTGTGGCGTCGTGCGGTTGAGTGCGGAGTGTAGCCGGGTGGGTGCCATGCCGTCGTCGCGCAACGCGAGCATGGCGATTCGGAGCGACTCGCGCCGATGCATCAACGCGTCGCTCTTGGCCGTGTGCGGCCCGGCCGATCGTGCTGGCGCCGCGGTCTCGCCCTCGGTCTCGCCCTGCACGCGCATCTGCGCACGCTTCGACGCCTGTCGCTCGTTCGAGTGGCCCAACCCGCGATGGTTCGTGATCGCGATCGAAACGGCGCGATGCTCGAATCCCACACCGCCGTATTGGTGCGTCGCGAGCAATTGATCGCCGACGTAGAGCCAGTGATGCCGACCACGGTAGTTGAGTCCCGGCTGCCAGCGAACGAGCCGCGGCTGGCCATATGGCTTGGTGTAGAGCGCGCTCTCGATCCGCACCCAGCCGACGTCGAGCGTCGGTGCGCGTCGAAGCTCGGCTGCGTTGGCGATCGTTTCGTCGGCGTCGATGATGACGAGCAAATCGCCAGGACCAGTCGAGTCCAAATAGCACGTCCGCTTCTCGCATTGCGTGAGACCAGGCGCGTCGATGAGCGTGACCTTCGGATGCGATAGCAGGAATTCGCGCGTCCCGTCCGTCGAGAGATTGTTGATCGCCGGTCGATACTCGCCGTCCACCGCGATGACCGCGTCGACGGCGTCGATCCACGTCCGAGATGTTCTGCGCAGCGCAGCGCAATCGTTCCAGACGTTGAGGCATGCGACTATGCGCCATGGCGTCGTTGGCGAGTTAGGAAGCAACTCGCTGCCGAGCTCTCGACCAGTTGCTGGCGCCCAATCGACGAATGGCGTTACTGGCCGTTGGCGCGGCGGTCGGCGAGTCAGCGTCACATTGCCTCAGCCGTGACGATGACGCGCGGGTTCGCGGCGTCGTCGTGCCGCCGAGCTGTGATTTCGACGATCTGAGAATCGTTGTCGTAGAGCACGCCCTGGAGCGCGTCGAGCAGCACGCCGATGCGCTTGTCGAGATCGCCGGACTTCCGTTCGCGGTACCAATCGATCGTGAGCTTGACCGGACCGTTGGGTAACTTCTGTCGGCCGCCGAGTAATGCCACGCGCTCTTTGTACTTTCGCGCGTCGGACGAGACGAGCATCCGCGCCTGGCCTTTGATCACGACCATCCGCCACCAGCGGTTCGCGGAAGGCGGTTCGGGCAACGTGAGCGTTGCTCGGGTTTGCGCTGCGACCTGCACGAAGAGCGACGCGCCCTCGATCGACGATTTGATTTTGAGCGTCATGGAACCCAATTCCCCGAACGCGGATCGTTCTCGCCCAGATCGTCGAAGTTGTCCGGGTAGCCGTCTTCGTCACGTTCGTACTCGTCGTCGTAAAGACCCTCGGCGATTTCGTGACAGCGACGGCAATGCATCCCGCACGAGCACGGTGGATTGTAGCCTCCGATGTCGTCGTAGTGGAATTCGTCGCCGCAGTCGACGCAGAAATCGTCGTACTCGTCATCGTCAACGCCGTCGTCGACCGGCATTTGGTCTTGTGATTCGATTTCACTCATCGCGTCGCCTCGCGTCGCTTGTTCTCGTTTCGACGTTGTCGCATCTGACACGCTTTTCGGTCCGCACACCGACCGTGCGTGGCATCGCGTCCCGTGGTGCCATTGGGGACGACGATCGGTGCGCGGGAGGCGAGGCCACACGAGAGACACGTGATCTTGGCGCGGGCCGGGAGAGAGTGAGCGGTTGCCATTGGAGCTCCTTGCGAGAGTGATGCTGCGATGGTCCTGCGGGTCGTTTCCAACAATTCGTCGGCGATCGTGCGGGCTTCAGTCACGAGCTTCTGCGCCGAGTGCAGTCGGACGTCGATCATCGTCGCGAGCGTGTGCACTCGCCGCGGGTTGGTCATCGGGCGGCGGCCGGCATCGGGCTGCCTGCCGAGCTGAAACAGTGTCAGCGCGAGCTGCTTCTTGTCGTTGTAGCTCAACGCGAGAACGCCATCGAGGTACGCGGCGGCTTGGTTGATCGCGCGAATCTCATCGGGCGTATGTCTGTCTCGGCGGATCGCCTCGTGCGACTCACAGAGCGCCTCGATGTCGAGCGAGTCGACCGACGATTCTTCGTCGCCGGCGTGTGCTCGGATCGTCGCGACTTCTGCGGCAGTGAGGATCTTGTCGGTCATCGCCAGACTCCCGACGCGCCGAGTGCCTGTTTCGTGTTCGGCGTCCACGTGTCGTCGCGGCCGTCCTTATGCTCGTCGACCCAGCGGCGGATGTAGTGGCACATATCGCGATGCCACTGCCGCTGATCGTCGAGCGATAGTTGCATTCCCGCGTATTTGCCGCCGGTCTCGTTCATGTGCGCCGACTTCGCCATGTACTCGTCGATCTCGCTGGTGAGTCGAACGAGCGGCAGATAGAGCCAGGCTGGCGTCAGTGCGATCGCCAGTTTGTCAGCGACACAGAGAGGCGAGAACGGCGCATCTTGCTGGCGCGCGAGAAAGCGCGAGTGGTAGAGCACGAAGTGAAACCACGGCGTCTTTCCCGTCAGGCGGAACAGAATTCGAGCGCCGAGTTCGGGATGCCGTTCGCCCTCGGCGCCGTCCATGTTCGGTTTGCCAATGTAGCCGAGATCGTGAACGAAGAACGCGACCCAAAGCCGCCAATCGAATAGCGATGTGCGCACTGGGGCGAGCAGCGGGATGCGTTCCCCATCCAAGCCGTGAACCCAGCTGCGATACTCGACGGTCGCGAAGCCGTAAAGCTTCCACCACCCGAGGGCGACGAAGAACCAGTGCCAGAGAAAGCAATGCGCGCCGAAGAGCACGCTCTTGGTTCCGAGTTTCACGGCGTTACCGCCTCGCGTTGAGAGATCGTGAACAGCTTGGAAATTCCAGTCGCATCGAACAGCGTCACGAGATCGTCGGACGCGTGCTCGATCGAGAGCTCGCCGCCAGTGCGACGACATGCCTGGGCGATCACTGCCAGCACGTCGAACCCAGCGCGCGTGGCATACGGGCAGCTCGCGAGATCGACGGCGACGAACGCGTGGCCGCGGTGCACGGCCTCGAGCGCTTTGGTCTTGAGCACCGGCGCGTTGGCCGCGTTGAGATTCGCCGTGATCGTGAATCGGACCGAGATGCCCGGCGTGTCGTCCGGCGGTGTGCACTCGCGCTCCGAGATCCCGAGTTGCACGCGGATGTGATCGGCCGGCGAGTAGGCGGCGTAGGCTTCGCGTCTCATCGCGCACCGCCGGCGGCCAGCCGTTTCGCTGTCGCGTCGACAATCGATCGCACGGTGCCATCGCTCGAGCTCAGCGAGCTCGGTCCGATCACTGGCAACAACGCCTTCGGTCGCGTCGCCGCTTCGACCATCGCGCGTGTGAACTCCCGCGTCGCAATGTCGCGGCCGGTCTCGTTCTCGCTGAACAACCGCGGACCGCCAGCGGCTGCGTAGGCGTACGCCGTCGCGTCGCCGAGCTGCTCACGCACGACGTCGGTCGGCGGGTAGATCATCCCGGCGTTTGGGTTGTACGTGGCGAGCTTCTCGATTCGGCGAATGATCGCGGCGGAATCAACCGCGATCGGCGCCGGCGCCACGGCCTTGCGCAGCACTGCGGGCGGCGGAATGAACTCGCCGGTGTGCGTGCGAATCACAAGCACCGTCGCTGCGCCGATCTGCTCGTCGGTGAGATCGTCCAGCGCGGCGCGATAGAGCTCGACGCGCTCCGCATCGACGACGCCCGCGAAGGCACGGCCGAGCATCTTGAGTGCGGCGGCAATCGCTCGTTCACTCGCCATGTGGGATTTCCCCCGGTTCGGGTTCGACGTCCTTGACGTCCTCAGCTTCAGCGCGCTGCCGCTCTTTGTCGGCCAGCCAGGCGTCGATCGCCGCATCGTTCCTGGCGCCGCCAAAGTCCCGCCGCGGAGCTCGAGGGCTGCCGTTCGCGGGTTGGCCGTTCACGCCGCGGCTTGGCGGAATCCAGTCGTCGGCGTCGGACTTCGCCGTACGCTTGAGGTAGGTGCGGAAATACGCGGCGTTCCACCGTTCGCCGTTCGCGGCGTAATCGATCAGCGCGAGTTCAAAGCCTGAGCGCGTTGGTTTTGGAGTTGCCGGATCGTTGCCGGCCGCGATCGAGCTCAGCGCCGTGAGGCACGCGAAGCGATTCGATGATCTGGACGCGATGGCGTTGAGCGCCTCGGATGCGGCGGTGCTCAACTCGCTCAGCTGCGCGAGGTCCGCTTGCTCGCCTATCGATTCGTCAGCCTCGCGCGGAAGAGGAGGAGGCTGTTTAGGTATCTGGGTGTCTAGGAGTCTAGGAGGTGGGGATGCGGGGAGTGGTGCCGCACTAGTGCCGGTGTGTGTGCCAGGTGCCGCACTCTCCGTGGAGACTCCCGGCACCTTTCCGGCACTGTTTCGTGTAACCCGTTCATCTATAGAAGCATCGATGCTCTCGGATACGTCGATTCGGACACCCTTCTCGATGCTTGGATGGCGGAATTTTCCGGGCTTATGAACCTGCTGATGACGCTTCCAATTCACGATCTGGGAGTACTCGTCGTCGCCGACCCGATAGCGTCGGATGCGACCACTCTGGGACAAGTGCCAAAAGGCCGTGGAGATGTCCGGCACTAGTACGGCACTCCACCGGTAGAACACCTGAGATTTGAGCGTTTCGGCATCGCCTTTTGCGGTCCCGCCGTCATCCGCGATGACCCACAAAGCTTCATAAACGAGCGCGGCGATCGGCCCCAACTCGGCGATCTTTTTGTCGGTGAAAAACTCAGGTTTGAGCCAGCGCGCGCGCACTAGAACGGCTCCTTCGCGCCGGAATGCGCGGCGATTTCGACCGGGGTTTTGGCGGGATTTTTCGAGGTTTTCACGACGCCTCGACCTCGAAAAACGGGAAGGTCGGCTGTGTCGCAATGCGGCGATCGCCGGCGCTATAAGGCCGATAGATCACGACCATGCTGTCGAACGGCGCGTTGCAGCGGCCGGATCCGCCGATCGTGAAGTTCTGGCGGCCGCGGAGGAATCGGATCTCGGCGTGCGGCAGCACGTGACGGTGGAACCACGCATTGCCGGTGCGGGCCGGCAGCAGCATCACGATCGTTGCGCCGTGCTCCTGCGCTTCAACGACGGCCTTCGCGAGCCATCGATCGAGCGCGCGGCCGTACGGCGGATTGCAGAACACGCGCTCGCCAGCCCACGATTGCGCGAGTGCGTCGCGCTCGGCATCGAAGAACCGATCGCAGACAGAATTTCCGTCGTCGGCTGCGGCGTCGAGCGTGAACGCGAATTCCTGATCGAGCGCGCGGTACAACGGCTCGGGCGTGCGCCAGACGACGCGACCCGATGGTACCGTCGCGGCACGCCAACGAACGCTGAGAGTCGCGGCAGCTGCAATCATGCAGACCGCTTACGACCAACGATCACACGGCGTGTGATCGTTGCGTCAAGTCCGCTCGCTTTTCTCAGAGTTTTTGTTCCGGAGGGTTCGCCCTCCGTTGGACAGACGGCCTCGTCGAGTTGCGTTGACTCTCTCTCGGGAAGCGATGACCGGCCGTGCCTGATACCGCAGGACTGAGCGCGGCGGTGGCTGGGCGCTATCGAATCG
>Ga0070708_100003857_pt1 | contig 11768 bp, 11 predicted proteins | sample KBSK5503metaG_FD_65469 | JGI IMG/M metagenome (GOLD analysis project Ga0070708, IMG submission 65469) | Corn, switchgrass and miscanthus rhizosphere microbial communities from Kellogg Biological Station, Michigan, USA - KBS K5-50-3 metaG | ecosystem: Host-associated > Plants > Roots >...
CCGAGCACCGCAAGGTGCGATGATGTTTGCAAGAGTGCCTAACTTTCGACGTTCTGTTCGCGCTGCACGCTCACTGCGGGCGAGACGCCCGCTCCGAGCACCGCAAGGTGCGATGATGTTCGCAAGAGTGCCTAACTTTCGACGTTCTGTTCGCGCTGCACGCTCACTGCGGGCGAGACGCCCGCGGTCCCAGTGAAGAGCTTGAATGGTCCAGCGCTGGTGAACACCAAGGGGCTGCTCGTATTCGCATGACGCGCTCGCGAAAACTCATTTCCGTCCTCTTAATAATCGTAATCGGCCTCACTGCGGGCGTGGTGCTGCTTAAACGCGACTGCCCCGCAGCCGGTATCGCATTCTCACAACAACAGCGTGACTTCCATCGTCTGAAGAATCGTACGACCCAGCCACAGCGAACAGATTTTGATGATCGCCTCACCCTCTTCAATATGTTGCAAACTGGAGACGACCGGGCTCGATGGTCCTCAGCGAGAGCTGCCAGAGTTGAGGGTTACGTCGTTTCCATTGGAAAGGGTGGTATCGAATGGGCCAACTGTTACGTACCATGCAATCGCGATACGCATATCAACATAGCATTGCGGCCTGATGCTTCTGAACGAGAGCAAGTCGTCTTAGAGATCACTCCCAGGATAGAGGCAGCAGCCAGACGACAGGGTCGAGATTGGTCTGAAGAAACTCTGAAAAGAGAGGTGTTGGGTCACTGGTGTTCGTTCGAAGGCTGGCTCTTCTTCGACTCAAGCCATGTTGCTGAAGCGGAGAACACAGCACCCTCGCGCACCGGCAACTGGCGCGCAACCGCGTGGGAGATTCACCCTGTGACTAACTTTCAAGTCATTAAGTGAGGGGGTAGTGTCCTAATCTGTAGGGGCGTCCCTCTGTGGGCGCCCATTTTTGTAGAGCTGCTCACTTAAGAAGGGGCGCCCCACGGAGGGACGCCCCTACAGATTAGGGCGCTACCAGTGAGGGCGGGTCTCCGTTTGCTAGTTATCATCGCTTAACGACTCACGCTCTTCTCCGATTCAGTGATGACTTCTTTCACGGCGGGAGAATCCATGAATGAAGTTCGCAAACTCTCGTCGCTGATGTTTGCGGCTATCGAGTTGATGATCTGCGCCGCTTGCGCAAACGCTTCCTGCGCCGAAGGAGAATCACCCAACTGCAACTTGAGTCGACCCAGTTCCGCATAGGTCTTCCAGGCGACAAGCGGTGCCGGATACTCTCGCAACTCTTCCAAGGTAGCAGCGAATTGCTTTTGCGCCTCTGCTGTGTCTCCTCGAGCGATCTCCACCTGGGCCATCAGTTTGTGCGCGACGCCAATATATTTGTGGGCCTCATGCTCGGTCGCGGTCTCCAGCAATCGCCGTGCAAACTCGCTTGCCTTTTCCAGATCGCCCTGCTTCAGCCAATGCTCAGCGGTCGCGGCCTGCAAGCGAATGTTATAGCGCCAGCGAAACCATGCGTCGCGGGCAAATATGTCTTGCACCTCGTGAAAGGCTGAGACTGTTTTTTTCGAGTCGCCTGCGTGCGTGTAATCAATGCTGAGGTTTATCCATGAGTTCGCTTCTGCCTCAAGCACATGATGTTGACGCGACACTTCGATTCCTTGCTCGTCATATTTGCGAGCACCTTCAAAGTCCTGCAGCTCGCGGTGAAGCCAGCCAATACAGTTGGGCATTCGTGGATACCAGAAGAGATCGCCATTATTCCGTGCCTTGTCGATTGCCTCGTGGAGCGTTGCGAGAGCCGCAGCCATCCTGCCCAGATTCCCCCGCGCCAGACCGAGAAAGAAGAGCGATGTGAGCAGCAGAAACCCATCGCGTAACTCGGAAGCTAAGCTATTAGCTTCGGTCTCGATTTCTATTGCGGCTTCATATTCGGACTGGAAGAAGTGGAGACAACCACGCCATGTCAGTCCACTTAAGAGCGCTGGTTTATGCGCGAGTGCTCTAGCTGTGATTATGATGTCATCCAGAACCCGCTTGCCCTCCTGCAGCTCGCCATAGCAGAGATGTTTGAGCCCAATCAGACAAATCGTCTCGACCCGTAGCTTCTCGCTGCCTGCCCGTCCGGCCACATCCAGGGCCTCCGCGGCACGGGTCGCTGTCTCCTCGAGACGATGCGAGAAGAAGAGCGTCATCGTCAGCGCATTAAGCGCAGCAGATTGAAGCTCCAAAGACTCGAGTTCTTGCGCCCGCTCGAGCATCTTCGTGAAGTCATCCACTGCCTGGGGAAACTTACTTAACTGGTGATTGACTGCGCCGCGCTTCTGATAAAGAGTCAGAAGCTTTTCAGCCTGCTCCTCGACAGGCAGTTTCTTCACCAGATTGAGAGCGTTGGTGTAGTGCTTTTCGGCTTCCGCGTAGGCGTAGAGTTTGGTCGCATTGTCCCCTGCGTGAATCAGATACTCAATCGCTCGCCCAAAATCACGCCCGAGCTCGAAGTGCATGGCAAGCTGAGCAGCAATCTGCGGCGAGCGCTTTCCATAGTGTTGGGCCAACTGCTCACCGGCCTGCAGGTGGAGCATGATGCGCCGCTTGTTTACGAGGTTCCCGTAGAGAAAATTCTGGTAAAGAGCATGTGCAAAACGATAACGTGTCGTAAAGGCGCCATCGGGTAACTCTTCTTCGCCGAGTGTCTCGATCAGACGATGCGTTTTGCCGAGATGGGCCAACTGCTCCTCGAGGTCAACCTCGTCAACACCCAGCAACCTGGCAGTCACGGTTGAGAGAAACTCTATACCCTCGATACTGGCGTACTGCAGCGCGCGTTGTTCTTCCTCTTGCAGTGCATCAATCTTTTTGCTGATCATGCCGCGCACACTTTCCGGAGCCTCGAGGTCCATTTCGGAAAGCGGACGAACAAGCGACCAGTGTGCGTTCACTTTGGCAATATCCCCGCGTTCGCCCAGATATTGCAGCAGGTTTGTGGCAAACAGCGGATGTCCTTCCGTTTTTTCGTGGATGAGCGATGTAAGTTCGGGCGGAAAATCATTGGGCGAAAATGTCGCATCGAGGTATGCCGCAATGTGTTCGCGACTCAATGATCCAAGCGTCACTTCGTCACAAAGGTTATGCGACTGCATCTCTGCTTTGTAGCGCTTGAGCGGATGATTGCTGAGTTCCACGTCTTCTGGCCGGAAGGTGCCGGTGATTAATACGCGCTGGCTACCGATGCGCTGGCAAAGATGGCGCAGCAGATCCACACTCGAAGGATCGGCCCAGTGCAGATCTTCCAGCAGCAAAACGATGGGCGAATTTGTTGCGAGCATGCCGAGCGCGTCTCCCATTTCACGCATCATGCGCTCCTTGGTTGCGCCGATCGTTTCCTGTTGCAACTTCTCGAGTGATCCACTTGATACAAACGCTGTGTGCAACTCCATACACCAGGTCGGAGCGTAGGTACGCATAACGGCTGCAATTCGCTCGCGTCCGGGACCCTGCAGCAAGCCGCCAACAGCATCGAGAAACGGCAGGTAAGCCTCGCCCGTTCCGTACTGCTCGACACAGCGTCCACGAGAAACCAGCAAACCCTGATACTGCTTTCGCGCCCGTCGCAAAAATTCATCCGACAACGAAGTCTTTCCAATGCCCGGCTCGCCGGTGATGAACACGACGCGACCTGTGCCGCCAACTGCGTTACGCAGGAAGCCATCGAGCTTCTTCATTTCTGGCTCGCGGCCAACAAATGAAGGGCCCGCGGGCTCTAACAAATCCGCGTCGTAGACGATCGGCAGGCCGGGCCAACCACCAGTCATGGTTGTTCGCAGATGGCGCAGCGCATCGCTCAACTCAGCGGCCGACGAATAGCGTTGCTCTTTGTCCTTTGCCAGAGCGCACTCGAGTATCAGATCAAACTCGCGCGGGAGTTCTGGTCTTACTTTGCTGGGCGGCGGCGGATCAATCGACGCTATGGCGTGCATGATGGAGAACATGCTTGGACCACCAAAAGGTCGCGCTCTCGTCGCCGCTTCGTAGAGCACAGAGCCGAGCGAGAAAATCTCTGAGCGGAGATCCAGAGTCTCGCCGCGCGTCTGTTCCGGAGACATGTAGGCAGCCGTACCGACGATGGTGCCGGGGTCTGTAAGATTTGCGAGCGTCGCGGCCTCGAAGTCCACTTGGTCGCTGACCAGGCGCACCATTTTCGCCAGGCCGAAGTCGAGTACCTTGGCGTGGCCGCGCGGTGTAATCAGGATGTTTTCGGGTTTTATATCCCGATGGATGAGTCCGATGGAATGGGCCGCCTGGAGCGCATCGGCTACCTGGATGCCGATGTCGAGCAGCATTGTCAGAGGCAACGCACCGCTGCGCTCGACGAAAGCCTTTAACGTCTCCCCCTCGACATACTCCATCACGATGAAGTCGATACCGTCGGCTTCTTCAATCGCGTGAATTGTAACGATGTTAGGATGGTTGAGCGCTGAAGCTGACTGCGCTTCTGTCAGCAGACGCCGTTTGGCGATGACGTCTTGCGTGACATCAGACGGGAGAAGTTTGATGGCGACATTACGGCCAAGCTTTGTGTCCTCAGCCTTATAAACCTGCCCCATTCCACCCTGTCCGATTTTGCCGATTATACGGTAGTGCAGGAGCGCACGTTCTGGGTTTACCGAACTCATGACGCCCTCCGAGTTGTGAATGCCGAATAATATATGCGCTTCCGGAAGTAATTCCAACTGATTTGGCCTGAGACCACAGTGCAGCCAAACCTGCAAGCAAGTTAGGCTAATTTGTAGGGGCGGCCCTCCGTGGCCGCCCTAAGCCGCCGAATTATCTTTCATTGGGGCGGCGGCTAGGGGCCGCCCTACAAATTAGGGCACTACCAAACTGTTTGGTTCCTTTTACTACCTTCGACGTCAGTGCTATTGTTCTTGTTAAGGAGAACTTATGTCTGATGATGAAAAGATCAGCTTGCTGGGAAAAGCGGTTCAGGCAGGTGAGCGTGTAGTGGAGCTGGGCGCGGAGGCCTCGCGCTTAAAGGTGCGGGCTTCGCACGCGATGGAAGACGTAGTGACAGAGGCACGTCGCATGGCAAAACGCGGCCGTTACGCCGCCGAAGATCTTGTTGACGAAACGACGTATCGCATCAAACGCGATCCGCTTCGCTCAGTCGCAATCACTTTTGCGGTCGGCCTTGGTGTAGGCGCATTGGCAGGATGGCTCGCAGGTCGCAGCGGAAGAAGATGAAGATACGGCTCCTCGTAATATTCCTCCAATCCATTTAAGATCATCGCTGCGTATATTAGTCGAAGGGGGACCACAAAAAATGTGCAGAGAAATCTTCTTTGGTTCTGCAATTCTTCTGATTCTGGCGATGATGATTATCACGATGAGCGCTTGTACAGCGGCCAATGCTTCTGCGACCGCTATTCCAAATCCCACGCTTGATGCCCCGCTGGCAACAGCAAGAGGCGAGCAAATAGCAGTACTAGCCGGAGGCTGCTTTTGGGGCGTCGACGCGGTCTTTAAACATGTCAAAGGTGTCGCGAGAGTGGAGTCAGGTTATTCCGGTGGCTCAGCCTCAACTGCTCAGTACGACACGGTAAGCTCGGGGGCAACCGGTCATGCCGAATCTGTCCGCATCGCTTACGATCCGTCCCAGATCACATATGGTCAGCTGCTCAAGGTGTTCTTTGCGGTCGCGCATGATCCCACTGAACTGAATCGGCAAGGGCCCGACACCGGCACACAGTATCGGTCGGTAATCTTCTACTCGAACGATGAACAAAAGCGGATCGCGCAAGCCTATATTGAGCAACTGAACCAGGCTAAAGTTTTTGGCAGGAAGATCGTAACCCAGGTGGTCCCATTGCATTCGTTTAACGTAGCGGAAGGCTATCACCAGGATTACCTTGTGAATCATCCGAATGATCCCTACATCGTCTACAACGATCTACCTAAGCTGGAAAATCTACGCAAGTTACTTCCAGAACTTTATAAAGCGAAGTAACGCCGAATTGTGGCAGACTGATGCCACGGCCTTGCGCCGTGGAGTCTCACGCTCGCGGCTAATAAAAAAAAGCCGCAGAACCCTCTGAGATGCACGGACTTGTGCCGTGGAGGTTCACGTTTGTCGCTACAAAATACGTCAGAAGGGTTTTGCGGATGCCACGGCCTTGCGCCGTGGAGGTTCACGTTCGCCGCTACAAAATACGTCTGAAGGGTTTTGCGGATGCCACGGCCTTGCGCCGTGGAGGTTCACGTTTGTCACTACAAAATACGTCAGAAGGGTTTTGCGGATGCCACGGCCTTGCGCCGTGGGGGTTCACGTTCGCCGCTGCGCAACTTGTTGACAGAGCATCAAACGTGAAACTCCACGGCACAAGGCCGTGGCATCTCAGAGAGTCCTGCGGCTTTTCATTAGCCGCGAGCGTGAGCCTCCACGGCGCAAGGCCGAGGCATCCAAATTCAGTTGCACCCAGTCTTGGTAGCGAGTGGGTCAATCTGGGATGGTACTCAAGTATCGTTCTTACCAGCCCCTAGGAATACAAGTTGGGCACAGAAGGCTGGTGAACCTTAGTCGAGTCTTGCGCGCGTTTGACCCGGTCGCTACCGCTCACCGGTTCTGACATTCGATACAGTACCCGCGAGCGAAGCGACCGGAAGCCGGCACTCGGTAATCGCAAGAACTCTTAAAACGCTGGTTGAGTGCGGCATCCGGTCGCTTCGCTCGCGGTACTGTATTGAGTTGCGATCATGTTGGTGTCTTTCCTCACTCGACTGACTTTTCACACAGCCGCGGTAGCGAGTGGGTCGTCGGCGCGCATTCGGCGCTTACATCTCTTTCCCCTCAACCTCAGTTACGTCATCTCTCGAGTACGCGATGCCCTCAAGCTCCAGCCACTCGATCGCGATCCTCTCGAACTCCGCCGCACGAAACGCATACCAGGCATCTGCTACCTCAAGAGAGTGGATAGCACCTTTGAACCTTCCAAATGCTCCACTTCCTTTAATCCGCCGATGCAACTCATTGCCGACGTTACGGTCATCGAGAGACAGACAGAAGTCTTCCATGATCTTGTATTCATGAATGTCAAACTGAGTCGGTAGCTCTAGATAGTGATCAGTCTCGAGGACTTCCTGCGCAATCAAGATATTTTCCTGCTGCCAATCCGGATAATCCGCCGGGTCCTCGTCTTCTTCCGCCGCCGACATCTCTTCCTTCGTGAGCACGACTACCTCGCCCGTGCGCTTATCCAGGTAGTTCCTGTTCTCGCCACCTGCCATCTCGAGCGCATCAATCACATCTTTCAATTTCACAGTTGGCTGCATAAGATTCTCCTGGCCTCTTCAGGTTGTCATTTCGGACCGCAACCCAATTATATCGTCACCTTTCTGTAGTGTAATTGGCTGGAGCGCCTGAGCGTCATTAGTACCGCCTCCCGGTAGAGACTGTGTTGAAACTCGGAATGACGATATGGCCACCCAGTGGCTACACAAAGTCAGAACCGGGAGCGGTAGCGACCGGGTCGTTTCCGAGACGCTCGACTACGCGGTCATCACAAAAGTCTGGCCTTATTTGGAGAAAACGAAATGATTGCGCCTGCGTTTCGACCCGGTCGCTCCCGCGGTAAAGACTGTGTTGAAACTCGGAATGTGACGATATGGCCAACCTAGTTACTACACAAAGTCAGAACCGGGAGCGGTAGCGACCGGGTCGTTTCCGAGACGCTCGACTACGCCGGTCATCACAAAAGTCTGGCCTTATTTGGAGAAAACGAAATGATTGCGCCTGCGTTTCGACCCGGCCGCTCCCGCGGTAGCGACTGTGTTGAAACTCGGAATGTGACGATATGGCCAACCTAGTTACTACACAAAGTCAGAACCGGGAGCGCTAGCGACCGGGTCGTTTCCGAGACGCTCGACTACGCGGTCATCACAAAAGTCTGGCCTTATTTGGAGAAAACGAAATGATTGCGCCTGCGTTTCGACCCGGCCGCTCCCGGTTTTGACTTTGTGTAGCCGCGCAGTAAGCTTGCACCATTGAGAATAGATAAGATACTAGTTATTCGAAGGGAATCTTCACACCTTCAGCTTTCTTCTGTCTCGTTCGCAATCTGACTTCGGAATCCTTATTGGAAATACCGCGTAATCTCAGAGCCGATCCATTTTCCAACCGGAACGGAAACGCCATTCCCGATCATTCTATAGGCATCGTTAGCACTTCCTGCGAAAGTGAATGTGTCAGGAACTCCCTGAAGACGGGCGTATTCCCTAACCGTGTACGGCCGCGCGCCACGGGGAAATCGCCCGTCGGCAACCAGTCTCGTGCTCAAGTCTTTGGCGTAGTGCGCAACGCAGGTAGGCGCGATGTCCCCGCGTACGGGATCGCTGATAATCGGGCGATCGCGATACTTGCCTTCAAGGCGGCGACCCACATAGTCAGGGATGTGCGGTTTCGGCTCAGGTTCAAGTATCTCTTTCAGTGTGAGGGCCCTTTCAACCGCAGGCTCGCGCCAAGCGAAGTTTCGCCGGCTGCCAATTATGATCAGCCTATCTCTCTTTTGCGGGAGCCAGATCGAAGTCTTGACCGGACATGCAACGTGCACGTAGTAGTCCGGGAGCTTCGTCATTGCTTCCATGACGACCGGGAATTTCTTCATGCCCGGAACATTCTCGACCACATAAAGCTCGGGCCTTCGAATAGCAACGTGCCGAAAGAAATGCAGGAACAAATCGTCTCCGGTGCGCACGCCGTGAATGTCAGCAATCGGTGAATACTTAGTGCAGGGATAGGTCGCCACCATGACGTGGCATTCCTTTTCAGACTGAACGAGCTTCTTTGTGATGTCACACCGGACGACTTCGTGAGAGAAGTTCCGCCGCATGGTGTCGCAACACAAGGCCTCAATCTCAAAGCTCTGCTGCAACGTCAGACCGCCTGACTGAAGGCCGATGTCCATGAGTCCAGCGCCTGAGAAGTAGGTGTTAGTGAGGATTGGGATCATATTGCTCGTCGCGCATCATGACTCGCAGTGTCAATGAAGTCAGTACCGTAACGCGGTAGCGTCGGGTCAACCTCGCGCATCATGACTCGCAGTGTCAATGAGGTCAGTACCCTAATGCGGTAGCGTCGGGTCAACTTGGCCCATCACGACTGTCCGATGGTACGTCGAGTCGCATTACCTGGCTTCAGATTGACACTTCAACTCGCCATCGTATCGTTGACCCGACGCTACCGCGTTAAGGTACCGACCTCATTGACACTACGGCTCCAATAGCTCAACGATCAAACAGTGCTGACTGTCCTTCCAAATTTGCAGATTCAACGACGTTAGGGTAAAAGTTCTTTGTTCCATCGGAGTACCTTATCTGAACACGATGGCCCATGACTCAAGTAACGCAACTCGCGCACAATCAATGTCGGATCATGTTTTGGAAGAAGCGTTCCCTCAACAGCGAGCAAGTAAAGCTTATACGCCGCCTGGTGAGTGGTGGTATAAGGATATAGTTTCTCGATGCCCCGTTCGATTGCTCGAGTTACGAACAGAGTGCCTTCGGGACCACTTCTGATCTTCTCTTTGAGCATGAAGAGACTCTGGGCAAAAACAAATGCAGCGGCGGGATGCTCCGCAAACGGCTCTAAAACGCCATCCCAAATTTCGTCAGTCATGGTGAGAATGAGAGGACCAATAAGTTAATGGGTTTCGCCCGGCCGTTCTGGGTATCCCGGGCATCTTCAAGTACGACGCGCAGTGTAGCACGAAATCGTTCTAAAGCAAAGACAAAACCATCGGGAGAAAAACCCTGATGGGAATCAGAAAGCGTCCAACTCCTCGTAAGCTCGCGAAGAAGCTGGCCCGTATTCGAAATCGGTTAGGGGTCTCGCAAGGTGAGATGGTGAAACTACTTGAACTAGGGAAACGCTACGACCGCGTAAGTATCTCAGGGTATGAACGCGGAGAGCGTGAGCCGCCCTTGCCGGTGTTGCTAAAGTACGCGCGATTAGCAGGCTTCTCAACAGATTATTTGATTGACGATAAATTAGACCTGCCAGACTAACGGAGAGTCCTGCCGTGATCATCGGCCTTTTCATACCGTTGGTTTTTTGATCCAACTTTCAGAACCGAATCTACTCAGTGAACCGGATGAACACTTCTTCGCGGTGATAGTGAAGAAATACATGATGCCGATCTGAGATTGATCGAAGTTTGTCCTCGAAAGAGATCCCAAGTTTGGAGGGTTCGATAAGATCCAGTGCTGGAGATCGAAGAAGCTCACCGCCTTCGTCGAAAGAGACTAACCCTTTATCAAAGAGCTGGTCGTATTGAGGTAGGAGGAGCAGGCCATTGTAGGGATTTAGACGTTCTGAATTGCTACTAAACCGCCAGGGCTTGATATGCGACGCGCGTAACACGGTCGGCAGTCTGACGTCAGTTACTGCACATCCCTCCCACATTTCAAGCAATTGCTGTCGAAAGAGTCCTTGGCCTACTCGCGCTTTAATGACGCTTTGCCTCTCAGTTTCAGGCAGGCTCTCGATCTCGGTCTGATGCATGACTAAATCGTCTTGTGCACTCTGATCGTGAACTAAGTGAAAGATAAATTTGGCTGGCCTACCGGGAACGACTCCGCCGCCAGCTACACTAACGAGGCCTTTGTATTCAAAAGGCGAATGATGAATCTCACGATAGAAGAGATGTATCTCTTCACCGGACTGCGTTGAGTTTGTGATCCGCTGGTCGCTTCCGTGTCCTTTCTCACCTTCCCAGAAAAGATACTCACCGCTTATGTAATCGTTGTACTGCTCAAGGCTCTCTTGCTTGATTCGGGTGACAAATAGAATGATCTGTCCACCCCCACGCGGACAGAACACGCCTCTCGAAATGGCTTCATAACCACGGAATCCCCATTCCGTGGCAAGCCAGGGTCTGTCGTACTTCTTTCCGATTTGAATTTCAGAAAAATTGAGCATGGATCAGCATTTCTTGCTCAGTATGAAATCGGTAAGGGCCATCGCGGATACTTACCCGCGGTATTCGCGGGTCAAGTGATTGGGACTCGTGCGAGATTGGGTTAGAGCGCGGATATGCTACCTGGGTTTGGTCGGATTGGTCTAGCAATATTGTTGGGCTACGGGCGCAGGTATCCATAGATTACACCGATTGCGCAGACTCAAATCTGCACTTGGACCGGCCTTGTTAGTGGGGTATCCTAGCAGCACGATGAACAAGACATCGAAAAGAGTGAACGGCAAGAGTCAAAGCTCAACGAACGGTGTGAAGCGAACCAAGCGGTCGGCGGCGAAGTCAAGAACGAGAACGATCGCTGTAGCTGGTAATAATAGCCGTAACTCAGAGACCAAAGAAGAACGAGAACGACGATTAGCTAAAAGGGAAGCCCTTACAATACGTGCTTTCCAGATGGCGTACGATAACTACCACAAAAACTAGGCTTTCTCAAAAATCTTTTAGATGCCGTACTTCACCTACGACACATCCGTGATCATTTCCAGAAGACTGGTCGATCTACCGCAGGCTACCAACTTTCTCGTTTCAGCTGTCGTATTGATGGAGCTAGCTGCAAGCGCCACCGACGCTTCGCAACGCAAAGTTTACGAACGGCTATTTCAAACCTATCGTGAAGACAACTCCTTTATTGTGCCTAACGAAGATGATTGGTTCGATGTGAGGCGTGGCTCTGAGACTGTGTCAAAACGCGAATGAGCTACAACAAATCACTTCACAAAGTCAGAACCGGGAGCCGTAGCGACCGGGTCGATACGCCTGCGCATTCCTTCGTTTTCTCCAATAA
>Ga0070708_100003858_pt1 | contig 11766 bp, 19 predicted proteins | sample KBSK5503metaG_FD_65469 | JGI IMG/M metagenome (GOLD analysis project Ga0070708, IMG submission 65469) | Corn, switchgrass and miscanthus rhizosphere microbial communities from Kellogg Biological Station, Michigan, USA - KBS K5-50-3 metaG | ecosystem: Host-associated > Plants > Roots >...
AGCCACGCGTAGTCGTCGGTAAACGTGTCGCCGTGGAAAGTGCGCTCGTGCGGGATCCGCCGGGCCGCCGGCGGCGCCGCTCGCTCGGCTTGCTGGGCTGCTGGCTCGGTGCTCATGCTGTCGGTTGTATCAGCGCGGCGACCGGTCCAGCCACCCAGGGCGGCGGCCTGGCTGCGCCTGATCTGGGCGGATACGCTGCCATCACCTGCGTCCGCCGGTTCCGGCCGCCTCGAGGGAACTGGATGGATGGCCCGTCGCGCCGGTTACAGGCGGGTCGGCGGGACTTTCACCCGGCATCACCGAGGGCTGGCGGCGGGAGCTGTGAATGTGGCAGCGTTCCCTGGCGAACAGCCAGCTGACCCGGCTGGCGCGCCTGGTCCTGCTGCGCACGGCCTAGCCGCCCGCGGTGTTCACCCGCAGCGCTGCCTCGGAGGCCGCCAGCGACGTTGCGAACGTCGCGACCCGGGCCTCGAATGCGATGAGGGACTCGTCCCAGCGGCGATCGCGACGTTAGCGCGGTTGTCCTACACGTTGAAGCGGAACTCGTGCAGTCATGCTGGCCACCAGCACCGATACCCGGGAAACGGCTCCTGACCTGCGCAGGCTCTCGTCAGCGTTGGTTACCGCTGGGCACCGTTGGTCACTGTCGCGCGGACTTTCTGCGGACTGCTGCGGACTTCTCGCGGACTCAGCCGCGCTCGCCGGGCGGCACCACGAAGTGACCGCGGCCGAGGCGCGACCGGACCAGGCCCTCCCCGCGCAGCACCGCGAGCGCCCGCTCGGCCGTGCCCTGCGCCACGCCGTACTGCTGCGTGAGCGTCTTCACCGACGGGACGCGCCGCTCCAGCTCCCCGGCCTCGATCGCCGCGCGCAGGATCGCCGCGAGCTGCAGGTACAGCGGCTCCTCGGCGTCGTGGTCGATGGTCACATGATCACTGTAGGTAACCCGCACGCTCACCCGTGCTCTCCGGTGTCCACCTATGGACACGGGTGGACGTTGGTGGAGCTTCGGCGTAGCGTGCGAGATGTCTGCAACGTGCAGGCGGGCCGGGCGGGCGCCTCAACGCCCGTGATCCCGGCCCTGACCGACCCCAGGAGGCCGGCTATGTCAGATCGTCCCACGCGCAACCACCGCAGCGAGAGCACCTATCTCCGGCTGACCGCCGAGGAAGACGCCGCAGCACGCGAGGCCCTCGAGGCCATCGTCGCCGAAGAGGACGCAGGCCGCATCAGCCCCTTGCAGGCCGCGGACGAGCGCCTCCAGCTCCTCGAACAGCACCTGGAACGCACCCGCGCGATCCGCGTCAGGTATCTCGGGGGCCAGCTATGAGCGCCACGCCCCTGGCTGACCTGCTCGCCACCGCGGCCCCGGACTGGAAGATCGGCCGCAACGAGCAGCTGCACCTGTGGACCGCGGAGAAGATCAGCAACGGCGGCAGGTCGGTTCACTACCTGGTGGCCATGTCCGCCCGCGAGCTGGAGACCAAGATCAGGGCCGCCGGCGAGCGGGAGGCAGCCGGGCAGGAGTAGGGCTTACCCGGACGCGTGCCCCGCTGGCCATCCCCCCGGGCCGCGGGGCACGCCCGTGCCCGCGGCCCTGCTCAGTCCGGCGCAGCCTGCGCGTGCACGGGGCACTGGCACGCGGCCGCGTCCGGCGACCCGGCGGCGACCCAGTCGGCGATCTCAGGAAACCCGTTAGTGAAGGGTGGGAGCCGCAGCTCGTCGCCTGGGTGCTGGAGCAAGTAGGCCTCCCGCTGAGCGCGTTCGGTCTCGTTCAGCGGACGCGACGGCGAGCCGTCATCCCAGTCCGGCATGCCCTCAGCCGCCCGTCCGTACCGGGGTGCTTCCGCCACCGGGCGGGATCTGCAGGTCATCCGGCGCCCGCTGCACCCCGAACCCCTCGCCGCCCGGCCGCCCCGGATCGCACTTGCTGCACCAGCCACCGGAACTGACCGGCCCGCCGCACGTCGCGCACGTGAAAATGCTGCCAGCCATCACAGCCTCCTTCCCTCGACGCCGCCCGCGTTGTACCGCCGCAGCTTCTCAGCGTCCTCGGCCAGGCGATCCTCAACGTTCTGGACCTTTCCCGCGACCTCGAACGAGGTCGCCCCGAGCACCAGGTCCCCGCGGCCGGGGTGCGCCGCGCGCCAGCCCAGCTTCGGCTTGTCCGTCACCAGCGACTCCGCGCCGTCGCACTCGAACTTCCACCCGGGAAAGTCCTCCGCCAGCCGGGTCAGCGTGGCCTCCACGTCCTCGCTGCTGGTCTCCAGGGGACCGCCCTTCACCCAGATGCGATCCTCGGTCCGCCCGCGCGACAGGGTGATCTTCTCCGGGATCCTCGCCTGGTAGCTCGCGCTCATCACGTCGCTGCCCGCGTGGCCCCTCCGCAGCGTCTCCATGTAGTTCACCTGCTGCGCCCGCGACTGCTCGAGGACCGCGCTGATCAGCGCGATCGACTGACGGGACGGGATCGTGACCTCACCCCGCCAGAACGCCCCGGCCTCAGCGGCCGACAGCCCCGCCGCCGCCGCCGCCTTCCCCAGCTGCGGGGAAGCCAGCTTCCCCGCCAGGGCGACACGGGCCAGCCCGGCCACGCACACCGACAGCCGCTCGACGTCATCGGCCAGGCTCACCTGAGGTGCCATGCAATTACTGTACGGCACCCGTCTGTAATTTCGCCGGGGGGTCAGGCAGCGACGCGCGCGAGGATCTTGTCAGCCAGGCCCGCCGTCACCGCCTCCTCCGCGGTGAACCACGTCTCGGCGGCCATGAGGTCCAGCCACATGTGATCGTGCACCCCGGTCCGCGCCTCGTACACCCGCGCGATCGTCCCCGACATCACGTCCAGCACGTCCGCGGCCTTCCGCAGGTCACCCGCGTCACCCGCGATCAGCGTGTGCGCCTGGTGGATCATCCACGTCGACCCCGGCGCGGAGATCAGCTCACCCGGGCTGGCCGCCATGCAGATCACGGTGGCGATGCTCGCGGCCAGGCCGTCGACCACCACCCGCACCAGCCCCCGCCGCTGCGCCAGCGTCGAGTAGATCGCCAGCCCGTCGAACGCCAGCCCCCCGACACAGTTGACGCGCACCTCGACGTCCTGCCCGGGCGGCGGCAGGCTGGCGGTGAACTCAGCCGCGCCGCACCCGTACACCGGGTCGACCTCGTCATACAGCCACGCGGTGTGCACCGCTCACCCGCCGAAGATCCGCCGCGCCAGCGGCGACTCAGCGGCCAGGCTGTTGCGCGGCCCGCCCGCCCGCTCACCCGCGGGCACCGGCCCGTAATGCGCCTCCCGCAGCCTGCGGTACGCCGCGTACACCCGCGCCCGCTCCCCGGCCGTCGGCCGGTGCCCCAGCCGGCGGCCCGCATCCCCGAACGCGGCCCTGATGCTCTCCAGCTCCGCCGGGGTGAACTCCATGAACGCCATCACGTCCTCCTCGAACGCCGCAGCTGCTCCAGCGGGTCGTGCACCGCCGCGTGCTGCTCCCGCATCTGCTGCAGCCAGCCCGCCCCGCGCCCCGCGCCCTGCTGCCGCCGCGCCGCCCGCTTATCCAGCTCCACCAGGCACCGCAGCAGCAAAGGCGCGGTCTGACCCAGCATCGCGTCACGAACCGCCGGTGACATGTGGTCAATCGACGACGCCACCACCGCAGTCAGCCGCACCAGGGCAGCATCGGCCTCGGGGGGGCCGAGCGCGGCGACCGTCTCCGCCAGCGCGGGCGAGATCAGCTCATCAGCGGAACGCAGGGCACGGCTCGCGGCCATCGGCGGCCCTCCAGCATCGTCCCGGCCATTATCGCAGGCCGCCGCCACCCCCCCGGCCTGCGCGGGGAGGGAGAAACAGAGCCGGGGACTCTGTCCGGTACCCAAGTCGTCAGACTTCGAGGCCCCCTTCCTCATCGTGACTGCGCGTGACTGACTCTCGACGTCAGCTTGACGGCTGCGCGAGCGCGATGTGGCCGAGGTCGAGGCGCTTGTGACATGAGCGCGAGCCGGTACTACGGGTTTCGTATTCATGCCAGCGGCAGAGCGTAGCGTTGCGGCTTGTGTACGACCCAGGCTGGTCCGATGACGACACCATCAGCGCTTTCCTCACCTATCACCGCCGTCCCACCGGAACGTACTGGGGCTCGTCCCTTATCGGGGTGCTGCGTGACGCGCGTGCAGCCACCGGGCGTTACCTGGCGTCGGGTGAGGTGGGTCTGAAGCCGGAGCGCTCCGGGTCATGGCTCGGCGCAGTCGGCTACATGGTGATGCTCGACCAGATCGGCGAGTGCTACCGGCCCGCGAACGCGGGCCCGCTTCCGAAGGGAACGCCCGACTTCATCAGGGCGCTCACGTATTTCGCCGAGGACATGCCGGACCCTGAGCGCCAGGCACTCTATGCACTGCGATGCTGCTTCGTTCACGACTATTCGCTTGTGAACATCCCGACCGCGGGGAACGCGGAAATTAAGGCTCAGCGACAGCATCACTTCCTTCTCGGTGATGACCCTGCCCCTTGTCCTGTGGTGCAGCTTCCAGCGGAGCGATGGGGTGGCGACCTTGGTTACCGTCCGAGAAGGATGGCCACCCGCGTCAGCCTGCGGCGCCTTGGCGACCTCGCGGAGTCTGTGTACGCGCGCCTGCTTGATCTGCACGAGCGCCGGGAACTGAGAATTGCCCTGCCCGGCGGCGCAGCGGAGCTGCGCGCCAGATACGCATTCATGGTGTACCCGGACGTGCGGCTTGTTGACGAGTAGCTGGCATGGCCAGGCTCAGCCTGGCGTTGATGGCTGCCTGCCACGCGGGGCCGATCTCGTGCCAGCAGTCAGGTCCGATGCCGCGGTCGATTGAGACCGGATCGGTCAGAGGCCGTCCGCAGTTGGCGCAGAACATGAGCGCGATCAGGGCGGCGTGGAGCTTGTCCGCGTGCGGGTGGTCGCCGCGGTCGCGGCATTCGGCGGCGAGCTTGGCTGCCCTGCGCGGGTAGTGCTCGGCGTAGACGGCGTCGAGGTCGGCGGCGAGGTGGGCGGCGAGTGCCCTGCTGAACGCGCCGCCGCGGTTCGGGCGGTCGAGCGCCCGGATGAGGCTGGCCTGCACCCGTTCCGGCTTCGGCCCGGATGCGAGCCATCCGGGTATCGACATCTTGCCGTGGCGCCAGCGCGCCAGCTCCGCGGCTTCGGCGGCGTCCGTCGTGATCTCGGTCATGTTCTCTCCTCGGTGCTGGCCTGGCGGTTGCGGGTGACGGCGTCGAGGTGGCAGTCCATGCAGATCCACCGCCTGCGCCATCCGGTGCCGCGGCCTACGATCTGCGCGCCGATGCTGACGACGTGGCCGCAGGCGAGCCGGCTCGATCGCCTGGCCTTCATGACGCGGACGGGCTTGGGCGCGGTCACGGCTCAACTCCGCCAACTCCGCCATCCCTGCCTGTACAGGCGGGCTTGGCACTGTTGGCATCCTTGGCTGGCTCGCTCAGGTCCCCCTCGTGCTCGGGAAGAGATATCCACCAGCCGTCCGCCCGTTTCGCCGCCGGGATCATCAGCCCGGCGCGGGCACGGTCGAGAGTGCGCTTGCTGATCTGGTGAACCTCGCGTGCCTCCTCCTCGACTTCCCGCGTCGGCCTCGGGCCGTCGGCGAGTGCCTTGCGGAGATAGTCCTTCGCCCGGGTCTTCTCGTCCCGCTCCTCGCCAGCGGCGTCGGCGAGGATGTCCCGGACGGTGCGGCCGGTTTCGCCGTCGAGCACGAACCGGCCGACCCTGGCGTCCCCCCTGGCTGTCGGCACGATGGCCTCGATGATCCGGTAGGCGAGGGACGGCAGGTCGGCGCGGCCGAGGCTGTTCTTGGTCTGGGTGATCACCTTGGAGCCGTCGTCGTCGGTGGCGAAGGCGAAGATGAACCGGGCCACGTCCTTGAACGCGCCGGAGGCAGTGATCAGCGATGAGGCGTCCGTGCCGCCCGACTTGTTGAAGTGGGCGACGCCGGCGACGACGGCGCCGGTCCGGTCGGCCATCCGGGCGAGCGGGTCGAGGGCCTGGCGGACCTGCCTGTTGACGTGGGTGTCGAGGGTGTCGCTGATCGCCGACAGGAGCGGGTCGAGCGCGACTATGGCGGCGCCGTGGCTGGTGATGGCCTCCTCGAGCAGGCAGGTGTCTGCGGGCAGGCTGAGCGAGACGGTGCCGTCGTTCACCTCCTGCACCTCGGCCCGGTAGACGAGATCGAGGTCCGCCCCGGCGGCGATGAGCCGGGGCACGATCGTGTACTTCCAGGAGTCCTCGACGGCGACGTAGATCACCGCCCGGGGGTCGCCCTTGAATGCGCCGGGAAGCTCTCCCCGGGTGATCTTGGCCGCCTTCCAGATCAGGAACGAGCTCTTGCCGGTTCCCTCCCGCCCGGCGAACAGGCCCAGCGACCCGGACGGCATGCGCCCCTGCCCGTTGTCCTCCCACGCCCACACGACCGGCTCGGGCGTGATGGCCGATGCCGGGGTGAGCACGAGCCTGCGAGCGGGTACCTCGCCCGCGGCTGCCGCGGCGCGCTTCGCCTCGTCCGGGCCCGGCGTGCGGCTCACCGGCTGCCGCCGAGCACGTGCCGGACCTGGCGGCGGGCGTAGGGCTCGCCGCCGTCGATCCCGGCGTCGACTGCGGCCTGCACGAGCTGCTCCGCGGATGAGGCGTCAGCCTCCCCGGCGGCGATCATCTCGCCCAGCCGGTGGGCGGCCCATACGAGCGGCCCGGTCCGGTCGCCGGGTTTGGAGTTGCGCACGGTGTCGGCGAGACCGCGCAGCCGCCGCGGCGGGTCAGCTGCGGGGGCAGCGCGGCCGCGCACGGGCTCAGGCTGGCGGGTGAGCATGCGGGCGATCCAGCGCGGCAGCGGCGCCGGGGACTGGTGGTCGAGCACCTCGTACGGCTTGCCGCCGACTGACCCGGCGCCGACGACGTAGCCGCCAGCGCCGCGCACGTCGATCATCGGCCCGATCTTCCCGGCGCTGTTGCGGATCTCCGGCCCTTCCGGTGCGCGGAAGTACAGGTGCCACCCGCCGGACGGCGTCGCTACCCAGTAGGTGGACGGCCACGGCTGCCCGGCCCACTCGCACAGCTGGGCCAGCACGTCGCGGCCGTCGCGGATGCCGGGCAGCCGCCAGTCATCCGGCAGCGTGCCGTGCGTGTCCAGGTCGAGGACCACCAGGCCGGACGGCCCGCAAGCGATCCCGGCGTTGTGGCCGGGGTACCGGTCCTGCCATGCGTCCTCGACGTGCTCAGGGCTGGCCGATGCGCGCTGCTCCCACCGGTCGACGGCGGGGCGCTTGTCATCGGGCAGGCACGGGAAGACGTACCAGCCGCGGCGGGCCAGCAGGACCGCCCTGTAGCCGGTCATGCCGGATCCCCCGTTCCCGCCAGCCCGGTGTAAAGCTCCCGTTTACGCCCGAAGCGCTGTCCGACTGCCTGGCGGGTGATGCCCAGGGCCTGCCCGATCTCGGCGTCTGAGTAGCCCCTGGCGCGGCAGCCGTCCACCGCGAGGGCCAGCGCCTGGCGTGCCTGGAGGGCCATCTCCGCGAGCCACGCGAGGGCGTCCAGGTCGCCGGAGGCACGCGTGCCCATCACGCGGATCTGGCGTACCAGCCCGGCCGCGTAGTCACCGTTCTCGATGACCCGTTCTTTCTTCCGCTGCCTGATGCGGCACGCGTCGGAGCAGAAACTGTGCTTGCGCGCCGGGAGCTGCCTGCCGCATCCGGCCTCGCATGTCCTCGGCTGGGCTGGCGGCGGCGGAGGCGGGGCTGGTTCGGGCTTGTAGTCCGCGGCGAGGGTGTACCGGCAGGTGCGGCGCTCGGCCGGGTCGCGCCAGCGGGTGACATCACCGCGGTCGATGAGGTCGCGCACCGCGGCGAGCAGGATGGAGCGGTTGCCGCCGAGATGGGCCTGGATCTGGTTGCCGTCGCATCCGGGGGTGCCGCCGATGAACGCGGCGATGCGCTGGCGGAGCTGCTCGCGCCGGGCGAGGGTGCGGGGCTGGATCCCGGTCACGGCCCGCCGCCGCCGAGGGTGGCCACTGCTACCGTGGAGTCAGCTTTCGCGTGACCGTGGGAGCGGCGAGCTGGGCCTGGCCTTCGCGCCGGGCCCTGTTTGCTGCCCGGGGGTCCGGCACCATCACCCGTGAGTGAGTGGTGGTCATTGGTGAACTGTGGTGCCATAGAAGACGCTCCGTCAGGAGTGGGCGGGACCCTGGCCTGGTTACGCGGTGCCGGGTCCCGTCCGGCGGGCCTGGGTCAGCCGGCGCGCGCCGCTGTGCCGGTGGGGATGGTGCGCTCCCTCTCCCACGCGAGCACGTCGGCCAGCCGGTACCGGCAATGGCGGCCGATCTTCATGAACCGCGGCCCGGTGCGGCTCTTGTTCCATGCGTAGACCGTCTGCACCGGCAGGCCGTACCGCTGGGCGAGGTCTTCGGGGCTCAGGTGCTTGTCTTCCACGCGGGACCGTCCTTATCCAGGCTGGCAAGTCTCTGGTCGTGGTGACCAGTTGTGTGAAGTCTGCCAGCGTGGCTAGACGCTAGTCAACCTGTACGGTAAGTTGCCAATATGGATAACAACAGGAAGACGGCGAGTGACCGGGTCGCCCGGCGGGTCCGCGAGCTGCGCCAGTCCCGCGGGCTGACGGTCGCCGAGCTGGCAGACGGCTGCGCCGCCGCGGGCATGCCGGCGCTCACCGCGCAGGTGCTGTACAAGCTGGAAGGCCAGCGGGACTCCGCCGCGCGCAGGCCGCGGCCGGTGACCGTGGACGAGCTGCTCGTCCTGGCCCGCGCGCTCGACGTCCCGGTCGGCGAGCTGCTCCTGGGCCCGGGAACGAGCTACGGCCCGATGACCCCCGCGGGCCTGCGCAGATACGCCGCCCAGATCGAGAAGGCCGCCGCCGAGATTGAGGCCAGCGGGATCACGTGGGGAGATGACACCGATGGCGAGCATCACTAAGCGCCCGGACGGCCGCTGGCGTGCCCGCTACCGGGACGCCGCGGGCAGGGAGCACGCGCGCCACTTCAGCCGCAAGCTGGACGGCCAGCGGTGGCTGGACGAGGTCACCGCGAGCATGGTGACCGGCGCGTACGTGGACCCGAAGGCAGGCCGGGTCACCTTCGCCGGGTACTTCGCCGGATGGGCGCAGCGGCAGGTGTGGGAATCGGGCACGGACCTCGCTGTGCGGCTCGCCGCGGGCTCGGTGACGTTCGGCGACGTGCCGCTCGCGTCGCTGCGGCGCTCGCACGTCGAGCGCTGGGTCAAGGCCATGCAGGCCGCTCCCCGCGGCGAGGGCCGGCCGCCGGGGCTCGCGCCGGGCACGATCCGGACCCGCGTCAACAACGTGCGCGGCGTGCTGCGCGCCGCTGTGCGCGACCGCGTCATCGCCTCCGACCCCAGCGACGGCATCACCCTGCCGCGCGTGCGGCGCCCTGAGGCGGCCATGACGCTGCCCGCCCCGGAGCAGGTGCGGGCCCTTCTGGACGCGGCAGCGGGCAGGTGGGGCGCGTTCGTGGCACTCTGCGCGTTCGCTGGGCTGCGGCTCGGCGAGGCCGCCGCGCTCCAGGTCGGGGACATCGACTTCCTGCGGCGCACGCTGACGGTGAGGCGCCAGGTCCAGCGCGGCACGAAGGGCAGCGTCGAGATCCGGCCGCCGAAGTACGGCAGCGAGCGCACGGTCTACGTCGCTGACGGCCTGGTGACGATGCTGTCGGCGCACGTGGCCGCGCACTGCCCCGGCGCCGGTCCCGGCCGGTACCTGTTCGGCTTCGGCAGGGACGTGCCGCCGCACCAGAACACGGTCGGCTTCTGGTGGCGGAAGGCGCGCACGGCGGCCGGGTGCGACGCCGTCAGGCTGCACGACCTGAGGCACTTCTACGCCAGCGGTCTCATCGCCGCGGGCTGCGACGTGGTGACCGTCCAGCGCGCGCTCGGCCACGCCAGCGCCACGGTCACATTGAGCACCTACGCGCACTTGTGGCCGACCGCTGAGGACCGGACCCGCGCGGCCGCGGCGGCGATGCTCGCCGAGACGCTGGATGCTGCGGACCCTGCGCGGACTAGCGGGCCAGCTCAGCGCCGTGACCTGCCCGGACGTGGCTGACTACACGTTGAAGCGGAACTCGACGACGTCGCCGTCGCGCATCACGTAGTCGCGGCCCTCGATCCGGGCCTTGCCCGCGGCCCGCGCGGCCGCGATCGACCCGACGGCCATCAGGTCATCGAACGACACGACCTCGGCCTTGATGAACCCGCGCTGGAAGTCGGTGTGGATCACCCCGGCCGCCTCCGGCGCCGTCGCCCCGGCCCGGATCGTCCACGCCCGGGCCTCCTTGGGCCCCGCGGTCAGGAACGTGGACAGGCCCAGCGCCGCAAAGCCGGCCTTGGCCAGCCGCGCCAGCCCCGGCTCGCCGATGCCGAGCCCGGCCATGAACTCGGCCGCCTCGTCCTCCGGCAGCTCGGCGAGCTCGGCCTCGGTCTTCGCGTCCAGGAACACTGACTCCGCGGGAGCCACCAGCGCGGACAGGCGTTCCCGCAGGGCCTCGTCCTCGAGCTCGGCCTCGTCCTCGTTGAACGCGTACACGAACGGCTTGGCCGTCAGCAGCTGCAGCTCACGCACGTCGGCCAGGTCGATGCCGGCCGCCGCCGCCCCGGCGAACAGGGTCGACCCGCTGTCGAGCACCTGCTCGGCCTTGGCGGCGGCGTCGGCCGCCCGCTGCCTGGCCGGGTCCTTGGCGAATTTCGCCTCCTTGGCGAGCCTCGGGGCGGCCTTCTCCAGCGTCTGCAGGTCGGCCAGGATCAGCTCGGTCACGACCGTCTCGATATCCCGCTCCGGGGACACGTCGCCGTCCACGTGGCTGACGTCCGGGTCGGTGAAAACGCGCACCACCTGGCAGATCGCGTCGGTCTCCCGGATATGGGCCAGGAACTGGTTGCCCAGGCCCTGCCCCTGCGAGGCGCCGCGGCCCAGGCCCGCGATGTCCACGAACCGGACGGTGGCCGGCACGATCCTGGCCGAGTCGTACAGCCCCGCCAGCGCGGCCAGGCGCGGGTCCGGAATGCCCACGACGCCGACGTTGGGCTCGATGGTGGCGAACGGGTAGCTGGAAGCCACCGCGCCGGCCCGCGTCAGCGCGTTGAACAGGGTGGACTTGCCGACGTTGGGCAGGCCGGCGATCCCGATGGACAGGCTCACTCCGGCGAGTCTAGAGCGCCGCGGGGCCGGGCGTGTCCCGGCCGCCGGCGGGCCGCCGCCTCGGCCGTCGTCGGGCCGATGCCGACCAGGTCCCGCGGCGGCAGCCGTCCGCTGCCGGCCTGGCCGGACCCGACGCTTGCGGCTACGGGCGCGCCGCACTCCGCGGAACCAGGCCGGGCCGTCGCGTGCCGTGCGGCCCTCGCACCGGGCGTGTCGCGGCCGAAAACTGTCGGCACGGGCTGCAAGCATGGTCAGATATGAACGCGATCTCGCTGTTGCTCGGGCTCCTGGCCGGCGTCGCGCTCGGCGTGCTCATCGGCTGCCTGTACGCGCGCGGGCGTCTCGCGGGCGAGGCGGCGGCGGCCGACGAGCGAGCCCATGCGGCGAATGAACGGGCCGTGCTGGTCGAGCGCGCGGCCCACGAGCGAGTCGCGATGGCCGAGGGGACGCTCGCCGAGCACTTCCAGGTGCTGGCGGGCAAGGCCCTCGACCAGAGCACGCGGCGGTTCCTGGAGATGGCCACGGGCCGGCTGGAGGCGGCCAACGCCAAGGCGGCCGGCGAGCTGGACACGCGCAAGGCCGC
>Ga0070708_100003859_pt1 | contig 11765 bp, 8 predicted proteins | sample KBSK5503metaG_FD_65469 | JGI IMG/M metagenome (GOLD analysis project Ga0070708, IMG submission 65469) | Corn, switchgrass and miscanthus rhizosphere microbial communities from Kellogg Biological Station, Michigan, USA - KBS K5-50-3 metaG | ecosystem: Host-associated > Plants > Roots >...
CGTGCTCGACGAAGACGACGACGGCGCCGCTCACCGACGAATCTCGAAGGTCACTTTGCCAGGACCCCGATTCGCTGCAGCAGGTCGACGACGGCCGGCGCCGCGTCCGGACCCTCGCCGATAACCTCCGCGGCCGTCCGCTCCTCGGCTGGAAGGCGCAATCGGAGCTTCGTCGGCCCGGGGATCGCGCTTTCGACGCCGGCCGCATCCTCGCCGGCCCCCAGCCCCAACGCACCCGAGGGTGACGTGCCGAGCGCGATCCGCTCGATCTCCTTCTTCTTCGCCCGCAATCGCCCTGGCACGGAGGGGTAGCGCGGGAGATTCAGCCCCTCCTTGACGCCGAGGACCGCGGGCAGCGGCAGGTCGTAGGTCTCCCAGCCTCCACCCGGCGCCTCGCGACGCGCGAGCACCTCGCGCCGGCTGTCGCTGAACCAGATCTCCTTGATTCCGTTGATGATCGGCCGCCCGAGCGCCGTCGCGACCCGCACACCGACCTGGAAATCACCCGTGTCGGCCGCCTCGTTGCCGAACACGATCAGGTCGAACCCGCCGTTCGCCGCCTCCTGGGCCTCGATGGTCTCCGCGATGACGCCCGCGGTCGAGACCGGGTCCCACTCGGTGCCGTCGGTCTCGAGCAGGATCGCCCGGTCGATCCCGATGGCCATCGCGTCGCGGAGCTGTTCCTCGGCCGCCGGCGGGCCGAGGGTCACGACGGCGGTCGAGCCGCCCTCTTTCTCGACGATCCGGACCGCCTCCTCGACGCCGCACTCCTCGTGCGGGCTGATGGTGTGGCCGAGGAATCTGGTATCGATGGCCTGCCCGTCCGCGGTCAGCACGATCCGTCCACCCGTCTGGGGCACGCGCTTGACGCAGACGAGGATGTTCACGAGCGGATGCGCGTGTTGTCCGGGTCGAAGAGCGGGGTCGAGCCGGCGACAGCCACCGAGACCGGGTACTGCTCACCCAGGTACTCGACGAGCAGCGGCGTCCCAACCTGGGCCACTTCCGGCGGCAGGTACGACATCAGGAGGTGCTTCCCGACGGACGGGCCGGAGCCGGCCGACGTCACGTACGACCGCCGCCCCTTCGCGTCCGTGAGTGGCCGCCCCTCGCGGGACAGGATCGGCTCGCGCCCGAGCATGTAGCGCTTCATGCCGCTCTTCGATGTCGGGTCGTCGAGCGTCAGCGTGCACAGGACGGCGACCGGCGCCGCCTCCCGCTGCCGGAGATACGCCTCGCGCCCGACGAAGTCGGCGTCCTTGACGGTCGGTCGGGTCATCCCCGCCTCGACGAGGTTGAAGTCGAGCTCGAGCTCGTTGCCGTGCGCGCGGTAGCCCTTCTCGAGTCGCGCCGTGACGGCATACGTGCCGATCCCGACCGGCGCCAACCCGTGCGGCTGGCCTGCCTTCCACAGCGCGTCCCACACGCGCAGCCCCTCCTCGATCGGGACGTAGATCTCCCACCCCAGCTCACCCACGTACGAGATCCGTGACGCCAGCGTCCGCACGCCGTTGATGTCGACCGCCTTGCTGGTCAGGAACGGGAAGCCGGCATGCGAGACATCTGCCGACGTCGCGCCCGCGAGCACGTCGCGCGCCCGCGGGCCCCAGAGGCCGATCGTCGTCCACGAGTTCGTCGCGTCGAACAGCTGCGCCGAGCCGTCGTCGGGCATGGCGTCCCGGAAGATCTTCCTGTCGCGCATGCCCAGGCCGCCACCGGTCACGACCCGGAAACGGTCGTGGGCGAGCCGCATGATCGTGAGGTCGGCCAGGATCCCGCCGGCGGGATTGAGCAGCGGCGTATAGACCGTTCGACCGGGCGTAACGTCGACCTTGTTGACGCACAGGCGCTCCAGGGCGTCGAGCGCGCCCGGGCCGGTGACGTCGAAGATCGCGAACGCCGACAGGTCCACCATCCCGACCCGGTCGCGCATCGCCAGGTGCTCCGCGTTGATGATCGGCGACCACCAGCGCGACTCCCACTCCGCGGCGCGTGGCATGACCCGGTCGCCGTACTCGGCGAGCAGCCGCTCGTTGGTGCCGTACCAGTACGGCCGCTCCCAGCCGGCGGCCTCGAAGAACTCGGCGCCGAGCTCCTTCTCGCGCTCGTAGAACGGCGACAGCCGCACGCCGCGGTTCGACGCCCACTGCTCGGATGGATGCACGATCCCGTAGGTCTTGTTGTAGCCCTCGCTCGTCCGAGCGGCGATGTGCTGTGCCGTCTTGTGGTGCTCGTAGAACCGGGCGATGTCCGAGCCATGCGGGTCGATCTCGGGCTCGCCGTTGGTCATCCACTCGGCGATGGACTTCGCGATCCCGGGCGCCTCCTTGATCCAGATCGCAGCGGCGGACCACAGGCCCTTGACCTCGGCGGTCTCGCCGATGATCGGGTTGCCGTCCGGCGTCAGCGAGAGCAGGCCGTTGATGGCGAGCTTCATGCCCGCCTTCTCGTCGCCGACGACGTCCGGGAACAGCTCGAGGGCGTCCTCGAGCTGGGGGTCGAAGTCCTCCTGGGTGAACGGCAGCATCGTCGGCGAGAGCGCCGACTCGGCGATCGACGGGATGTCGTCGGGGTCCATGAGGATCGCCCGGTGGGCGTACGAGCCGACCTCGAACTCGTTGCCGTGCTGGCGCTCGTACATGTTCGTGTCGACGTCGCGGATGATCGGGAAGCCGACCGGGTCGGTGATGTGCTCGAACGCGGCCACCGGCCCCAGGTCGATCATCTGGTGCACCGCGGGTGTCAGCGGGATCGAGGCACCGGCCATCGCCGCGATCCGCGGGCTCCACACACCGCATGCGATGACGACGGTCGTTGTCACGATGTCCCCGTTGTCGGTGCGGACGCGAGTGACGTGGCCGTTCTCCGTGTCGATGCCCGTGACCTCGACGCCGGGGGCGACCGTCAGCGCCCCGAGCTCCTGCGCCTTCCTGCGCATGCGCGTGCCGGCCTCGAGCGAATCGACGACGCCGACGCCCGGCCAGTAGACGCCGCCGAGGATGACGCGCTCGTCGATGAACGGGACCTTCTCCTTCACGTCGGCAGGCGTGAGCAGCTCGACCGGCTCGATGCCCCACGACTTCGACGAGGTAACCCGGCGGGTCAGCTCCTGCATCCGCTCGGGCGTGCGGGCGACCTCGATGCCACCGGTCTGGGTGAAGACGCCCAGCTCGACGTACTGGCGCGTGCTCTCGACCGTGAACGCCGTCATCTCCTTGGAGTGGTCCGTCAGGAAGATGAAGTTGGAGGCGTGACCCGTCGATCCACCGGGGCTGGGCAGCGCGCCCTTCTCGAGCAGCACGATGTCGCGCCAGCCGAGGCGCGCGAGGTGCCAGGCCATCGAGTTGCCGACGATCCCCGCGCCGATGACGACGACGCTCGCCCGATCAGGCAGCGCGGCCATGTGCCTCCTCCAATCCCGAATCTCGCTCCCGTGGCGCCATCCCGTTCCCGGGGCGGCCGTCAGGCGAGATTCACCACGATCGTCTTGAGCTCCGTCAGGCGCTCGATCGAGAACCGCCCGCCGACTCTGCCGAGCCCGCTCTGCGATCCCGCCCGGCCCCCGAACGGCAGGTGCGACTCCCAGTAGTTGGTGCCCTCGTTGATGTTGACCCATCCGGCACGCGCCGACTCGGCGAAGCGCAACCCGCGCGCGAGATCGCGCGTGAAGACGCTGGTGAGCAAGCCGTACGGCGACCGTTCGATGATCTCGTGGGCCGCCTCCTCGCCATCGATCGGCGTGATGGGGACGACCGGGCCAAACGTCTCCTCGAGCGCGATCTCCATCGACTCGGTCACGAGATCGAGGACGGTCGGCTGGAAGAACAGCGGGCTGCCGAGTGCGGGCACGCGCGCGCCACCGGTCTCGAGCTTCGCGCCGCGATCGCGCGCCTCCTGGACGTGGCGCTCGGCCTTGTCGGCGGTTCGATCGTTGTTGAGCGGGCCCATCGTGGTCGCAGGGTCGAGGGGATCGCCAAGCCGGACCTCGCGTTGAACTATCCGCACGAGGCGCTCGAGATACTCGTCGTGGATCGAGCGGTCGACGAGGACACGCTCGCCCGCCGTGCAGCTCTGGCCCGCGTTGAGGAAGCAGGCGGTGACGGTCGCCTTCACCGCGGCGTCAATGTCGGCGTCGTCGAGGATCACGAGCGGGCCGTTGCCGCCCATCTCGAGCAGCAGCTCCTTGCCGGCAGCTCGCCGCGCGATCTGCCCGCCGGTCCGTGTGGACCCGACGAACCCGATCGCAGCCACGCGCGGATCGGCCGCGATCTCGTCGCCGACCTCGTCGCCGGGGCCGGTAACCATGTTGAAGACGCCGTTCGGGAGAGCTGCCTCCACGATGCACTGGGCGAGCGCGACGGCGCACCAGGATGTGAAGCGCGCCGGGTTCCAGACCACGGTGTTACCGGCTGCGAGCGCGGGCGCGAGCAGCTCCGCGGGCATCGTGTACGGCCAGTTCCAGGGCGTGATGACGCCGACGACGCCCTTCGGCACGCGGTACACGAGCACGCGCTTCGCCGGGTCGACCGACGGCGGGATGAGTCCCTCGATCCGGGTGGCGTCCGCCGCCGCCATGCGGAAGTACAGGACGAGCTCCTCCACCTCGCCGTACGCCTCGGCGTGGAGGGGCTTGCCCTGGTCGATGGTCAGGACCCGTGCGAGCTCGTCGTGGCGCGCCTCGATCTTCGACGCGATGCGCTCGAGGGCCGCCGCGCGCTCGAAGGCCGAGGTTCGACCCCACGCCGGTGCCGCCTTCGACGCCGCCTCGATGGCGCGATTCGCATCTGCCCGGTCGCCCATGGCGAGCGTGCCGATGACCTCGCCGGTAGCCGGATTCGTCGCTTCGAAGGTCCCGCCTACTATCGCGGCATCCCAGCGGCCGTCGATGAAGATCGTGCGGGGATCGCCGGCGCGCGCGGCATCGCCATCGGCCGACGCGACGGCGCTGGAGACGGGGGCCTTGGGGGGCACTGGGCTCCTGCACAGGGACCGATGGGCTTGCTGCACCCCAGGCGGCCCGGACGTACCGGGCGCGTCCACAGTCTGCCGCTCCCGGCAGGGCGAGTGCAACCCCATCGGAACTAGCGGCCGGCGGTGGACGTCTCGCGCAAGATGCGAAGCAGGCTCGCGCTACCAAGGCAGATCGCCCGATGGGGGCAACTCCTGTGCGCGCTGGTCCTCTGCGCTGTCGTCATCGGCTGCAGGCCCGGCGCCGACGAACCGAGCCACCAGCCATCTCCGACCTCGAGTCCGGACGGACCCGAGACGCTCATCGCCGATCTCCTGGCTGCCGGGGCCACGGCCCGATTGGGCGCGACCTTCACGGCGGATCCGCTCCCCGGCAAGGGCGTCGTCTTGTGCGTCGGCAAGGAAGCCGTCCAGCTCTATGTCTTCCCATCGATCCGCGATCGCATCGATGCAGCCTCCCGGATCGATCCGAAGGATCCGTGGAACGTTGGGACGGCGATCGTCGAATGGATCGGCCGGCCACGCTTCTGGCAGCGGGATCGGTTGCTCGTCCTGTACCTCGGCGAGGACGCGACGACGGACAATGTGCTGCGAACAGTCCTTGGACCGCCGTTCGCTAGCGGTGAGGGTGGTGGATCCTCGCTGCGCGACGCCAGCTGCAGCTGAGCTACGTTCGGCCGAATCGCCCGGACCGCTTGGCCCTTGGCCTCAATGACGGGCCCGGCTAGGATACTCCCAGGGAGTATGCGGAAGACTTCCGCGCCGCTCTCGGACTGGAAGCCTCATGGAACACCACCATCATCAGGACGATAGCGCTGCGGTCGCGCGGTCGACCGACACCACGGCAGGCTCAATGCCGGCGGCACATGCGCACGATCGCCACGCCGGCCACTCGGTCGACATGTTCCGCGACAGGTTCTGGCTCAGTCTCGCCCTGACGATCCCGGTCGTCGTGCTGAGCGCCGACGTCCAGGAGTGGTTTAGCTACCAGGTGCCGGCCGTGCCCGGCATCCAGCTCCTCCCGGCCGTGCTCGGGACCGTGGTGTTCGCCTACGGCGGCTTGGTGTTCCTGCGCGGTGCCGTCGGCGAGCTACGCGACCGCCGGCCCGGGATGATGACGTTGATCTCGCTCGCGATCGTCGTCGCCTTCGTGACGTCCTGGGCGGGCACGCTCGGCGTGTTCGACGTCGAGATCTGGTGGGAGCTGGCCACCCTTATCACCGTGATGGTGCTCGGTCATTGGCTTGAGATGCGCTCGATCGCCCAGGCGAGAGGCGCCCTCTCCGCGCTCGCCCAGCTCCTCCCCGACGCGGCGGAGCGCGTCACGCCTCAGGGGACCGAGACCGTGCCAATCACCGAGCTGCGCATGGGCGACGTCGTGCTCGTCCGGCCAGGCGCGAGGGTGCCGGTGGACGGCGTGGTTCGCGAAGGCTCGGCCGACGTTGACGAGTCGCTCATCACCGGCGAGGCCCGCGCCGTGTCCAAGGATCCCGGCGATCGCGTGATCGCAGGAACCGTCGCCGCGGGCGGCTCCCTTCGGATCGAGGTCACGGCGACGGGCGACGCGACTGCCCTGTCCGGGATCATGCGGCTCGTGGCGGAGGCGCAGGCCTCCGCATCGCGCGCCCAGGCGCTCGCCGATCGAGCGGCGGCGCTGCTGTTCTACGTCGCCCTGGGGGCGGGAGCGATCACGCTGGGGTTCTGGTGGCTCCAGGGCGATCCCGAAGGCGCGCTCGTACGGACCGCGACGGTGCTCGTGATCGCCTGCCCGCACGCCCTCGGCCTGGCAATCCCGCTCGTGATCGCGATCAGCACGTCCCTGGGCGCGCGTAACGGCCTCCTGGTCAAGGATCGCCTCGCGCTGGAGCGCGCACGCTCGGTCGATCTCGTGATCTTTGACAAGACCGGCACGCTCACGAAGGGCGAGCCGGCGCTCGCCGAGGCGACAAGCGAGGAGGCTCTCCGCCTCGCGGCCGCCGTCGAGGCGGACTCCGAGCACCCGCTGGCGAGGGCGATCGTCGAGGGAGCGCGCGCGAAGGGGATCACCGTTCCCATTGCGTCGAGCTTCGAGGCGCTTCCGGGACGGGGAGCACAGGCTCAGGTGGAGGGTCATCGGGTCGCAGTCGGCGGACCGCGCCTCCTGGCCGATCGATCACTGTTCCCGATCGACATCGCCGCGACATGGGACGCGGCCGGAAGCACGGTCCTGCATGTTCTCGTCGACGATGCGATCGAGGGCGCGATCGCGGTCGAGGACGAGATCCGCCCGGAGTCGGCGAAGGCGGTCGCTGCCCTCCACCACCTCGGTGTTCGGGTCGCGATGATCACGGGTGACAGTCAAGCGGTCGCTGATTCGGTCGCCCGGCGCCTCGGGATCGACGAGGTCGAGGCGCAGGTCCTGCCTGCCGACAAGGCGGCGGCGGTCCAGCGTTTCCGGGCCGGCGGCCGGACGGTCGCGATGGTGGGCGACGGCGTGAACGACGCGCCCGCGCTTGCCACGGCCGACGTCGGGATCGCGATCGGGGCGGGAACCGACGTCGCGGTGGAATCGGCGGGCATCGTCCTGGTGCGCAGCGATCCGCGCGACGTGGTCGGCGCCATCGAGCTGTCGCGGGCCTCGTATCGGAAGATGGTCCAGAACCTCGTCTGGGCGACCGGCTACAACCTGCTCGCGATCCCGGTTGCGGCGGGCGTGCTCGTCCCGTGGGGCCTGGACCTGCCGATGGCAGTCGGAGCGATCGCGATGAGCGCGTCGACGATCATCGTCGCGGCGAATGCCCAGCTCCTGCGCAGCCTCAAGTTGCACGGCATGTACCCCACACCGACATCGAGGGCAGCGGTCGTCGCCTGAATCACGAAGGGGCGCCCGGTGGGCGCCCCTCGCTGGTTCGGATGGTTGACGGTACGCCGCGAGCGTTACTCCGCCGGAATCTGCGCGTGGATCGCGTCGAGGTCGACGCCCTGCGCGCGCCGCCAGAAGCGGGCGACGACGTACAGGACCGCGGCCGCGCCATACAGCACGCCGAGGAAGATGATCGAGTCGGTATTGCCGACCCCGATCCCGTACAGCGGATCCACCAGCCACGAGTAGAGGACCCAGCCGAGGAACAGCGTCGAGAGGGCGCCGGCGATCGAGATGACCGGTAGGCCGCCGATCTTGAACCGAGCGACGGGCGACGCGTTGTAGATCTCCGGTTTCCAGTAGGGCAGGATCGTCGCGGCGATCGAGCTGCCGAAGAACGTCACGGCGATGACGAGCACCGCATCGAGGGTCAGCGGGTAGAACGTCGCCGACTGGTAGGCGTACAGGTAGCTGAGCACGACCGAGGGCGCCATGATCAGGACCAGGGCCGCCCACGGCACCCCGCGCCCCTCTGACACGCGGCCAGCCCACTCGGGGAGGACGCGGTCGAACGCCGCGGCGAAGATCATCCGGGTCGACGACAGGAACAGGGTCCCGGTCCAGCCCAGCCACCACGCGCCGAACGCGATGACGATGATCGCCTGGATGATGTGGCTGTCGATCAGATAGGCCGCAAGCAGCCCGGGGAAGCCCCAGATCGGGATCACCGGTGCGTCGGTGACGTAGCCGTAGGAGTAGTTGACGTACGTCGCGTTCGAGGCGTTGAAGAACGTCCAGCCGAAGGTCTTCGCGGCGAGGAAGATGAACACGATCGCGAGCGCCACGGTGGCCCACAGGCCGCCGAGCATCCCATTCAGTACCTTCCGGAAGTCACCCGCCCCGCGGACCTCGCCATACAGCGTGGCGCCCCAGTTCGGGTACAGCAGGAAGAAGAGCATGAACGGCACGAGCGCGAACGTGCCCGCTCCGAGGCTGAAGTTGTTGATGTCCCCGCCGGCGACCTCCTGGGCGGTGCCCTGGTCGATGGTCGCCTGGTAGGCGTTGGGGACACCGAAGAGCGCCTGGCCCTCGCGGTCGTACGCCGCCTTGAACGTGTCCTGGCTGGACACGAGCAGGAGGATGAACATCACCGCGAGCGCGATCAGCCCGACATAGAGACACCATCTCTGGATCCGTGCATACCCGGCCATGCCCAGGGCAACGAGGCCGGAGGTGATCACGATGGTCGCGATCGACACGACGAACGTGCCGTCGTGGGAGCCGAAGAACGTGACGCCGTCGGTCCAGCCCAGCACCGCCGCGAGCGGCTGGATGAACTCGATGTTGAGGATGAATCCGTAGATCGGCGCCCAGAGCGCGAGGATGAACCACCAGCCCGTCGCCGAGAGGACGAAGCCGAGACCACCGCGTTTGAGGCCGAGCGCCGCTCCCCCGATCACGCCCAGCGCCGCGCCGCCATATGTGACGGTGCTGTCGAGCGCAAGGGCCGTGCCGACGAGGAACAGCGCGATGGCACCGAACGCGCCACCGACAACAGCGCCGGGGATGCCGTCGAGCACCCGGGTCTGCCAGACGTAGTCGCCGCCAGCTCGGGGCATCGCGGCGATGAGACCGGCGTAGGCAACCGCCATGAACGTCATGCCCACTGCCGTGATGAGAATCGACACGAGCGCCGACCCATCAGGCACGTATCCGAAGATCGCCAGGCTGTAGAACATGCCGAGGGCGACCAGGTTCACGGACATGAACGAGTAGACGAACGCGTCGAAGCCAGACCAGCCCTTGACGAGGCCCGTCGCGTTCCGCAGGAACAGCGCCGGGGCTTTGGCCATCTCTCCCGTTGTCATCGAGTCTGCATCCCCTCCACTTTTCGTGACCCGACGTCAGCCGTTGATCAGCAGATAGCGCTTCACCTCCGCTTTCTTGACGTCGAGGTCGACGATTGCGGCCTGGAGGACACCGTCCTCGTACGAGGAACCCGGGTTGACCGAGAGGGTCTTGCCGAGCTTCACCGCGCCGCGGCCTTCATGGATGTGGCCGTGCAGGGATAGGACCGGGCCGTACTCGAGGATCGCATCGCGGATCGAGTGCGACCCGACCGGAATCAGGGCCTGGCCACCGGACACGTACTTCATGTCGGCTCCGATTTTCGGGGCATTGTCCAGATTCGAGCCGAACGGCGGCGCGTGGAAGTTGAAGATCGCGCGGCGACGGTCCGGCACGTCCTTGACGAGCCCATCGATCCGCTCGCGCAGCTCGGGCTCGGGCAGCTCCCGGAACGTGTTCCAGGGTGTGGGATTCGCCCACCCGGTCGAGACGAGGGCGAGGCCCTCCAGGTCGATCAGGTTGCTCTCGCCGAGCTCGACGAGCTTCGCCGCGGCGATGATCGGGTCGATCTCGAAGATGTCGTCGTTCGCCGGTGAGACGATGCAGCGAATGCCCTTGCCGGCGAGGCGCTCATCGGCAAGGTCCATCCAGCGTTGGACCTGGCCGAGCATCTCCGCCTTGAACCGGGCGTCGACGAGCGATGGGTCGGCCTGCGAGGCGGCCATCTCGTCCGAGCTGAGGCGGATCGGGTAGTAGCCCCGGTCGGCGATGCGCTTCTCCATCGCGGCAACCTCGGCCTCGCCATCGAGGAGCGTCTCCTGCTCCTGGAGCGTGACCCGCCATGAGCCATTCCCACCCGTGATCGGGACCATGGCCTTGCCGGTCATGTCGCCGCCCATGATCAGGACGTCGGCCTTGTGGAACGCGCCGGCATTCAGGAACTTGCGCCAGCACACCTCTGAGCCGTGGATGTCGGTGGCGAAAAAGACCCGCACTCGGCTCCTCCGAACCTAGTTGTGGCCCACTTCCTCGGGCAGGACGTACCACTGCTGGCGCTCGCCGACGGCAGCGCGCAGCTTCCAGCGCGCGGATTTCGGGGCGTCGTTGATGGCCACGCGCAGTGCCCCGACCTGGGCCTTCGGATCGAACAGCACCTCGCGCTCGCCACCGATGTCGACGTCCTCGGCCGTGAAGTCGGTGGCGAGGTAGTGATCGAGCACTTCGAGGTTGCCGGTGACGGTGCGCCACCAACCCCAGTCGGTCGACGTGAAGCTGAGGATCCTCGGCAGGCTGATCGCCGCGAGGCCCTTGCTCGAGTCGACCTCGCCGTCATCCTGGCCGAGGGGATGCTCGGCGAGCAGGATCAGCGCGTCGAGGACGTCCTTCTTGTTGATCTTGACGATCTGGAGCTTCGAGAGCAGGAGCTCGGCCACCGGCAGGGTCGGCGTCGACTTCGCGAGGCGATCGCCGAACTCGAAGCGGTGGCACATCTCGAGCTTGTCGACGAGGACGTCGACGGGGCGCCTGCGCGGCTCGTCGACGAAGTAGCCCTGGTGCTGGCCGAACAGCGCGTTGTGGCGCTTGTCCGGCGTGTAGCCCTCGCGCTCGAGCAGCGCGAACACGGCCTTGCGGTCCTTGCCGCGCGTCGCGAAGTCCAGGTCGACCTCACGGCGGCGGGTCCTGTGCGTCCAATCGGGGGCGTGCGCCCGCACGGCCATGCCGCCCATGAGTCGCAGCTGGAGCCCTTCCCGGGACGCGACATCCACGATCCGCAGCGCCTCGGCCAGCGGATCCTCGAGCGTCCGGGAGCCCGGTTCCATCGCGGGCGGAGTATAGGCAGGGTCCTTGTGGGGAAAACGCTTGCATCCCGTTAACGGCGCGGCGAAGATGACGCCCGACGATGCGCTCCGGGACCGGAGGCTCGGCGCCGTAGGAGGAGGCCGAGCACTTTCCGCCTGCAGACCTGCGGCGGGTGGCCCGCGCCCATCGTCCCAGTGGCCGCGCGCAGACATATGACGCGGGCCAGAACGTTGGAGGAGGACTTGACCACGACTCGCACATCGCCCCGGCTCCTGACGCTTGGGGCCGCACTCGTCTTCGTCGCCGC
>Ga0070708_100003861_pt1 | contig 11761 bp, 9 predicted proteins | sample KBSK5503metaG_FD_65469 | JGI IMG/M metagenome (GOLD analysis project Ga0070708, IMG submission 65469) | Corn, switchgrass and miscanthus rhizosphere microbial communities from Kellogg Biological Station, Michigan, USA - KBS K5-50-3 metaG | ecosystem: Host-associated > Plants > Roots >...
GAGATGAGCGGATACGGCGGGCCCAACATCACTACGCGTGCGGGGTCCCGCAAGGTCTGATCGTAACGACCGCCGCGCGTCCTCCCATGCGAGCCCACACCCCGCACGGGCGGCGATCCAGTCCCCATCTCCTTCCACCGCTCGGGCCGGTCTCCGGTCACCGATTCTCCTGGGGCCTCGCTCATGGCGTCGGGATTATTCGGCACACGAGCCCAACCTGTTTCGAGGGTTTCCTTCCGTGAGGCGTCCATGAACGAAGAGACGCGACCGCAGCGTCGCAACCGATCGCGCCGGCGATCCGATGGCGGCGGTCCCCGCCGCCCCTCCCCGCGCCCAAACTTCGTGCGCCGACGCCCTGAGTACGCGGGGAGCCAGTACTCATCGATCTACTCGGGACCATTCCCGACCGACGAGGATGAGCCTATGGAGGGCCTCTCGCTGGCGGACCTCCAGGCCAAGTCGATCGAGGAGCTGCGTGAGTTGGGCGCCGAGCACGGCGTCGAGGGTGCCGAGGAACTCGAGCATCAGGACCTCGTCCTGAAGCTGCTCGACGCCGTCCCATTGGTACCAACGCAGCCGCGCCGCCCAGAGCAGAACGGCCAGCCCGGCATCGCGGCCGGGATCCTCGAGATCGTCGATGAAGGCTTTGGCTTCCTCCGGGTCCGCGGCGTGATGCCATCCCCGGACGACATCTACGTCAGCTCGAGCCAGGTCCGCCGCTTCGGGCTGCGGACCGGCGACAAGGTCACCGGCCAGACCCGGCCGCCCAAGGACCAGGAGAAGTACTGGGGCCTGCTGCGCGTCGATACCGTCAACGGGGTCGATCCGGAGGTCGCCAAGCGCCGTCCCTACTTCGACACGTTGGTGCCGGTCTTCCCCGACGAGATGTTCGTCCTGGAGACCGATCCAAAGAACCTCACCCAGCGCCTCATCGACCTCATCTCCCCGATCGGGCGTGGGCAGCGCGGCCTGATCCTCTCCCCGGCCAAGGCGGGGAAGACGACCGTCCTGAAGATGATCGCCCACGGGATCACCCAGAACTACGAGGACGCGCTCCTGATGGTCGCCCTGATCGGGGAGCGGCCTGAGGAAGTGACCGACATGCAGCGCTCGGTCGAGGGCGAGATCTACGCGTCGACCTTCGACGAGCCAACTGAGAACCACACCCGAGTCGCCGAAATGGCGCTCGAGATCGCGAAGCGTCAGGTCGAAACCGGCCGCGACGTGGTGATCCTGCTCGACTCCATCACGCGGCTGGCCCGCGCCTACAACCTCGCGCTACCGGCGAGCGGCAAGACCCTCTCCGGCGGCGTCGACCCGGTCGCCCTCTACCCGCCGAAGCGCTTCTTCGGGGCGGCTCGCAACATCGAGCACGGGGGCTCGCTGACGATCATCGCCACTTGCCTCGTCGACACCGGCTCCCGGATGGACGACGTGATCTACGAGGAGTTCAAGGGGACCGGCAACATGGAGCTGGCCCTGGACCGCAAACTCAGTGAGAAGCGGATCTTCCCGGCGATCGACGTGCTCCGTTCTGGCACCCGTCGCGAGGAGCTGCTGCTCGACGAGAACACCCTGCGCATGACATGGACCATGCGCCGCATGCTGAGTGCCGTTGGGCCGAACGAGGGGATAGAGCTGCTGATGCAGCGCCTTGGCAAGACGAAGAACAACGCGGAGTTCCTCGTCAGCCTTGCGAAATCGGTGGAGGCGTCCGAGCGCTGAGCCTGCCACGCACGAGACCGATGCGCGTCGCCCGCATCGGACTTTGCCTGGCGCTCGGAGGCGCCACGCTGATCGTGGCCTGCACGAGCACCTCGCCGGCGCCGAGCCGCCCGTCGGCGTCGGGATCGGTCGAACCCATTTCGACCCCCAGTCCCGGGCCCGGGCAGGTCATTCCCGCCCCCGGATCGAACAGCGGCGTCTACAAGCCGAACCCGTCGGCCATCGTGGTTGCCATCGACCCCGGCCACGGCGGCTGTCTCGACTGGGGCGTCCCGAACCCGTACGACAACAAGGTTGCCAACGCGGAGAAGACCATCACCCTGGGGGTCGGCCTGGCCCTGAAGGCCCTCCTGGAGGCGCAGGGAGTCACCGTGGTGATGACGCGCACCGACGACTCCGCGCTGGCCGGTGACGACTATCCGCCGCTCGGGTGCACCGGCGCGCCATTTCGCGACGTGAACGGGGATGGGATCACGGGGTTCGGCCCGAAGGTGCCGGAGGCGACCCGCACCCGGGACGAGCTGTCCGCGCGCATCGATCTGGTGAACCTGGCACGCGCCGATCTGCTCGTCAGCATCCACATCAACTCGCTGACCCAGAACGGGGTCGTCTACAAGATCGCGGCCACCCAGACTTTCTTCACCGACGCGTTCGCCTGGGTCCGCGCCTCGAACCGCCTCGCCGATCAGGTCGAGGCCGCGGTCGTGAGCTCGATGGCCGCGGCGGCCACTGCGTATCACCGCCAGGATCGCGGGACGGACGGTTCGGCGCCATACCTCTACCTGCTCAAGCCCGCCGGAAGCGATCCCAAATCGCCTCGCCGCGGCCTGTTCATGCCAGCCATCCTTTCTGAGGTCGGATCCCTGTCGCTCAAGGCGGAGGGCGAGCTCCTCGCCACGCCCGCGGGCCAGCAGGCGGCGGCCAAGGGCGTCTACAACGGGATCGCCGCCTACCTTGCGGACCGGCAGCTCGCCGGTCGCATCGACGCCGAGGTTCCCGGTGGAGCGGCTGGGACCGTGCCGGCCCACGCGGCTGGCACAGGACCGCCGTTCTGGGCTCCCGTCCTGCCACCGGCTGCCTCCGGGGCCTATCACTTCGACCTTCGGCTGGTGAACACGGGGATGGAGGCCTGGCCGTCGGGGATGCAGATCGTCGCGGGCTGGGGTGCCTCACGCGGTCCGTATCTCGCCGCGGCGCCGCCGGGTCTCGATGCGCTGGCGGGCGCGGTCCCGGCGCTCAGACCCGGCGAGAGCGTGAGGATGCCGGTGACGGTGGACGTCGCTTCCGGGGACGGGCGTCATGTTCTGTGGATCACACTGCGCATCCCATCTGGGCAGCTTTTCAGCGGGCTCGGCCAGCCGGCTCTCGAGCTCGCAAGCGCAGCAGAGTGACCCGTCGCCCCCCAGAGGTCCGGGGTTGGAGGCGCCGTCCGGCGGGTTGACCGCGCCTTTCGGCCGCTGGTAGGATCACTCGCACCAATTGAAGTCGATCCGCCGGCGGGGGGCGGTTTTGTCGACGTGTCGTAGCACCTGACAACACTCGCCAGCTGGAGCTTGACTATTGCCCGAGCGACGACGACGTCTGCCTCGACCGACCGCACGCCGCATGTATCGAGTCGCCGCGCACCTGGCCGTCATCGGCCTGGTGGCGTTGAGTGCCGGATTCGGTTTCTCCAAACTGCAGCAGACATCGACGTCGAATGGTCTCGCGCTTGACCTCGTCGATACCGCTCGCGCGGCGGCGACGGGTCAGATCGAGTTCCGCTCCGCGCATTTCGACCTCCAGGCCAACCCCGAATCGACGGATCCAATCCTTTCACGCCGGGCGTTCCCGACCGCGGAGCCGACCGCTGCTCCCACCGCGAAGCCCTCGGCAAAGCCCAGCGCCCCCGCAACAGTCTTTGCCGCCGTCGCGCGCCCGGTGGTCGGCAGCGGGAAGCTCATGTGGCCGGTTCCGGGCGGGACGATCTCACAGTATTTCTGGTCCGGGCACCTGGCGATCGACATCGCCGCGCATGCCGGAACCCCCGTTCTCGCAGCCGACGCCGGGACCGTTGTCTTCGCCGGCTGGCGGAACAACGGTGGGGGACTGGTGGTAGAGATCGACCACGGAAACGGGATTCACACTGGCTACAACCACCTGGGTTCGATCGCAGTGTCAGTCGGACAGGTGGTCGCCCGCGGCCAACGGATCGCCTCGGTTGGCTGCACCGGAGACTGCACGGGTCCGCACGTTCACTTCCAGGTGATCGTCGGCGGCGTTCTCGTCAATCCGCTGCGTTACCTGTAAACCCGGCCAGCGCCTTCCGCCGGTCTACGACCAGCTAACGCCCCGTCGGGCACCCGAGGCGGCGCGCCTAGGCACCGCTATCATCCGCCCAGCCCATGTTCGCTGACCACGCCCGCATCTTCGTCGCCGCCGGTGCCGGCGGCGACGGCGCCTCGTCCTTCCGCCGCGAAGCCCACGTACCGCGCGGTGGACCCGATGGCGGCGACGGCGGCCGCGGCGGTGACGTCACCCTTGCCGTCGAGGCTGGCATGACCACGGTCGGCGATTACCTGCGCCGGCGCCACATCCGGGCGACCGCTGGCGGCCGCGGCGCCGGGCGACGGGCGCATGGGCGCAACGGGGCATCCGTCGTCGTTCCCGTTCCGCCCGGGACCGTTGTCCGCGATGAGGAAGGCGGCTGGATCGGGGAGCTCATGGCCCCAGGCGAGCGCTTGGTTGTCGCGCATGGCGGCCGTGGCGGCCGCGGCAACGCCCACTTCGCGACGGCGACCCATCGCGCCCCTCGCCACTACGAGAAGGGAACGCCCGGGGAGGAGCGCTGGATCGAGCTCGAGCTGAAGTTGATCGCCGAGATCGGCCTCGTCGGAGCGCCAAACGCCGGCAAGTCGACTCTGCTCGCGGCGCTGACGGCGGCGACGCCCAAGGTCGGCAACTATCCGTTCACCACCACGAGCCCGAATCTGGGGGTCGTCGAGCTGCCTGCCGAATCCGACGGCGATCCCCGGCTCGCGGTGATCGCTGACCTGCCAGGGCTCATCGAGGGCGCGCACGAGGGTCACGGGCTGGGCCTCACCTTCCTGCGCCACGTGGAACGGACACGGGTCCTGGTCGGCGTGATCGATGGCGCGGCCGATGATCCGCTCGGCCAGTGGGGCGCCGTCGCGGACGAGCTCCGGCACTACGATCCAGCACTGCTCGAGCGACCGATGCGCCTGGTCGTGACGAAGATGGATCTCCCCGAGGCGCGGGGCCGCTGGCGTACCCTCCGCGCTGCGATCGGTCGTGATGCCGGCGACGTGCCGATCGCTCTCTCGGCTCAGGCGGGCACCGGGCTCGACGAGCTGCGCCGCTCGCTGGTGGAGGCCCTCGACGAGGCGGACCGCAGGCCCGCTGCGTCGGCTCCTGACGAGGTCCTCGTGCATCGTTTCGACCCCCTGACAACCGGGTGGGAGGTCGTCGCGGAAGCGGACGCATTGCGCATCAAAGGGCGAAGGATCGAGGCCGCTGCCGCGCGCACCGACTTCGAGAACGAGGAGTCGCGCGAGCGGTTCGAGCGAATGATAACGCGCCTCGGGATTGAGGCTGAGCTCGTGCGCCGTGGCATCGAGCCGGGCACGTTGGTGCGCATCGGTGGCGCCGAGCTCGAATGGGGCGAGGAGTGAGCCCGCCAGCGACCGTTACCCTGCGGCCTGGATTGGCAGAGTCGTTTCTCGAGGAGCGCGTCCCGGATCCAAAGCCTGAGCCGGGGGACCTGCCTGAGGCTGCGCCGCGGCGCCCGGAGCGGATCGGCGTCCTTGGCGGCACCTTCGACCCGCCGCATGTCGGACACCTTTGGCTTGCGACGCTCGCAGCTGATGCGATGGGACTCGAGCGGGTCGTCTTCATGCCCGCGGCTCAGCCGCCCCACAAGCAGGGTCAGCCAATCACGAGCGCCGCGAGTCGGCTGCTGATGACGCGTCTGGCGATTGGCGCCGAGGGGCTCTTCGAGCTGTCCTTGATCGAGATGGAACGCTCGGGCCCTTCCTTTACCGTCGACAGCGTCGAGGAGCTGCGGGCACTGTACGAAGACGCCTCTCTCTTCCTGGTGATGGCGGCGGACTCGCTAGCCCAGATCGACAGCTGGCACGAGCCCGACCGCCTGCTTTCGCTCATCGAGTGGGTCGTTGGTCCGCGCCCGGGTGCTGCTCCCCCGGATCGCGCCGCACTCCACGAGCGGTTCGGACCCGCGGCCGAACGTATTCACCTCGTCAACGGGCCGGCACTCGACGTCTCGTCGTCCGAGATCCGGCAACGGGTGGCGGCGGGACGCGCCATCCGCTACCTTGTTCCGCGCGCCGTGGAGGAGCTGATCAGCGAGCAGCACCTCTACCGCCCATAGTTCGAGCCACGCGAGGAGCAGACCCTGGCCAAGCCGGCACCAACCAGCCTCGAAACCGATCCCGCTGAGCTGGCGCACCGCATCGTCGACCTCGCGTCGGACAAGAAGGCCTCGAACATCGTCCTGCTCCGTACGGCCGAAGTCACGTCCATGGCCGACTACTTCGTGATCGCGTCAGGCCGCAGCGACCGCCAGGTCCAAGCCCTGGCTGGCGCTATCGTCGACGACCTTCGCGCGGATGGCGTGCGGCCCATGGGCATCGAGGGTCGCGCCAACGCCCGGTGGGTGCTCCTCGACTACGGGAGCGTGATCGTCCACCTCTTTGCTCCCGAGGAGCGCGAGTACTACGGGCTCGAGCGCCTGTGGAGCAACGCGGCACAGGTCGTTCGCATCGTCTGATCTCGTGCTTCAGTCACCCTGAAGTACTGGGGGTACTGGGCGCGCTCATCCGGGCATGCGTGCCACTCGTCAATCCTGTGCAGGTACCAGCCTGAGGGCGCCGGTACTCCTATTGAGAGGGCACGGCCTCGACCGCATGCTCGCGCCCATGAGTGAGTCAAGCCCGGTCCTTCGAACGGCAGAGACCTGCCGGTTCTGCACCGGTGACCTGCTGACCAGCGTCTTCGACACCGCATTCCGCGATGGCGAGACGATGGAGCGGCTCTTCTTCGCCATCCCGGGCGCACTCTGCATCCCATGCCGTCAGCTCTATGTCGACCAGCAGCTGATCGGCATCCTGGGCCTCGGCGAGGCCCGCTGCACCTTCGCCATCGAGAGCGATCGGGTTCTGCGCTCACCCGCGGCCTGATCAGGCAGCAGCCGCCTCGGCCGGGCGGCGTCACGCTCGTCCTCTTCCCCCTCCCTTCCGGTTGCCCTTCCTCCGCCGCTTGCCTCTTCCGGCCCTAGCGCCGCGCTGACTGCCTTCCCGCCAGCAGGTACTCGCCGAGCCAGGCGGTGATTGCTGGCGCCGGCTCGATGTCGTTCGCCTTTACTGCCAGGTCAGCCTCGAAGAGGCCGCGGAGCATCGCTTCCAGCTCGTCGCGGCCGTAGCGCCTGGCAGCTTCGACGACCCGTTCGGCCACGCGGGCGTTCCCACGCCCCACGCGTCGCGTCAGCTCGGCGGGCGGGGCGCCTCGCTCTGACAGGTCCCGCGCGACGATCAGGTCGGAGATCCTGCCCGCGATCGAGGCCATGATTCGCAGGACGGGCTGGTCTTCGGCGAGTGCGCGTTCGAGGGCCGCCGCCGCGGCCGCTGGCTCGCGCCGGTCGAGCGCGTTGGTGATGGCGAAGACCGATGCCGGGCGAGCGTCGGTCGTAAGCGCTTCGACGTCACTGACCGAGATCGGACGCTCGCCGGCGTAGATGCGCAGCTTGCGCAGCTCGGAATCCACGACGCGGGTCTGCTCGCCGCGCTCGACGTCACTCTCCCAGACCGCGCCTCCCACCCTTTGGGCGAGCAGCGCCGCGGCGCGTGGCTCGATGTCCACATCGATCGCGGCAGCGTGCCTCACCGTCCATCCAGCGAGCTCGTTGCGGCGGGGAGCGAGTCGCTCGAGCACCAGGCCCCCGCGTTCACGGACGACCTCGCCCAGCTGCGAGAGGAGGGCGGGGGGCTTACCGATGTCGCGTGAGGAGCGCTCCTCGGCAATGGCGAGAGCAGCGCCGGCTGGCAGCTGGCGGACGAGATCGAGGAGCTTCTCGGCAGGCGCTCCGGAGCGACCAGCTGCTTTGAGTGGCTGGCGCAATACCACCAGGTGCGGTCCGAACAGTCCGACCGAGGCCGATTCGACGACGGCCCGATCGAGCGTCGCCTCGTCCGGCGAGCGTTCCGGCACGAGTTCGGTGCGGTCGGGCACTCCAATCCGGGCGGCAAACTCATCGACGGCACGGCTCACCCCCAGGCCGTCGTCGCCGTGGACGAGCAGAAGCTCGACGGTCATTGGGCGGGGACTTTCCGAGCGAGGGACTCGAAGGCGCTCCGCAGCCGCCCGACGAGCGCCTCATCGGTGAGGCCGACGACCTCGGCGATTTCATGTTCCAGGGCCTGGGCCGGCCGCCGCGCAGCGTCGATCTGGCTCCGATATTCGGGATGCCGTGCCGCCATGCCGTCGAGGCGCTCATCGATCGTCATGAACTCCTGGGCGACGTGCTTGTCAGCGACGGCCAGCAGCACGGACGGCCAGCCGCGCGGAAAGCGCTCTTCGTCGAGCAGACAGTTCACCGGATGCGAGGCGACCGGCATGGCCAGCTCTGCATAGCCCATGACCAGGAGCAGCTTGGCGCCGACGATCCCGTGCTCGCCGCCGCTCCGTCGGATCTGCGGCTTGTCGATGTCGTGGAGCAGGGCGGCGACCTCGAGGAGCTGAAGGTCGACAGGGATCCCCGTGGCCGCGACGAGCCGGCCGGCCTCGATCGCGACGCGCGCAACCCCCTCGGAGTGCGAGACGATCCCCGCCGGGATCTCGAGCTCGGCGAGGATCTGCCGGGCGCGGTCGGGCGTCGGAAGGGCCACGCACCGATGCTACCCGCTCCCGACTCGGGCGTCGCCGGGACGCCGTTGGCACGCGGACTGAGGGAGGCGCGTGACGGAGCGCGGGACGCGTACGTCGGCATGGGAGCCGTCGTTCCCGCGCGCGTCGTGACCGTCCAGCTCCGGCCATCGGTCACAACCTCGGCGGGGCCATCCCGGTCCGTCCTGAGAACGTCGACCCTCGGTCGGGCTGCCAGCCGACGCAGCGTTTCAGAGCCCGGATGCCCGTACGGGTTGGCGGCGCCCACGCTGATGATGGCTGCCGCGGGCCTGACGGCGTCGAGCAGCAGGTCACTTGTCGCAAAGTTCGACCCGTGGTGCCCCACTTTGAGCACGTCCACCGGACCGATCAGCGCGCGCTGACCCAGTATCGCCTCGACTGGCGCCTGCGCGTCGCCGGTGAGGAGAGCGGCGAAGCCGCCGAATCGAAGGACCATCACCACCGACGCGTTGTTGATGTCGTTGCGGGGAAGCGGCGCGCGACGATCGGCGTCGGTCGGGTAGAGCACCTCGAGTGTCGTGCCTGGATCGAGGTGGAGGCGCTGGCCGGCTCGCGCCAGCATGAGGCGGCTCCTCGGTTCTGATTTCGATAGCGCCAGGAAGCGAGCGTAGTCCGCATTGGGGTACGGCCGTCCGCTGTCCATCGTCAGCCCTACGCGGAAGCGCCGCAGGACGTCGACGAGCCCACCGACATGATCCTGGTGCGGGTGGGTGAGCAGAACGACTGCGAGGTCGCGGCGCCACCAGGGAAGCGCCCCGCCAAGCCGTCGGAGAGTGAGTTCCGGGTCGGGTCCGCCGTCGATGAGCATCGCCGCCCCGGACGGCGCGACGATGAGGATCGCATCCCCCTGACCGATGTCGAGCACCGAGAGATGGAGACGCCCGTCCGGCATGGAGGCAAGCGTGGTGCCGGCGAGCAGAAGGGCATCGATCGCCAGCAGGCCGATCGGACGAGAGGCGACCCGAAGGAGTCCGGCGCCGGCAACCCTTAGCCATGTTGCCCCGTGCGACCGGCCGAGCGCTGGGGCACGCGCAACGTCGAGCGGGATCGGCTCCGCCGGTGGCGGCCCGCCATCGGCCCGCCTCCACCGGCGCCAGATGAGCACGAGCCCTGGGTACCAGACCGCCGGCAGCCAGGCCGGCGGAGCCACACTCACAGCCGCGCCGGGGATCGAGGATGCCGCGGATCCGGCCGCGATCATCACCCGCAGCCCGAGCCACGCGGAGCCGCCCGCGAACCAAGTCGCCGCATCGCCGAGGATTGGGACATGCATCGCGGCGTCGAGGCCGCCGATTGGCGCCGCAATGGCGCATCCAAGCATGACGACCGGCACGAGCGGGACGATTGCAACGTTGGCCAGGGGAGCCACAAGGCTGAGGCGCTCGAACGAGGTGAGGATCACCGGCAGTGTCGCCAGCTGCGCGGCGAGGGTCAGAGCCAACGGTTCGCGAATCCAGCCCGGGAGGCCCGCAAGGCGAGCCTCGATGGGTGCCGCAAAACCGATGAGGCCCGCCGTGGCCAGGGCTGACAGCTGAAAGCCGAGGTCCCAGAGGACCGAGGGCGCGGCGAGCAGCATGGCCTCCGACGCCAACATCAATGCCGATGCGGCATGCGCTCGGGACCCGGCGATGCGACCCGCGACGAGAGCTCCCGCCATGAGGGCGGCTCGGACCACCGATGGGCTGGCACCGACAAGTAGGACGTAGCCGCCGATCGTCGCGGAGGTCATGACCGGCGCGAGAATCCGGCCGCCGGACCGCCCGCGCGCACCAGCCAGGAGGTTGCCCACCAGCATCGCAACGATGGCGATGTTCCAGCCCGAGATCGCGACCACGTGCGTCAACCCGGCCACCGCGAACGCGTCGCTGATCTCCGGCGCGATGGAGCTCCGGACCCCGAGCAGGATCCCGGCACCGAGTGCCGCCTCCGGCTCGGGGACAATGGCGTCCAGCCCATCGAGCAGCCAGCCCCGGGTCGCGGCGAGCGCCGCCGTAGGGCCCGCGTCGCCGCGGCTCGTCACCCTGGCCTCGAAGGTGCGCGCGACCGCACCGATGCCCTGACGCGCGAGGTAGGCGCGGTACGCGAAACCGTCGAAGTCCTGCGGCTGCTCGACCGTCGCCTGGAAGGTGACACGATCGCCCGCCCGCGCATCTGCGGCCCGCGGCAGCCAGGCAAGGAGGTGGCCGCGGAGCGGGACGGGTCCTTGGTCCGTGTCCCCACCCGAGCGCCCGGTTGATTCCGCGGCGACCGAATCGAGGACCACCTGGAGGCGGTCTGCATGGGGTCGCGGATCGTCGGTTAACGTCCCGCTGATACGCCACTCGCCGCCGATCAGTGCGGTCACCGCATCCGGGCCGGTCGGAAGCGCGACGGCTGCGGATCGCACGGAGCCGAGGAGGACTCCGGCGGCGATCGCGCCGCCAGCGGTTACGGCGAGCGTCCAGCGCTGACCTGCCAGGAGAGCGCCGAGCACCATGGTCGCGGCCGCGCACGACGCAACGAGGGCGACGAGCGGAACGGTGCGTGGACCGGCTGATGGATCAGCCAGCAGGACGCCGAGGGCGGCGCCGCCGAGCGCGCAGGGCAGCACCAGCGCCCCCGCACGAATCGCCATCGGCTGCGAGGCCTCAGCCCTGCCTGCCCTGGTTGGGTCCTGGGCTAGCCGATCGTCACCAGGTCGCGAATCTTGTCGAGCTGCGCCTTAGTCATCGCCTTGCGGTCGACGAGCTCGTCAAGCGTCTGAAAGGGTTGCTCCTGGCGCGCCGCGACGATCTTCTGGACGGTCACCGGACCGATCCCCGGCAGCGCATCGAGCTCGCTCTCGGTCGCTCGATTGAGGTCGACGAGCCCCCCAGCTCCGACGCCTGAGCCGCCGCCCGCTCCACCACCTCCCGCATCCCCCAGGCGGGGCACGTAAACCTGCGCGCCGTCGGCGAGGGCCGATGCCAGGTTGAGGGTGCGCGCGGCCGCGGCCAGGTCGGCTGACGCCGCGTAGCCGCCGGCTGCCGCGATCGCGTCGGCGACGCGAGATCCAGGAGGGAGGTGCGCGATCCCTGGATGCGCGACGCCGCCCTCGATATCGACGACGATCTCACCGTCGGCCACCTGCGATGGGGAG
>Ga0070708_100003863_pt1 | contig 11756 bp, 7 predicted proteins | sample KBSK5503metaG_FD_65469 | JGI IMG/M metagenome (GOLD analysis project Ga0070708, IMG submission 65469) | Corn, switchgrass and miscanthus rhizosphere microbial communities from Kellogg Biological Station, Michigan, USA - KBS K5-50-3 metaG | ecosystem: Host-associated > Plants > Roots >...
GGTATGGGAGAACGGGCCCAGCGCCTGGTGAATGGCTTGCGTTCACGCTCCGAATTGGGGGTTGAGGTAGCCGGCTGGAGTGGGAATGTTGAAGGCGCACTGACGCGCGAGGCCATCGCTGTGCACCTGATGGAACTTATCGGCGCCCATCGGGTCCACCGCGTGATTGTGGCCATGGACGACCGACGCGGCACGCTGCCAGTCATGGAAATGCTGCAACTCCGGCTGAGCGGCATCAAAGTCGAAGAAGCAACGTCGTGGCTGGAGAAAATCTCGGGACGAATCGAAGTTGATAATCTCTATCCGAGCTGGCTGATCTTTGCGGAAGGCTTCCGCTTCAGTGCGACCTTCATGCTGCTGCGACGGGTGATTGCCATCCTGGCATCCGCTGTTCTCCTGCTGATTGTTTTGCCGATTCTCCCATTCGTGTTTCTTGCCATCAAGCTAGATTCCCGTGGGGCCGTGCTTTATCGGCAGAGGCGTGTCGGCTTAGGCGGCAAGGTTTTCCATTGCTATAAATTTCGCACTATGCGACAGGATGCAGAAGCCGATACCGGCGCGACTTGGGCGCTGGATGATGACCCGCGAATCACGAAAGTCGGAAAATTCCTACGCACTGCCCGACTCGACGAGATTCCGCAGCTGTGGTGCGTGCTCAAGGGCGATATGAGCTTTGTTGGGCCTCGCCCAGAACGTCCGGAGTTTGTGGAGATGCTGGCAAAGGAGATTCCGTTCTACGGAGTACGCAATGCGGTGAGGCCAGGGATCACAGGTTGGGCCCAGGTGCGCTACAAGTATGGCAACACCCTGGAAGACTCCAAAGAGAAGCTGCAGTACGATCTCTACTACATCAAGAACATGTCGCTCGGCCTCGACGTGATGATCATGTTCCAGACCATCAAGATTGTGCTGCTCGGTAGGGGCGCGCAATGAAATGGGTATTTTGGGGGTCGACCGCGGTTCTGGCCTATACATACGTCGGATACGCCGGATGGCTCTGGCTGCGCGGCCACTATCGTCGCCGTCCCGTGCAAGCTGCTGAGCGCACGCCTTCCTTATCTATGGTGATGGTGGTCCGCAACGAGGCCGCAGTCCTCGAACGCAAGCTGAAGAACCTGCTGGCACTGGATTATCCGCAGGAGTGCAGCGAGATTGTTGTCGTATCCGACGGTTCAACCGATGCCACCAACCAGATTCTGACTTACTACTCGGCCGACCGACGGGTGCGCGTGATCCTCAATCCCGATTCGCGCGGGAAGGCCGCCGGGCTGAACGATGCGATCGCGATTGCCCGCGGCGAAATAGTAATGTTCACCGATGCGCGTCAGAAGATCGAAGCTGGCGCCCTGCGTCTATTGGCGAGTAATTTCGCCGATCCTGCGGTCGGGTGCGCAAGTGGCGAACTGATGCTGGGCGACCCCGACTCCGGCGAAGTTGTTCGCGGCGTCGGCCTGTACTGGCGAATCGAAAAGTACATCCGCGAGATGGAGTCTGCATCCAGCTCGGTAGTTGGCGCAACTGGCGCACTCTATGCGGTGCGGCGAAGCCTGCTTGTGCCGGTGCCAGCAGGGACAATTCTGGACGATGTTTACTTCCCGATGCATGTTGCGCGCCAGGGGTTCCGTGTCATTTTTGTTCCCAGCGCGCATGCCTGGGACGTCGCCGACCAGGGCACCGGCCACGAATTCTCGCGGAAAGTCAGAACGCTTAGCGGCAACTATCAACTGGTCCAGCTTGCGCCTTGGCTGCTAAGCGGTTCGAATCCGCTGCGCTTCGAATTCATCAGCCACAAGCTACTGCGGCTGTTCGCCCCATTTTTTCTGGCGGCCGCATTCGTCGCTTCATTGGCGCTGCCGCAACCAGTTTATCGGGTCGCGCTGGTTCTCCAGCTTGCCTTCTATTCGCTCAGCGTGATTGCGATGATGAAGCTAGCGAAGGGGCGGCTGGCTCGTGTGGCAGATGCGGCAGGTACTTTTGTGATTCTGAATACGGCGGCCTTGGTTGCATTCATAACATTTGTGACTGGGCGCAGAGTGGCGTGGGTTCGGTAAGCGGAGAGAGAATTTGAGAGTCCTCTGGGTCAAGGCCAATAAGCTGTTGCCGGTCCATAGCGGCGGCGATATTCGTTCTTTCAATATCGCGCGCCAGCTGGGGCGCCGGCATGAACTCACGTTCTTGTCTTACTACGACGGCGAGCCTGACCAGGAATATGAGCAGCAACTGGAGCAATATTTTCCGGGAGCCGTCCACGTGTGCACTGGTAAGACCGAGGCATCCTCTCTGGCGCGTGGAGTGGACTACCTGGCTCATCTCCCTTCAGCCTTCCCGTACGCCGTGGGACGTTTCGGTTCTGCAGATGTGCGGCAAATGGTCAGTCACTGGTTTCAGAAGCGCTGCTTCGACGTCGCCATTTGCGACTTCTTGGATGCAGCGGTCAATTTTCCTCGGGAACTGACGATTCCTAGCGTGCTTTTCCAGCACAATGTCGAAAGCGAAATCTGGCGGCGCCATACAGCCACCGAATCGAATCCGCTGAAGCGGCAGATGTACGCCATCGAGTTCAGGAAGATGTTGCGCTACGAACGCCAGGCGGTGCGGAAGTTTCATCACGTGATCGCGGTTTCGGAGCATGACCGCAGTTTGATGGAGACCTGGGTCGAAGGTTCCCGCATTACAGTTGTTCCGACCGGTGTTGATCTGGAGCAGTATCGGCCCGATTTCAGCGCGAAGCCTGCAACCCAGGTCGTGATGTTTGTGGGCGCAATGGACTGGGAGCCGAACGTGGATGCGATGGAGTCCTTCTGCCAGCAGATTTGGCCCTGGGTGTTGGCACAGGCTCCGGCCGCCAAGCTACGCATCGTAGGGCGAAATCCCGGCGATCGGGTCCGCAAGCTGGCGTCGGATTCAGTTCAGGTCACAGGCCGGGTTCCTTCTGTCGCCCAACATCTGCGCGATGCGGCTGTGGTTATCGTTCCGCTCCGCATTGGGGGTGGCACGAGGCTGAAAATCTACGAGGCCATGGCGGCAGGCAAGGCCGTCGTTTCCACGTCCGTGGGCGCCGAAGGACTGGACGTGCGCCACGGGCGCGACATTATTCTGGCCGACGATCCGCAATCTTTTGCGGACGCGGTTTTGACCTTGCTGCGGGACGACAATTTGCGGCAGAAATACGAGCACGCCGCCGCTGGCCGGGCTGCGCAATACGACTGGTCAGTGATCGGCGAAAAATTTGGACATGTCCTCGAAATGGTCTGTGGACAATTTCAACAAGCAGCGCTTGAAAAAGCGCACGCGAACATGCAAGTGGGGTGATGTTTTGGCGACTATTGCAGCGGGAACGCAGAACTTGAATCACAATGACCGTGTCAAGGCGGCGGGCGGCGGGTTTTTTTGGCTGAGCGCTTTCTACTTGGTTTATTGCGCTCGGCCGGAAGACTGGCTCCATGCAATGAGCATCGTGCCGTTGGCCAAGATCACTGGGGTTGGCGCATTTCTGGCGCTCCTGTTTAGTGCTGGCAAAGGGAAGCGCAGGTTTCGCGATCTTCCTGCGGAATCGTATTATCTGCTCACGCTGATTGTCGTTCTATTCTTGTCGTGTCTTTTTTCGCCGATATGGAGAGGCGGAGCATTGACCCGCACTCTTGATTTCTCCAAGGTCTATGTCGTCTGGGTACTTACATTCTTATTGGTAACCGATCTTGCGAGATTCCGCCGTATCATCTTCATCCAGGCTGCCTCCGTTTCTGTGATTTGCCTCCTCTCCATCATTAAAGGACACTCGCAGCCGCGGTTGGAAGGAATTTTGGGAGGGATCTATTCCAATCCTAACGATCTTGCTTTCGCAATCGTGCTATCACTCCCGTTCTGTTTCATGTTTCTACTAACTGCGCGCGGTGCAGCCCGCAAGCTGCTTTGGATCGTAGGCATGCTCATCATGGCCGCCGCTTTGTTCATGACCGCATCACGAGGCGGCTTTATTACGCTGGTGGTTGCAGGCGCTGTGTGCCTATGGTACTTCGGCATAAAAGGCAGACGCTTTTATCTCATCGTGGCTTCGGCGTTGGTCGGGTTGATTCTTCTCGGCGTTGCCGGCGGCCCATTGCGGAATCGCTTTTCCGGCGCGTGGAGCGAGGACGTGGAATCAAAACAGGCGAGGAGAGCCGAAGATTCTTACGAGGCGCGAAAATTCCTGATGGAAAGGGCAATTGAAGGAATTAAACAATATCCCATTCTCGGCTTGGGTGCACGTAATTTTGAGACTTATTCCACGAGCTGGGACGAAGTCCACATGACATACTTGCAGATCGCCGTCGAAGGTGGCATTCCTTCGCTGATCCTGTACTTGATGTTTTTCAGTCGAGGTTTTCGGAACTTGAGAAAGTTGCTCAAACGCAAGGATCTGAGTCCAGAGATCACATTGTCCACGGTCGCGGTGTACAGCTCGCTCGTAGGCTTCGTAGTGGGCGCGCTGTTCTCACCTGAGGCATACCAATTCTTTCCATATTTTGCGGTGGCATATACCTCTGCGCTGCTGGCTTTCGTTCAGGACAACGACCGCGCCAGATCGGTTGCTCAGAAACCTAGTCTCAAAGTAGCGGCGGTTGCATATGTGAGAGAAGGCCGCGTACCAGCGAACATATAACGGCGGAAGAGTATGTTTTGTGCTCCATCGTTTTCCTAGAGTGCGATTTCGCTGGGCAAGCAGACATTCTCGCTCGGTCAAGATGAAGAATGCGGGAAAAAAAACGGGCACCAGCGGCAGGCTTATGCGGAAGCTGAACTACGCTTCGAAGTGTCTTCCCGCTTACGCGTGGCAGAGATTGACTCGCAGAAAGCCCGGTGGCTGGCTGCACCTGATTATTGCTGTGGCCGATCACTTCGAACCGAGCAGCATGCCTGGACCGGATGCCGGTTATGCACGGCGGGACGTCCAAGAGCAGCGGCTGGAGAATTGGTGCGAAGAATATCCCCGGAATTTCGAACGATTTCGCGATAGCGAAGGCCGGGCGTTCATCCATACCTGCTTCTATCCCGCCGAACAGTACGATCGCGGCCTGGTGCAACGGCTCGCCGATCTGTGTCACCGCGGTTGGGGAGAGATCGAGATTCACTTGCACCATGGCGTAAAAACCCCCGACACTGCTGAGGGCACTCGACGCGAGCTGGTCTCGTTGCGGGACATTCTCGCACGCGATCACGGGTGCTTGTCCTATGGGGACGGCAGCGGGATTCCCAGGTACGCCTTCGTCCATGGAAATTTTGCCTTGGCAAATATCGCGCGAGGATACGCCTGCGGTGTCGACAGTGAGATGCAGGTGCTGGCCGAAACCGGGTGCTATGTGGATATGACGTATCCCACCTCGACCTTTCATCCTGCGCAGATCGCCAAGATCAACTCTCTATACGAATGTGCGCTGCCGCTCGAAGATGCCGCTCCGCATCGCCGTGGACACAGCCTGCAAGTCGGGCAGCCAGTTACTAAATTCCCCTTTATTGTGCAAGGCCCGTGGATGCTCGATCTGGACCGCTCATCGCGAAGCGGATTTGGCCGGATCGAGAACGGGTCGCTGACCGGCATGAGTCCGCCGACTCTGCGCCGGCTCGGTCTTTGGAAGAAGGCCGGGATTGCGGTTGCTGGACGTCCGGACTGGATCTTCATCAAGCTTCATACGCATGGCATGGATCCGACACAGACAGATACCGTCCTGCGAACGCCGATGCAGCAATTCCTTGAACAACTGATTGTGGGTGCGCCCGAGCGCAAGGAAATCCTACATTTTGCTTCGGCACGAGAAATGGCGAACATAATTTTGGCCGCCTGCGATGGACGCGAGGGTAACCCCGGCGACTACCGTGATTATCGCTATAAATTGCTGCGAGATGCGCGAGAACATTCGGCTCTCGCCAGCGGCAGCGCGGCGGTAAGAGGATAACCATGTGCGGCATAGCAGGAATTGCGAGTTCTGACCGGGCCCACCGGATCGAAGAATCTGAGGTGCACCGCATGTGCCAGGCCATCGTGCATCGCGGCCCCGACGACGAAGGCATTTTTGTAAAACAGAACACCGGCCTCGGCATGAGGCGGCTCAGCATCATTGACCTGGTTGGCGGACACCAGCCGATATTCAACGAAGACCGGTCGGTCTGGATTGTTTTCAACGGCGAGATATACAACTTTATTCACCTGAGGCGGGAGCTCGAAAGCTCTGGTCATCGTTTCTCCACGAATTCCGACACCGAAGTCATCGTCCATCTCTATGAAGAGATGGGTTCTGAATGCGTACAGAAGTTGCGGGGCATGTTCGCATTTGCGCTATACGATGAGCGCCGTCGCAAATTGCTGATTGCTCGCGACCGCCTGGGCAAAAAGCCGCTGCACTATGCGCAGGTGAATGAACGATTGCTGTTCGGATCCGAGATCAAGTCAATTCTGGCGGTCGCGCCCGAATTGACTGAGGTCAAGCATTCCGCAATTCTGCAATATCTCTACTTTGGGTACATCCTCGATCCAGACACAGCTTTCAAGAATATTCAGAAGCTCCCACCGGGGCATCTTCTGGAATTCGAGAACAACCAGGTCCGTATTCGAAAATATTGGGACCTGCCGCATTACAGCACTCTTGAGCCTCGCAGTGAAGAAGAATGCCTGGAGGAACTGGAACAGCGATTGGCTGAAGCGGTGAAGATCCGGCTGATCTCTGATGTGCCGCTGGGCGCTTTGTTGAGCGGAGGTACGGATTCCTCGACGGTGGTTGCGCTGATGGCCCGCGCCAGCAGCAAGCCTGTGAAGACGTTTTCGATCGGCTTCAAGCACGCGGATTTTAATGAAGCACAGTATGCCCGCCTGGTAGCGCAACGGTTTGCGACCGAGCATCACGAGTTGATTCTCGATCCCGAGGTCGTCAATACAGTCGAGACTTTGACCAGTTCTCTGGAGGAGCCGTTCGGCGACTCGTCACTGCTGCCGACTTACTATATTTCGTGTCTCGCGCGCCAGCATGTGACGGTGGCGCTGTCCGGCGATGGCGGCGATGAAATTTTCGCGGGTTATGATCGCTATGCCGTGCAATCCCGCCGTGAGGTTTTCGAGCGGGTGCCGGGCTGGGCTTGGAAGTGGTATCGCGAACAAGTCTTTCCGCGCATACCAAAATCCATTCACGGGCGCAGGTTTTCCTACAACGTGTCGCTGCGCTGGCGAGAGCGCTACGTGGACGAGCTTTCTTTCGTCCCCGCATTCGAGCGTGATATGCCGCTGCTTTCGGATGACTTCAGGGAAATGGTTCGGAGCGGCGGCGATCCTCAGCAACTGATGCTCAGTTATTTCGGTGACAAGCGCGCCCCAGACCCTTTGAGCCAGCTCCTTTATCTTGACACCAAGACGTACTTAGCCGGCGACATTCTCACCAAAGTGGACCGAATGAGCATGGCCACATCTCTGGAAGTTCGGGTGCCCCTCCTGGATCACGAAGTGGTGGAGTGGGTAACCGCGTTGTCTCCGCAATGGAAGATGCGCGGAAAGCAGCAGAAGTACATTCTGCGAAAGCTTGCGGAACGGCTGGGTGTTCCCAGAGAGGTGCTGCAGCGGCCGAAACAAGGGTTTGCTTTGCCCCTTGTGCACTGGATGCGTAACGAACTCAAGGACCTGATTCAAACTGTCCTGCTCGATCCGAAGACTCTTCAGCGCGGATACTTCAATCCAAACGCCGTAAAGCAAATTCTCAACGAGCACTTCCGCGGGCGGCGCAACCAGTCGGGGCCTATCTGGCGCTTGCTGATGCTTGAACTCTGGCATCGAAATTTTCTGGGGCGCTTCAGGAACGGCCACCCTCTGCCCGAGTCCAATCAAATCGCTTCCGTAAGCAGGGGCCTGGGATGAGTCCTGTCTTCGGCGAAGGGACCGAACTGAAGTCCGCACACGAAAGCCTGATTGAACAACACCGGTCTGCGGCTCCCGAGGCTTCACTGCGGCCCGGCGTTTTCCTGATGATCAACAGCCTGGAGACTGGTGGGAGCGAAAGGCAATTTGCTGAGCTCGCCCGCTCGCTGGATCATGCTTCTTTCCGAGTGCAGCTTGGTTGCCTGCAGAAGAGAGGGACATTTCTCGACTCCGACGGCATGCAACACTTTGGGCTGCGCGGCAGCCTCTACCGCTGGCAGTCCATAAGATCGCGATACCGAGTTGGCCGCTACATGCGTCGTGCGGACATCGCCATCGCGCACGCATTTGATTTCTATTCGAATTTGATGCTGATACCTGCGGCACGAATGGCCAGGATTCCCGTAGTGATTGGAAGCCTGCGCCAACTCGGAGACCTGCTCACGCCGTGGCAATATCGCACGCAGGCGGCAATGTTCCGCATCAGCGACTGTGTGATCTGCAATTCCCGGGCTGCCGCAGACCGGCTGCTGCGTGCAGGTGTACCGGAACAGAAGGTCATTGTGATCGCTAACGGCTTGCCGGCGGAAGCATTTGCGGAAGTAGCGCCGGCGCTGCCAAAGCGCGCCGGATTCACGCGAGTCGGCATGATTGCCCGCATGAACTTGCGGGCCAAGAATCACGACGCGTTCCTGGCCGCCGCTGCCCGCGTGCTTGCAAAGTGTCCGAATACAGAGTTCGTGCTGGCCGGTGACGGCCCACTTCGCATGGAACTCGAAGCTACCGCCAAACAACTCGAACTCGGCGACCGTGTTCAGTTCCTGGGTGATCGCCGCGACATTCCGGCTGTGCTTGCGTCGCTTGATGTTTCTGTTTTGCCGTCGGCGTCCGAAAGCCTCTCGAACGTAATTATCGAATCGATGGCGGCGAGTGTGCCGGTGGTGGCGACTCGCGTGGGAGGAAACCCTGAACTGGTGAGCGAGCGCACGGGAGTTCTCGTTCCACCGGATGATGTCGAGGCTCTCGCCAATGGGATTGAAAGTTTGCTGGGTGACGCGAACCTCCGCGCCCAGTTCGGCCGTAATGCTCATGAGTTCGCAACCTCGCATTTCACGGTCGACCTGATGCGGACACGTCATGAGGAACTTTATCGAGAGCTGCTGGAGAAAAAGCGCTGGAGGCCAAAATTAGTCGCGCATTCGGTTTCGGATCGTGCGGTCGCGACGCGGAGCTTGAATGTCGCGATTGTGGCGGCTTCGTTGCGCTACGTCGGAGGCCAGTCCGTACAGGCGGATTTGCTGGTACGGAACTGCCGCCATGACGAAGAATTGCGTGCCAAGCTGGTTCCAATCGATCCCGCTTTGCCCCGCGTGATTGCGTGGGTGGAGCGCATTCCGCTTTTACGTACCGTCGTTCGCGAACCATTTTACTTATGGTCTCTATGGCGGGAACTGAAGGATGTGGACATCGCGCACATCTTCTCCGCGTCATACTGGTCGTTCCTGGTTGCTCCCCTACCTGCGTTACTCATGGCTCGCATGAGAGGGAAAAAGGCACTGATCCACTATCACAGCGGGGAAGCCCGTGACCACTTGAAACGGTTTCGCACCGCGCGTTGGTTCCTCCCCCAAGCGGATTTGCTGGTCGTTCCTTCCGGCTATCTAGCCGGCGTTTTTCGAGAGTTTGCTCTGGATGCGACGGTAGTGCCTAATATCATCGACCTGTCTCAATTCACCTTCCGTCTGCGCCGACCGGTCTGTCCGCACCTGGTTTGCACGCGAGGGTTCCATCCTTATTACTGTTTGGATGTGGTGGTGAGAGCTTTTGCGGAAGTACAGAAAGCCTATCCCGAGGCCCGCCTCGATTTAGTGGGCAACGGACCACTCGAGCTCGAACTTCGGCAACTAGTTCAGGAACTCCAGCTTCCGAACGTGGAGTTCACCGGCGTGGCTTCGAGAGGCGAAATCGGGCGCTTTTATGACCGGGCGGATATTTTCATTAACGCCTCGCGTCTCGACAATATGCCGGTGTCGGTGCTGGAAGCATTCGCCTCGGGGGCTTCGGTGGTCAGCACTGCGCCAGAAGGAATGCGTTACGTGGTGGACCACGAGCGCACCGGTCTGCTTTCACAACCGGGTGATGCTCATGCCTTGGCGCAAAACGCGTTGCGGCTCATCGAAGATCCGCAACTCGCAGCCAACCTGGCATGCAACGCGCATGAGGAATCAAGGCGCTACCGTTGGGAAGCGGTTCGAGAGCAGTGGCTGGAAGTTTATCGCTCGCTGACGCCGCGAGCGGAGATGTAATTCGGTTTCTGAGAATTAGTTGAATGTCAGAGCAGTACAATTCGGGCGGATCGGCTGGGTCCTTACTCAGCCCGGCCGCCGCATCCAGCCATTCTGCCGTTCGGGGCAGCACGGCCCCGGTGTTTGTGCTGGGATGCCCCCGATCCGGTACTACGGTGCTTTATCACATGCTGTTGTCGGCAGGTGGGTTCGCGGTCTATCGCGCCGAGTCGAATGTTTTTAATTTGCTGGTGCCACGATTCGGCGACTTGCGCTCCGAAAAAAATCGTCGTCGTCTGCTCGACTATTGGCTGCGCAGCAAGCTGTTTCATGTCTCCGGTTTGAACGCCACCGATATCGAGCACCGAATCATGGCCGAGTGCAGAAGTGGCGGTGACTTTCTGCGCATCACCATGGAGGAAACCGCCCGCAAGCAGGGCGTAGATCGCTGGGCGGACTGCACGCCCGACCACCTGTTGAACATTCCGGAAATCCGCGATCAACTGCCGGGTGCTTTCGTTATTCATATCATTCGTGATGGCCGCGATGTGGCGCTCTCCTACGTGCAGCAGCATTGGTCGCATCCTCTACCCTGGGACCGGCACGAGCGTCTCGCCGTGGCGGGAATGTATTGGGAGTGGGTGGTGCGCAAAGGAAGAGAATATGGCCAAACCTTAGGACCGAACTATTACGAAGTTCGTTTCGAAGAGCTGGTCACCAATCAGCATGAAGTGCTGAGCAGGCTGGGTGAATTCATCGGCCATGATTTGGACTATGACAAAATCCAGCAAGCCGGAATCGGCGCAGTCAGCGAACCTAATTCTTCATTCTTGGGCGAGTCCGGACAACAGGCCTTTCAGCCCGCAGGCCGTTGGAAGCGCAAAATGTCTGCAGAAGAAGTGGAGGGATTCGAAGCAGTGGTGGGCGATTTCCTGCGGGAACTCGGCTACGAAGTAAGTGCAGATCCGAAGACGAAAAGCAGCCTGCGCGCACTCCGGCTGAGGAGTACGTACCTGCCCATGTTTGCGGCTAAGCAGTGGCTGAAGTCCAAAACTCCACTTGGCAGGCTAGTAGATATCCGCCGCATGGAGATTGCCGACTCGCCCAATTCCCAATAGCGGGCGGGCAACTCAAGTAGTGGAAGCGAGCGTTACCCGCGGCTCGCTAGGTGTGCTCAACCAGGAGTCACCCTCCAGGCATACTCGGTGCCAGAGCTCGAGGTTCAGCAGGCGCCAGATGCGATCGGTATGGTCGCGATAGTGGGCGCGGTGCTCCCGGAAAAGCCGCTGGATTGCGGAGCGATTAAAGATGCCGCGCTCCAAGCTGCGGGGATCAAGCAGCATATTCTCAATTACTTCGGATTGCGGTCCGGCAAGCCAGCCGCTCCAGGGGGTGGGAAAGCCCAGCTTGGGGCGGTAGAGAATCGAATCTGGCAGCAGGCCTTCCATCGCTTTCTTCAAAATTCGCTTCCCTGACATGCCGCGAATTTGAACGCTGGCGGGAACCCGCATTGCCCACTCGACTAGCACATGGTCCAGAAACGGTACCCGGCTTTCGATCGAAGCCGCCATGCTCATGTTGTCCTGCTTCATCAG